>Ga0315900_10009029_pt1 | contig 12713 bp, 12 predicted proteins | sample LakEriMetagenome_FD_203521 | JGI IMG/M metagenome (GOLD analysis project Ga0315900, IMG submission 203521) | Freshwater fungal communities from buoy surface, Lake Erie, Ohio, United States - Buoy 12 MA114 | ecosystem: Environmental > Aquatic > Freshwater > Lake > Lake biofilm | place: USA: Lake...
ATAATTTCGCCACCAGCTAATTGCAATCTCCGCTGTTTGTGGTTTTGCCATGCTCACACCTTGGAACTCGAGCGTGGAATCTGCGCCTATTACCAACAATTCCTCGCCTACGTGCGTCTGCGCAACTGCAGCGGCTTTCGCTGCGGAAAGTGCCAGCACCATTTTTGCAGGGGTAAGTTGTGCGAAAGTGTTGCTCTCCTCATCGACACCACTTACTTCAATATCATGAGGGATTTTTGCTTCAGTGAGCAATTTATTACGAGCAGTAGATGCCGAGGCGAGAATTATCTTCATTGAAGCAGCGATTATTTCTGATTCATCTCGAGCGGCGCACGGAGAATCGGTTTGCCATATTGAGCATTAGCCGCACGTTCTCTTTCTTGCATCATGAGAAGCAGCGCCCGCTCAATTGCTTTCTTCTCGACTTCGCTAGCATCCCCGTGAAATATCGTAATCACAGCGGGATATTTCCATGCTTGCGTGGGGGAAGTTCAACACGTTTGTTTCGAAGCGAACGAAAAGCCTTCATGATGCTCAATCGAGTTTGTGCTGGCTCAATTACCGCATCAACGAATCCGCGCTCAGCTGCGAGATAAGGATTAGCTAACGTATCGTCATACTCAGTCATGAGTTGTTTGCGCAGCGCATCTGCATCACCTGCTGCAGCAAGCTCACGCCGATAGAGCAGATTAACCGCACCTTGCGCGCCCATGACAGCGATTTGCGCGCTGGGCCAAGCGAAATTGATGTCGGCGCCAAGATGCTTTGAGCCCATCACATCGTATGCGCCGCCGTATGCCTTACGGGTAATGAGGGTGACCATCGGGACGGTTGCTTCACCATAAGCGTAAAGAAGTTTGGCGCCGCGCCGGATGATTCCATTCCACTCTTGATCCGTTCCTGGCAAGAATCCTGGGACATCTACCAACGTAAGGATCGGAATATTAAAAGCGTCGCATGTTCGTACAAAGCGAGCCGCCTTCTCACTCGCATCGATATCGAGCGTGCCAGCAAGTTGAAGTGGTTGGTTTGCGACAACTCCAATTGCATGACCTTCGATTCGGCCATATCCAATGATTAGGTTCGGCGCGAACGCTTCTTGTATCTCGAGAAATTCACCGTCATCAAAAATCGCTTTAATAACGCTTTTCATGTCATACGGTTGATTGGGGCTATCGGGAATAATTGTGTTGAGAGCGAGATCCGACGCATTAATTGCATCGACCCCTTGAGCTGGAAATATTGGCGCCCGCTCTCGATTATTACTTGGCATGAATGAGAGAAGATTCTTGACAAAGTCAATTGCATCGAGTTCATTCGCAGCGTGATAGTGCGAGTTGCCAGTCTTGGTGTTATGGGTTCGCGCTCCACCAAGCTCTTCCATTTCTACATCTTCACCAGTTACAGCCTTGATAACTTCAGGTCCGGTAATAAACATATGTGAAGTACCTTCGACCATGATTGTGAAATCCGTCATCGCGGGGGAGTACACCGCACCACCGGCGCACGGGCCAAGAATCAGTGAGATCTGTGGGATCACTCCAGAGGATCTGGCATTACGTCGAAAAATTTCGCCATAAAGACCAAGGGAAACAACGCCCTCTTGAATTCGGGCACCACCGGAATCATTTATTCCAATGAGCGGGATCCCTGCTTTTAGCGCGAAGTCCATGACTTTAACGATTTTCTCTCCGAAAACTTCACCCAGGCTTCCGCCCATGACAGTGAAATCCTGGGAGAAGAGCGCAACCTGTCTTCCATCGATTGTTCCGTAACCAATAACGACGCCATCGCCGTAAGGGCGATCCTTCTCCATGCCGAATGAAACTGAACGATGTCGTGCTAACTCATCGAACTCAGTAAAGGAGCCCTCATCAACCAGAGCATCTATTCGCTCTCGGGCGGTCATCTTTCCTTTGCTATGTTGTTTCTCAACTGCTCGTTGCGAACCGGCATGCACTGCTGCCTCGAGTCGGGCCCGTAAATCTTCAATCTTGCCCGCAGTGGTATGAATATCACCGCTCATAGCCGTACCGTACCTCTCGTGGAAAACCTCGATATAGCGCAAATCATCTCAGCACTAGACCCCGGTTACTGGCGAGTACGCCATTTTAATTTAATAGATTCCACGCAAGGCGCACTTGTTTCAGCGGTTGCGCAAGGGCATGCAGCACCTGGTGACGTATATCTCGCCGAGTTTCAGAGCGCAGGGCGCGGTCGACTCAATCGATCATTTACCTCGGAACCTGGCGCAGGCGTGCTGCTCTCAGTGGTCGTTGCACCGCACACCCAAAGTGAGAATCGCTGGGGATGGGTGCCCTTGATAGCCGGAGTCGCTGCTTGCTCGGCAATTTTTCAAAGCACCGGAGTAACAACAACTCTTAAGTGGCCAAACGATCTGATGATCGAAGGGCGCAAGGTTGGTGGAATCATCGCGGAGAAGGTGGGAGTGAATATTGTTTTAGGTGTGGGCATCAATTGTCTGCAAAGTGAAGATGCGTTACCCGTGCCGGATGCAACATCACTTCGGCTACACACCGACGAGCGCGTTGATCGCTCTGCATTGGTCGTGGCGCTCTTGCACTCGCTCACGCGCTTTATTGAGCAATGGGATTCGCGACCATTTCCAGTTGAGAATAAGTACAGGGAGCTCTGCACAACTTTAGAAGAAGATGTACAGATCACACTTCCAGATGGCAGTACCGCATCTGGTCGGGCAGCAGCTATTTCTTCGGATGGCGCCCTCGTGCTTGCCGATGGAAAGACATTTGTTTCGGCCGATGTGACCCACCTTCGTTTGAGAAAGTAGGCTCACACCATGGGCGCTCCTACTCTTGGCATCATTGGAGCAGGACAGCTTGCTCAGATGTCTCTTGCCCCAGCAGCAGCTCTTGGAGTGAACCTTGAGATATTGGCAGCCGATTCTCACGATAGCGCCGCGCAATTTTTCCCATCGACCATCGGCGATTACAAAAACTTGGATCAGTTGATTGAATTTGCACGCAAGTGTGATGTGATCACTTTCGAACATGAATTGGTGCCCAATGGACACGTACGCCGATTGGAAGAGCTCGGTCACACCGTGCGCCCTTCATCTTCGGCGTTGTTGCATGCACAAGACAAAGCTCATATGCGGAAGAGTTTTGCATCAATCAATCTGCCACAGCCGCGATGGAAAGTCGTTACAGCTGTCTCCGAGATTGATTCGTATCCAGTAATTCTTAAATCCATATCTGGCGGATACGACGGTCGTGGTGTGCGAATGGTTGCAAATCAAGTCGAAGCGCAAACCGCATTGACGCAGTGGGGCAGCGCTCTTGCAGAGGAATTGATCGGCTTTGATCGCGAACTTTCTATCATGATTGCGCGCTCGCCACACGATCAAGTATCAACCTGGGTTGTCACCGAGACTGTTCAGCGCGAGGGAATCTGCACCGAGACTATTTCACCAGCTCCGAATCTTTCAGATGCAACAGCTTTTTCTGCTCAGCAGATAGCAATGGCAATTGCTCAACATATAGGGCTAGTTGGAGTAATGGCGGTCGAGCTATTTGATGTGGGTGGAACATTGTTGATAAATGAAATTGCTCTTCGTCCACATAATTCTGGTCATTGGAGTATTGAAGGCGCCACGACATCACAATTCGAACAACATATTCGAGCGGTGTTAGACCTGCCGCTGGGAAGCACCGCCCTGCTCTCCGAGTGGGCCGTGATGGGAAATGTTCTAGGTGGAGAAAAGAGCGATCTCTTCCGCCCATATCTTCACCTTTTCGCACGCGACCCTGAATTGAAGGTCCATAACTATGGAAAAGAGGTTCGACCTGGGCGAAAAGTGGGTCATGTGACGGTGACGGGTTCGAATCTGAAGGAGCTGCGCGAGCGCGTTCAGCATGCTGTCGATTACATGAGCGGTGTAATTTCCGAGTAGCGTGTACGAAATAGAGGGGGAGAGCACGTGGCTGATGTAGCGATAGTGATGGGTTCAGATTCTGATTGGCCAACCATGGAAAGCGCTGCGACGACGCTTGCCGAGTTGGGCATCTCTTACGAAGTGGAGTTGCTCTCTGCTCATCGGATGCCGGAAGAGATGATGGAGTTTGGCAAAGCAGCCGCATCACGTGGGTTCAAAGTGATCATTGCCGGCGCAGGTGGAGCCGCACATTTACCAGGCATGCTCGCTTCAATTTCACCACTTCCCGTAATTGGCGTGCCCATCTCCCTCAAAGCTCTAGAAGGTATGGATTCACTTCTTTCAATCGTGCAAATGCCTGCAGGTATTCCGGTTGCCACGGTGGGAATTGGAAATGCCAAGAATGCTGGACTTCTTGCTGCTCGAATCCTTGGGGCTCATGACAGAACGGCGCTTGATGCAATCAAAAACCAGATGGAGAAAATGCATACCGAAGTCTTGGGTCGAGCTGAGAATTTAAAGCGCGCGTCCAAGGGCGAGTAATTTCCAACCCGCGTTCTGCCACTTTGCAACATCCAGCACGTTTCTACCATCAAAGATAGTGGGAACTTTGACGAGCTTTTTGACTAATGCTGGATCAAGAGCTCGATATTCGCCCCACTCCGTGAGGTGCATCGTCAAGTCAGCTTGCGTAAGTGTCTCTTCAATTGAATCTGAGTACGTCAACTCAGGAATCTTTGCAGCCGCACTTTCAAGTGCGCGTGGATCATGCACAACCACACTGGCTCCTAACGCATGGAGGGTCTCTGCTATTTCGAGCGCCGGGGAGTCGCGAACATCATCGCTATCAGGTTTGAAAGCTGCACCTAGCACTGCAATCTTCTTGCCTTTTGGGTTACCTAACTCTTTTAGCGCGAGTGCAACGGCGCGAGTGCGCGCACGTTGATTAATTAGATCAAATTCTTTGAGAAAATTAAGTGATTCTGCTAGCCCTAATTCATCGGCTCGCGCCAAGAATGCGCGAATATCTTTTGGAAGACATCCACCACCAAAACCAATTCCAGAGCCAAGGAACTTTCTGCCAATTCGATCATCGGCACCAATGGCATCTGCAAGTAGCGTCACGTCAGCACCAGTTGCATCGGCAACTTCGGACATTGCGTTGATAAATGAAATCTTCGTAGCAAGGAAGGCGTTTGCAGCAACCTTAACGAGCTCTGCAGTTGGAAAATTCGTGATGAAGATCGGGGCCTCAGGGGAGACCTGCTTATAGAAATTCGCTAACGCTTCCGCGCCGTTCTCTGTATTTGCGCCAATCACGATCCGATTAGGTTGGAGCGTGTCTGCAATGGCATGGCCTTCGCGAAGGAATTCTGGATTCCAATTGAGTAAAACACCAGGCTTGCGTTCAGCGAGATTGGCTGCAAGTCGCTGGGCTGTTCCTACGGGCACTGTGGACTTACCAACAATTAGCGATCCTGGTTTTGCGATTTTGATGACTGATTCAAAGGCATTTTCAAGCGCGGTGAGATCAGCATGGAGTTCGTTCTCTGTTTGCGGGGTGCCAATACAGAGGAAATGAATGTCACAGTTGGAAGCGTCAGAGTAGTCGGTAGTGAAGGTGAGATTGCTCTTTGTATTAGCCGTTCCAAGCAGTTGCGTTAGCCCTGGTTCGTAGAATGGAACTACGTCAGTATTTAGCAGTGCAACTTTTTGAGGATCGACATCAACTGCTATGACCTCGTGACCGAGGGATGCCATGCAGATTGCATGGGTGGCTCCAAGATAGCCAACGCCAATGACGGAAATCTTCACAGGTAGAGGCTAGCGGAGGGCTCCGCAGCTATCGACTTCCGCAGTCCGCGACTTGAAGATATCGGTGGGTGTAGGAGTTGGTGTCGCTGCGCCGCTTCCTTTTCCTGACTTGGAACTTTTATCCGGGACTACCGTGCCATCTTTTTTCGCTTTGGCCGGCTTTGGCTCAGTAAAAATCTCTTCGTCGTTTCGTAATTTCTCCCATAGCTGTGGCGCCAACTTCTTATCCCACAGCACTGCAGCCGTCACGCCGTGCGCGTAGTAATTCTCGTTTGAGAGCGGCACGGTGAGGGTGCGCACCTTCTTCGTGGAAATGCCGCGCAGTTGTTCAGCGAGCGTGATCAGATCATCTTGGGTCAAACCAGGATCTGTTGTCACTGAACCCAGCGCTGCGTTAATGAACTTAACGAGCTTTACAGGATTAAGTAATACACCAGCGCTAGACGCTTCCCGAATCATTGCTGCGATGAATTGTTGTTGTCGCTGCATTCGACCAAGATCGCCCATGCCATCGAAGTATCGTGTACGCACATATTTGAGCGCTGTAATGCCATCTAGACGATGCGTTCCAGCAGAGAGAACTAAATGAGATTTCGGATCATTGATTTTTCTTCGCGTACAGATTTCTACGCCGCCCAGAGCATCAACCATTTCCTTGAACCCTAGGAAGCTCACTTCGATGTAATGATTAATACGTAGATCTGTCATGCTCTCAAGAGTTTGCACAAGAAGTGGCGCATCTCCCCGGCCGAACGTGGAGTTTATCTTCGAGTACGACGGTGGATGAACTTTTCCTGTGCTATCTGTCCACTCCGGAACCAATACAAATGTGTCGCGAGGTATCGAAACAATAGTCGCATGATCGCGTGATTTGCTGATGTGGACTAGGAGCATGGTGTCTGAGCGCTTACCTGCAGCGACTTTGGTCGAACCCACTTTTAGCGCTTTGATTTCAGCCTTGGTTAATCCCTCTCGAGTATCTGAACCGACAATGAGATAAGTCACTGCCGTGCGCGCAACCACTTTGGGGCGCTCCGTCCGGTCCTTGAAAACATCCACCCGCTTGATCTGAGAGGTGGCTGCGCCAAAACCTCCCCAAATAATGGTCGCTACCAACACGATTACCGCAGAGGAGAGCGCAACAATCCGCTGGCGCTGGCTTTGGCGGGGGAGAATTCGCGCCAATCTCTCGAGTATCACGCTCCTAGCCTATGTGGAGAGTACCTTCAGACCTTAATGACCACGCCAATCTCTCTCCAGACTCCCGTCTCAGTGATTCTGCCCGTCTTGAACGAAGAGCGCTATCTCGAGGCAACGGTGAGCGCAATCACTTCACAGAATTATCACGGTGAGATTGAAATAGTCCTGGCGCTTGGACCCTCACGTGATCGCACCAATGAAGTTGCAGCCAGACTCGCTAGTGAAGACAAGCGAATCACGTTAGTTGATAATCCAAGCGGCAAGACAGCTGATGCACTTAATCGCGCAATCGCTGCATCGCATGCACCAATCATCGTGCGCGTTGATGGTCATTCAATACTTCCTTCCGGTTACATTCGTGAAGCTGTAGAAACTTTGATGCGAACAGGCGCCGTAAATGTTGGCGGCATGATGGCGGCCGAAGGGGTAACACGTTTTGAGCGAGTGGTAGCTACTGCAATGCGCAGCAAATTCGGAGTTGGTGGCGCGAGCTTCCATGTTGGTGGCGCTGAAGGTCCTGCCGACACTGTATACCTCGGAGTTTTCTTACGCAGCGCAATTGCGCAGATCAATGGTTTCGATCCACATTTCATTCGCGCCCAAGACTGGGAATTGAACTATCGGTTGCGCGAACGCGGTGGGTTGATTTATTTCAATCCACGTTTGCGCGTTACCTATCGCCCACGCCCCAACTTGCGCGCTCTAGCTAGACAGTATTTCGAATATGGAAGATGGCGCCGCGAAGTTGCCCGAAGCCATAAAGGAACAATCAATGCTCGCTATTTAGCGCCACCGCTTACTCTGATTGGTTCATTAATTGGGATTCTTGGCGCGTTTGTCGATCCCATCTTCCTTGCCATGCCGCTTGTCTATTTGGCGTTCATAATTTTTGGCACGCTGGTTCATCTAGGGAAGAATCGTTCAGTTGAGATCCTCTTCTTGCCGATAATCCTTATTACGATGCATTTCTCATGGGCATGGGGATTCATCACTTCAACAAAGCGAAGTACTGCTAACCAGTAGCGCTACTATTGCCTATAGCGGGGTTTTCCAACCCAAGCGAGAAGAGCGAGGGCAGGTACAACGTGGCGCACGTCCAGGTTTATGAGCCTTTCCGCCGCGGATTGCCAAAAGTGCTCCCGTATTTCGCTCAAGTGTGGCGCCGCCGCTCATTCGTTGCCGAGTACTCCCGTTCCTACTTACGTGCACAGAATTTCGGGTCGCTTTTCGGGCAGCTCTGGTTAATTCTCAATCCCTTACTTCTTGCGTTCGTCTATTTTCTCTTGATTATCGTCATCGGTGGCGATGCCGATGGAAAAAGATTTGCTCATCTGACTTCCGGTCTATTTCTCTTTTACCTCGTCACCAATGCTGTAACGATAGGTGCAAAGTCAATCACTAGTGGTGGAAAGTTAATTTTGAACTCCGCTTTCCCACGATTTGTCTTGCCGCTATCGGCAACAGTTATTTCATTCTTCCGATTCATCCCCACACTTGTGGTGCTAGCAGTTATCACCGCCTTCTTGGCTTCGCCGTGGAGTGTAAATCTCCTCTTCTTGCCCATTATTCTCTTTCTAGTCTTACTACTTGCACTGGCATTGGCACTTCTTTTCGCCACGCTCAACGTCTACTTCAGAGATACCAAGAATTTCCTGCCATATGTCACACGCGCCTGGCTCTACCTTTCGCCGGTACTTTATGAATCATCCGCGCTCTCTCCAGCACTTGCGCCACTTAAATTTATAAATCCGCTCGCTTCATTCATTGATGCATGGAGCGGCATCATCGTCAACGCAATAGCGCCGAGCGCAACTACCTGGTTATTGATGATTGGTTGGAGTCTGGGGCTCCTATTTATTTCGCTCTACCTTTTCCTAAGTAGGGAGCGTGAATTTGCTCTCCGTATCTGATGACCACAACGCGGGAGATCGCGCGGTCACTATCAAAAATCTCGATCTCACATACATCACCACAGTTGAGAAGAAGCCAACTTTTCGACAAGCGCTAACTCGTACTGGACGAAAAACACGAGAGGTGCGTGCGTTGGAAGGGGTAAACCTAGAGATTCCCTACGGGAGTGTGTTGGGCGTTATCGGTTCAAACGGCGCTGGTAAATCCTCTTTGATGCGAGTGATCTCTGGAATCATCCCACCGACATCAGGGCGTGTAGAGATTGCTGGCAAAGTCAGCACGCTGCTAGCTCTGGGAGTTGGGTTTAACCCACGATTAACTGGACGCGAGAATGTGATTCTCGGTGGTCTCGCGGCCGGTTTGAACCGTGCCGAGATTGAGCAACAGTTCGAAGAAATCGCGGCATTCGCTGAAATTGGCGATGCGATTGATTCACCAATGAAGACTTATTCATCAGGCATGTATTCACGGTTGGCCTTCGCTGTGTCGGTAGTCGTCGAACCAGACATTCTCATCATTGATGAGGCGTTAAGCACAGGAGATGCAAAATTCAAGAAGAAGTGTCTTGAGCGAATCAAGTCTTTGCGAAGCCACAATCGTGCAATCATTATCGTTAGTCACGCGCTAGCAACAATCAACGATATTTGTAATGATGTTCTCTGGCTGAATCAAGGAAAAATTATGATGCGTGGTGAGCCAGGTGCAGTTATCGCTGCGTATAAAGAATCGCTCCACGTTGCTGCCTCGCCCTCTGCAGATGAAGATGTTTAAAAATCAGCTGCGATTCATCTCCGTAATACTTTGCCCCTTATTGATTCTCAGCCTCTCGGCTCAACTATCGAGCGCAGCGGAAATTCCTGCTCGTTTTGAATTTCGTGGAGCAGGTTATGGTCATGGCGTTGGCATGAGTCAGATTGGCGCATACGGGCAAGCGCTTGAAGGCAAGCTGGGAACCGAAATAGTTTCGCATTACTACCCGGGCACTACCATCGAGGCTGTCGATGATTCGCAATTTGTCCGGGTAAACATCGCTGACAAAGTTGCGACCGTTGGATTTAGTATCGAGGCTGTATCGGGCGCTCCTGCGCCAATGCTTGTGTATGCCGGAGATCTTGCACCGGAAGTTCCAGCAACAAGCGCTCCGGTAGCTGAAATTTCTGTAGGTGGCGAATTAATCTTCTCCGCTCTTAGTGGAACTCTCATTAGCTCTCTATTGGATTCACAATCAAAAATGTCCACAACGCTGCCAAATGAACGGAGTTGGACTCTGCGGTGGTCGGGGACTCCAACGTATCCCGGCGAAATAAATATTGTGAAAATGCGCCAAGGCTCAGTGGTGCGTAAGTATAAATATGGGCAGATACAAGTGAAATTCATCCCACCAGTTTCACCGGCAATTCAAGGGACAATCATCGCCACGACTACCTTGCGCATTCACTCTGAATATCTCCGTGGCATAGGTGAAGTGTCTTCATCCTGGCCGAGCGCAGCGCTTGAAGCGCAAGTTATTACTGCGCGCTCATTTGCTTTGTCGAAAGCTAATACCTTCCGAAAGAGTTGCGACTGCAATCTTTACTCCTCGATTCAAGACCAGAATTTTGTCGGTTACTCGAAAGAGAGTGAGCCGGTTTACGGACAGAAATGGGTCGATGCGATTTCTGCCACGGAACCTGAACCTGGCAAAGGCCTTGCGGTGTTATACAAAGGTAAAGTCGTGGCAACTTACTATGCATCATCAACGGGTGGAATAACTCAAGATGTGGCAGAGGTTTGGGGAACGCCCATCCCGTACCTGGTGCCAGTTCCCGATCCGTGGAGTTTAAATCCAGCGCTCAATCCAAGTTTTAGCGCGTGGACTCGCCAAGTCACGCAGGCTGATTTTGCCAAAGCTTTTGGATTGCCCGATGTAATTCGTTATGAGATTACTGCTCGCACTAAAGCTGGGGGAGTGAAGGCAATCCTCGCCACTAGTTCTGGTGGCGTGAATGCTGAGTTAACCGGCGAGAAGTTTCGATCACTTCTGAAACTGCCTTCGACGTGGATTTCTCGTTCAGTGAATCGAGTTAGCGCACCGAGCGCAGACGCTATGTCTGTCACAGTCGCTCGTAGCCTTTCGTCAAAGGTAAAGAGCGCAGTGCTAGTCAACTTCGAGCAGGATCCGGCAAGTGCGCTTGTGGGTATTGCCTATGGAAATAAATTTCAGCTTCCCGTTTTGCATGTGAGTAAGAAAGATGTCGGTCCAGAAAGCGCGAAAGAGTTGGCTCGTCGAAAAATCACATCAGTGGTTTTGATTGGACGTAGCAATCTTTTGCCAACCAAGAGCGCGATAGCAAAACGGAAGTTAACTCAAATTCGCTATGATGGAAAAGATGAAATCGAGGTAAGCGAAAAGGTCCTCAAGAATTTTCCAGGAGACCCACTAATACTCATCGCGAGCGAGAGCGAGCGCATGATTGAAGAAGCCGCGCGCCTTGTCGCCTCGAATAGGCCGATTGTGTGGAGCAAGGATTACCAATCATCAGCGAACGTAAGCGGAATGCTCGAAGAACGAGCGGCTACAGGTATTTTCTACGCGCAAGCGCCAGAGTTTTCTTTCCCCACTCGGATTGTGATTACGCGTTCTGCTGTGAATTCCTTAATAGCTTCTAGTTGGCAATCGCCAGTTCTCTTCGCAGATGAGTCTCAATCTGAAGTGGAAAAGGTGCGCGAACTTATCAAAGCGTTCACGAATATCGCATCAATTACTGTGGTGGATAAGGAGTTATCGCTTACCCCTTATCGAAATTTGAGTTAGCGCTAGTTAGCGTGCAGGACTGAATTCAGTCCGCCCCAACTTCCCTCTTTTGGTAGCGCTTCGATTGATCCGTTCTGTGAATTTCTTCGAAATAGCAAGTTGTTTCCGCCAGAAAGTTCTCGTGCTTTGATTATTTGACCGTCAGGTAACGTGACCTTTGACGCGGCGGTCAGATAGAGCCCGGCTTCCACGACGCAGTTATTGCCAAGTGAAATACCTAACCCGGCATTTGCACCAAGCAAAGTTTTCTCACCAATAGAAATAATCTCTTTTCCACCACCTGAGAGTGTGCCCATGATTGATGCACCGCCACCAATATCCGAACCGTCACCGACGATGACGCCCGCAGATATACGTCCTTCCACCATTGATGCGCCTAGTGTTCCTGCATTGAAGTTAACAAATCCTTCGTGCATTACCGTCGTGCCGCTTGAAAGATATGCGCCAAGTCGGACGCGATCGGCATCGGCGATTCGAACTCCACTAGGAATCACGTAGTCGACCATTCGCGGAAATTTATCCACGCCGTACACCGTTACTGGTCCACGATGCATCAAGCGAGCGCGAGTTGTTTCAAAGTTCTCGTTGAGACATGGACCAAAGGATGTCCACACGACGTTTGGCAACAAGCCAAAAATCCCCTCGAGAGATTGTCCGTGCGGTTTAACCAATCGATGTGAGAGTAAATGTAAGCGCAGATAGACATCTGATGTTGAGGTAGGGGCTTTTGCAGTATCGATCTCAATTTCGACGATTTTTCGATGAATCCCACGATCTGTGTCTTCGCCTTCAAGGTTTGAGAGCGTGGTTCGCACGTTTTGTTCTACCGCAGCGTCTAGTGCGCTGAGTTTTGGCTGTGGAAACCAGACATCCAGAACTGTTCCTTGCCCAGTGATATTGGCCAATCCAATGCCAGATGCTGTTGCCATGACTACACCGTACTCCGTTCTTCGCGTTCCTCGCGTTCCTCGCGTTCTTCGCGTTCGCCATATTCCCCGTATCCTGAGCGGGTGCATATCGCTGTCTATTGCTCTGCGTCAGAGAATATCGCTCCGGAACATCTAGAGCTTGCCGGAGCGC
>Ga0315900_10009031_pt1 | contig 12710 bp, 9 predicted proteins | sample LakEriMetagenome_FD_203521 | JGI IMG/M metagenome (GOLD analysis project Ga0315900, IMG submission 203521) | Freshwater fungal communities from buoy surface, Lake Erie, Ohio, United States - Buoy 12 MA114 | ecosystem: Environmental > Aquatic > Freshwater > Lake > Lake biofilm | place: USA: Lake...
GGATTGGTTCAAACCTTCAGCACAGCCAGCGCAACGCCAAACGTGGGACAAAAGTCGCAAAACTGTCCCGCAACACTCACTGTAACAGAAGTATTCTTAGCGAAGTTCTTGGCAAACGGAACTCAAAGTTACGTGGCCCGTGTTGGTATAGATCAAGCAGGTACAAATACAGTTACTAACCCAAATCAAATAATAGTTGATTCGAATAATAACGTAATCATTACTGCTAGATGGACGGATGTGAATTGCGGTATATATAATGATCTCGCTGATGTTACTCCAGCAGTGATATTACCAGGTATAAACAGTGCTCAGACAAATATTTTAGTAGTAAGGTTTAATACAATTCTACAGGGAGCAGCGAACAATGTAGGATATATACGATTTACCTCTGCTACAGGTACAATCGCTATAAATAACTTCCTACTAGCATTAGACAGTGCTCAAAATATTATACTAGCAGGAACATATAGTGGTGTAGGAGGCGCACCAGTACCATCAAATAATGTTGATTTCTATAATTTTGGAAATATAGTGTCTCCTTTCGCAACGAGAACAAATACGGTGGTAACAGGTACAACCTCAGATATATACATATGTAAACTTACATTCTCAAGCACTGGACAATCACCGTGGGTAGCAAAAATATCTGGATCATCCACTGATGGATTTGGTCTAGCTGCTTCTCTAACAAACTATCAAACACCAGTATCCTATTTGAGGGACACAGCAATCGACCGTATCATATTAATGGGTACTACGAATGCTGCAGGTTCATCTCCTATCATATATGACGCAACAGATGCAGCGATCGTATCATTGCCCAGTTTAGGTGTTCAAGCCATAACATATTTGCCCTCTTACCCTTTTAACGGCGTCTCTGCTCTGAACTAGGGAGCCTTAGTATAGAACTGATATAAATAAAATAGCAAATAAAATAGCAAATAAAATAGCAAAGTGGTATGATTGTATCAGTCACACCACTTGTGCTATGGGTATTCCTACTTGATAGAACTTAGAAGCTGAAGATAGATGTACGAGCAAGAGAAAGAACAAGAACAGGAGTACCAGGCCCCGACGCCACCAAATATAGTGCTGAGACCGTGGGCCACATTTTCCGAGATAAACTTCTACTGGTCTGCCCCCACCTCCGATGGCGGCTCGCCCATTCTTAAATATACTCTTGCGTGCCCCGCCATCAACTACGAGAAAGACATCAGTGCAAACGTGTATTCCCACGCTGTAAAAGGGTTCGTGAATGGGATCGACTACACCTTCTCTCTTACTGCCACGAATGCCTATGCCACCAGCGCCCCAGCCGTCTTCCGCACAGTCCAGACGGGCCTACCCCCTAGCGGCCCGAGCTATGTGCATGCTAGTACTCTAAATGCAAGCACCGTGGTCCTCAACTGGGATCTCTTGACTGCCCCGCAAGAGGCCGCACCCCGCTGGTCCCTCGTCACAGTCGATTGTCTGAGTGATCCGGCCGTGCCCAAGCAAGAGGTAACAGGAGACGCCACCGTATTCACCACAGCTGTCACACCTCTCTCCACAAACACTACGTATCAGTTTATGGTGCAGGCCATCAGCGACGTAGGATACTCTCCTCCAAATGTGAGCACTGTGATCACGATGCCACCAGTCGAGTTCCTCCCATCTCAGGTGAGTAGCCTCTCCCTCTGGCTGGACGCTGCCGACCCTGCTGCCGTTGTTCTGCAGACGCCCTCAACAGTGCTGAGCCTCCTCGATAAATCGGGGCACGGGGGCAATGCTACACAGCGTGGGGGAACACCTACTCTTCAGTCGAATATGGTGATCTTCGAAGACGAGGCGTACTTTAAAGGTATAGGCTCCGCCGTGGCTGAGGGCACAACCACTTCATTCCTGAGCGGACGCAGCCGTGCCGCCGGCGCTTTTCCGTTCCTCGACCTCGTCTCCTCTTCCTCTTCAGCCGCAATCGCGCAACAGGGAGGAGCCCTGATTTCTGCACGCAACGGCACTACTCTTGTGAGTGCAGCCCTCACACCTGGAGCCCCATTCTTTGCCACTTCCATTCAATCCTCCAACATAGCATATCTTGGAGTCGATGGGCAGATCTTGAAAGGAGGTGCAGGCGCTCCGAGCTTTGGCCCACCTACCGAGTATATCTTGGGTTCAGGCTCAGATTCGGGCGGCGGAGCCGCCATCGGCGAACTCCTGACCTTCACCGGCCCCCTGGCCAACTCGGACCGCCTACGTCTCGAGGGATATCTTGCGTGGAAGTGGGGTCTCCAAGAGAATCTGCCTCCCAACCATACATTCCGACCGGCCCCTCCTTCTCCAGTTCTCGCAGGGGAAATCGCTATGGAAGGCTGTCTTCTCTATTACGACGCCTCCTCTCTTGACGAAACTAGCGGTGTCTGGGCGAACCGCGGTCTCTTCGGCACGCCCTGGAATGCCAGCCTTATCACCGGCACGGCTCTCAAGAACAACGCGGGGAACGGTGTAGTCTTCACAGGGGCTACACACTACGCCGTATCGAGCATAAGCAGTATGGGGGGCTCATACACGATCTCCGCGTGGGTCAAGAGAACTCAGGCCAACTTCGGCGCGCCCACCAATGGCATCTTCGCCAAGCAGGCCCTCAGCAATGCCGGCTACAATATCAATCTCTATGCATCCGAGAGTACGATCTGCTGCTCCGCTCGAGATACTGAGACTGGCACCATATACACTGCCCTGAGCAATGTGGAGACCGCGGCCTCGAACTGGGTCAATGTATCCTATAGCTTGGGTGACGGCATATACTCCTGCTACTCCAACGGCGCCTTCCAAGGATCCAATGCTACGGCAGGCATCCCCCCCTCTGTAGATGGCATTCCTTTCTTAATAGGTGCAATGGGCGAAAATCCGGCAGTTCTCTTGACAGGCGAGATAGGAGAGATTATCCTCTATCATCGCGTGCTGAGCCCCGCTGAGCAGTTCCAGAACTATCAGTACTCGTACCTGAACAAGTTCAATAGGTAGTGTTCGGTCTTGCTGTCGCCGTGGGCCTGGGCTGGATCTAGTCTTCTTGGGACATCAATATATCTCAAGAAGAATAGATAACAATATTCTAGAATGTCAGCACCCAGCGCCCCTAACATATTTATCAGGCCCCGTGTCTATTCTGGCCAGATCCGCTTCTACTGGCAACCCCCCTCTTCTGACGGCGGCTCTCCCGTTACAAAATATACGCTCGAGTGTGCCAGCATCCCCTACACCCAGGATCTGAGTGCCAATGTGACGAACTACTATGTGACTGGCCTCCCAGACCAGACCGAACTAACATTCACCATTACGGCAACCAATATCAATGGCACTGGCCCCGCAGCCACCTTCCGCACTGTGCAGTGCGGAACGATCCCTTTTGGACCCACTACCGTCACACTCAGCACACTCAATGAATCGACGTCCCTTGTCACCTGGGATCTCTCCACTATTTCTACAGAAGGGTTGCCCAAGTGGTTCGTCGTGACAACCATCCCGAGCACCGTGGAAATGTCGAGCTTCAAGAAGTGCGCCTACATTTATGAGCGTGCCCGCACCTTTCAAGTGCCCTCCACGAACATCGCGTATAAGTACTTAATCCAAGCTGTAAATGATACGGGCTACTGTGTGCCTTTCGCATACAGTGATGACGTGCAGTTCTAATACGCCTTGATCGCCTCCAGGCAGTCCCGTGTGGGCCGCGCTGTCCCGGTCTTCAAGTTATACATCATCAGGGGCTCAATATCGCTCCGCAACATCTCCGCAATGTAGGCCTCAGAGTCCTTCGTTCCGTAGGTAATCCAGTATCCGTCGCCCTCAATACTCGGGCACATTCCGCTCCAATACTCCACGCGCTCCTTCGTCATCCGTACAAAGCAAGAGACACGGCTAGGCCGCAAGCCGCGGTCCAGCGTGATAAACCGGTGGTAGTAGCGTCGCCCCTCACCCCCAATATACACCTTGTGCATCACACAGAGGTAGGCTTCTTCTGGGTGGGCTGCTGAAGACCAGGGCACAGGCCCCGCGCTACCGCGATACTCCTTTAGAGAGAGAGGACCAGACCCTGTTGCGACATCGACACGCACACTGCCATCCTCTGCGCATATCTTGAAAGGAGAGAAGTTGTAGATGTACAGGAGCTCGCCGTTGTGGCGGAACCCGAGCCAGTTCTTCTGTGTCTCGCCGGCGGATACACCTGGAGGCAGTGCCATCTGCTTGAGTTTGTGCTTGGCGTCCGCGCCATCGCCCTCCCGCCACACGCGGAATATCTTGTTTGTCCCGTTCTCTGAATACGACTGGGATGTACCGAGGAACTCCATCTCGTCCGTTCCTTGGACCAGCCGACAATCCTCCACTCCGCGGATGTAGTGGTCGCGCTGGGGGATGCTCGGATCGATCAAGATCTCTTGTGCAGAGGCCGGCGTGTTCCAAGCGGTCTCCCGCGGGACATCGATGAGGCAGTTGCGCGTAAGCACCTTGCCGTGGAATGCTCGATAGTGGTAGTGCTTCGCCTCCGCCGTGTAATAGTTGGCATACCGCAGATTCACCGTGTAGCCGCTGCGGTCCGCTTTCACGCGAATGCTGGGGTTGAAGGGCTGCCACGCTGCAGCCTCCTCCTCTCCAGCCCACGGCAGACGCTCTACGGGAATCTGGAAACGGACCTGCCGACGAGGACGGAGTACCCAGTCATACCAGTGCATATTGGCGAAGAGGTGGTTGAAATCGTGCCAGCCGAGACGGTTCGTGAGGTCGAGCTTGTCCAGCTGGAACCACGTCTGCTTGCCGAGGCCCGTATAATAGGCGAGAATACCCATCTCCTCCCAAATGGTGTGCTCGATCTCGCGCCGATTCACGAATAGCACGTCATTGTTCTGGACAGGAGGGGCGAGGGTGAGACCGGTGCGCAGGTCCTCTCCGAACTGTGTGGCGAACAGCTTCTCCAGGAACATCCCCGCGAGAAACTGCGAGTTCGGCTGGCGCCTGAGGAGCGTAATAATGCGCATAGGGGCCTCTGTGCGATGCTGGCGCGACTGCCACGCAGTCATCCAGGCGTTGATGGCCTCGGGCACGTTCCGCATATTCTCGTAGCACTCCCCGAGATAGAGGCGAGCAATATAGACCTCCTCGTCCCAGCCGCCGATCTCGATGCGCCGTTTCAGGATCGCCACGGCGTTCGGCCAGTCCCGCATACAGAGGTAGGTCTGGCCAAGATAGAAATGCGTGCGGGCGTCGTCGGGCATCTCGGCGAGGTCCTCTTTTAAGAGTCGCACGTCGCGCTCGTACTTGTCCGCTTTGCAGCCGCCGTCGCCGTGGTCCGTGAGAACGGGAGTCTGAAAAAGGACAGTATCTTTGGTGGGAGGGCATGTCCAAGCTTCGTGGGTGGCACCTTTACAGATCCACGGCTCGGAGCAGCGGAGCACGCGCATATTGCTATATACCAGGCTGCCGTTGGCCTGCTTAAGAGAGACGCCGGCAGTATGGGCTGCAAGGCGAGCGAGGGCCGCACGATCCACGGGATCCGTCATAAGCATATCGCCGTCGAGCAAGAGAGCCCACGTGGCTGTCGCGTCCCAGCCGATGGAGGTGACCCAGTCCTGGCAGCACTCGAAAGATTTGGTGCGGCTTGCGCCGAAGTTCTTGAAAGGGAAGGAATAGACCTTGCCTGGCATTGAGTTCTCGCCCAGCCATTCATTGGCCAGGGCCACCGTATTGTCCGTGGATCCCGTGTCACAGACTACGATGGCATCGACCTTCCCTTTTACGGAGTTCATCAGGCGGTGGATGATACGAGACTCATTCTTGACCATCGTCAAGAGGATGAGTTTGTGCTGGGCGGGTGGGACGGCAGCCATTTCTATGGTCGGAGGAGGCCTTTCTCTTTATGCGTGTGACGCAGACTGGAAGGCTTTGTGGGCTCTGGATAGGAAGAGAGGCTCAATGAACTGCAGCGAGCTGCTCAACATAAACTTGGCGAATCAGCTCCACTGTAGAGCACTGAATAATCTCGTGGGGCCTACGGGCCCGACGGGTGCGACGGGGGCGCTGGGTCCGGCAGGCACAGCGGCAAATACGGGTGCCACGGGGCCAACAGGAGATACTGGAGAAACAGGGCCAATGGGCCCCGCCGGCACAGCCACAAACACGGGAGCTACGGGACCAACGGGGCCAGCAGGCACAGCCACAAACACGGGAGCTACGGGACCAACGGGGCCAGCAGGCACAGCTACAAATACAGGAGCAACAGGACCAACCGGAGCAGCAGGCACAGCTACGAACACGGGAGCTACTGGACCAACAGGGCCAATGGGCCCAGCAGGCACAGCGACAAACACGGGAGCTACGGGACCAACGGGGCCAGCGGGTACAGCGACAAACACGGGGGCAACAGGACCAACAGGGCCAGTAGCAATAGCTTCAAACATCGCCGCAAGCTACTATTCTATGACCTCTCAGCCCATTGGAGAAACAGGGATTAGCCCACCTACAGTTTTTTCATACAATAATACTGTGCTTGAACAAGGGATTTCCCTCGTAAGTGGAACTCGCCTCACAGTGAGCAAAACAGGTATTTATGAGGCCTGGTATTCCATACAACTCAGTCGTACCGCCGGTGGAAACAACGCAAATACTTATGTCTGGTTGCGTAAAAATGGAGTCGATGTACCTGAAACAAATGGACGTATTTCAATCAATAGTAATAACTCAGATACACTTCCTATTGTGCCCTATATACTTTCTTTAAATGCTGGCGACTATATAGAGTTTGTCTCACAGGCAACTCAGGGAAGTATATTAGCCTATGCTATAACAGGATCTTTGGTTGAGGCTGGGCCTGATATTCCCTCTATCATCGTTGGAATGAAGCAGATAGCTGCAGATATTGGTGTTACGGGGCCGACCGGTTCTGCTGGCACAGGGGGTGCAACTGGTGCTACGGGGCCGGCGGGACCGGCAGGCTCAGCATCAAATACGGGAGCTACGGGTCCTACAGGGCCTATAGCAAGCTCGAGTTCCTTCGCCATTGGTAATGTGCTGCGTGTCGATGCTGTAAATGGGGACGACGCCACTGCCTCCGTGAATGGCCCTCCCTACTTAACAGTGGATGCCGCCATGGCCGCCGCCACTTCTGGAAGCACCATCTGGGTGCATCCTGGAACCTACACTCTTACGGGCCCCATCACGCTTCCTGCAGGCATCTGTCTCCGTGGGCAAAATACACAGACTACAACGATTCAATATACTGCAACGGCCAATACGACTCTCTTGACAATGGGGGAAAATACCCGCGTAGAAGATGTGACACTGAAGCTCATATCAGCAGGGCACTATACTTTAAAGGGTATTGTCTTCCCTGGAAACACGAGTGTGACGGCAAAGCTGCGGACGTCCGTTGTGACGGTAGATAACTCGGCTGCGTTGACTGCAGGTACTAGTACAGTATATGGTGTAGAGGCCTCTGGCGCTGGAACTCTCGGCCCCGCATCCTTCTCTTTCAACTCTCTAAAGGGATCCACTATCAATGTGTTCTCCAATGGGGGCGGCAACAAGCGCGGCATTATTCTCACCGGTGCAAATGTTGTCACCACACGTGATCTGAATGTATATGTTGCCGTTCCTCCTGATACGGGCTCTCTCGGCTCGTATGTAGGCATTGAAACAACAAATGTGGCTTGTCGCATCGAATGTCGCTCAACAACGATTGGTTCCCCCGTGACAGCAGGTTCATTCACCTCTTCCGATATTCTGCAGACAAACGGCACGATTCAGCTGGGGCCTGGATCAGACCTTGTAAATAAGACAGCAGGCGGCAAAGACTTTTCAATATATATATATCCGACAACTCTCTTCTATGCTGCACTAGGTAACTTGAATGTTGGACCAGCAGCAGGCTACCTAGCTGTCGGTTCTGTCTTTACAAAATCTGGAGACTATGTATCCCCTACAGCCCTTAACTACCGAATACATCAAAAGGCCATATTGATTGGAATGTTTATGGTTCTTACAACAGCTGCCGGTGGAATAAACTCTGTCACTGCAACAGTGTATAAAAACGGAAGCCCTACCGCATATACACTTACCCTTACAGGCGGTACTACACAGGGAACATACTATGCAAGTTCAGTTGATTTTGCCCAAAATGATGCACTGTCAGTCTATGTAACCTACACAGGAGGAAACGCCAATACAGCAAAAGACCTCGTCATACAGCTCGATATGTTTTAAAGACACTCAATAAGAAATGTCTGGTTCCACCGTTCAAAAGGCTATAACATCAGGCCAGGGGGTCCTCTTGCCCGAATCGACACGCAAGCTCCGCAAAGAGCGCCGCGTGACGGTGGCCGTGAATAGCCGCGATCGCAATTTCGGCAACAGTCAGCCGCCCAGTGATTACCGCTGGGTCTTTCCTCGTCCTTTAAAGGATGTGGTCTCAGTGGAGCTGGTGAATGGCCTCGTGCCCGCGGACCTCTACAATGTCGCCACACCTTGGGGCTCCTTCACCTTTGTAGAGGACCCGCCCACGAGGGCCTGGAATGTCACCCTGACACCCGGTCAATACACGCCAGCCGATCTCGCGGTCGAGCTCCAGGCGCGGCTCAATGCACTCATTGGCAAGATCAATACATACGCGGTGGGCTACTCGGACATCACGAAACGCTTCACCATCACGGCCACGGCCGGCGCTGCCACCTTTGGCTTCTTTTTCGCCTCAGGCACCTACAAAGACGACTATGACAGCCACACGGGGGCCCTGATGTCAATCAACTGTCCCGCGCGCCTTCTCGGCTTCGACGGCTGGATCGATTACCGCAGCGCCGGCGGTGCGCTGGTAGCCCCCTATCGAGCCGACCCGGATTTCTGCCTGAAGCGCTTGTACTTGCATATAAATGCCGACAACTCGATTGAGCTCAATAGGGTGGAGCTGGGGGCTGGACGGAAGGACTGCTTTCACGTGCTGTTCCTCGATACGAAGGAGGGGTATTACAGTCTCAATAAAGAGATGCACACGCCCATTTATTATGCGAGTCCCGCGCCGATAGCACGCATCGCCACGCTGAATATCAGTCTTCGCGATGAGTTCTATAGAGTGGTGGATCTGAGTAATCACGACTATACGCTGATGTTCGAGATTACGTATCTTGACTAGGCCTGGTGGCCGGATCCCACGCGGACCACCTTGAGCGGGCGGCCTCCATAGGCGGCGGCCATTTCTGAAAAGGAGGAGTTGGCGGAACCCAGGATCTCTTGACACTTGGAAAGTGCCAGGAAATCGAGGAAGGCGTCGATGCCTCCCAGGCTGCTCGTGCGGTTCAGGACTTCTGCAAAGGAGATGATACGGTCCTCCCCGTAGCGACCGATTAGGAACTGACGTTCGGCTGCGTCATCCGTGGCCACAACGAAGCGTGTCTCTGGAGGATATGCGTCCATCAGTACTACAAAGGCGGCGGTGGGCGACTGATCGATTGCGGCCTGGTTGTCTGTGCGGCGAATGTGGATGCCCACGAGGGGTGCGCCGGCTCCCTCGGCCGCCAATACTTTATCCACGTGAGCCTCAAGATGGGGGCGAGGCTTCAAGCTGCGCAGGGCCGCTAACCAACGGGCCTGATCACCTTCATAGAACTTCCCGTGCGATTTGATATTTATATGTATGCGTGGGTCCTTTGAAACAGATGCTATGTGAAACCACTGAGGCGGGCTCAAGCACTCCTGCTGATTGAAATCGGACTGCACGTAGGTCCCGTCATTCACGAAGACACCCGCGGGGAGTCTGCTCATATCAAAGAGGTCGCGAAATGCTCCTGTAAAGATGCCAGACTGTTGTTTCCAGCTAATGAGGCAGGCGCGACCCAGATCCTGTGCTCCACAGATTGCGGAGGCCACTGCGCGGAGCCTGTTCGCCAGGCCCGCACACGGTTGTATCTCAAGAGTAGGAGTTCCTAGAGGGGGAAATCCATTTGGAATCAGGTATCCTGCACCGGCCATTCTAAAAAGGGGAAGAGACCTCTCTCTTAGACGGGAGTTGAGCGCGCCAACTAAAATTGGAAGCTAGGGGGCTTAAACACTCCAGCATACCATCCCTGGCGACTCAACTTCAATCAAAATGTCCTCTGCCTCTGCCTCTGCCGCTGCCTCTTGCCCCATCTGCCTGGAAGACTACAAAGGTAAGAAAGTTCGCCAGCTCACCTGTCAATACTGCCCAGAAGGCGCCTGCAGCAAATGTCAAGAGAGATATTTGCTCCAGACGTACGAAGATCCCCACTGTATGCACTGTAAGAAGGCCTGGGGCCCAGAGTTCCTCGCGGCCAACTTCACTCTCACCTTTCGCACCGGCCCTCTGCGCAAATGGCGCCGAAAGGTGCTCGTCGAGCGAGAGAAGGCCGCTCTCCCCGCGATGCAGACATTCGTCGAATACAAGAAGGAATACAACCGAATCAACTGTGAGCGGCTACGGATGCAGACGGATGCCTACGGAGTCAAGAGTGCCGAGGAATACAAGAGGATCCCTGTAGAGGAATGGCCTCTGCGCCAACGCCTGACGCACTATCAGCGCGCCTATGAAATCAAGACACAGACTTACACTGGCGTGAGAACCGCTCTGGAACACGAGCGCGCGGCCACTATACCAGATGAGAGGATGATCAAGACGCTCAAGACAAAGTGTATTACTCTGAAAAAGGAAAAGGATGAGGTCTATGAGCTCTACAAGAATACGAAAGAGGAGGTCAATAAACTGGAGGAGAGGATAGGCACGATGCAGACTCTCCTCTGGCACTACCAGGCGCTCTATGAGGGTAGAGCTACGAGAGATCCAAGAGAAAAGCGGGAGTTCATTATGAAATGCCCAGACGAGGGTTGTCGCGGGTTCCTCTCAACGGCCTATCGGTGCGGGACGTGTGAGAAATGGACCTGCCCAGACTGTCTGGTTGTTCTTGGAGCTACAAAGGAGTGCGGCCATACTTGCGACAAAGAAGCGGCTGAATCGGCTAAGATGATCAAGGCAGAGACGCACCCCTGTCCCAAGTGCGGTACTCGTATCTTCAAAGTCGAGGGTTGCGATCAGATGTGGTGCGTAATAGAGGGATGTAATACGGCGTTCTCTTGGAATACTGGACAGATTGAGACTAGCCGAGTTCATAATCCCCACTATTACGAATGGCTGCGGCGCAATGGGGGCGGACAGGCCCCAAGAGAAGCCGGCGACATTCCCTGTGGAGGTCTGCCGAATGCCTGGGAAGTTGCCCGCAAGATGAATCGGGCCGCTGTTCCCTTTGCCCTCTCAAATGAGGTGCATGAGATACACAGGCATATCGTTGAGATAGCCGAGGACCGTCTTCCCAGACTGTATCCTCTGAATGCGCCGGCAAATATGAATAAGGACATTGATGTGCGCTATCTTATGAAGGAGACGTCTGCCGAAGAGTGGGAGAGGCAACTCGAAATCCAAGAGACAAAGTTCAGGCGCAAGAGGGATGTGGGGCTGATTCTCCAGACTCTGGTTCTGAGTGCCTCGGAGCTCTTCAGAGAGCTGGCAGCGCACGAAGTGGCGACTCCTGCTGGGCCGATTCGGTTCAGAGAACTATTGAGAGAGAAGATCGTTCCTCAGATGGAGGCTCTGCGCCAATATGTAAATGATGAGTTGAAGAAGTTGGGTGCAAGAGAACGGATTGCTGTGCCGCAGCTTCTGGAGAAGTGTGAGTGGATGACGCCGAGGATTCTCTATAGGGCGACGAAGGCGGTGCAAGCCGCAGACGCGGGCGAAGAGACGGAGGTCGAAGAACTGCCCGCGGCACCCGCGGCACCCACGGTGCCCGCTGCGCCGACCCTCGCTCCAGTCTAAAGTTCTTGCCGCGGAAAACGTAATAGGAAAGGGGGGCCCGCGCAGCAAAATGCGAGGACACATAATACATCTACCAGGCGCCTTCGAGCGCGATCAAATCATTTTTTATTTGCAATATACTCTTGGCTGGACTCTTCCCATATTTGCCGCGTCCGACGGATCTGCCTGGGAAGCCGATCGCAGGATAGCCAAGATACATCCTAAAACACACCAGCCTGTCTCCAAGGGCATCCTCGGATGCGCCCACTCTCATCTCTCGATTCTGGAGGCGGAGAAGATAACACAGGAGCCCATTGCAATCTTCGAAGATGACTGTGTCATAACAGCTAAGCGGGAGTATGTTGAATCGTTTGTCTCATACGCTCCGCCAAACTGGGATATTCTCTTGCTCGGCGCTAATGAATATGTGCAATCGAATCCGGGCTTTGATGGATATCGCTGGGTGGGCCGTTTCTGGGGAACACACGCACTGCTTCTACGGCCAAGGGCGATGGAAGCAATACGTCAAACGTTCCAAGAGACACAGGCGGAGGGCATATTCATGCCTGCCGACTGGCTATATAATGAGGCGATCCGGCGATACGGGCTGATGTGCTACGGTCCAGATCATCCCAAGAGAATCTGCCGACAAGCTGAAGGGTTCGTCTCGGCTATAACAGGAGAAGTGCGTTCGACTGGCGAACTCCCCTCATAATCTCCCCTCCTAGCCACTCACTGTCAAGGGCTTGGCCCGCCACGGTCAAGGGCTTGGCCCGCCACGGTCAAGGGCTTGGCCCGCCACGGTCAAGGGCTTGGCCCGCCACGGTCAAGGGCTTGGCCCGCCACGGTCAAGGGCTTGGCCCGCCACGGTCAAGGGCTTGGCCCG
>Ga0315900_10009032_pt1 | contig 12709 bp, 7 predicted proteins | sample LakEriMetagenome_FD_203521 | JGI IMG/M metagenome (GOLD analysis project Ga0315900, IMG submission 203521) | Freshwater fungal communities from buoy surface, Lake Erie, Ohio, United States - Buoy 12 MA114 | ecosystem: Environmental > Aquatic > Freshwater > Lake > Lake biofilm | place: USA: Lake...
CAACTCGCCGACTAACGTGTCCTTCATCTTGGGACCACTTAACCACATAGGAGCCGCCGCTCCGTGGTCTGTGCCGAGGCTAGCGTTCTCTGCCACGCGTCGTCCAAACTCACTGAACGTCATCACCAGTACGCGATCGGATTGACCATCGCGGTCTAACCGTGCGTGAAATGCGGCAAGAGATTCGCTCCATTGTCGCAACAACGCAGCGTGAACAGCAAGCTGGTTGGCGTGCGTATCGAATCCGTCGAGGGTGACATAGTAGATTCGAGTCTTGAGCCCAGCCAGAATCAATCGCGATATTGTCCGCAATTTATTCCCGAGCTCGGAATCTGGAAAATCCTTGTTCTCATCTGGTGTTGATAGCATGCCTTCAATCCGACTGCTTGCCTGCAATGCAGTATCTGTGCTAACCGATAGAAAACTCATCAAATCCTCGTCGGACGATTCCTTCGAAATCGCATGGGAGGCAGGGGACGGCGACATCGATCTCGCGGCCTGATCTTTCGGTTGTTTACGATCCGCTTTGAGTCGAAACTGCTCCACCGATGAAAGCGAGGGAACTTGAACACCTCGATTCACCAAAGCTAGTGGGATCGGTTCGTTCCCAAGATGGAGCGCCAACGAATCGTCTGTTTCAACGCCCTTCGCTTCGGCTAGCAATCGACCAATCCAGCCAGATCGATTGCGCGATGTCTTGGGCTTGCAACTGTGCCAGATATCCATCGACTCAAAGTGTGATCGATTCGGATTCGCGTACCCCACGCCCTGGATCACAGCAAGCCTCTGCTTCTCCAGCATGGATACGAGGGAACCCAGCGATGGATGAAAACCTAGTTCTTCATCCAAAGCGATCACCTCGTTCGAATCTATCTTCAGCTTGGGCCGTGCCTTTTTGTATGCGTCATTTTTGTGCGGAACGATGGTATTCAATCCATCGTTTCCACCGGTGAGTTGAACGACGACCAAAATGCGTTCCGCGGTAGAATCTGAGATTGCCAGCTCCTTTGCCATCGCGTGCACCCACCCCTGCGGAGCCTGAACTCCAATCGCAATTCCCGCGGCGGACGAAGCGGATTGGATGAATGTGCGTCGTTTCATGATAGGACTCGAAGTCTTGAGAGTATCGTAGCGAGCTCGGATAGGTGAGTTAAGATAGGTGAAACTGAGGAAGAGAACAGAGTTGAATCAATAGTGATGCTCGGTCGTTCTTGGAATCAGCTTCGAATAACAACGTTCGTCTCGCCTCTGCGTTCAGCGGCTTGGCAAGTAAAGTCGCCTCCAAATAGGCGAGCCAACCTTCACTTGAACGAATGCGTTGACGCTCGCACCACTGCGAAAGAGACTGGCCACCAAAGCGAGTGTTTTCATCTCGGATCATATCATGAACGAGATTGGCTCGGCCAATCAATGTTGAGGAATTGATCCAACTACGACCACCATCCCAGCCCTTTACGTTGGGCGGATAAAACAAACTTTGCCCTAAGGGTCGTAGTCGTTTAGTCAATGCATCCAGATTCGTCGTTGCCTGCAGCCCCCGAAGGCATGCCATCGCTACGTCGATAGGAGAACGAATTTTTCGACCAACCGGCCAACCCGAGAGCATCAAACGACTACTTAGCAACTTCTCGACCACCGGCTGAACCGAAAATGACGAATCGATAAAGGTCGCTGCCAACGGGGCGAGAAAATCGTCCGATGGCTCCGGTTCATCGCACAGGAAGAATTTGAACAGCTTGCGAACGATAAAATTGGGGGTTGCCTTATGTCGCACGACGCAGTCGATAGCTTCTTCGCCTGAATCAACGTTATCGACTCCCAGTATCGACTTCTTTCCACTGTCATGTTGATACGGATTGAATCGGAATTGTTTGCGTCGAATCTCCCAACCAGTAAAGCATCGGGCTAACTGCTGTACATCTTGCTCAGTGTAGTTTCCTTCTCCCAAGCAAAAGAGTTCCATCAACTCGCGTGCATAATTCTCATTGGCATGGGCTTTGCGATTGGTCACACTATCCAAATAGATCAACATTGCAGGATCTTTTGATATCTCCTGCACCATGGTTCGAAAGCTCCCCGATGCATTGCGTCGCAGCGTTCGATTCTGCTCCAACATCAGTTCTGGATCGATGACTTTTTCAGCCCCAGTCGCGAAATGGCCATGCCAAAACAAAGTCAATTTCTCGACCGTTGGACAAGGAGAATGCTGCAATCGATGCAGCCACCAGGAAGCGAGGTTGCGAGAATCGCCACCCGCCAAAACTCCTTTGGCAAGAATGGCAGACTCCTCTTCAAACGTATCCGCAATCGATGATTCTTGCCGCTTCTTGCCCAGTAATCGATCGATACATATGGTGGGTGACTCCTTGATAGCCGCTTTCAACTCATCTTGGCTAGCGCCGAAGCCAGCTCTGCGAAAGAGCAATGCCGCTCTTTCGATACTCCAAGGTTCTTTCGAGGATGGTTCCCATGGGGACCATGCTAACTCTGGATCGATCGACTCCAAGTCTGCATTCCAATCGATCGTCTGGTTAGTCCGACTCATCGTGCCTCCGCACCATTCGATGATTTGTCCAAATTGGCTTTAACATTGTCCTTGCCCGCAAGGTCCACTTGTATGTTCAATCGAACCCGCTCGTCAAACGAAAGCTGGGCACTCGCGGATCCTAGCAATTGCATCAACCCTAATAGCACATCCACCTCACCTTGGGCTTCCTTTTTGGAATGACCTTTTTCTAGCATGTTCTGCGTGATGAGTTGATCGCGATTATCCAGTAATACATCTCGGATCATCGCCAAATCCAGTTCCATACTCGTGTTGAGCTGAGGGCTCATCAAGGATGGCTCATGGTGAGAGCTCGGATTTGCCATCTCGGAAATCAATTGGCGTGCGAGAGCTGATGTACTGGAAACAACCACTCGATCCCCCAGGAACGCAACCGAAGGACTAAAGTTAAACTGTACAGGAAGACCGTTCTCGTATTTGCGATCTTTGTCAACAACATACTCGGCCCAATAGATTTTTGCATCACCGACGATCTCCGATTCGAGATCGAGTTGGGGCTGACCTTCCATAGCACCCGCAACATTGAGAAATCCGACAAAGCTCTGAAAGATCCGTTTTAAATCCCGTTGCATCGACTCTGGCTCCTTGAGTTTACCGATCAAGGCAAAGCTGGGCAGTCGAATCGAAGGCTTGAGTGCATTGGGAAAGGATTGAGACGCAGAGACAATTTGGAGCTGCGGTTCCAATGCTCCCAGAATGTCCGTTCCAAAGTCACGGCCTGAAAACAATGTCGTTAATGTGTTGTCGGCTTGTGCAAGTTGGTCATTCACTTTTTGGTCAAACAGGTCCCCCGCTCGAAGCCAGAGCTCCGAAAGATTCCGATAGGTGCTTAACGACGCAAGCCCTTGATGAATCTTCCAAGCGCGCTCGGCAACTCCTTTCGAATTCGGTCCCACGTAAAACTCACGTGTCTCAGCGAACCACTCTGGCTGACTTGGCGACAGAAACTCCATATTAGCACCGGATTCATTCAATGCTAACCGACCGATCGCCATGGGGGACTGATCCAATGTTGCAAGCAAACCGCCGAAGAGCAACTCGGCTACAAACTCCCGAGGTTTGTTGGAAAAAATCTTTTTCGCCCATCCGGCTTTTGCTTTTCGAATGTTATCCATATCGAGATAAACGGTTGCAATCGATCCTTTGGAGTTTGAATCGAATCGTTCGGCAAACTCCTTAGCCCTTTGATAAAAGGGGGACGCGTCAAGGGACTTCTTGTTCTTGTCCAACATTTGATCGACGGTTGCCTTTGCAATCTCGGGTTTATTGGCCACCAATAACCAATCGTCCATTTGGGCGACAATCAGCTTGTTGACTTCATACCCGCGAATACCACGATAGGTTGTCTCCGAGACTTTGCCTGGCTTGTTTTTATTGCTGTCTCCACGCGCGAGAGTCACGATTTTTTGAACATAGTCTTTTAACCAACGCTCACTCCTGGTTCTTGCGAGAAGAACCACTTCACCTTGATCGTTGATGCAAAGGTGGGCACCGAACTTGGTCAGGTCACGAGCGAGTGTTTCTATTTTGGCGCCTAGCACCAACTCCGATACCGCAATTCCTCCACGCAATTCCTTGAGTGGTTCGCTCTTCCAAAGGGCCTGAACGGTTTCGTCCGACTGAATTCTCGTTCGCAGTGGGTGGGATAGCAACGAACCAATCGGCTCTAGCTTTAGATAGACGAGCGTCGAGGCTGGCATCCAGCTCAAAGGATCGTTGTCCTTCGTCTCCAACTTCGCTTGCCCGTGAGCCGACGATTGCAAAGATGCCAAAGCCAAGACACAAGAAAGCAGACAGCGTGTCACAACAGGAAGCCGATTCATGTGCATTGTGGATATCCAAGGGTAAGGCGAGCGTTGTCCGCGATGGAAACGCAATTTTTCAAGTCATGGCGAACTCATCTACCATCAATAGTATACTCTACCAAGTAGTATATTTTGACAAACCTAGTCCTTCATGATGGCTTTATCTTACTGGACATGATGCAAAAAACAGCCTTGCTCAAGATTTCAATGCTTGCTTCTTCGGCAGTTTCGTGGCTTGGATTCGCGGGATGCAAACCCTCCGAGCCTGACGTGATTGAAGCGATCGTTGAACCGGCCAAACCCTCGCTCGAAAATCGGGTGCTGGTTATCGAAAATTTGGACAGTCCGATTTCGATGCAGATCGCGAAGCATTACATGGAAAAACGAGGTATTCAAAAGCGTCTTCAAGTGCGTTGCCCTGACTCCTCGCTCCTTTCCGCGAATGAGACCATGCCTTTTGCTCAATTCCGAGAGGCAATCGAAACTCCGTTGAAGGCTTACTTAGAAAAGGACCCATCGATCGACTTTATTGTGCTCACAAAAGGGATACCGATTCGACTTACGGCTGCGCCGATCGGGTTGTCCAACAATCAACCGTCTTTGGACTCCTACTTAGCGGCTATTGGTTACTTTGATAACCCCACGACGCAGCACGTCGTGATTGATGAGGCGGGATGGAAAGGAAAGTGCTTCGTCAACAATTACTTCAATTCAAAGGAACGATTCTCGCATGCAAAGTTTGGTGGATATCTCGTCACTCGCCTCGATGGCTACACCGTCGAAGCAGCCATAGCATTGATCGACAACGCTATGGCCTCTTCCACTCAAAAACCTACCGGATCATTTTTCTTAGATGCCAACGCGAGTGCAGATCCATCCGATATTGCCAGGGTTCCCCTTCTGCCGATCAAGAACGGACGAACCGACATGGAAACAATCGGAGGCCTTGGAGTGAAAGACTGGAACGCAGATCTGATGGCTTGCGCTGAAACCCTAAAGATCAGTGGCATTCCTCATGAGCTAGAGCGAACCGAAGCTTTCATAGGCAACAAAGTGGGCCTGATGGGCTACGCATCCTGGGGCAGCAACGATGGCAAATTTTCCATCGACAGCTACAAATCGATTCGTTTTGCGCCGGGCGCTTTAGCCGAGACTGCGGTTTCCACGAGCGGTCGAACGTTTCTGCCAACTACGGGTGGGCAATCGCTCATTGCAGACTTGATCGATGCCCGTGTTACTGGTGCCAAAGGATATTGCGATGAACCTTTTCTCCCTGCGATTGCGTCACCGACGATCTTGTTCGATCGCTATACCAATGGCTGGACTCTTGCAGAGAGCTTTTACGCGGCTTCTAGATTTGTTGCTTGGGAAGATATCGTTATCGGCGATCCGCTTACGATGCCATACGGAAAATAGCGATCGAAGTGTTGGACCGCAATGGATCGCCTATTGCTGAAAGAGATGCGACTAGGTTTTCTCTGCCGGGGAATCGATCGAGATCAGTCGCTCGCCGGCCATTCGAAGGAAAAGGAACAATAGTGTCTGGAAGAAAAGACAGGACAAGAAAAGAACAGGTATCTCAAGATCTAAATCATCGTATGGAATGTCGAAACAGTAACCAAACATCGGCACACAGGCTTGCGAGATTGCAAACCACAACACGACGTAAAGCAACAATCGTTGCGGACTCTGCGACGAAGTAGCCTGCAATATAGTCCGGCCGAGAATCAGATTCATGACGATGTAGAATGATGCCGCAACCGCGATTGCTGCTATGACAAACAATATATCAACCCAGCTCACTGTAGATATCGGTATCCAATTCACTAAGACGCATCCAAAAGACACGACGCACATCCATCCCAACAGGAAACGAATACTTATCGTTCGTACCATACCTCGCGTCGCAGAATGACAAGACGCCAGAACCTTTCGGAACTTTGCCGCAGCAAGAAAGAAACCTAAGCAAACGATCAACAAATACGTAGTTGCGGCTATCAGAGTGCCGAATTCAATTCTAGCCTTTCCATTGAGGGAAACAGAAAGCCCTACAATCCCAACGAAGCAAAGAAACATGGAAATGCGATATGCAATGGGTATGGCGCAAAACACAGCCCAAAACGCTAGAGTGCCAAGAAAACTTGCGTACATGCCTAATTGGATCATGAGTCCGATTTCATTTCCACCTCTCAGATCGGCGAACTGTATCGGAAGGTGTGGGTAGAGCACGATCAATATGGCAATCACTAGCCATGCTTGGTGGGCATTGGCAAGTACCATATCTTTTCGGTCATTGGCATCTTTTCGTTCGCTGTCTTGGGCTGTTTCTGCTTTTCCTACTTGGTCTTTATCGACAAAGTAACCCAACACGGATAACAAGCCAGCGAAGCGAAACTTCGGGTCGATATAGTTCTCGATCACATAGAACGCAAAATAATAAGCGCGACAAAAGGCCCAGATCGCTAAACAACAAACCGCGACCAATTGCATGCTCTGCGTCACCATGGCAACAAACACCAAACAAAGACAACCTATAGCGACGAATAACCCTCCTTTGATCCATAACCAAAATGGACTTTCAATGTTGGCCAATTCGTAACTCCTTTCTCACACCAAGCCTGCCCGCTTGCGAAGATACCACTCCAGGGCGAGTAATGCCATCACCGCCACAAACCACGGATAGCTTTGCCAAAGAACGGTCTCGCTGGAAACGATGCGTCCTTTGCGAAAAGCCTCAAGCTCCTTCGCGATCGTTTGTGCATCTTCCAATGTGTAGTATTTGCCACCACTTTGGCCTGCGATGCTCTTCAACAACTCTTCATTGCATGCCAGCGACTGCATCTCGATCTCGGTTTGAGGTGCGATCAAGAACGAAGTCGTCACATTCGTAGAAGATTCCGGGATGCCTAGTACGGATACTCTCAGCGCATATTCACCCGTCGTATTCTGCAAGAACTCGGGCTCTGTGGCTAAGTCGATGACCGCCCGATAGATCCCGCCAGACTTTTCCACTTCCTGCATGGGATAACTTGTAACAAGCAAGCTGTTCTTGAACACCTGGAGTTGAACAACACCATTCTCCAGCGGCTGCGAAGATTCATTCAGAACTTTGGCTCGAACAACCACCGATTCGTCTGGCGAATAGACTCGTTTCCCAGCATCGAGCGAAACATAAGTGCCACTGACCACAAACGGAGAACGCATGCCCCAACCCGATATCTGGTTCCAGAACCGTTGGTGGTATAGGTCTGCAACTCCATAACGCCAACGCCATGTCTCGTCAGTTGCCAAATACAAAACCCGCCCTTGCCCATACAAACTGGTTGCGATCAACGGTTGCCATTGCACATCGTCTGGCCGTTTGCTTTCTAGCATCACTTCGGCACCAGGCTTCACTTCCACCGATCGAAAAGAATGAAAGGATGGGAAGTTTGACCAAGTAGATTGATTCGTTGCCGAATTGCTTTCCAACTGAAACGCAGGTTGACTGTTGGCAGCGGGCGCAAGCCGCAAGATTGTATCTCGGATAGCAGCTCGCGTTCGTTGTGTAGTCAAGCCCTCGCGGTCGCTCAGTACCGGAAGAATAGACGACAAAGGCGTAGAGATCGCTGGCCTTGGTCGTTCGCTATCGATCCAGACCAACCCACCACCGGAATCACGAACATAGTCCACCAACCACGCCGTCTGTTCTTCATTCAACTTCGCAGCAATGTCAGATGCTGCAATGACGAGATCGTATGCAAGTAGTTCTGCCCGCAACTTTGGGAAATCATGCTCTGCCATCGAACGTGGGCCGATCGATGACTTCACTTTCCACGTGGGGTCGCGCTCTAATGCATTGCGAATATATCGAAATTCCCATCGCCCGCGTGGATCGATGATGAGGACTTGATTCTGTTTCACAATCCCCCAGATCGCAGTTCGCAGTTGATTGTTGTCGAGCGAGGCTTCTGCGATCTTCGATTCCACGCGGCAGTCGAGATCGAGTCCGATGGACCGATACTCGAGCGATTGACCGAGAGCCGATTGTGCTGCGTCCAGAGCGGTCGCAATCGGTGCATCGAATTCCATGTCAAAGACGCCGCGTCCGGTCGCGAGCATCGCCTTAGAAAAGATCTCCATCCCTTGAATCCTAACTACGATCTGATATGCCGTGCCAGGAGGCGCAACCTCTTTGACTCGCAACGTTCCACGCAGACGATCCTCGCGACGAACACTTTGCGACACATCGGCACTTAGTATGGCGAAATCGATTGGCTCGTTCGTGTCGCCGATTCCGATCGCATGAATTGGGATTTTGCTACTCGCGGATGCGACGGCATCGACGGGAGAGATGACTGTGTTGCTTTGGCCATCGGTCAAAAGAATAACCGCATCGGCCAACGCACGATCGGCTTCAACGTTCGCGGTTGCGACTTCGATAGAAGAGGTATCGCGTCTCCATTGCTGCAGAATCGCTTCTCCGAGAGGCGTAGTTTTGCTCTCCGCCGATAGATTCCGAAGCTTGTCTAAGCTCTTGTCCGTTTGCGAATCCCAAACCAGCTCGCCGCTAGTGGTGAAGACTTTGACATGATGCTGTTTGGCTAACGCACCCAATAGAGATTCTGGGGGTGGCACGGTATCGTCTGCCGCATTATCTGCAGTGCTCTTATCTGACAACAGAAGTGATCGAACCGATTCGAAGCGTGATGCAGTCTGGCCGCGATCAACAAACGCCATGCTTCGCGAAGTGTCGACGAGCACCGATACGCGACTCAATTCACCTTCGATCCATTCATGCTTCAAGACCGGGCCTGCAAGCATCGCAATCATCATGAGAAACGCCAACGCTCGCAACAATGGGAGCAACCAACTCCAGAGGGCACCCGCCGTGCGAGATTCGCGATAGTACCAACGTCCGATGAGCATCGCACCCAGCAATCCTAAACCGAGAACGACCCACCATGATGCGGGACTTTCAAATCGAAGTCGCATCACAGGACTCTTCTGCGTGTTCGAGAAGAATCCGCTGCGCTCATCGCTCTTTTTGGCAAGTACGATTGTTCGAGCAGCATTTCGCCGAGAAAACATAGGATCGCAGCGATCCAAAACCAACTCCATATCTCTCGGCCCGCCCACGATTGACGCGTCGAAGCCACAAAGCCATTGGCATCCTCAAAGCGACCTGCTTTCAACCGACTGCTTAGATCGACCAAGCTCTCTTCATCCGCGGGCTTCAGCAACGAATCACTCGCAATTTGCTGGTCTTCAAAGCGTGGTGAAACGACTGCATAGTTCGTGGTTTTCTCCTCGCCACGGTACTTCTTGGCAGAATAGACGCCGAGCTGCCTCGTATTGTCCCACCGTTCTTGGAGCAGTGAATGTTCGATTCCTTCCGTATCGAAGACAAACGTTTTTGACGGAATATTTCCAGCATCGAAGGATCGCATAGAGGCTCTCCAAACCCATGGTTGACCGGGTTGAAGATTTTGTGGATAGGCACGTTGAACGATTTCGGTAAAAACTCGTTGCATGAGCGGTAGGTATACGGCGCGCGATGGAAGGTTGCTGTCTCCCTCATCGCAGGATGTAGCAAACCAAATCAAGGATCCACTACCTAGGTCGGAGCGAATCAACCAAGGAGATCCGTTGGAGAAACTCGCGGCAACAGTCGTTTTGTCATCTGCAAGATCCACCTCCATCGGTAGATAGCACTTGATCTGCGTTTCTCGCAATGAATCAAGACTGTTTTTTGGCATCTCGGATAATACGGTCCACTCGAGCGATTCCGTCTCGATATGAACTGTATTGCTCTGTTCTTCTGACGCTTGCGAGGTAACCACTGCACGTGCAGAAAACACGCCGGGACGCAACCCGCCCTCGCGCACCAATGGCATTCGATTCCATGCATCCAGCGACAAGCGATCGCCAGGGAAGACAACAACCGCGTTACCGTTATCGACGTACCGACGAAGCGACTGTTGTTGTTCACTTGTGAGTGTCACGACATTGCACACGGCGACGGCTCGGTACTCCTTGAGCATCTCTTCGTTCCAGCCATTGTCGGAAACAACTTTGCAAACGAAGGAGTCTGCTCTCTCGCTTCCAAGATAAGCAAACGGAGAGAGGGCTAACTTCAAGAAATCTGTCTCGCTCTTCATCGCGTCGGAGCTGCGTTCGCCATCAACCAATAAAATTGGCAATGGATCGGAAACCGAAAGAGCATACCATGCGTCGTTATCAACAGACATAGAATCATCATACTTGACGGTTGCATGCACCAAGAAATCGTCTGCTCGTCTCGCTTTCCACCGGGACTGCAATTCTAAGTTCGCATTCGGTTGCAACGAAACCTCAAACACTTCGATCTCATTGTTGCCAACATCGACTCGGACGCGGACCTTCTCAATAGGCTTACTAGAATTGTTTCGGATACGGATCACAATCGTTGCATCTTGTCCTGCAAAGACATGCCTGGGAGTGACCGACAGTTGCTCGATGAAGACGTTCTCGGATTGGCTTTGCATGCTGCCTGACGTACGATTGGATTGCATTGAATCGCGGACTTGGAGCCATGCAAACGAAGGTCGAATAAGTTGTTGATCGAGAAGTCCGTGAACGGCCGTTTCCCACGTTGGTTGCGGTTGCCAATCATTGGCTTCAAAGTCAGAGATGGCGAGAATCTGACGACGCGGCGAAGTCTGCTTCGCGAGCCATTCGACCGCCAATCGGATCGAGCTTTCGATGTTGACGGAACCAGCCACACTCGGCTTAGTTCGCCATTTGGCAATCCATTCGGTGAGTGATTCTTTATCGCTAATCGATTGCAATTGAGGAGGATCGCCAGCGAGCACGACTGCGATCGTGCTACCTGCAGGAAGTTTCTCACTAATGCTCTCCAATTCGGAAAGTGCTCGATTCCATCGACTCCCATTATCGTTTCGCGCCTGCATGGAAGAGGAATCGTCGAGCAATATCGCGATTGAGATAGGCTGGCCAGCGCCGGTGGTGAGCCAGGATTGAACAAGCGGCCGTGACATCGCCAACGCCAATAGAACTGGAATCAAGCAGCGGAGCAGAAGCAAAAGCCATTGTTTCCATTGCACACTTCGCGATTTTAAAGCGACCGCATTGGAGAGCCAGTGCATGGCACCCCAGTCGATTGGTTTCACTTGGGTCCGATGCAATAGATGAATTACGAGCGGGACCGTGAACGCCAACGTCCCAAAGGCTAAAATTGCGTTGAGAAAGGTCATCCATAACCTCGCTGTTGGCCAAGGTACTGACTCAATAATTCGCTATAGGAACGGGACGTTCGCGTCGAGATTAGCTCTATGCCATGTTGCCGACAACCTAGTGCCAATGCTTGCTGGTCCGCTTCCATCTTTTGAAGATACGATTTTCGAATGGCTTCTGGATCGACCACTTGATTCAACGATTCCACTTCGAGAGAACGAAACAGAGTTCGTTGCTGAAAAGGGAAGTCCCATTCATCGTCATCCATCACTTGGAACACAACGACTTCTTGATGATTGCTGCGCAATAGTGCGAGCGATTTGCGTAGCTGCGGTATGTCGCCAAAACAATCCGAGATGAGGAACAATATTCCCCGCCGTTTGCTCCGTTGCAGGACACCTTCGATCACCATCCCCAAATCGGTTTCGCCTCCAGGCTTAGACTCGGCGAGGGCTTCCATCAATAGCTGAAGATGGTTCGGTTGGCTGCGTGGTTCTAAGTAAGCCCGAATCTGGGTATCGAACGTCGCGAGACCCACGGCGTCTTTTTGAGATACAAAAAGATATGCGAGGCACGCAGCCAGCCGCATCGCGTACTCATGTTTCGATGGCCGACTCGATCGAGCATTACGGTATTTCATCGAACCGCTCTGATCTACTAACAGCGTGCATCGTAAATTGGTTTCGTCTTCGTATTGCCGAATGTAGAGCCGATCTGTTTTGCCGAACAGCTTCCAATCGATCGAACCCACGTCATCACCAGGCACGTAAGGTCGATGCTCCTTGAACTCGATACTTGCTCCCAAATGTCGACTGCGATGAATGCCACCACGAACTCCTTCCACAACTCCGCGAGCAAAGAGCTGAAGCTGCGAGATGCGGCTCAGGTCCTGCGGAGTAAGCAAGTTGAGAAGAGAGCTCTTCAACGACATGAGGACTCGAACTGGTACAATGGGGTGGCATCGAAAGGTGTGGTGGCATCGAATGTAGTTCGCAAGCTCATTATTTGTTTCGTCTTAATTCTGCTAGCAACTTGGCAACGATAGCATCGGAATGAATCCCCTCCGCTTGAGCGCTAAAGGTAGGAACGATTCGATGGCGTAAAACGGGAGTCGCGAGGGCTT
>Ga0315900_10009033_pt1 | contig 12708 bp, 15 predicted proteins | sample LakEriMetagenome_FD_203521 | JGI IMG/M metagenome (GOLD analysis project Ga0315900, IMG submission 203521) | Freshwater fungal communities from buoy surface, Lake Erie, Ohio, United States - Buoy 12 MA114 | ecosystem: Environmental > Aquatic > Freshwater > Lake > Lake biofilm | place: USA: Lake...
GTGCTGCCGCGGGCCTGTAAGGCCCTCCGCAAGCGGACTTATCCGTTCTCGGGCCGCGCTCATATCGCGTCAGCGATGTGAGCGCGGACCAAGGTAACGACGGGCGCCGACTGCCCGCACCTCACCCCTCGCGCACCACCCCATCCGGCCCGAGGTTCAGGACCCCGCCGTCGACCATCTCCTGGATCAATCCGGCAGCCCAGTCCCGCACACCCGCGCCCGTGGCGCGACCGTAGTGCTCCCACAGCGCGTGCAGCATGGGCGTGGCCGCAGCCCAATCCCGCAGCGCTTCAAGCGGCTGCTGCTGTTCTTCCATCATGTGGTACTTCACCAGCACGCGCAGCGCGTAACGCGCGTGGCGCGCCGGGTCGGCCTGAAAGCCAGCCAGGCGTGAACGCGCCCGCTCCAGCGCACCCGCCACATCGGTGAAGGGCGCGCCATGGCCAGGAATCACCACCCGCACCGGCAAGGTGGCGATCAGGTCCAGCACGGCGCCCACGTCGCCGAAGCCTTGCTCGCCTTCGACTTCCGGGAAGACCACGCCAAAGCCGTTTTCCCACAGCGCGTCGGCGGAGATCAGCACGCCCTGGGCGCGGTCGAACAGCATCACCGAATCCGGGTCATGGCCCGGGGCAGCGATCACTTCCCAGGCGCGCCCGCCGGCGACCAGCGGCTTGGCCACGCTCAGTTCGTCATCCGCCAGGAAGCGTACGCAGCGCTGGCCGGTGCGGTCGTGCGTCAGGCGCTGCTGGTCCCAGGCCTGCACCACCGGCAGCATGCCGGGCGCCACGCTGATGGGCATGCCGAAGGCCGCCTTCAGCGCCGCATTGCCGCCGCAGTGGTCGGAGTGCAGGTGGGTGTTGACCAACCGCGCCAAGGGCTCTCCACGCAGGGCATGCCTGACCAGCTCACAGGTCTGGTCTACATGGTTGACGTGGCTCGCATCCACCAGCACGGCGCCGGCCTCGCCCGGCGCACCGTGGATCAGCACGTTGTTGGACGACAGCCAGCCGCGCTGCAGCACGGTCAGGCCGGCCAGCGGGTTCCCTGAAGCGTCAGGGCTGGTGTGCGCCGCGTCAGACCGCATGCAAAACCCCAGGAACCGCCACGACTGACGGTGGCGCGGCAGCGGTCACGGCGTTCGCCGCCCGGCCCGCCGCAACCTGCTCGGCCTCGATCATCTCGGCCACCCGGCGCCGAAAGCGCAGCGGCCCGGCGTCGATGGGCAGGTTCAGGTGTGGCGTGCGCTGCTGCGCCATGCCGCGATGCACCGCCTCCAGGATCACGCGGTCCTCCTCGAAAGCGGCGCGCACCGAGGCATCGAAGCGGTGCGACACGGCCTCGTCCCCCGGCGCGAAGTTGCGCATCTGGAACCAGAAGTAGCGCGTGCGGTGCTCATCGATGGGCGTCATCAGGTTGTAGCTGTCCATGATGAAGGCCTGCGGGTGCAGCGACCGGTCTTCGCCACCAGTGCCGGCGGGCGTGAAGATCGCGCGGATGGCGGCGTGGCTCGGGAAGCGCACCTCGTACTGCTGCTTGCGGTCGCAGCGGCCGGTGAACTTCAGAAAGGGCGCGTAGAACGGCGCGGGCTCCACGTCCTGCATCCAGCGCCAGACGGTCACACCGTCGGCAGCAGGGGTCACCTGCAGCGGCGTGTCTTCGCACGCACCACCCGCAAACGAGCCGCGGTGCACCCAGGCCACGTGGCTGGGGTCCAGCAGGTTGTCCGTGATGTAGAGATAGTGGCAGGCCACCTCCATGCTGTCGCCCTGGTTCAGACCCCAGGACGGGTCGCCCCAATGCGCCACCTCGAAGATCTTGGCCGGGTCGGCCAGGACGGGGTCACCCATCCAGATCCACAACAGCCCGTAGCGCGAGACCAGGGGGTAACTGCGCACCCGCGCACTGGCGGGCGGCACCCGCGAGCCGGGCGCCCAGGTGCAGACGCCCCGGCCATCGAAGCGCATGCCGTGGTAGCCGCACTCCACCTCGGCGCCCACCCGGCGGCCCATGGACAGCGGCAGCTTGCGGTGGGGGCAAGCGTCTTCCAGCGCCACCACCGCGCCATCGGGCTGGCGAAACAGCACCACGGGCTCGCCCAGCAGCATCAGGGGCACGAGGCCGTCACCGATCTCGCGTTCCCAGGCGGCGACATACCAGGCGTTGCGTACAAACATGGCGGCAGGGCGTTTCGGCAGGCAGAGGTGGGGGCAGGCAGGCACAAGCAGGAACAGGCGCACACGCACAGCGCCCACAGCCGGCATGCTACGACGAGGCGCAGGGCCGTCAGTTCGCTGGAAAGACCGTCCACATGGATCCCGTTCATGAACCGCTGACCGAAGCCGTGACACGGCCGCAGCCCCGGGGCAACAGTGTCCGGCCGAAGAGGACCGATGGCGCAAAATCGCCGGCTCCTGGAAACAGCGACCATGTCCACTGATCCGTCTGCCTCCTCCCGCTACTCCATCCACGATCTGGCCACCCTGGCCAGTGTGGCCACGCGCACGGTGCGCTTCTACATTGCGCAGGGCTTGATGGACCGACCCTTTGGCGCCAAGCGCGGCGCCTGGTACGAAGACCGGCACCTGCAGCAGTTGCTGCTGATCCGCCGCTGGACGGATGCGGGCCTGAGCCTGGAGCGGGTGCGCGAGTTGCAGGCCGGCTCGCCCGAGGAAGCGCCGCCCCGGCCGGTGAAGCCCGGCACGGTGGAGGTATGGAGCCGCATCACGCTGGCTGACGGTGTGGAGATTCAGGTGGAGCCGGGCCGCGCCGGGTTGACACCTGAGCAGGTACGGGCCTTCATCCAGCAGGTCACGCTCGCCTATCGACGGGTGCGCGAGCCGGGCGCAGGGTCGCATTGAGGCGTCGCTCGACTTCGACCATGACGTCGCTTTCGAGGCTTCCGACGACTTGGCCCAACTTGTTTCGCCGTACCGTCATCGACCTGTCGATCATCACCTGCGTAGTTCGCTCGAGACCGCTCGTTCTGCCAAGCTCGACCGTCACGCGGAGCATGGGCGCATCCACCCGTGAACTGGTGATCAGCAAGACCGTGACCAGGTCACCTCGACCCATGCAGCCCAACCATCCACGTCAGCCAAGGCCTCGTCCAAGAAGTTGTCGAGGGCCGGGTCTGCTTGGTCTGCCTGCGCAACCAGAAGGCTCTGACGCCGACACTCGTCTTTGAACCCGGGCCTTCTGGTATCGGGCACCCAGATCTGAACCGGTCGCAACCCGGCCGCCTGTGCTGCCGCAACCCGGAGCGCACCGGCCTGCAACTCGCGCACCCGCTCCAGGCTCAGGCGCGCATCCGGAACGCCTGCACCAGAAAATCGATCAGGGCCCGCACCTTGGGCGTGAGGTGCTTGCGGCTGGGGTAGACGGCGTAGACGCCGAGCTCGAGGGAGCGGTACTGCGGCAACACCTCCACCAGGGCGCCTGAAGCCAGGTGCTGACTCACCAGGAACGTGGGTTGCAGCACGATGCCCTGGTGCTGCACGGCAGCAGCGCAGCAGGTGTCGCCGCTGTTGGTGCGCATGCGCGGCGTCACCTTGACGCTGATGGTTTCCAGCGGCGTGGAAGCCCCATCCTCCCCAGGCGGCGGCTCGAACATCCACTGGTCCCCCGTGCTCAGCAGGGAGTAGGCGATGACGGCGTGCTGCGCGAGTTCGGACGGATGCTGCGGCGTGCCGTGACGACGCAGGTACTCGGGCGAGGCACAAAGCACCATGCGCGTGGTGGTGAGCTGGCGGCTCACCACGGACGAGGCCTGCAGCCGGGAGATGCGCACCGCCAGGTCGTAGCCTTCGTCCACCAGGTCCACCATACGGTCCGACAGCGTCACGTCCAGCACCACCTTGGGGTGCAGAGCCATGAAGGCGGGCCACAACGGGGCCAGGTGCAGCAGACCGAAGCTCACCGGCACGTTCAGCCGCAACTGGCCCACCGCCTCGCTCGCATGGGTGGAGAGTTCGGCCTCGGCCTCGGCCACGCCGTCGAGCAACTCGCGGCAGCGCTCGTGGAACACCTCACCTTCGGGCGTGACGGACAGCCTGCGGGTGGTGCGGTGCAGCAAACGGGTGCCCAACCGGGCCTCCAGGTCGGCCACCCGGCGTGACACCGCCGTCTTTGACAGCTTCAGCGCCTCGGCCGCGCGCACGAAGCTACCAGCATCGACCACGGCGGTGAAGGCGCGCATTTCCTGAAACTTGTCCATGCCCCTATTGTTCTGGCTTTCGGGACATTGATTCCTGCAAGAAGATGTTTATGGCATGAACCAGGCTCTTCATCTCGCACGGCGCGCCCACGATCATGCGGCCCTGGCCCATCGCACAGTCGAATGTCTGCGCCAGGCCGGCTTCCTGGCCGAGCCAGGCGCGGCAAGGGCTCACAGCGACAGGCCTGCCGCCGCCCCAAGCCCCGGTGGCCCGCATCGGTATGGGCGTCGCCAAGTACGCCACGTCGGGGCTCATGGCAGCATGCATCTCTATGAATCCCGTCACGAGCGTCCGTAAAGAAGGCAGCACGTCCAGCAGCGCAGCCATGACTTGCCCGCCAGGGCTGACGGTCCTGTACGACGGCAGCTGCCCCCTGTGCCGTCGCGAGATCTCGGTCTACAGGGGGGCCCACGCCTCGCAACCCCTGAACTTCAAGGACGTCTCCGACCCGGCCCTGGTGCCGCCCACGGGCACCGGCGTCGAGACCCTGATGGCACGTTTTCATGTGCAGCACGCAGACGGCCGCCTGGAGAGCGGTGCCCGCGCCTTCATCGCACTGTGGGCGCTGCTGCCGGGGTGGCGGTGGCTGGCACGCCTCGGGCGCTTGCCAGGCATGACGCCCTTGATGGAATGGGCCTACCAGGGCTTTCTGCGCGTGCGCCCGGCCTTCCAGGCCTTGGCGCGCCGCTGGGACCGGCAGGCCGCGCCTGCAGTGGCATCCACGCTGCCGCATGACCTGCTGCGGGAGCTGAGGACCGACCATGCCGGCGAGACCGGTGCGGTGATGATTTATCGCGGGGTGCTGGCCGTCACGCGCGACCCTGCGCTGCGGGCTTTCGCCGAGCACCATCTGGACACAGAACGTCGCCATCTCGCGCAGATCGAACTGGTCATGCCCAGGCGTGAGCGCATCAGGCTGCTGCCGCTGTGGCGAGTGTCCGGTTGGGTCACCGGGGCGCTGCCGGCATGCGCCGGACCCAGAGCCGTGTACGCCACCATCCAGACGGTGGAGACCTTCGTCGATCGCCATTACGCCGATCAGGTGCGCCAGATCGACGCCCTTCTGGGTGCGCAGCCCGGGGCCGAACCGAGCGAACCCCTCACGGCCATGGTCTGCGAACTGCATAACCTGCGGGCGGTGCTCGAGGAGTGCCGGCTCGACGAGGTGGCGCACCGGGACGATGCCGCGCAGCGCTGGGATGGCCGCGCTTCGGCCTGGCTGCGCCTGTGGCAGGGCATGGCGGGCCGGGGGTCGGCCTGGGCAGTGGCCCTCTGCAGACGCCTGTGAGGCGCGCGGGCGAATCCCCCACCATGTCCGAGCAAGCCCGCAACCCCCTTCACGGCGTGACGCTGGCCATGATGGTGCAGGACCTCGTCGACCATTTCGGCTGGACAGAGCTCGGGCGCCAGGTCCCGATCCGCTGCTTCACCACGGAGCCCAGCGTCACCTCCAGCCTGAAGTTCCTGCGCCGAACGCCCTGGGCACGCGAAAAGGTTGAGAGCCTGTACCTGTTCATGCGCCGGGAACAGGCCAGGCAACAACGCGCGCCAAGACAGCCACCACAGCCGTGACAGAGCAGGCCTGCCCACCGCCACCGCCACCGTCACCTCGGCTCTACACCTTTCGTCGCTGTCCTTACGCCATGCGCGCACGCATGGCGCTCTTGCAAGCGGGGCGGGGCTATGAGGCGGTAGAGGTCGTCCTGCGTGAGAAGCCCGCCAGCTTGCTGGCGTTGTCGCCCAAGGCCACGGTGCCGGTGCTGCATCTGCCCGACGGCAGTGTGATCGACGAGAGTTGGGACATCATGCGCTGGGCATTGGCCGAGCCAGACCCGCAAGGCTGGTGGGAGCGGGCTCAATCGGCCGACAACCTGGAGTTGGTGCGGCGCAATGACGGCGCCTTCAAGCGCCACCTGGACCGCTGGAAGTACCCCCAGCGCGGGGCGAACGACGGCCAGCCGCCGCAAGTTCATCGGGACGCGGCGAAGTCCGTGCTGCTGGAGCCACTGCAGACGCGGCTGCATCACGCGCCCTACCTGGGTGGCGCCACACCCTGCGCCACCGATCTGGCCGTGATGCCGTTCGTCCGCCAATTTGCCGCGGTGGACCCGGACTGGTTCGCCGCGCAGGACTTGCCTGCGGTGCAATCCTGGCTGCGTGACTGGCTGACCAGCCCGCTGTTCGGCACCTGCATGCAGAAGATGCCGACGCCAAACCAGGCGGGGTCTGGCCTCGACTGAGGCGCTCAATGGGGCGCGGCAGATCCAACCTGCCTCCACCTCTGCAGCTATGATGGTCATCATATTCTCCGACCCTCGATCCACTGCATGACCGCAAGTCCCAGCCGCAAGGAGCTCAGCCACGACCGTATCGTGACGGCCGCCGCACGGGCCATCCGCCGTGGCGGCTTTGAGGGGGTCGGTGTCGCCGACATCATGAAAGAGGCGGGCCTCACGCACGGTGGGTTCTACGCCCACTTCAATTCGCGCAACACGATGCTGGTTGAAGCTATCGACCGCGCCGGCCAGGAGAGTGCAGCCCGGCTCTCTCAAGGCATCGCCCTGCGCAAGTCGCGCGGAGCCAGCGACTTGCGTGCCCTCGTCGAGGCCTATCTGTCCGACCGACATCTCGACGACATCGAAGCCGGTTGTCCGGTGGCGGCACTGGCCTGCGAAGTGCCGCGCCAGTCGCCAGAGGTGCAGGAAGCGGCGGCGCAGCGGGTACACAGCCTGCTGGCCATCGTGGGCCGCGCGCTGCCGCCGAATGCGCCCACCGAAAGCATCTCGGTGATTGCAAGCCAGCTCGTCGGTGCGCTGCAGCTGGCACGCGCGCTCGGCGATAAGGCCCAGGGCCAGGCGCTGCTGAAGGCGACGCGCCGGTCCTTGCTGGCGCAGTACGACAGCACCCAGCCCGGCTGAACGGACGTGGCTCACCACAGAGGGCCGAGGTCCATCCATAAATATGACGCCCATCATTTGACTGGCGGCGGACGCTTCCGTAGGCACAGCCCGCAACGATGAAGACCGACGAATCCACCCAACCGAACCTCGGCGCCAGCGCCCCCGCGCGGCCTGGCATGTCGCGGACCCATCAGATGCTGAACGGGCCGCTGCTGCCCACCCTCTTGCGGCTGGCCACGCCCAATGTCATCGGCCTGTTCGCCATGACGATCATCATCGGCTATGACGGCTACATCCTCGGGCGCTTGGGCGCGGACGCGCTGGCCGGCATCGCGCTGGTGTTTCCGCTGTCGATGTTGATGATTCAGATGTCAGCAGGTGGCATCGGCGGCGCCGTCACCGCCGCGGTCGCGCGCGCGCTGGGCGCGGGGCGAAGCGATGAAGCAGGCCGCTTGGCGCAGCAGTCGCTGCTCATCGCCACCGCGCTAGCGGCTGTGTTCGCGCTCGGGTTGCTTGGTTACGGTCGCCCGGTGTACGCGCTCATGGGTGGGCGCGGCGCGGCACTGGAGGCAGCGCTGGCCTACTCCAACGTCATGTTCGGTGGCGCTGTGGTGATCTGGTTCACCAACGTGCTCGGCGCCGTGGTGCGCGGCACCGGCAACATGCTGCTCCCCGCCGCGATGCTGGTGGCGACGGCACTGATCCATGTGGTGCTGTGCCCGACCCTGGTATTCGGCTGGGGCCCGATACCAGGGCTGGGGGCGGCCGGGGCGGCCGTGAGCCTGCTCATTGCCAATGGGACTGCTGCCCTGGTGCTGGCCTGGCAACTGATGCGCCGAGGAGCTGCGGCACCATTGAACCGTACCCGCTGGCAACTGCACGCGCCGCTGCTGCGCGACATCTTGCGCGTCGGCGTACCGGCATCGATGAGCCCGGTGATCAGCAATGCGTCGATAGCCGTGGCAACGGCCTATGTCGGCAGTTTCGGCACCACGGCGCTCGCCGGTTACGGTGTGGCGGCGCGGCTGGAATACATCCTGGTGCCCATCGCCTTCGGCTTTGGCACGGCGCTGACGGCGATGGTCGCTACCAACATGGGAGCCGGCCAGTCCCAGCGCGCACTCAACGTGGCCTGGCTTGGCGCCGGCATGGTCGCAGCCATCACCGGCACCATCGGGCTGACCGCAGCGATCGCACCTGCGCTGTGGATGAACCTGTTCACCCAGGATGCGGCGGTGCGGGAGTTCGGAGGCGCCTACCTGCGCATCGTCGGCGCCTTCTACGGGTTGTACGGCTTCGGGCTGGCCTTGTTCTTCGCCTCGCAGGGCGCTGGACGCATGTTCTGGCCACTGGCCGCCAGCATGGCCCGTTTAGTGATCGTGGCGATGGGTGGCTGGGCCTGCGTTCACTGGCTGCACGCATCGGCCAGCGGCTTCTTCGGCGTGGTCGCGGCCAGTCTGGCCGCGTACGGCCTGACCATCGCCCTGGCCATCAAGCTGGGTGGCTGGGACCAAACCCGTCAGCCCGCAGGACGCTTGCAGCCCACGGAAGCCCGCGCTGGCGAGCGCGCCTGAGCGCATCGCGTTGGAACGGCCCTTGACCGTCGAAACCCATCAACCGGAGGTCTACATGGACATGAATCAGGTGTTGCTCGACTGGAAGTCAGAAGAAGACGCGGTGCGCTCACGGCTGCGGCCAACCGGTGCTCCCGCACCGACGAAGCCGATGGTGGGGCTGTCCGGCATGGAGGTGTTCGCAGCGATCTTCGCGGGCGAACTGCCCGCTCCGCCCATCGGCGAAACCCTGGACTTCCTGCCCATCCGGATGGAACCTGGCCTGGCGATCTTCCAAGGGACGCCCAAACGGCGTCACTACAACCCGCTGGGCACCGTGCATGGCGGCTGGTTCGCGACGCTGCTGGACTCAGCCGTCGGGTGCGCTATCCATTCGACGTTGTCGGCTGGCCAAGGCTACACGACACTGGAACTGAAGTTGAACATGGTGCGGCCCTTGACGGAGGCGGTGCCGCTGGTACGAGCCGAAGGGAGGGTGATCCACGTCGGACGGCAAGTCGGCACGGCCGAAGGGCGCATCCTGGGTCCGGACGGCAAGCTCTACGCCCATGCGACAACGACGTGCCTGATCTTCGAAGTTCCTTCCAAGCCGGCGGCAGACGTCAACTGAAGTACCGACCCGGCCATTCGCAGGGGCGAAATCCTGACCCGCCCTGGGATTTAAGGAGGCTCAAGGCGCAACCCAGTGCCCAACCCAGCCGCCTTCTCGAACGAACTGAGCACGGCGGTGTTGGGGACCAAGGTGCAACAACTCCATCAGGCGGATGTGAAGGTGCACGACCGCGAAGGGTGCTGCATCGGGCGTGGCCTTGAGCTCAACTACTTTGGGTGAAAACAGGTTGGTATGAATCTCCAGCCGGCCGCTCGTTCGGTCAGCTTTTCGTAACACGACAGTGCGCGCCTGTGGCAAACCTTCTGATGAAACCGTAGCCAGCGTTGGGTGACGTGCAGGTGCGTGGCGATCGCGCACGCCGCGAATCACGCGGTGCCATGCGTGGTCGTAGAGCGTGCCAAGTTCTCTGGCCCAGGGGTGGGGGTCGGCATTCATTTGTAGAACGCGCGCCGCTGTGTAAACGCACGCACGCGTTTGCGCCAGGCAACGTAGCTTCCCCGTTTGAGTTCTCGCTTCATCAGCGCCTGGACTTCGTTGGGCCCCAAGCCATGCAAGGCCCGAATCTGCTCAAAGCTCACGTGGTCGCTCAGCGCCATCTGAATGATCTCGCCAATCGTTTCAGCTGAGATCGCGGCGAGCGATTTGTCCTGTTTCTGCACCCCGTGGGTCCCTCTTCAACAGCCTTGGTCGCCCAAATGGCTGGCTATGGCTCGCTTTGCCTGAGCGATTACAGCGTAGTGCAAACGCTGCGCGGCCGCAGGACTTGCCGAGTCAGGCGAAGGGCGCATAAGGTCTTGAAGTGGCTCGTGCCGAGGTTGGCGGCAGACGTTCTATATTGGCTCGATGCTGATCCACGCTCTGGCCATCTTGAGCACCGCCTTGCTGTTTGGTGGGATGACCCTGTACTCCTTTGGCTTTGCTGCGTTCTTGTTCTCGGCGATGCCGGCAGCTTCCGCCGGTCCCCTGTTACGGCGCGCCTTCCCCTGGTTCTACCTGTTCGTGATCGCCACATCGGCACTGGCGGCTCTGCTTTGGTGGCCGCACGATGGTCTGGCGGCCGCTGTGATGGCGACGATTGCCCTGACGACGGTGCCGGTGCGCCAGGTGCTCATGCCCGCGATCAACCGCGCTACCGATGCTGGCCAGCGTATGCGCTTCAAGTGGCTGCACAGCGCCTCGGTGTTGGTAACACTGGCACACATTGGTGCCTCAGGGTGGTTGCTCGCGCGACTTGCGTGATCTGCTGGCCAGACAAGACCATGCCGCTTCGCAACTCTTCGCTCGGCATCGAAGATCTGAGCGATCTGAGCCACCTTGACGAACTCGTTGTGGACAAACGCTTCGGCCAGAGATCATCTGCCAAGAAGCATCGGCGCAACCGCCACTATGAAAAGCAGTTCATCCGCAACAGTCTTGCGCATCACCTGCAACTTCCTCAGGCCGACGCGATCGACGACCCACCAAGATGAGAGGGCGGATCAAGCGGCGGCAAGCGGAATCGGCGGCGACTCCGAGAAGCGCAGACATGCTGGACACGGTGGTCTGCCCGCTGTGCTACCGGCCCATCCCGCCGTCGCAGCGCGATGCCCATCACCTCGTGCCCAAGTCACGCGGAGGCGTTCAGACCGCCTGGCTTCACCGGATCTGCCACCGCCAAGTTCACGCCCTGCTGACCGAGACCGAACTGGCGCGCGAGTACCACCACGTGGAGGCGCTTCGGCAGCACCCCGAACTCGCGAAGTTTCTGGACTGGGTGCGGCGCAAGCCGGACGACTTCTTCGAGCGAACGCGCAAGAGCCAGCGGTTGAGGAGCCGATGAAGAAGTCTTGGTCCACCTCTCAGGCCTTGAACATGGTGTGCTTGCCGCAGCGTTGGTTGACGGCGTCCATGGCGGCCCCATCAGGCCGCCGGGGTCACGCGCTGACTGCTGCCCTTGCCGGCCTTCCAGCTCTGAGCTTATTGCGGGTCCGTCGAAGCAGAGTTCGCCCTGCACCTGGCTCGCACTGCTGATGCCTATCAGCATCACGCCCGCCTTGGCGTAATCGAAGCCCGGTCATCAGATAGCCTTCACGCCTTGAAGCGTTGGCGCCGACTGAAAATTGGCCCCCGGGGGCTGCGGATGAAATCTTGGACATCCCGGACTTGATCCCAGCCGTCGAGTCGTAACCATGCCGGCTTGTCTACATTGTCCCAGCGGGTCAGGCCTCAATCCTTTGAGCGGGTCGTGGACTGTCTACGACTTCGCCGTTAATGATCCCCCGGAACGCTTTCGCTCTAACCGGGTATCACGCCATTGCTCATGCGAACAGTGCGAAAGTGGATCCTGATGACTACGCTGTCAGACGGAGGCTCAGCGCGGACCTCCCGCTTATGAATGAGGTCGCCGCGCTTTTCATTGAGAATGAACTCGGCACCGAACGGGAGCACACGTTCTCGAAATGGATTCGTGACTTGAGGACTTTGCCGTCAAATGCCCTCGTGCCGCGCCCCCAACCGAATGGCTACGCTCGATATCTTCCAGCAGAGGAAGCCCTGTCGATGGGCTGAGCGTGGCGAACGTCAGGTTCGTGCCGATCATCGCCCTTTCGCCTCGGCGTCCCCAATGACGGCAGCCGCTGCAATCCCGCCGGTGTAGACCACAGTCCCCTTGGCCTTACTCACAGAGGGTCACTCAGCGGATCTCACCGCAACGCCCTCGCGCACAAACCGCTGTTCCATCAAGTTCAAGCCCCACTGCGCCCCGGAGTACTCCTCCACCAACCGAAAACCGCATCGCTCGTAGAGATGTCGGGCCGCATCCAAGCCCTTGAAGGTCCACAGGACCGCGCGCGTAAATCGCTCCTGATCCACGAACTCGATAGCCCTGCGCAGCAGTGCGCTGCCCAACCCTTGCGCGCGAAAGCCGTCATCCAGGATGAACCAGCGCAAGTGGGCCTGGCCGGCACCGAGATCCTCGCCGTCGATCGCGATGGAGCCCACGATCTGCCCACCGTGGTTCGGCGTCGTGGCCAGCCATAGACGGTTTCGAGAGTTCTGCAAGCGCGGCAAGAACTCGGTCAGTCCTTCGGCCACCTTGCGCTCAAACACTTCGCCCATGCCGTGCTCTCTGGCGTAGTAGACCGCGTGCATGGCGACGATCCTGCTCATCGCCCCTGGTGTCGTTGCCTCAACGATCTGGAATCGGCTTGTATCCATCGTCGTCACCGGTAGCCACAGTTGTTCATTGCATTGCAGCCATAGGCGCCTGAACGGCCTCGACTTCACCCAGCTTCGGCCGGCCGACCAGAAACGCCCACAACCTGACCATCGCCCAGGTGTCCAGCCTGCAGTAGTTCAGGAGTTGCTGGCGCAACTCTTCCCTGCGTGGCGGCGGGGTATCGGGGTCGGTGGCTTCGAGGTAGGCG
>Ga0315900_10009034_pt1 | contig 12708 bp, 11 predicted proteins | sample LakEriMetagenome_FD_203521 | JGI IMG/M metagenome (GOLD analysis project Ga0315900, IMG submission 203521) | Freshwater fungal communities from buoy surface, Lake Erie, Ohio, United States - Buoy 12 MA114 | ecosystem: Environmental > Aquatic > Freshwater > Lake > Lake biofilm | place: USA: Lake...
GTAGGCCCGCCTGGTCTTATTGGGGCGGGGGGGCCCCGCCGCGCGGCCGCGTCGCGGCGAGCCGCGCCGCGACGCCGAGGCCGGCCGTCAACGGATGAGGCATGCTGGGTCTCCGATCGCGACGGACCGTGCCGCCGCATCGTATCCGACTCACACGTGAGCCTCAAACGTTTCGCCGGTCGGGGGAAGCAGCCCGAGCCGGTCGTGCCGACGGTGCCGATCGTCCGGTGCGGCAGCCCGCGCGGGTCTGCGGCGCGACGGGGCGAGTCCCGTCAGCGGCCCGTTTTCCGGGTCGGAACGCGGCCGTGCCTGCCGATAGTACCCTTGCAGGGCATGCCTGCCCCCGGTTTCCGTCGCTCGCGTCCCTCCGCCTCGGTCCCCATGCGCCGCGCCGGCTTCAGCCTCCTGGAACTGCTCGTCGTCGTGGCGATCGTCGCCGTGCTCTTGGGCCTCGCCGTGCCGGCCGTGCTCCAGGCCCGTGTGGCCGCGCGGCGGGTGGGTTGCCAGAACAACCTCCGGCAGATCGGCGTGGCGTTGCGGACGCACCTGGAGGCGAAGCGGTCGTTTCCCTTCGCCTCGGGCCGGCCCCGCACCGGCAGCGTGCCGCACAAGGAGCACACGCACGCCCACGAGGCGGGAGAGGTCGAGGGCCACGTGCGGCCGCAGTCCTGGGCGATCACGATCCTGCCGTTCATCGAGGAGTCGTCGATCGCCGCGCTCTACGAGCGGTACTGCCTGGCCTGCTCGCCGGAAGACCAGCCGGCGGACGTCGTCAACGCCCGCCTGCCGATCTACAACTCCCTCTCGGCGACGCCCGGCGGCCTCGACTTCGCCGCGCTCTTGGGCCCCGGCCCCGCCGCCCCGGATCCCACGCGGCGACTCGACGAATGGTTCTTCCCCGCCCCGGCCCCGGCCGCGGGCTTCACGGGCGTTCTCGTTCCGGAGGGGCTGGGCTGGAAGGCCGACGGCACGGGCTACGAGCGACCGATCGTCGCGCGGCCCGTGACCGAGACGGGCGTCACCGACGGTCTCTCGAAAACGCTGGCCCTCGCCGAGAGCGGCGACTGCTCGTTCGACGACGGCGGCACGTGGCGGCCGTCCCGCTACTCATGGCCCTTTTGCTGCGACGTGGGCCGCTACACGCGGCTCGGCCTCGGGGAGGGCCGCACGCCCCTGGAAAGCTCGCTCAAGCCACGGTCGCGGCTCTCCGGCGGCGTGGTGCAGGCCCTGGCCGCCGACAGCTCGGTGAGGCCGCTCGACGAGGCGCTCGACCCGGCGGTGCTCACGGCCCTCGTCAGCCGGGCCGGCGGCGAGTCGGTCGGGGATTGAACTCAGCAGGCGCCCAGGCGGCCGACGCACTCGGCGAACCGCCGGGCGTGGCGGCCGCTCGACGTGTGCATGTGCTCGCCCTGGGAGATGAACCGCAGCCGGTCGTCCCGCCGCAGCCCGCGGCCCTTGAGGACGCTCTCGAAGGGCGCCCGCGCCTGGGAATAGACCACCAGCAGCTTGTGCTCGTCGAGCTGCACCTCGACGGACTCCTGCGGATGCATCACGGCGATGCCGGTGCAGCCGTCGTCGAGCAGCAGGTCGTCGAATTCCCAGAGGAGGCTCTCCAGCACCAGCCGCTCCACGCCCTCGCGGGTGAATTCGCGGCGGCCGACGGCCTCCTCGTGGGTCGATTCCAGCACCACGTCGCAGGTGTCGCCGAGCGGATCGAGGAGCTCCAGAAACGTCTCGAAGAGATCCTCGCGGGACACCGCGGCCACCAGGGCGGGCAGGCGGCTGCCGGTCGCCGGATCGACGTAGGCGTCGTGGCGGTAGCCCGCCTGGGGCACGATGTCGAGCTGCCAGCCGGGGCGGATGGCGTCGGTGAGCGTGAAGCGGCCGTAGCGGCTGCGGGCCAGGTGGGCGTCGAGGGCCGCCTGGTCGGGGCCGGGCAGATCGCCCTCGGTGGGCGCCACGGCCTTGAGCTGGGGCAGCGGGCGGGCGGCGGGGGATTCGTCGAGAAAACGCATGGATGGAGTCGCCGGAGAGGGGGTCGCCCCGCGGCCGGCGGTCGCCGGATACCCGGGGCACCACAAACCTAGGACACGCTTTCGCGCCGTGCGGCGGCCGCGGGAACCCGGATCCCGGCGGGCCGCCGGGCCCGGTCGTTGCCCTCCCGGCCGCGGCCGCCGCATAATCCGCGACTTTCCCCGGCCCTCCCCCGAAAGGATCGTCGCCCGCATGGACGGGAAAATCGTCGCCACCGGAATCACGTTCGACGACGTGCTCCTCGTGCCCCGGCACTCGAGCGTCGTGCCGGCCGAGACCGACGTCTCCACGCGGCTCACCCGCGGCATCGCGCTGAACATCCCGATCGTCAGCTCCCCGATGGACACCGTCACGGAGAGCGAGATGGCGATCGCCCTCGCCCAGGAGGGCGGGCTGGGCGTGATCCACAAGAACCTGTCCATCGACCGCCAGGCCGAGGAGGTGGACAAGGTCAAGCGGAGCGCCAACGGGATCATCATGGACCCCGTCACCCTGCCCCCGACGGCCACGGTGGCCCGGGCCCGGGAGGTGATGGATCAATACAACATCTCGGGCGTGCCGATCACGGCCGAGGATCGCCGGCTCGTGGGCATCATCACCCGCCGCGACCTCCGCTTCCTGGAGAGCGGGGAGACGCCGATCGCCGAGATCATGACGAAGGCCGGACTGGTCACGGCGACGGGCAACGTGTCCCTCGACGAGGCCGAGAAGATCCTCATGGCCAACAAGGTCGAGAAGCTCCTGCTCGTGGACGGCCGCGGCCTGCTCACCGGGCTGATCACGATCAAGGACATCGACATGATGAAACGCTTCCCCGACGCCTGCAAGGACCGGCAGGGCCGGCTGCGGGTGGGGGCGGCGGTGGGCGTGTTCGACTACGACCGGGCGGTGAGCCTGATCGCCAAGGGCGTGGACGTCCTCATCGTGGACAGCGCCCACGGCCATTCCGCGAACGTCATCGAGACCGTCGCGGCAATCAAGAAACGCTGGGAAATCGAGGTGGTTGCGGGGAACGTGGCAACCCGGGAAGGCTGTCGGGATCTCATCGAGGCTGGCGCGGATGGAGTCAAAGTTGGGATCGGTCCCGGGTCGATCTGTACCACACGGGTCATCTCCGGCGTCGGCGTGCCCCAGATCACGGCGGTCTGGGAGGCGGCGCAGGAGGCGGCCCGTGCCGGCGTGCCGGTGATCGCCGACGGAGGCATTCGCTACTCGGGAGACATCACCAAGGCGATCGCCGCGGGGGCCCACTGCTGCATGATCGGCGGGCTGCTCGCGGGCGTGGCGGAAAGCCCGGGGCAGACCGTCCTCTACCAGGGGCGGACCTTCAAGGCCTACCGCGGCATGGGATCGCTGGGGGCGATGGTCCAGGGCTCGAGCGAACGCTACCGCCAGCGGGCGACGGGGCGCGGCGGCGACAAGCTGGTGCCGGAGGGAGTCGAGGGTCGGGTGCCCTTCAAGGGGCCCTTGAGCGTGTTCGTCTACCAGCTCGTCGGCGGCCTGCGGGCCGGCATGGGCTACTGCGGCACGCGGACCATCGAGGAGCTCCGGCGGGACGCGAAGTTCATCCAGGTCACCGCCGCATCCGTTCGCGAAAGCCATCCGCATGACATCGTCATCACGCAGGAAGCCCCGAACTACACGGCGGAGCACGCCAAGCCGGAGTGACCGCCAGGCCGCGTTGGCCGCGTGGCTCGTGGTCCTCGCCCTGCCGGCGGCGGCCGAGGAATGGCGGAGGTTCGTCGGCGATCCGCCCGCGCCGCGGCCCGTGATCGTCGTCGCGCCGCAGGAGCCCGAGATCCGCCCCGTCGAGCCGCCGGTCGTCGTGCCCGAGGTTCTTCCCGAGGAGCCGGAGGCGATCGCCGTCGAGGCCGCGGTGCCCGCGGTCGCCGCGGACGCGACCCGCCCCGCTGAGGCGCGGCTCGTGGCCGCCGCGGACGAGCCCGCCACGGAGGAGCCCGCCACGGGGCCGTGCGAGCAGGAGGCCGGCATGTGCCGCGAAGCGCTCGACAAGCTGCGGGCCGACGACCTGGCGGGCGTCGATCTCGACATCCGCGTCGGCGGCCGCGTCGGCAGCGACTATCCCTGCGAGTGCCGGATCGAGGGGGAAACCTTCCAGCCGCGGCGGTTCGCGGCCACGATGTTCACCTGGAAGGCCGCCGGCTACTGCCACAAGCCGCTGTATTTCGAGGACTGGAGCCTGGAACGCTACGGCCACTCACGCGGCTTCGTCGCCGACTCGTTCACGTCGGCGGCCCACTTCTTCACCACGCTGCCGGTGCTGCCCTACAAGATGGGCGTGGAGCTGCCCTGGGAGTGCGTCTATCCGCTGGGCTACTACCGCCCGGGCAACTGCGCGCCGTGGACGGTGCCCGCCGTGCCGATCAGCGGCCGGGGCTTCGCCGTCGAGGCGGCGACGATCACCGGGCTGGTGTTCCTGCTGCCGTAGCGACCCCGGTCGCTCACCGCTTCGTGATCGTGGCGATGTAGGCGTAGCGGCGGGCGACCGACTCGAAGGCCACGTCGGCACGCCCCGAGCGGCCGAGGGCGGCGAGCGCGTCGTGCACCTCCGGCCGATAGTGCACGTGGAACAGGGCGAGCCACTTCTTCAGGCCGGCAGCGAACGGCCGGGGCAGTTCCGCCTGATCCCAGAAATCGACGATCAGCAGCCGCCCCCCGGGCCGCACCGCCGCCAGCGCCGCCTCGAGCGCGCCCGGCCAGGTGGGAATCATCGACAGGCAGTAGGAGAAGAAGACGGTGTCGAAGGGCGCGTCGCGGCCGAACGTCGTGGCCGGGTCGAGCTGCTCTGCGAGCCCCTGCCGCAGGCGGATCGGCTCGCGGCCGGCCGCGGGCACGCCGGCCCGGGCGATGCTCCGCGCGGCCGTCTCCAGCATCTCCGCCGAGGCGTCGATCCCGCAGAGCAGCCCCGGCTCCGCGCGGCGGGCGAGCCGGATGAGGTTGCGGGCCGTGCCGCACCCGACCTCCAGCGTGGCGGTGGTCGGCGCGGTGACCACCTGGGCGAGCATCCGGTCGCGGCCGAGCAGGTAGTAGGCCCGCGTGAGGTCGTAGACGTGCCGGGTGAGCCGGTACATCCGATCCATGGCGGCCGCCTGGTCGGCGGATGGCGCGGGCGGCGAGCCGATGGTGTCGCTCATGGGGAGGCAAGGAGGGGCACTGGGATCGGGCGGGCCGGCAGTGTAGCAGGCCGGGCGGCGGCGATCCGCCGGTGGCGGGATCAACGCGTTCGAGCGGCCGCTGGCACCGCCCCGCCGCGCGGCGGGGGTGCCTGGGCGTCGATGGTCGCCGTCAGTTTGCCGATGCCGTCCGTGAACTCGGCTCCCAGCGTGCCGATGGCCCGTTCCGCGGCGTCGCGCTCGCCCTTGATCCGCTGCAGCCGGTTCTCGAAGGCGCCGACCGTCCGTTCCGCCGCCGTCACGTCGGCGCGCCAGTGCTCGAGGTCGTCGCGCAGGGCCTGCCGCTCGGCGTCGAACTCGTTGTGCTGCTTCTGCACGTCTTCCTGGGCCGTCTTCAGTTGCTGCTCGGCGATGGCCAGCGCCGCGATCTCCGCCTCCAAGGCCCGCCGCAGGGTCGCCATCCCGTCGGCCTTGAGCTGGTCACCGGCCCGCGCGGGAATCGTGCCGCCGCGGAGCGACGTGAACGCGTCGGTCAGGGGCCGGCGATCGATGACCCGGATGATCTTCACGACGCCGCCGAGATCGAGTGCCGACTGCAGGTCGAACCTGGCCACGTCGCCCGGCTCGAACGATCCGGCGATGCTCTCCGCGTCGAAGTCCGGCGCGAGCAGATCGGTGAGCCGCTTGACGACTTCCGGCTTCAGTTCGTGGGGAGCGGTGAACTCGACCTCGGCCCAGTAGCGGCCAGGCTGCACCTCGCCGGCGGCGAGCCGGGCCGCGATCTCCGCCGGCTCGCCCTCGACGGCGGTGTCGTGCAGTTGTAGTTCACTCTCCAGTCGCTCCAGCTTGCCGAGCAACTGCTCGGACGGCGCCTTGGCGGGATCCGCCAGGGGCTCGGGCACCGCACCGGCAGCGGCTTTCAGGCTGTGGAAGGCCATCCAGCGATCGACGGGCGGGTCTTCGAAGACCGTCACCGCGTCGTACGTCTTCGACCAGGCGTCGCGATCGCCTTTGTCCGGTGGCGTCGCCGGCACGACCTGGAGGGTGGTGCGTTTCGCGGCCGCGTCGAAGGTGGCGGACACCACGCGGAAGATTCCCAGGAAGCGGCCGCCCTCCTCCAGCGGCGTGTCGTCGAACACCGACACCTCGGCGCCGGCGGCGATCGGGAGGGCGGGGCCGGCCGGCGCGGGCGCCGCGGGGCCGCCCTCCGGCGGTTCGGCCCCGGCCGGCTCGGCCGCGGCGACTTCCTGCTCCGGCAGCGTGAGCGTTCCCGGGGCATCGCCCTGCGGCGGCTTGAACGCGGACCGCTTCCAGTTCCGGCCCCGCCAGGTATCGACCCGCTGCAGGACAGCCTGCCACCGCGCCTCCTCGTCGGCCAGCGCGGCGACCGACTTCGCCCCGTTGATCCGCTCGCGGCGACCATCGGTCGTGAGCGTCTCCGCATCCCGGAGGCGGAGCAGCTCGGCCTCGTGCTTGCGCACCACCGCGGTCCACGCCCGCTCGCGTTCCGCGATCCGGGCGGCGAGGTAGACGTAGCCGCCGGAGGCGAGCAGTGTGAAGATCGCCGCGGCGACCGTGCCCCAGTTCCAGCCCTTGTGGCCCAAGGCCAGCGTGGCCAGGCCGGCGAGCAGCAGGAGGCCGACGATCGCGGGGACGACGAAGTTCATGCTCGACCCTGCTCCCGCCGGCCGGACGCGGCTCACGACCGGCATGACCGCTGCCGTAGGACTTTTCGGAGTATAGCGGCGCACCGCCCCCGACCCCGGTCTCTTCGTGCTCCGGGGGCGGCGTTCTTGAACCCGCGCCGGGGCGGCGTTGCATCCCGAAGGCGCGTCGCCGCGGCCCGTGTGGCCGGGCGGCGACACCGGCGGCCGCGGCCCGCCCCCGGGGCCGGGAAAACGGCCTGTCTGGCGGACTTTTCCGGCTCCGGCACCGGATCTGCACCTCCCCTCGGCAGCCCGCGCTTCAACCTCGGAGGTCTCCCATGCGATCCACCGTCGGCACTTCGCCCCGCCCCGCCACGTCGCGGCCCGTCCCGTCCCATCCCGCCCGCCCGCGCAAGGCCCGGGCCACCACCGCCATCGACGACCCCGTGCGGCTCTACCTCCTGCAGATGGGCGGCATCCCGCTGCTGACCCGCGAGTCGGAGGTGGCGAGCGCCCGGCAGATCGAGCGCTGGCGGCGGCGGTTCCGCCACACGCTGCTCGCCAACGACTTCGTGCTCGCCGGCGCCGTGCAGCTCCTGGAGCGGGTGCTGGCCGGCACCGTGCGGCTCGATCGCACGATCGAGGTGTCGGTGACGAACACGAGCGAGAAGAAGCGGCTCTTGAAGCGGCTGGCCCCCAACCTCGTCACGCTGCGGCGGATCGAGGAGGAGAAGCGCCGGCTGTTCCGCGTGGCGATGTCGCGGAGCACGCCCCTGGACCGCCGCCGGGCGGCCTGGAGGCGGCTGGTGCGGCAGCGGAACAAGGCGGTGCGGCTTGTCGAGGAGATGCACCTGCGGATCCAGCGGCTCTACCCCTTGCTCAAGCAGCTGCGGGGCATGGCGACCCGCTTCGACGCCCTCGGCGAGCAGGCCCGCGACGGCGGCGGCGAGGCGGCCCGCCGCGGCATCGCGGCCGAGCAGCGCCGGATCCTGCTCGCCACCCGCGAGAGCCGCAACACGCTCCGCCGCCGGCTGGAGCGGCTCGACGACCTCCAGCATCGCTACGACGCGGCCAAGCGGGACCTGGCGGCCGGCAATCTCCGGCTCGTGATCTCGATCGCCAAGCGGTACCGCAACCGCGGGCTCTCCTTCCTCGACCTCATCCAGGAGGGCAACTCCGGCCTGATGCGGGCCGTGGACAAGTTCGAGCACGCCCGGGGATTCAAGTTCTCCACCTACGCCACCTGGTGGATCCGGCAGGCGATCACGCGGGCGATCGCCGACCAGAGCCGGACGATCCGCGTGCCGGTGCACATGGTGGACACGATGACCAAGCTGCGGAACATCTCCCGCACGTTCCTCCAGGAGCACGGCCGCGAGGCCACGGTCGAGGAGCTGGCCGCCCGGGCCGGGATCTCGCTCGACGACGCGGAATGCGTGTGGCGGATGTCCCGCCGGCCGGTGTCGCTCGACCAGCCGCTGGGCGACTCCGAGGAGAGCGCGGTGGGCGAGCTGGTCCGCGACCAGCGCGAGGAAGACCCGCTCAAGGGCACGAACCAGGCGGCGTTGAAGACGTCGATCGCCCGGGCCCTCGACGGCCTGTCGTACCGCGAGCGGGAGATCATCCGCCTGCGGTTCGGCCTGGCCGACGGCTACTCCTACACGCTCGAGGAGGTGGGCACGATCTTCGACGTCACCCGGGAGCGGGTGCGGCAGATCGAGGCCAAGGCCGTGGAGAAGCTCCGCCAGCCCGGCAGCGACGTCGATCTGGCGAGCTTCGTGGACGACTCGATCGTGGAGCGGTGGCGGGGCGCGGCGCCGGTGGGCCGGGCCCCGGCCCTGCAGCCCGTCGGTGCCGGCTCGTGAGCGGCGTCAGGCGATCTTCGCTTCGTCGAGCGCCTGCTGCAGCTTGGCCTTGGGCTGCACGCCCATGAACTGCTGCACGAGCCGGCCGCCGCTGAAGATCATGATCGTGGGGATGCTGGCCACGTTGTAGGCCATCGCCAGCCGGCTGTTCTCGTCCACGTTCACCTTGCCGACCTTGAACGAGCCGGCGTTCTCGGCCGCCAGTTCCTCGATCACCGGGCCGATCATCCGGCACGGGCCGCACCACGGCGCCCAGAAGTCCACGAGCACGGGCACCGAGGAGCCGAGCACGTCGCTCTGGAAGTTGTCGTCGGTGAACTCGAGGGCGTTTCCCATGATCCGCGCGGGCTCCTGTGGTGGGGAAAAGCCGACGTGCGTCGGCTATCATGCGGCCGTCATTCGGGCCGGACGACAGCAGTATAGTGATCCGGTCGAACTTCGCAGCGAAAGGGAGCGGCCATGCCATCGGAGCCAGCGGATCGGGGCACTGCGCCGAGGTCTGCGGCGGCGGCCGGCCGTTGCTGGCTCGTCGAACGCCGGGCCGACGGCGGCGTGACGGCGGGCGTCGCCCCCCTGCCCGACACGGCCGCGGCCCCCTCCGGCCCGCCCGTGGCGGCGATCCGCGTCGAGGCGGCCGGCTTCAACTACAAAGACGCGCTGGCCTGCTCCGGCCATCCCGGCGTGATGCGGATCTCGCCGCTGGTGCCGGGCATCGACGCCGCGGGCACGCTCCTGGAGCCGGCCGCCGGCCTGCCCGCCGGGGCGGCCGTCGTGGCCACGGCGCTGGGCATGGGCGAGACCCGCCACGGGGCGTTCGCGACGCTCGTGCGGGCGCCGCTGGCGGCCATCATGCCGCGGCCCGCGGGCCTCGCCGCCCGCGACGCCATGGCCATGGGCACCGCCGGCCTCACGGTGCTGCTCGCCTGCGACCGGCTCGCGGCCCTCGTCGATCCGCGGCACGCGCGGCCCGACGAGGCCTGGCTGGTGACCGGCGCCAGCGGTGGCGTGGGGATGCTCGCCGTCGCCGCCCTGGCCGCCGCGGGCCATCGGGTCGTCGCCTGCTCGCGGAAGCCCGCGGCCCGCGCGGCCCTGGCGGAGCTGGGCGCCGCGGAGATCGTGGAGCCCGCGGCGATCGTCGAGCCCGGGTCCAAGTCGCTCGTCGCCGGCCGCTGGGCCGGCGTCATCGACACCGTGGGCGGGCCGCTCTTGGCCGGCGTGCTCAAGGGCGTGCGGACCGGCGGCGCCGTCGCGGCGCTCGGCATGGCGGGGGGCGTGGAACTGGCGACGACTGTCAACCCCTTCATCCTCCGCGGCGTGACGCTCGCCGGGATCGACACCGCCACGACGGCCACGCCCGAGGACCGGCGGGCGCTGTGGCCGCGGCTGGCGGAGTTGTGGCCGCGGGTCCGGGAACTCTTCCCCGTCACCACGATCGGCCTGGAGGACGTGGGCGACTGGGCCGCGCGGATGATCCGTGGCGAGACGGTCGGGCGGGCCGTCGTGCTGCCGTGAATCGCGTCCACGCCATCCATCTGGGCAATGCCTGGGAGGTGGAACCGGGCGACGAGGCCCGACCCGCCGCATGGATCCGCCGGTTCGGCCTGCCGACGGGCCTCGCGGCCGGCGATGCGGTGTGGCTCGTGATCGACGCCCCGGTGGCCTGCGGGCTCGCGCTCAACGGCGAGCCGCTGCCCGGCAGCGGGCCCGAGGCCGACTACCGGGTCGAGGTCACGGCGCGGCTCCGCGGCCGCAACCTGCTCGTGGTGGTGCCGCGGGACGCCGCCCACGCCCCCCGCGATCCCCCGCCCCGCGGCCCCCTGCCCGCGACGCTCGGCCGCGTGCGGCTCGAGATCGTGCCGGCCGGCGAGTGATGCCCCTGCGGGCCGGGTGGCGAACCGTTCGCGGGCGGGAAGACGCCCGGGTGCCGCGGCTCGAGGGCCTGCGGGGTGCCCGGTCGAGCAGGCTGTTTTTGCCGCTGAAGTGTGGCATAGTGGCGGCCATGGCAACGCAGGACGCGACGCTCCCGGGCCCGGCGGAACGAGCCGCGGCCCTCAAGGCGCGACGACAGCTGAAGATGGCCCGCTCCGCGCATGCCTACGTGCGCGGCAACACGAAGAACTTCTACGAGTGGCTCGAGGGGAGCACCGGCGAGACGGTGCCGGCCGGCCCGGCGATCTGGATCTGCGGCGACTGCCACGCCGGCAACATCGGGCCGATCGCCAGCGCCAAGGGCACCGTCTCGATCCAGATCCGCGACCTCGACCAGACCGTGATCGGCAATCCCGCGCACGACCTGATCCGGCTCGGGCTGTCGATGGCCAGCGCCGCCCGCGGCTCCGACCTGCCGGGAGTGACCACCGCGCGGATGATGGAGCAGATCGTCGAGGGCTACGAGCAGAGCTTCGGGGCCGTGGCCGATGCCGGCGAGGAGTCGCCCACGGTTGTGCAGCGGGCGATGAAGGCCGCCCTGAAACGCGGCTGGAAGGATCTCGCCCGCGAGCGGATCGAGGACACGAAGCCCACGATCCCGCTCGGGAAGACGTTTTGGCCGCTCGCGGCCGAGGAGCGGGAGGCGGTGGACGCGCTGTTCGCCACCGACGCGGGCCGTCGGCTCGTGACCGCGCTCAAGTCGCGGCCCGACGACGCCGACATCGAGGTGGTCGATGCGGCCTACTGGGTCAAGGGCTGCAGCTCGCTCGGTCTGCTCCGCTGCGCCGTGCTCGTGGCGGTGGGCGGGAAGAAGGGCGAGGTGTGCCTGATCGACATCAAGGAGGCCGTGCCGGCGCTGGCCCCGCGGGCCGCCGCGGCCGAGATGCCGGCCGACCACGGCGAGCGGGTCGTGGCGGGCGCCTGGCACCTCTCGCCGGCGCTCGGCGACCGGATGCTCGCCGCGAAAGTGCTCGACCGTCCGGTGTTCGTCCGGGAACTCCTGCCGCAGGACCTGAAGTTCGACGTGGCCGACCTGACCTGCGAGGAGGCGATGCGGCTGGCGCGGTTCCTGGCCACGGTGGTCGGCAAGGCGCACGCTCGGCAGATGGACGAGCCGACCCGGCAGTCGTGGCAGGAGGTGCTCAGCCAGCGCCGCTCGAAGACCCTCGACGCGCCCTCGTGGCTGTGGGCGAGCGTGGTGGACCTGCTCGCGACGCACGAGAAGGCCTACCTGGAGCACTGCCGGCGGTACGCGACCGAGTCGGCGGGGGCCTAGCCGGCTGTCGCCGTGCGTGTGGCGGAAAACCCGGGAAAAACGGCGGAAAAATCCGCGCGGGAACTTTTTTCGGGGGTCGCGCATCTAACTGTCAGCCAGCCCCGCCGGGAGCCGGCCGACCTGTCGATCGGGACCCACTCCCCATGCATTCACCGGAGCTCACGATGTCCGTGCCACGATGCCTGCTTGCCGTCGTTTGCCTGTTGGCCCTGGCCGGATCGGCCCAGGCCGCCGATCCGGCCGCCGCCGACGGCCCGATCCGCGATCCGGCCGGCGTGAAGGGCTACGCCGTCCACGAGTGGGGAGTGTTCACGATCCACCCCGACCTGGAGATGGCCAATGAGTCGCTGGCCGCCGAATGGGCCGACTGCCCGCGGGACCTCTACCGCACCGAGCCGCCGAACCTGCGGAACCTGCCCTGGCGCGGCGGCGTGCGCAAGCCGATCGTCTACTTTCACTGGCCGGCCGACGGGCCGCCGCCCGAGAAGGGCGTGAGGATGAAGGTACGGTTTCCGGACGGCCGGCCGGTGATCTGGTGGCCGGCGTCGGAGGAGGGGGCGGGGATCAAGCCGCAGGGCCAGGAGGTGACCGACTCGCTGTCGTGGCGGCTCTTTCTCCGCAAGGCTCCCGGACTGTCCCGCACGCCGGCCGTGGCGGCCGACCACTGGTATGCGAAGGCGCGGATGGTGAAGGCGGAGCCGGTGTTTTCAGCAGGCAGTTATTCCAACAAACCAGGCCCTGCGATCGACGCCGAGCAGTTCGTGTACTACGACGGACTGACGAAGCCGCTGGCGTTCCTGAAGGCGCGGCGAACGGCGGCGGGC
>Ga0315900_10009035_pt1 | contig 12705 bp, 12 predicted proteins | sample LakEriMetagenome_FD_203521 | JGI IMG/M metagenome (GOLD analysis project Ga0315900, IMG submission 203521) | Freshwater fungal communities from buoy surface, Lake Erie, Ohio, United States - Buoy 12 MA114 | ecosystem: Environmental > Aquatic > Freshwater > Lake > Lake biofilm | place: USA: Lake...
TCTCGAGTCGCATCAGTTGAACGACCATCGACAACAAGGATCTCGTCGATGAATGGATAGTCCTGATTTTTCAAGGACGTCAAGCAGTCGAAGATGAAGTCCTCTTCCTGAAAGGTCGGCAAGATGATGGACACCCGATGGTGGTTGTCGTTCATCATGTTCCCTTCATTCCGAAAATATTTCGCGCCGTACGGACGAGAATTTTGAGGTCGAGGAGAAGATTCTGATTTCGGATGTAGTGGAGGTCGTATGACAATTTGACCCGAGCATCTTCAACAGTCGAACCGTATTTGTAATTCACCTGAGCCCAGCCAGTCAGACCGGGTCTAATCACATGCCTCAATCCGTAGAACGGTATTTCGCGGGCGAGTACTTCCACGTAACCAACCTGCTCAGGGCGCGGGCCGACGATCGCAATGTCACCCCGCAAGATGTTCAGCGCCTGTGGCAGTTCATCGATGTGCAACCTGCGCAACAAGCCCCCAAAAGGCGTGATCCGCGGGTCATTTTCCGTTGTCCAGACGGTTGGTGCGCTGCTCACTCCCATTGTCCGGAACTTGAGAATGGAAAACGCAACGTCGCCTCTACCGACGCGAGGCTGTCGATAGAAGATCGGGCCCCGATTGCCCAGAGCATTCCCGACAATGACAAATGGAGACACGGCCCCAAGTGCGATCAGGAGAACAAAGCCAACGGTTACGTCAACCAGTCTCGACAAGCGCTGGTAAGTCTGGTGGTGAAGTTCGGCGATGTCGAAGACGAGATTCGAGTCGTCCAAACCTTCGAGCCAAAGCTTGCCAAAAAACTCCTCGTAAAAACCGCTGAGGGTTCGGATCCGCAACCTCTTCGAACGATTGCTCACCAGTCGTCCACAAATCTCGCGGGCGAGCGGATTGTCGAGGTCCACGACGACCCATGTGACCCCTGAGGATGAGTCATCCTGCCCGGCCGACAGCTCTGCTGCCTGATCGAAAGCCGCGCGACCAACGACAACTCTCTGTTCGTCGAATTGATCGGAGCCGAATCGGGCCAGATCCCCGAGAAAGATCTCCGAACGCTCACCCTCGGTGAGCAGAAGCAGTGTCTCGTTTCGACTGTTGAGCCGACCTCGCAAAAACAACGTCCAGAGCACCGATATCAGACCGAGACCGATTGGTGTGCTGAAGAGAACGAAACGAGGCAGATATTGACTCGTCGTCAGAGCCTGCAGGGACGCAACGACAACCACCGCGACTGCACCGGCAACCAATCCACCGGCCGCGCTGCGGGAAATTCGGCCGCGATTGGGCAAATCAACGACGTAGGCAGCTGAACTTCCAACGGCAACGAACAGAACCGCCCAAAGAAGCGGATTTTGCTCGAAGAGTGGATAGTCCCCAAGCGTTGCATTGTGAATGGCGCTCAGAACTGCGAACACAACCGCGACTGATGCGGAAAACGCCAATCTGTGGGAAAACTTGACCATCTGTACGATAAAGACTAGTCGGGAACGCTCGGTTCTCTTCTGACAACAACACGTATGACAGTGCCCCGAATGTGCGGAAAGGAGATCGGCGTGGGTCCCTACATCGCGATCATTCCGGCTCGCGGCGGAAGCAAGCGAATACCACGAAAGAACATCCGACCGATGGATGGGGTCCCTCTCATCGGCCGGACAATAGATACCGCCCACCGATCAGGTTTGTTCGAACGGGTTGTAGTCAGCACCGACGATGATGAGATTGCCGAGATCGCGCGAAGTTTTGGTGCCGACGTGCCATTCAAACGGCCAGAAGAGCTCTCCGATGACCTCTGCCCCACCCGGCCGGTCATTGCTCACGCGATCGAGTTCTTGCTTGAGGTCGAAAAGTGTGTCTTCTCTTCGACTTGTGTCATGTACCCGGCTGCTGTTCTTGCGTTTCCCGATGACCTGAAGTTGGCACTCGACCTTTTTCAATCCGGCGAAGTGGACCAAGTCTTTAGTGCCGCGAAATTCCCGGCACCGATCCAGAGATCGTGGCTACTGAGCACCGATGGCCTCGCCACGTTCCGCGAACCCGAGAACTTCAATCGAAGATCCCAAGATCTTCTGGAAACCTTCTACGACGCAGGTCAGTTCTATTGGTCAACGAACAACTACTGGCTCAGTAACAGACCAGAAGAGACGTATCGACGGCGACTCTACGAACTACCGAGAGACCGCGTCTGCGACATCGACACGGAAGATGACTGGCGGTTCACAGAATTGCTTTTGTCGCTTCGCTCGGGTCAGGTCGGCCGCCCAGAATGACTTTGTAAACAGAGACTTCGTTGAAGAGCCGTGGGCTCAGTACAGGTGCAGACTGACCCCACTCCACAACGACTCCCTGCTGTTGGAGTCGATTGAGAACTTTGCCGAGATCGCGCTGATAGTCCTTTGCACGCAGGTATACGCCCGAAAGAACTCTGGAATACCAGTTACTGGCCCGTGGACTTGAACTCTCGAACAGGTACAACACCTTGATGCCCTTCGACCAGGCCTCGCGAACAAACACGTCGGCAAGCCCGGGTATCTGTTCGAGTGACAGATAAGAAAAGCAAGTTGCATCTTCGTAATTGACGACCGTGCTTGGTGGCCAAGTGTGGCGGTCTGTCATGTCTCCGGTGCGAAAGTCATGATTTTGTAATTGGAAATGATCGCTCCTCTGCTGCGCAGCGAGAATTCCCGCCTGCGAGATGTCCAGTCCGAAGTATCTGCCTTCGTAGCCGGCCACTCGGAGAGCAAGATGATTCCATCCCGTCCCGCATCCGAACTCGATGATGCAACGAGGTCCCGTTTCGAGGACCACCGAGAGATGACGTATCTTCTCTCGGTTGTAGGCCTCGGTAGAAAGTCGTACGACGCGACCGTCGACGATGCGGCTCCTTGTGCCGGCTGGTGCCGCGAGGTAGTCCTCCAGACGCAGAAAAGACAGCCAATCACGTTGGTCGAGTAAGCGGCGCCAGTCCCCGGAGTCATAATCCCGGCCCACGACCTCGGCAGTTCGTTTTCCTCGTCGCGGCCGACCCAAAACCGCCTTCGCAACGACCCATCCGTCGCGAAGAGAGTCCCCTACCAAAGAGAATTTCACAGTGGGCGAGGGGGGACTTGAACCCCCACGTCCTTGCGAACACTGGCACCTGAAGCCAGCGCGTCTGCCATTTCGCCACTCGCCCGAATGACCAACAGGACGCTAGCGAGGTCCCCCAGCATCTCCAACGCGGTCGTAGGATCGGGGCGTGTCGGACGGCCCGGATGAGCTCGCGAGGGTAAGCGGATTTGCCCGCGAACAAGCGGCCCTCGCCGCTGAGTATCGGATGCGTGTTCGGATCCTCGAAAGGGACAACAAGCGGCTACGCAGGCGCTTGGATCGCGTTTACCGGTCATGGACATGGCGCATCGGCCGCGTGGTATTGCTCCCCTATTACGCAGTAGCCGGGCTGCTGAATTGGATTCGCCGGCGACGGAACGAATCATGACGCCGAGATTCTCGGTCATCACACCCGTCTACAACACCGATCGCAAACACCTTGAGGAGTGCATCACCTCTGTGATGGCACAGACCTTCACCGACTGGGAGTTGTGCCTGGTCGACGACAAGTCCCCCAAGGAGAGGGTCCGCGACGTGCTTCGATTCGCCTCCTCGATCGACCCACGAGTTCGATGGACCTCACGTACGGAAAATGGCGGCATCGTGTCGGCCTCGAATGATGGCCTCGCAATGGCAAAGGGCGAATTCGTGGTGTTGTTGGATCATGACGATGTCATCGAGCCCGATGCGTTGGCCTTGGTCGACGAGGTCCTGCGGTCGAATCTCGACATTGACTACGTCTATACCGACGAGACATTGATGACCGAGGACGGAAAGATCATCGAGCGATTCCACAAGCCAGGTTGGTCACCCGAGCGTTTTCGCCATCAGATGTACGTCTGTCACTTGTCTGTCATTCGCCGGTCCCTGGTTCTTGAAGTCGGCGGATTCAGAACCGGCTACGACGGCTCACAGGACTATGACTTGATGTTTCGCGTCACCGAAAATGCGCGCAAAGTTGGTCATGTTCCAAAAGTCCTCTACCACTGGCGGATGGCCAGCACATCGGTGGCAAACAATGCTTCCGCCAAGCCGTATGCGTACGACGCAGGCAAACGGGCGATCGAGGCTCACTTCGAGCGGATCGGGGTTGACGCGGACGTCCAGCGCTTGGTGGACTTTCCCGGCAATTACCGTCTGACTCGGCGACCAAGCGTCGTGCCGACCGTCGACGTATTCGTTCCGAATTCCGGCGCAGCAGGAGCCGTGTGGGGGTTGGAGCGCAAACACCACGAGACGACCGTTGAGGCCCTGACGGCATCTCCGGGAATCGCCGTGAACGTGGTCGGATTGGCAACTGACGCGGCATTGTCCACGCAATTCAACGAGGCTGTTTTGTCTTCAAGCGCTGATGTGGTTGTGTTGACGAGCGAAGCATTGGAACCCTCCGCGGAAAATTGGGCCAGCGAGTTGGTCCAGCTTTTCACCGATCCAAAGATCGGGATCGTCGGCGGATTCACGTACTCGGCAAACAGTCGGCTGCAGCACGCTGGTTACTACCTACACGGATCGTATCTCGACAGGTCGCATTTCCGTATCGGACGCCAACATCGTGGACAACGTGCGTTGTTGGAGACCAGTCATGAGGTAGCGGCTGTCGACTGGCAGTGCATGGCGATCAGCCGAAGCCTGTTCGAATCACTGGGCGGTTTCGACGAAACACTTGATCACCCGTGGGTGACAGTCGACTTTTGTTTGCGGGCGGCCGAACTTGGTTTCCGCACTGTTGTCACCCCCCGAGCCGAATTCTTCGAGTTTTCCGACAACGACGATTTCGCGTGGTACCGCACTCGAGCCCCAAAGGCCTTCCGCCAGAAGTGGCAGAAGTGGTTCGACAACGACCCGTATCGCCCAAAGCCGCCGCTACGGGAAAGTGTCGAGGCCCAGCGGCCGTTTTGGCGACCACAGCGCCTGCGTGATTTTCAGAATCGCGACTAGGCGAGCGAGACGTGGGTCAACATCCACGTGCTGAGAACCGCGGCTCCAGCACACCCAACTGAATAGGCAATCTGGCCAAAGCGGCGCTGCAGTCCGGCAGGAATGATCAGAGCCAACAGGGGCAGCATTGGAAGCGCATAACGGCCGGATACGCCGGGATTGATGTCGTAGGCACGCCAGATACCAACACCAATGACGACCCCGCCGACGTAGAGAGAGACAAGCACAATCGGACCGGCAACCGACCACCAAGTCCGCTCGCGCGCGTACGCACCTGCCGCAAGGCCAGCAACGATGGCGAGCATTCCCAAAGTCGCCAACAGGCCATAGACCTCGCCATTCCAAGCCCCAAAGGGGTTGTACGAGTCGGTGAGAGGCGCCAAGAAGGACTTGGCCTGCCCAAGGATGTTGCCAAGGTTGACCGGGCCAGTGCGAAGAACGTCGAAGGTGGGCAACTTCTTGGGTTCGATCGTGGCGACGGCTCGGTAATAGGCAACCCACATCAGAGTTCCGACCAGGGTTCCGCCCATCATCCCAAGACCAGTGAGTCGCATGTTTCGGCGGTCTTCGCCAGCGGCACTTGCCCTACGAATCGTGACCGCGGCGAGAACCAACCCCACGACGCCGACCGGCAGAGCGCACGATGTTTTTGTGAGCGCTGCAGCAAGTCCAAGAATGACCCCGGGGATCAGGTAGTTGTTGCCGCGTTTGAACGAAAGCGCGCCCAAGTATCCGGCGAGCGCCCCAAAGAGGATTCCGGCAGAGTCATTCGAGACGATTGAGGAGTAGTAAACGACGTTCGGTGCTGTGCCGATAGCGAGAAGGGTTGCGAGCATCGGAACGCGGCCGACATTGAGAATTCGTGACGTTTTCCACAAGAGCAGAAGACCCGCGACCAGCCACAACAGCCCGACGACACGCATTGACCCCAAGGGGGCAACGCCCAAGACCGCTTCTGTCATCTTCGCGATCGGAGCAGTGACCGCGTAGTAGAGAGGCGGCTGTTGAGCCTCGTATTGATAGGCACCACCTGGGAACAGGTCGTATTTCATCACTTTGGCATCGCAGGGGGGCACGAGAAGGCCCTCAAGACGGGTGCCACGGCACGCCATTTCCCGCAGCGACGACCTCAAAAGGCGGTCGCCAAACGTCGGAACCCCGTCGGTGTAGATCCGTTCGACGTAATCGAAATGAGCACCTTCGTCGATGGGGGAAAACCGGGGGTGTCTGTCAATTGTCGAAACAACGAGCAACGCAGGAACGATGACGCACACGAGCAAGGGGACGGTCCAATGCGCGACCGTATGAATTACTTTGCGCCACGCAACCATTCGGTGAATGGTAGGTGAACCGACCATAGGTAATGAGCCTCAGAGGGGGCGGCGGCAACATAGGGTGAGGGGGTGTTCCGTAGTCCGTTGAAGCCATCAATTCGGCCCATTCAGATCGGCCGAAAATTGATTCAAATGATTGATTCTGGGCGAACAACCGGCGCGGATGGCACAACCGTCTCACCGAATCGATTCACCATTGTTCTGAGTGAATCGGACCGGGCAGCGCTCGGTGATTTGGAAAAAGCGCTGACATCAGAGTTGATCGATGCAGCAAAGCAATACGCGAGCGACGAAGGCTTTGTGCTTTCTGGGGAAGTTTCCGTTTCCATCGTCACCGAGACATCGTTGAAGCCCGGCAAGTTCGAGGTAATGGCTGAGATCAAGGTGGGTTCCCGTGCGGAAGTTGGGCTCTCGGGGAGCACCTCCTCTGCCCCGACACCACCCGTTGTGCCTGCGTCGGTGACACCGCCGACGGTGGCCACACCTTCCATTCCACCTGTGCCTGCCCCGGCCGCCGCGCCATTGGCGCCGGTGAGGAAGGCTCTTCTGGTGTTTGCCGACGGGACGAAGGTAAGCGTGAAGGCCGGCGTTCTCTCCATCGGCCGATCGGCTGAGTCCTCGGTGCCACTGAACGACACGAACGTGAGCCGTCGACATGCCGAAATTCGTTCGCGGGGCGAGGGTGCGCGGATCGAGTGGTACCTCATCGACGTGGGCAGCACCAACGGCACCATGCTGAATGGCGTGAAGATCAGCGGTGAGCAGAAGTTGAAGAACGGCGATGCCCTGATGATCGGCGGTACCGCGGCGCGCTTCGAGGTGTCATGACACGCACGGGTGGGCCGGCGTGAGCGACCAGTTGCTGAACACCCTGAAGGTCGCCCTTCTTGCCCTTCTCTATCTGTTCTTTGCCCGTGTGTTGTGGGCCGTGTGGACCGAGGTACGCGTGCCGACCGCTCCGGGCTTGACCTCCAGCCGTCTGAAGAGGCGTTCAGCGCCCCGCTCGGGAAAGCAGGCTGCTCTCGCTACGCCTTCGAAACTCTTGATGGTCGAGCCGCCATCGATGCGGGGAAGCACGTTGTCCTTGGAGGACGAGGTAGTGGTTGGCCGCAGTGCCGAGTGCGATGTCACCCTCCCCGACGACCCTTTTGTCAGCACGAAGCACGCACGGTTCTTCCGCAACGGCGACAATTGGTACGTGGAAGACCTTGGCAGCACCAACGGCACGTTGGTCAATGCCGTGCGCATCACCACCGTCCAGGCGCTGCGCGTCGACGACCGAGTGCAAACCGGTAGCGCCGTGTTCGAGGTGCACTAGTGCCTTCCGTGTTCATCGACAGCGGCGCATTGACCCATCCGGGCCAGGTGCGAACCACTAACGAAGATGCGTTCTTGGTTGACGGGCGTTTGTTCATCGTCGCCGACGGCATGGGCGGCCACAACGCGGGCGAAGTTGCGAGCGAAATGGCCGTCGAGAGCATGCGAAGAGCTGCAGCCACCATCATCGATGAGAGAACCCTGTCGACAGCGTTGCAACAAGCAAACGAAGAGATCCACGCCGAATCGATGGCAAACCATGTACGTCATGGCATGGGTACCACCATTGCTGCGCTTGCAGTGGTCGGCAACGACACCGTGTTGGTGGCAAACGTTGGCGATGCGCGCATCTATCGGTGGCACGAAGGCAACCTTGCGCGTATCACCAAGGACCACAGCTACGTGCAGGAGTTGGTCGACGAGGGCGTGATCACGTTGGAAGAAGCCCGGGTTCACCCGCGTCGGAACATCGTGACCCGCGCACTGGGCATCGACGCGGAAGTCGAAATTTCCACCGCCACGCTGCCAGTCACCATCGGTGCGCGCTACGTGTTGTGCAGCGACGGCCTCGTTGACGAAGTAACCGATTCCGAAATCAGCGCCATTCTCGGCCGACACGAAAGTGCAGGTGCAGCGGCCGAAGCACTGGTCTCGGCAGCGAATGCTGCTGGTGGACGCGACAACATAACCGTCGTAGTAGTCAACGTGACCGACAAGCCCACGGTGCACGTAGGAGGGTCTTCTGACGAACGTTCCGCGAAGCGGAGTGAGAAAGAAGAGCCCTCCGAGAGTGCGCCGGCGCTTGCCGGCACAGCCGCGACGAAGACGGACAACGTTGTCGCAACATCGGCGCTACCGAAGGCAAAGGTCGGCCTGTCGCTTGGATTCATTTTGTTTTGGACCGCGCTTGCTGCGATCGTCCTCTCGGTACTGATCGTCTTCGCCGCGTATGGACGAACGGGCTACTTCGTCGGGTTCGAAGGCAGCGACGTGGTGATTTACAAGGGTCGGCCGGGTGGGGTCTTGTGGTTCGACCCGACGGTTGAGGCGCGGACTCCCCTGAAAGAGCGCGACCTGACGGAAGACATGGCGCAGGAAATCTTGGGCAACCCGACGTTCGGCGACGCGATGTCAGCGCAGCGTTACGTGAATGGCATTCGTGACGAAGTGCAGCCGGTGCCGACGACAACCCTGCCGCTGCCGGTGACCCCGACGTCATCGAGTACGACGACGTCGAGCACTTCGACCTCATCGACCGTGGCCGAGTCGACAACGACAACGTTGGGTTCGTGACTTCGAAGAGTCCACACGTGGTGCTGCGGCGGCGCAGCGAATTGGGTTTGGTGTTACTGGCCGCGGTGATCACCGGGGCGGCATACGTGTTGGCGGCGCTGGGCGAAAACGCGACTTTGCCTGCGCGGATTGGCCCATTCTTGGGCTCAGTGGTGGTCATGTTGTTGCTGGCACATGTGGCCGTTCGTCGGCTGGCGCCGGGCGCGTCTCCCCTGTTGTTGCCACTTGCTGCGTTGTTGCACGGCATTGGTTACGTGATGATCGCGAGATTGAGCGATCGGTTGGCTGGGTTGCAAGCAACCTGGAGTTTGGTCGCGATTGTGGCATTCGTCGGCGTGTTGGTGTTGGTGCGGCGTGTGGTCGACCTGTTGCGCTGGCAGTGGTGGTTCTTGGGGGCCGGTATTTCACTGCAGTTGTTGCCTTTGGTTCCGGGTATCGGATTCTCGGCGGGAGGGGCTCGCATTTGGGTGTCGGTGGGACCGATCAATTTCCAGCCGGGTGAATTTGCCAAGGTGTGCCTGGCGTTGTTCTTTGCCGGCTATCTGTCTGAACAGCGCGAGTTGATTCGTGCGGGTGCACACCGGCTGGGCCGATTTGCGTTGCCTGATGCGCGCGCCTTCCTGCCGGTGTTGCTGGCGTGGGGCGTGTCGGTGGTGGTGATGGTGGCTGAAAAAGACCTGGGTTCATCGCTGCTGTTCTTCACCTTGTTCGCATTGATGCTTTGGGTGGCAACGGAACGCACTGGGTACGTGGTGTTCGGTGGAGTGTTGTTTGCGGTTGGCGCAACGGTGGCCTATCAGTTGTTCGGTCACGTTCGTGACCGCTTCAGCATTTGGCTCGACCCGTGGAGCCAATACAACGGCCGTGGTTACCAGATTGCGCAGTCGATGTTTGCCTTCGCCGAAGGAGGCCTGTCAGGTACGGGACTGGGGCTGGGTGATCCTGGGCGCATTCCAGCGGTGAAGACCGACTTCATCTTTGCAGCGATCGGCGAGGAATTGGGTTTGTTTGGCGCGACGGCCGTGTTGGTGGCATTCGTGTTGTTGGTGGGCAGCGGATTCCGTACCGCAGTACGTACCGACAATGGGTTCGAGAAGTTGCTGGCTGTGGGGTTGACCGTGATTGTCGGCGTGCAGGCCTTCATCATCTTGGCCGGTGTGCTGCGTGTGCTGCCGTTGACGGGTGTGACCCTGCCCTACGTGAGCTACGGCGGTAGTTCATTGGTCGCGAACTACATGTTGTTGGCATTGCTGATGGCGGTATCTCATTCATCGGCACGGCGACTTCACGAGGTAGGATCTGACGCGCGGTAAGAGTGCATGACTCTCCGCCCTGAAAGGCAATCGGAGAGATCGGAAGCGTCACGTGACCTACCTCAGCGGCAAGTCGATTTTGGTGACCGGTGGGACTGGTTCGTTTAGGAAGGCATTCGTTGACTTTCTGCTCAAAGAGCTGAACCCCGAACGAGTAGCCATCTTCTCTCGTGATGAACTCAAGCAGTACGAGATGCGGCAGCAATTCGGCGATGATTCTCGTCTTCGGTGGTTCATCGGCGATGTCCGCGATCGGGAACGTCTCTACCGCGCGATGCACGGAGTCGATGCTGTTGTTCATGCGGCAGCGATGAAGCAGGTCGACACTGCCGAATACAACCCTTTTGAGTGCATTGCAACGAACGTCTTGGGGGCAAAGAATGTGATCGACGCCTGCATCGATCGCGGCGTACGGCGCGTTGTCGCTCTTTCCACGGACAAGGCTTCGTCCCCCATCAATCTTTATGGTGCCTCGAAGTTGTGTTCCGACAAACTCTTCGTAGCCAGCAACCATTACGCCGGTCATCACGAGACTCGTTTTGCGGTGGTTCGTTACGGCAACGTGATGGGCAGTCGAGGGTCCGTCATCCCGCTCTTCCGCAAGTTGGCCCAGTCCGGAGTGTTTCCAATCACTGACGAACGCATGACCCGCTTCTGGATCACGCTTCCACAGGCTGTCCAGTTCGTGGTCAATTCGTTCGACACGATGTCGGGCGGTGAGATCTTCGTGCCACGTATCCCTTCGACCAAAGTGGTCGATTTGGCCAAAGCAATCAATCCCAACGCACGTCTCGAGTTCGTCGGCATCAGGCCGGGCGAAAAGCTCCATGAGGAAATGATCTCCGAGGACGACTCACGACGAACGCGGAAGTTTGCCGACCGTTATGTCATCGCACCACTCGTGGCCGATTGGGTCGGAGCAGATTCGTTCAGTTCGGGTGAGGCTCTTCCCGAGGGTTTTTCTTATCGATCGGACACGAACGACTTGTGGCTCGATGTCGACCAGTTAACTGAGCTACTCCAAAGAGTCTGATGTCTCATTCGGACCCGGCTCCGCTCGTCCTCGGTGCCCACGGGTTCCTCGGGTCGAACGTCGTCGCATCACTACGTCGTTCATCACGCGTCATTGCCCATAGCCGTAATGCTCGGACCACGGGAAAGAACATCGAAAGCGTGGTTTTTGATTTCGTGGATGTCGCAGCATTTGAACGCGCTCTCGGCACTCAACCGGTTTCTTACGTTGTGAACTGCGTAGCGATGGCCGATGTCGACCGATGCGAGAGAGAACCCGACAACGCAACGACAATCAACGCCCTCATTCCTGCTCGTTTGGCTGCGGTGTGTCGTGATCGGGACATTCCTTTTGTTCATGTATCGACAGATGCCGTCTTCGACGGGTTGAGTACCGAGTACACAGTTGACAGCAAACCAAGCCCGATCAACGTCTACGGTCATTCGAAATTGAGCGGTGAGCAGATGGTGCTTGAATCCAATGAGCGCGCCCTCGTCTTGCGAACGAACATCATCGGTTGGAGTCCCACCGGGCAAAGGAGTCTCTTTGAGTTCTTCGTCAACAATCTTCGCGCAAAGTCTCCATGCAACGGTTTCACTGACATCACGTTTCGACCGATAAGTGCTTGGCACTTCTCATCAATCGTCGAGCTTTTCATTGCGGAGCGAGTCACCGGTCTTCACCACGCAGTGGGTTCTGAACTTCTGTCCAAGTTCGAGTTCGGTCGGGTCGTCGCCGCCGCTCTCGGGATCGAACCCGCGCTGGTGGTTCCGATGCACAGTGACGAAGTCCGCGGGCGTGTTCGCCGTTCTCCCAGGTTGAATCTGGCCCCGTCTCCTAGACTCGAAGCCGTAGCCATGCCGATCAGGGAACAACTAGCTCAATTGCTCGACCTCGAGACCGCGGGTCTTCGAGATGAGTTGAGTTCATTCATCAGTCAGGGGTAAGGAATGGATCTTCACATCGACGGCAGAACAATTGGTCTCGGTCACCCGACTTATTTCATCGCCGACATTGCGGCGAATCATGATGGCGATCTCGAGAGGGCGAAAAGTCTCATCTGGTTGGCAAAAGAAGCCGGTGCAGACGCGGCAAAATTCCAGCATTTTCACGCGACGAAGATCGTCTCGGACTTTGGTTTCCGAAAATTGAATGACAATGCGAGCCACCAGTCATCATGGAAAAAGAGTGTTGTCGAGGTCTACGAGGATGCGTCCGTACCAGACGATTGGACACCAACTCTGAAGTCAGAGTGCGATCTTGCCGGTATCACCTTTTTTTCGTCGCCGTATGACTTCGATGCGATCGATGCACTCGATCCATTCGTTCCTGCGTACAAGATCGGTTCGGGTGACATCGATTGGCTCGAGGAACTCGAGTTCATTGCCAAAAAGGGCAAGCCGGTGCTG
>Ga0315900_10009036_pt1 | contig 12704 bp, 6 predicted proteins | sample LakEriMetagenome_FD_203521 | JGI IMG/M metagenome (GOLD analysis project Ga0315900, IMG submission 203521) | Freshwater fungal communities from buoy surface, Lake Erie, Ohio, United States - Buoy 12 MA114 | ecosystem: Environmental > Aquatic > Freshwater > Lake > Lake biofilm | place: USA: Lake...
CCTCAACCAATGTCATTGGCTCCTCTTCAGGGCATTTGACCGTCATTGAGATGACAGCATTACCATTTACTACAAGAGATATGTCAACATTATTTGGTGACTGTGTATTCTTAAAGAACGACAATGAGCCAGCACTTGTCTGTGAGCCTGATGGATATGGCGTTCCATCATAAGTAGCGATAACATCAAAGCCTGCTCCAGGGTCAATGCTCACTACATTCCATTCCACTACTACATCACCTATTGCTAATCCTAAGTTTACGCAGTAGTCAGTTATTGTCTTAACCTCTGCGCCTTGTGCAAATGTGAACGTCTGAGTGATACCACACTTACTACACTCAATTTTCTGAGGTAGCTTACGATCGTTCATTGTCAGGACATACTCATTCATATATGGGTCAAATCCTCCGAGCTTCTGTGTGTTGAACGTCTCGATAAACTCATCTCTAAACCATGTGCGCATATTCTGCTCCGAGATGACAACTATCTGCTCATTTGAGTATGAGTTGCCTTTGAGCTGTAAGACAGCACCACGCTTGGCATCTGTAAAGAATCGGTCATAGCCCCACTGTATATAGCTCTCAGGGTTGAAGCTGATGCCATACTTCTCTGTTCTTGCTATCTGCGTTCCAAGCACCTCAGGTACTGACGTGATGGCACCGCCTGCTGCGGCATCAGATAGTAGGTTCTTGCCGGCAAGTACATAAGATACCCTGTCCTCTTGTAGTACCAGTACGTCAGTCTCACGCCCATCTAAGATATAGACAGCGCCAAATGACAGCTCAAGGTTTTTATAGTTTAGTAGGGCATAGTTGAACTCATTGAGCTTATTGACATTGGTCTCAGGGTTGTACACACCTGAGTATGTGATGTCAGCAAAGCGTCTTGACTCCTTGTAGTCCTGTGCTGCTACTGTGGTCACACGGTTGCCTAAGTTAAAGTCACGGCCAACTATCGAGTCTCTTATCTTGTAGCTCTCAGCACCATTGCCAAAGGAGAAGCAGTTAAAGAACCCTGTTTGGATAATGCCAGGAACACCTAATGCAATGTCCTGCGATTGGTCTCCAAAGCCTCCATTCGACAAGTGATTGCCATTGGCATCAATCGGATATGATAGTTCGTTCTCAAAAAATACATCAGGTAACGTGTCAGTTGGTTCTGTCTCAAAAATAATGTTCTCAACAGCTCTAAACACTTGTATATTTGCAATTATCTTTGATTGTCTCTTTTTTTGATTAGCGCCAGTACAAGGTAGCGTTCCTGACATTTCTAAAAATAATAATTGAGTTGCATTATCCCTATAAAACTGCCAATAATTTGTCCCAAGACTACATAGTCCTAAAGGATAAGTTGTAAGTATTCCAGGGATAAATTGATTATCTATAAGGCCAGGCCCCCCTGACCCTGTTGTTGTTCCAACAGTAGCAATACCATCATTTAATGTAGCGGCAATATTGTCATTTATAAACCAATCATACATATTTGTATAGCTGTTGGCTGCTACATATTGCTTTTTGAATAAATACCTTCTTGTTTCACATGGATTATCCCCATACCCATCTCTTATAAAACTAATATCAAAGATTATAATAGAACCAGCAGGAACGTCATAATCGATATATTGTCCTGGTATTGCAGGATCAGGAATGCCCATAGGATAGCTTAAAACAGGGCAATATCCACCTGCATTAGCGGTTACAGATTTTGTACCTAGTGCGATTACTGCTAATGGATCTGCCTCAGTAGAAAAGTCATCTGCTTTTATTTTCATGTAAACTCCAGCAGGAGGGGCAGGAATTACTGTTGGTAAAAATCCACTGCTCTTAGATTCTTTTTCTAATACAGTTGCATAGGTACATTGTTGCATAGGACCCTCTGAGTCAGCTTTCACAATAAACCTATCTCCCTCTTCTACTTTTCTTGCATTTTCACCTTGCAACAAGAAATATGTTTCTTGTGTTAATGGGTCTAAAAAGAATATATTTGAGTAAATGGTTTCGTATCTATGTTGGTCTGCCTTGCATACAAATTTATACCACTTTGCCCAATAAGGGGCGATTTGAGATGGCGGTATAGTTACAGTGATTGAATTTGCATATTGTGAATTTCTACATGGAACGTGTTCGTTATTAAATAAGCTAACATTTGCTGGGCTAGCTCTTAAAAACTCATCCATGTACACAATGCCAATCTCATAGTCTCTATTACTATGTAAGCTTTTTTTAATATTAGAATTTACTGATTGAACAGATACTACCGCAGTGGTTATTCTATAATATATATAAGCATTATTAAAACTTGGATTTGAAAATAATTTAGTATATCTTGTTGCAGTAAATTGAAGACTTATAACATAACTTGAAGGAGATGCAGTTATAGCAATTGGCTCTAACGGATTATTTATACCTCCTTGGTACTTATATAATACTCCAAATGTATTATTTATAACGCAGTTTACTGCATCTGTCATTGTATATCCATCGCAAGATGTATCACCTCCTGGAATAGGATTGTATATAGGCTTAATATTTAAAACGGTACCTATTGCATCTTGGAACTCTGTACTTGATGCCATTTGATATACAGATGTGTAATCAGCTGGCAATACAAATGAAAATGAAATGTCAACAAATCCATACGGTGGCGTTACAGGAGGAATATTTGTATTACGAACGCCCTCTAAAGTTGCATCTATTATTAACGTATTACCTTGTGTCAATGGGACTCCAGATAGATCTATATTTAAGACACAGTCATTTATAGTTACTGGTCCATCTATTGTGTAATTACCACTACTATATGTAACACTTGGTATAAGCTCTGGAACTATTTCCCCTACAACTAATTGCGTAGAATAATCAAAGTTAGTTGGGTGGCCATTGACATCAATCAAGTCATAACCATCAACATAGTTGCCATACATGAGCCTATTGCCCATAATTGTCTGAGCCTTAGCTAGTCTTGGCACGTTGTCATAAAGTCTTAATAGCTCTGACTCCGGAAGGATTGTGTAGATTTTGCTATTGCTGAACAAGTACGATTGAGTGACATTGTCAAGCCATCCAACATCTTGCTTGTTATATTTCTCAATTACCTTTATAACATTGCTTGTAGCTTCCTTAAATAGCAAATCAATGCCGATTACTAATGGACCACCTGTATTAAAAAATACATTGACTCCATTGTACCTATTTATCATCCCTTCATTCAAATAACTGTCAGGACTAAATCGAAAGTCATTTGGGAAGAATGCTATCTCCGTCCATTGTGACGTTGCACTATATTGGCTATCAGCATAGCGGTATCTATATGCAAAGCAAATAAATCTTTCCTCTAAGAAGTTTGACTGGTCATCTAGCTCAACAAGTGTTATCGTAGGCGCTGAGGTAGGCGGCTTCTTAATAACCTGTATTGTCTCATACAGCAGGTCAGGCTGACCATTGTAGTCAATGCCTGCCCCATCAGGATTAGCGTAGCCGGTCTTGACATTTATGAACCTCGGAGGGTTATAGTCGTCAGTCCAATACAGCAGATCCTCAATGAGATTGACCCCTGTGATGACATACTGCTCGTTGAAATTCAAAGTAGTGTCAACACCACCTCCATTGTCAACGCTGATGACATGGTATATAATGACTTGAGTGACAACATTAAATGACACTATAAGGTCAAGTTTATTGGTATTTGACTTAAAATCAGGGTCATGGACAAACCAATAGATTGTCTCTCTTGCGCTATCCTCAATGGCACCGATACATCTTGCGTATGAGCTTAATGGATTTCCACCATACTCAAGAGCTGTCAGCGGAAGATTGCCATTAGTATTCTCAATGACTCCTGCCTCTGACTTCTCAGTAGAACCCATACGGACATTCATTGCGTCAATGTACTCGCCCTCAGGCACAACTCGCTCATCGAATGTTTTATTCATTCTACCAGCAACAAAATTCCTCGTAAAGTTTGCCATTATTTAATTATCTTGTCCATACCTCTCAGATTCATTAGAAGTCTGCCAGGATGGATGTTACTGATTCTTATTTTTGCATTTCTCAATAGCGCACCACGCTCTTTTCTAGCCCTATTCACAACATACTCCTGTACGCCAAACTTACTGTTCAATATCTCATACCTGATAGCAGCATAGATATACTGCTCAAACAGCTTATTGACCGATATGGCTGAGTCATTCCCATTCTCCATGCCATCGCTCACATACTCAAGGATAACTGTTGCAGAGAGATTGTGATGGTGATTTGGGTCATTATTATTATTATTATGGTGGTTATATCCCAAGATTGCGCTGTCAAAGTTTATGACACCTGCCTTCTTATCAATATTGAACGTAGGGTTGCGGTTAGCCGTCTCGGTATTGAGTCCAAATCTAGCTCCTATGCCATGCTCAAAGTACCAATTGCCATCGCAGCAGTATCCCTCGTGTCCGTGGAACTGATGCCCTTGATTGAGGTAAATGCTCTTCTTAGTGCCTTTGATTCGCTCGTAGTCAATATTTGAGTACTGCGGCTCCAAGATATTACCGTTCTGGTCGAAGAGAATATTGCACTCATGGTCCTGCAAGTATGCCTTGGCTGACAGTGTCTGTATGTTCTCACTAAGCGGCATAAGCACACCATTATGGTATAGCGAGATGCGTACCCAGTTGACATAGTCCGATGGTAGCACATAGCGCAGTTGATCGCAGACACTAAGCTCAAGGGCTTTAATCTCTTTGAATGCGTCATAGTTCAGCTCTTGGATAGCTCGCTTGGCGTGGAATAACACCTTGTACCGCTCCTCATTGTTTACCAATGAATGGTTGCCGGTGTACATTAGCTGAAAGTTATTGACAATGTCAAATAGGCTCACATACTGATATGACCCCCAATTAGCATCTGTCGGGTTGTTACCATTATTGGTATAGTATTGATACTGAGATATATATGGCATTGTATATTATTTTAAGTATTAGCGTCTCTTCCTGCTTCCTGCCCTATTGCGTACTGTACTACCTCAGTCTCTCTGATTGTCATACCACAGTATTGCAGTATTTTCTGAGCAAGTTTATATTCCTCTTCAAGTGGCAGCTCAAAATCTTGGTAGTCAGGCTGTGACTGGTCAAATAGAGGCTCACCGCTCGCCAAAGTGATATATGTCCACTTAGGGTCTAATGGGTATCTAAAGTAGGTTGCATTGACAGCACCATATCCTGCAATGCTGTTCGGATAGGTTGTTATGGTTCCTAAATTATTCAATGTATAGACAGGGAATGTTGTCGATGGAGCAGTGAGTAGTGAGTTGTTGAGCATTGTTATCTTGCCTACTGATACCTTCTCAGCATCTACTGCTGATGCTCCTGCATACACTGCATATTTATCACCGATTACTAGAAATATATTTGCCGATAAGTCAAGCGCTGTGGCAGTTACTGCCATCACTGTTGCGCTCTCTAATGTCGTTAAGTTAACAACAACATCACCATACACCACTCCTGCATTGACAAAGCTTGCGCCTGAATCAATCAATTGGTTTAATGGAACAGTTGCTGTGTTCTGACCTGTTGCTCGCTTTAGCGTATAGCATAACAACTTGTTAATCATGTAGTAGTCAAAGCCTACTGTTACAAGCGATGGAGCAGAGAATTGATTAACTGTAAATCCAGATGGCGTAAGAATAGGAACTAAAAAATCAGACCTCAGGAAATACTCAAGGACCTCAGCAAGTGGTTGCTCGATATCAGCATAGTCAGTACCTGCCACACGGCCATTCTCCATGTTAATCACCTTGTTGTAGGCGGTGAAGTACTCTTCAAATATCTCCATCTGTGCCTGCTTGGCATAGAGATTAAAGTCCTGCGGAGAGATGTATCCGTAGTTGTTCTTATTCAGGACACCCTGTACTGTATTCCTTACTGAGTTTATCATCCGTATTTTTTTACAAATATAAAAAAAAGAGGGTATATATTTACACCCTCTTTATGTTTTTTGTTTTACGATTCAGAAAATGTTTCTAACATCTTGAGTGAATCTAAGCCCTCATCGCTTTGCAGGAACTGACCGGCAAAATCGTATGGGTCATTGTTATATGGCACTGAACACATTTTCTTTTTGTTGGTTGGCGTATTGAACCATATTTCTCTACCATTATTCCTAATGGCAAGTAATTTATCTTCAAAGAACGATCTGATTTTAGCTTGGTATTTAAGCTCAGGGTCATTAAACGCCTGTAGAAAATCAGCTGGATAGCTTTTAGCAAATACCAATACATCACGCTTTAGCTCAGCAGTTGTAATGGTGGTAGGGTCTTTACCGAATAGCACCCTTGTCATCATCTCAAGCTGCTCAATTGTAAGGTTTCTCGCTTGAATTAAAGCATCTACCTCCATATTTAAATCCTCTACTTCATCTTTGGCTTCCTTCTCTTTGTCAACCTCCTCAAATACAATACCATTCATTGGATGGTAATGCAGGAATGCCTGAAGGACCGGATTTGTTCTTGCAACGGTTAAAAAACCATCTTCAAATACAATTGGCTCAAGTATTACATTTGAGTCCTGCTCATCCTCAAAAGGTGACTTTTGGTTAGAAGCGTATCTTAGTACTCTATTTATGTTTTTGGCTTCATCAAACCACATCAGCGGAAACTTTGGATTGTTTCTCGATACCAATGTGTATGACAATGGTGTACCTCTTTTTAACCGATATATTTTATCGGCATATTTTTTCTCTGACATATTGTTCAATTTAATTAGATTTTAAAAAAGGAGAGTGCCAAAGCGACACTCTCCAAAGCAGCAATATATTAACCGAATCTGAAAAGTACAAAGTTGTTTGCACCTAGAGTACATACGCAACGCTCAGAAAGGAAGTTTACTTCCATTGCATCCAAGTCGCTAGTTTGCGCACCACCGGCAGAACCTGTAATCCAAGTTTTGTAACGACGGTCTTCTGTTTCAGTTGCACGGTAGCGGACGTGTAAGAACGGACGCTTAGCGTTTTTGCCCATGATTTGGTCATAAACTGAAGTAGAACCGGCAGGAACCAAAAGCCCTGTTACAGTACCAGTAGCAGTAGCAGCAGCATTTGAAAGACCACCACGCATGGTTGGGTCGTTCAAGTATTTCCAGTCTGACTTGTAGAAGTCATAACCACGACGGAAACCTGAGAAACCAAGGTTCAACGCCATAGTAGTGTCATTGTCAAATAGACCGTATGAAGCACCAAATGAAGGAGTTGCAGCAGCAGCAGTAGAAGCACCATTAAGACCTGCAAGCATACCATCAATGGCAAAGCTAAGGTCACGGTTACAGAACACTACGTTTTCCTCAATAGCGCCTTGTCTATCAAGACGTTGTACGATTGTGTCCCAATCAGCAAGAGTTGTAGGAAGACCTGCACCCCATACGTTACCACGATTGTTTACAGCAAAAAATACTCCTTCAGAACCATCTACTTGAGCAGTTACTAATGCACCAGAACCAGCCTCAGCAGGAACAGCTTCAATCATAGCAGTCTCCATATAGTCCTCAAAGCGGAGACGAGTCTCATGCTCGGATTTTAGGTACCAAAGGTAGCCAGTAGCGCCATTCTCAGTTGTTACTTCAACCCAACCAATTTGAGCCATATCAGAACCACTGATATTGTATCTGTCTTTTAGGATGATTGGCTTGTTAGTGAAGAATACATCTTCAGCTTCAAGCGAACCAACCATACCTGTTGTGCCTTTTCTAAACTCAGAACCGTAAATAAAGATAGTACAAACATTTGTATTGACAATATTTACCGTAGCCTCATAGAAAGCAACAGTTATTACAAGACCAGCAGCAGCAGTAACAATAGCTTTGTTACTTACGCCAGTTGCATTAACTTGGATGAATACAGTTTGACCAATACGGATAGCAGCTGTGGTTGCACCTGCATCAGCAATGGTAAATGTTCCAACACCACCAGCAACAGCAGAAGCTGTACATTGTGTGTATTTGATGTGAAGACGACCTTGCTCAGCCCATCTAATTTGGTCAGAGTTTGAAGGCATCTCAGCACCTACAAGGCGAAGGAATGAAGAAATAGTACGATTACCATAACGCTCAAATTCTTTCTCGTAAGTATCAGGAAGATACTGGTTCAAGAAGTTAAAGTTGGTAATATAGTTTGTCGAAAGAGCCACTCTCTCTGCTGCCGGTTGCAGCGCGAATGTTGGCGTGTTTAATAATGGCATTTTTTTAAGAATTTAATGTTTTACAATCTTTTTGCACTCTTGATTTTTAGACTTTTCCCATGATCAGGAGTTAATTCCTTTACTTGGAATCCATCATTACCCTTAGTTGCCTCAGTGGCTCTACGCTCTGACATATTTATGTTTTTTGTCTTACGCATAAAGTCATCTGCTGCATCAGCCATGCCCTGCTCGTAAAAGTGCCTGGCAAACCTCTCAGGGTTCATAGCCACAGATAATGCTTTATGATACCCTTCTGCGTCTTTAATCATTCCACTGTCATCCAGGAACTTTCCAATAAAACTGGATGGATTAGAGTGGAGTCTTTTTAACTCAGAGGCATCACCTGGGTTGAAAACTACCTTCTTGTTATTGACATTGAACTCAAAACCTTTGAATCCTGAGCCAAACACCTCATTGGTTTTTTGTTCAAACCATTGACGCTTGCGGTTGTTTTCTTCCTCGTATGTCTTAGCTTGGCTAATATACTGACGATAAGCATCGATTTCCTCCTTCTCTTCCTGAGAAACACCAGCCGTACTTGACTCAAGGGGCATTTTATATTTCTCTTTCTGAGTAGTAAAGAATTTCTTTGCTTCATTTACAGCTTTCTTCCTTGCGACTTTAGCCTTTTTGATATAGCTTTCATCATCAAGGTCCTCATCGTATCTGTACTCATCCATCATCATGTCAACGTCATCTTCGTCGAGACCTTCTTGAGTTGATAACAAATACTCTTTTAAAAGCTGTTCTTCCGGCACGGACTCAAAGTCCTTATTCAACTTGAGAAAGTCCTCAAAGCCCCTGCCTGTTTCTTTTCTATATTTCATATAAGCAGCCACATCCTCAGGCATATCCTCTGCGCCTTTGCGCTCAGACATAAGCTCATCGAATGAGTTAATCTGCTTGTTGTATCTTTTCCCGATATATGAAAGAACGTCTTCCTCTCTTAGGTCAATCTCTTGCTGCGTCTCAGGAATATAACTATCCTGTGGAGCATCTTGAAATTGTTGTTCGTGCTTAGCTAAAAGCTCTTGTTCTACTTCCTGAACACTTTTCTGTTCACCGGTTTCGACTAATTTTACTGATTTGAATTCCATTTGAGTAGATTTATTTGGTGCAAAAATATAAAAAAAGAATTATATTCATATTATCTTGGGTTAAATTCTGCTAAATCAAAGCCATCTAAGCTATCTTCGTTGGACTCAAAGTTCACTGGAGGTAGGTTATTCTTTCTTTGGTTTATCAGTTTTGACTGCTGAGTGTTCTGAATGCTGATACGTTTGTTCTTCTCTTCCTCTTTGTTTTTCTCACGCTGAGCAAGTGTACCGTATTGCATCTCATGCAGCTTCACGCTATATTGGAACTCCTCTGCCATTAGTCTTGATTTGATACCTGCTTCGAATTCCATCTTCTTCATTGACAACTCTGCTTCTGTCTGTATCACTTGGGCTTTTGCCTGCGCCTCCAACTGTATCTTTTGTATTGCAGTTTGTGCTGCCATTTGCTGTGACTGCATTTGTTGCTGAGATACCATTGCTTGCTTTTGCATTTGCATTTGCTCCATCTTCTCGGCAGTCTTTATGCGCTTGACCTTGAGTAGTTGGTTGGCAAGTTTTAAGTTTTTAAGCTCTCGAATATCAATAGCATCCTCAAGGTTAATGTCACCTTTCGATAAGGCCATGTTGATGTTCGCTTCGAGTTGCGCTTTTTGCTCTTCATCCGGAGCAACCTCAATGAATATACCAAAGTCATATAGATAAAGTTCCTTAATGTCATTGAGAATTGATACGTTGTACTTACCTATTCTTGTGGCAAAGTCCTCTTTGAAGTCAGCATACTCTAATATGTCACCTACACGGTATGTGATAGCCTCAGCAAGGCTACGGTAGATAAACAGACCACTCTCAAGGATATGCCTTGTTGCTGTGTTTGAGTTGAGTGCCGCAAGCTTCTGCAATCCTACCAATGAGTTTGGATCAGGCATTGAGCCATCTCTTGCCTCGTTAAGACCTGTTACGGTCCTAATCATGTCCATATAGTGCTGGTAGTTGGCCAATAGCATCTGTGTCTTTGCCGCTCCTGAGTTTGACGTAAGCTGCGTAATTGGCACCCTTGCATTATTGAACTCACCATCCTGGGTGAAGCTACGCCCGATGACACTACCTGTTTGGAAGTAGAGCCTCAGTGCATCCTCAGGGTTATAGGCAGCGCCTGTACCAAGGTCAACCTCATTAAGACCGTCAGCATCAATGAACACACCATCAGGTACAACTCGGTTGATGACCTGTTGTAGCTTTAGGTGGGTGATTTGGATGAGGTCAGCAAATGGTATCATCCTACGAACTAAGCTCTCAATAGCACCTTTGTACATCCTTGGGGCGCAAGCTACGAACATTGGCATAGCGTGTTGAGCGGATGACTTAGGGCGAACCATATTTTGAGCCATCTCCCACTTGAGTAGGTAGTTGGTCCCCATTACCATGATGCCTTCATACCATACGTCAATGGTCTTCTCTACTTTCTCAAAGTTGCCATCCTCCATCATCTCTGCCGGAGGATTGAAGCTATCGTCTTTGGGAATCATTTTTGTCCCACCGGTCTCTAATGACTTTCTTTTATAGACAATTTTTTTGGTTGTCTTATAATTAAAATACAGCAGAGTGCAAGTGTCACGAGAAAATAAACTATTTTCATAAAATCTGGCTACGTTATAATAGTCATACCAAGTTTGACTATACGTTGAGATTTGGTATAGGTCGTCCTTGGTAAGCTTTGGATTTATTTTGTAAAGTTCTGTTAGCGGCACTGTCTTGATTTCGCCCCAGTAGAACACATCTTTGAAGAATGGGTCCTCAGTATAGCTGAATACCATATTGGCAGGGTCAACGTAAGATACCTTTACGCCTTCACCAAGTAAGAACTCGTGCTTGGCTACTGCTATACCAAGTACAGTCATGTCATAGTCAAGTCTCTTTCTGATGTCATAGTAGTGGTTCTCATCAAAGATGGTGTTGATGGCAACCTCTTCAGCAATCTCAATTGCAGGTTTGTAATTGATTTGCATATACAATGATAGTTCTTCATCATTCTCAGGAAGCTGCTCAGGGTCCATCATAAATGGATTGGCACCTGTAAACTGTTGAATTTTCTCGAAGATTGGCTTGCCGACCATCTGCGTCTCTATCATCTCTTGATACTTATTGCGCTTTGCAAGCGACATAGCGTCCTGGGCGTATGCTTTAACTTTGAAGAGTCGGTCTGCCATACCGTTCACAACGATGTCAACGAACTTTGGAATGACAGGAACAGGTGTCCAGTCGATATTCAGATAGGAGAGGTCTCCATCGATAGCAAGCTCATTTTTATACTTCGCTACTGACTGCTCGCCCCTTGCATAGAGCCTCAGCCTATGGTAGTCTCTCCAACGGTTATAGTACCTGCAAGAGGTACCATCTTTTCTAAACCATTCGTATTGTATGGCTTGACCAACCTGAAGACCATAGCCCTCAGAGGCTTTCTCAGCATCTGTTGCCCATTGGTTAGGAAAGTCTGAGTACTGGATGTCTATTATTATATCTTTCATTTAAGCAATTGACTTGTTGTTCCGTCGTTTGAATATCTAGCAAAGTTAATAATAATTTTTGTTTTTTCTTTCTCAGGAATATAAAGGTGTTTTTGATTTGCCATTATTGCAAGGCCTGAGCTTATTGTTGCGTCAAATCTTGTCCTGTCATTTATGTCAAACTTTGCCCAATCCTCTAGTGTTCTTATAAAAGGCATAGTACCAATTACATCAGGGTCTCTATATGCTCCTGTATAATCAAATCCGATATACTTCTCTATATATGACTCAATCGCTGCTGCGTGAGACTGCTTGACATCCTCTGATGAGTTGGGGATGCCTCCAAGTTCACGCTCGGTTTTTGTAAGCTTAGTAAAGTTTTTATCCGGTCTGTTCATACAGAATCCTCTATATCCTCTGTTTTTAAAATGGTATAATAACCTTGGTTTATTATTCTCTATCAGCACCGGCATTCCGTAATAAATACAGGCCATCAGTACTTCTTCAAAAAATATCTCTGCTGTTTGTGGTCTTGCTACATATTCTAGGAAAAATTCATTTGTCGGTGCATCATCCATGTGAAACTTCGTCATTCCGTGCAGTGATCCGCAGGACCCTCTTCCTCCTACTACCGCTGATATGTCGTATGGGTCACACCCGAATGATCCTAAGTGTTCATTGCCTGGGTACTTGATGCCATTCTTGACATACACGTTGTTCGCATAATGTGCAGGTGGGAACCAGCTCAATAAAAATCTTCCACTTTTATTTGGGTTCCATACAACCTTACTGTCTTTTATTCCGTCTTTCCAAGAGAATGACCCACGCGTAACGTGCTGCTCTGTAATTAGCGAATCGTTAAAGTCAATCTGTTGGTATATCTTTGTCAGGTTAAATAGCGCCTGCTTGCTCTCATCTTTAAATGCGTGGG
>Ga0315900_10009037_pt1 | contig 12704 bp, 13 predicted proteins | sample LakEriMetagenome_FD_203521 | JGI IMG/M metagenome (GOLD analysis project Ga0315900, IMG submission 203521) | Freshwater fungal communities from buoy surface, Lake Erie, Ohio, United States - Buoy 12 MA114 | ecosystem: Environmental > Aquatic > Freshwater > Lake > Lake biofilm | place: USA: Lake...
CGAGGTATTTCTCGAGTTGGAAAGACGGACAGCGGAGCCGATGGCTACCCATCGGCGAGCCTAGCCGACGTATCCGGCTCGGGGAAGCGCGGCCGGATGCGCCTGGCACCCAATTGTCCATGGGACCGGAACGCACTACGATTCCGCGGATGCGGGTCGCGCTCGATCATTTGTTGAAGTTGGTACGAGCAGTGCGTTTAGGTCATTCTGTCTGAAGCATATGTTTCCATCCCAGGCTAGCACTCGCCTCAGGTAAGGATCAGTTACTTGATCATCTCCATGGACGCGCTTTTCGTTCATGTGCCAAAGGCGGGTGGCACTTCCATCCGGCAGTGGTTGCTGGAGAACCTGCCGGGACCCCTGCTGCACATCCACCACAAGCACGCCAAGTTCGACTATGGCGCGAAGCAGGTCACCTGCCTGACAGGCACCAAGCATGGCGACCTCTTCATGGCTGAACCCCTGGTGCAGATGTTCACGGGCAAGACCATCGCGCAGCTTCCGCTGGTCATCGCGGCCGTAAGGAATCCCTATGACCGCGAGGTCGCCTGGTTCTCCTATCTTGAGCGAAGCCTGCCCATCGCCGGCCACATCGATGACGGCCGCTGGGGCAGTTTCGAGGAGTTCGTCCAGCGGCCATCGACGCGCGACCGCAACCTTGAGAATTTCTACCTCCTGAACGATCTCTCGCCGCCGGGGCTCAGGATTGTTCGCACGGAGCATCTCGAAGAGGATCTGACGGCAGCCTTGCGTGTGATCGGCGCGGAGGCGAAAGGGCCGGTCCCTCGGCTCAACCAGAGCCGGCACGGCGCGTGGCGGAACTACTACACGCCGGCGATCGAGGCAGCGGTTTTTGACCGTTATCGCTGGTATTTCGACCGCGGGCTTTACCCGCGCCTCGCTTTCCCGGCCGAAGCCGATGCAAGCCTGGCGAGCTTCGGCCAGGGCGAAGCCCTGATCTCCGGGCCGGTCCGCCTATCCGGGCTCATGCGAGGCCTCGGCGCCGGTTCTCGCAGCGGCGCCGATCTGGTTTTCACGGTCATGCCCCATGCCGACATCGAAAGCATTGAACTGCGTTGCGCCGCGACCGCGGCGGAGGCCTCCGACTATGTGCTGATGGCGAGCGTCGGGGGGCGTCGTAGCGCCCGTTGCTTCGCCGGGAATGCGCCCGTGGTCTGGAAGCTGCCGTGCCCTGCGAAGGCAGGCCAACGGGTGCAGATCGCCTTTCAGGCAAGCAGGCTCGAGCCGGAGGGCCAGCCGGGCGGGTCACCGCCCAGGCCTCGCCTCGGATTGGCGATCGATGGCATCGCCTTCGCTTGACTCACCGGATCCGCCAGGCCACGGACCCTCGTCCCGGCCGTCCCTCCGGATAGGCGGGCGGACGCTGCTCTACCCCACCAGGGCACGGCGGATCAGGGCGAAGCCGGCGGCAACGGTGGCGGCGCGCACCGCCGCGCGGTCGCCTGGAAAGACATGCCGCTCGACCAGCGTCGGCCGGCCTTCCCGCGCGCAGCCGAGGAAGACAAGACCCACCGGCTTGCCGGGCGTGGCCCCGCCCGGGCCCGCGATGCCGGTGCAGGAGATGGCGACGCTCGCCCCCGCATCGGCGCGCGCGCCCTCGGCCATCTGCTGCGCGACCGGCGCGCTGACCGCGCCATGGGCGGCGAGCATCGCCGCCGGCACGCCGACCATGCGCGTCTTCGCTGCATTGGCGTAGGTGACGTAGCCGGCCAGCACGGTGGCGGAACTGCCGGGAATGGCGGTCAGCGCGGCGGCGATGAGCCCGCCGGTGCAGCTCTCGGCGGTCGCGAGCGTCGCACCCTGCGCCTGCAAGGTCGCGAGCAGCGCGGCGGCATCTTCCAGCGTCGAGTGAGACAGCATCAGCGCAATACCTCCGGTGCGAGGCTGCCCAGCAGCAGCAGCAGCCCAGCCGCCATGGCTCCCGCGATCACGTCATCGAGCATGATGCCGAAGGCGCCCGGCTGTCGATCCGCCCAGGAGACGGGCCAGGGCTTCGCGATGTCGAACACCCGGAACAGCGCGAAGGCCAGCACCACGCCCAACCACCCCGCGGCGGGCAGCGCGGCCAGCGCCAGCAACATGCCCACACCCTCATCGGCGACGAACCAGCCGGGATCCTCCTGCGGATCTGCCGCCACCTGCGTCGCCGCCCAATAACCCGCGACGCACAGCAGCGCCGCCAGCGCCAGGCAGGCCAGCGGCCCTAGCAGCACCAGCGGCAGCACCACCGCCGAGCCGAAGGTGCCCGGCCCCGGGCGCAGCCGCCCCGCGCCGCCGAGTGTCGCCACCAGCATCGCGAAACTCATGGCTGCGCCGCGAGAAAGGCCTCGAGCGCGGCGCGCGCCTCTGGCTCCTCCAGCGTCGGGCAATGGCCGGTCTCGGCCACGCTGACGAAGCCCATCTCGGGCCGCAGGCGACGCATGCGGAAGGCCGTGCCCTCGGACAGCAATTCGGACAGCGCGCCGCGCAGCAGCAGCATCGGCGCATGGCCGAGCGCGGCGAAGGCGGGCCAGAGATCGGGCATGGGCGGCCCGCCGCGCATCACCTCGGCAATGCGCGTATCCCAGCGCGGCCGCCACACGCCTTGCGCATCCGGCGCATAGGTGCCGGCGGCGAATTGCGCCCAGCCGGCCTCATCCAGCGTCAGCGGCGGCATCGTCACCTGCAGATGCGCCACACAGGCCTCGAGGCTCGGCAGGGCCGGGTCGCGGCCGACGAAATTCTCGACATGGCCGAGCCCCACGGGTTCGATCGCCGGGCCGATATCGTTCAGCACCACGCCCGCGATGGCAGAAGGCCGAAGCACGCCGAGCACCATCGCGAGGATGCCGCCATAGCTCGTGCCCAGGATGATCGCGCGTCCGCAATGCAGCGCGGCCATGGTATCCAGCACGTCGCGCAGGCTTTCCTCGATGCGGTAGCGCGCGAGGCTCGGCGCCTTCTCGCTCGCGCCGTGCCCGACATGGTCGAGGGCGATCACGCGCCGCTGCCCGCGCAGCCGCGCGGCGAGGGGGGCGAAATCCGCCGCGCTGCGTGTGATGCCGGGCAGGCAGAGCAGCGGCACGCGATGCGCGTCACCGGGCCACTCCTGCGCGGCTAGGCGCAGCCCGTCGCGGGCGGAGAAGAAGCGTGTCATCGGCGCCCCTCGAGCAGGCTCGTGAGCGGGTGCGGCAGGTTGGCGGCGCCGGGGTCCCGCGCGCGATAGACGACCACATTCTCGATCACGCGCTGGACGTAGTTGCGCGTCTCGGTGAAGGGAATCTGCTCGATCCAGTCGAGGATATGCGGCCCCGCCGGATCGCGCGGATCGCCATAGGTGCCGAGCCATTCCTGCACCCGCCCCGGCCCCGCATTATAGGCCGCGGCGGCGAGCGGCATGGCGCCGCCAAATCGGGAAAGCTGGTCGTTGATGTAGCTCGACCCGAGGCGGAGGTTGTGCGCCGCATCCGTGGTCAGCATCGCGGTGGTGTGCGGAATGCCGAGCCGCCGCGCCACGGCCTGCGCCGTGCTCGGCAGCAGCTGCATCGGCCCGCGCGCATTGGCGGAGGAGACCGCCGTCAGTTCGAAATTGCTCTCCTGCCGCGTGATGGCGTGGACAAGCGCGGCCTCCGCCCCCTCGGCCGGCGCGCGATAGGGGGTGGGCCAGCCATCCTCGAGCAGCACCACGCCATCGGCGCCCGCGCGCCGCGCCACCCACACCGCATGGTCGGGCCGGCCCATCAACACGGCGAGGCGCGCGATCAGCCAGCGATCCTGCGCATCGGGCGAGACATCCTCCATGCGCAGCAGGAACACCCGCGACCGATCCGAAAGGCCAAGATCCGCCAGCGTCACCGCGGCGCGGGAGAGGTCGCGCGCGCCGAACAGCCGGGCGCGATCCTCGGGCGGATGGGGCAGGGCGGTGGCGTTGATGCGCGCACTCAGCTGCGCCGGCGTCTCGCCCAGGCCGAGGCTCGCGAGTTGCCCGTAGAAGGAGGTCGGGAAATTGGCCGCCTCCGCCAGCCGCGCGCGGCCCTCCGCCACGCGGTTGAGCTGGAGAAGGGCCAGGCCTTCCCAATAGAAGCTGCGGCCGCGGGTGATGACGCTGAGGCTGTCGGCCCGCACGGCGGCGAAGTGGCGCTGCGCGGCGTTGGCGTCGTTCAGCCGACGGAGCGCGATGAAGCCGGCGAGGAACTCGCCCTCCTGCCGCGCCTCGCCCGGCTCGGCCTGGCCATGACCGGCGGCGACGCGATAGGCGAGTTGCGGCTGGCCGAGCCGCAGCAGCTTGCGGGCGAGCACCTGGCGCTCGGTCCAGATGGCCCGCGCGGCCTCGGGCGGCAGGTTCTGCTGCAAGGGCTCGGCGGCGGCCCAGATGGCGGCGGCCTCGGCATCGCGGTCGCGCCGGCGGAGGAAGCGGGCGCGATCATGGGCGAGGCCGATGTCGCGCGCATTGGGGCTGCCCGGTTCATTCGCCGCCCGGTCATCACGCAGGCCAAGCCGCGCCTCGGCGATGGCGCGCGCGGCGGGGTCGAGCCGCGGCACAACGCGCGCGGCGGAGGGGAACTGGCCCTCCCACATCAGCCGGTCGAAGCGGCGCGCATGGTCGGCGGCGGAAAGCTGGGCCGCGTTGCGTTCGAGGAAGCCGGCCTCGGCCACGGTGTCGGGCAGGGCGTTTCGCCAGCCGGCGACCAGCGCCGCGCGGGCTTCCTGGGTCCGGTTCGCGCGGATCAGCGCGTCCGCCAGGCGCTGCGTGCCCTCAAGCGTGCGGGGCGGGCTGCGGGTGAACTGGCGGAGCACCAGGGCGTCGTTGGTGGCCTCGGCCAGCAGGGCCTGCTCGGCCCGGCGCGCCATGGTCTCGGGCAGGGGCCAGTCGGGGTTGGCGTCGATCCAGCCCACAACCTCGGCCGCGCTGGCGGCGCTTGTGGGCGTCTGCAGGCGCATCCAGGTGATGAGCTTGCGCGCCAGCGGGTCCGCCTGGGCGGCGAGCGCCTCGGCCTCGCTGAAGCGATTGGCCTGGGCGGCGACCATGGCCTGGCGGCCGGCGGTGCGGGCTTGGTCGCTGGCCCAGGGCTGGGCGAGGGCCGGGGGGGCGAGGAGGAGGGGCAGGAGAATCAGCAGGGGGCGCATGGCCCACGGTATAGCCTGAACCGGCGCCGGCTTCGCGCCCTTGTCGCAAGGCCGCCGCCTCATTAGGTTCTCGCCCCCAATCGCGGCACGGAAAGACAGGCAGATGATGTTCAGGGGATCGCTGGTGGCGCTGGTCACGCCCATGCAGGCCGATGGCGCCCTGGACGCGAAAGCCTTCTCCGATTTCGTGGCTTGGCAGATCGCCGAGGGCACGCAGGGCCTCATCCCCGTCGGTACCACCGGCGAGAGCCCGACCCTGAGCCATGCCGAGCATCACGAAGTCGTGGACCTCTGCGTCGCCGCCGCTGCCGGGCGCGTGCCGGTGATCGCGGGCACGGGTTCGAACAGCACGGCCGAGGCGGTGGACCTCACCCGCCACGCCAAGGCGGCCGGCGCCGATGCCGCGCTGGTGGTGACGCCCTACTACAACAAGCCGACGCAGGAGGGGCTGTATCGCCACTTCATGGCGATTGCGGATGCGGTGGAGTTGCCGATCATCATCTACAACATCCCGCCGCGCTCGGTGGTGGACATGAGCGTGGAGACGATGGCGCGGCTCGCCAAGCACCCGAACATCGTCGGCGTGAAGGATGCGACGGCGAATCTGACGCGCCCGCTGCACACCACGGCGGCCTGCGGGGCGGATTTCTGCCAGCTCTCGGGCGAGGATCACACCGCGCTCGCCTTCCTCGCCGCCGGCGGACATGGCTGCATCTCCGTCACCGCCAACATCGCCCCGCGCCTCTGCCGGGCCATGCACGATGCCTGGGCGGTGGGCGACATCGCCGGCGCGCAGGCCATCCAGGCGCGGCTGGTCTCGGTGCATGACGCCATGTTCTGCGAGACCTCGCCGGGTCCGGTGAAGGTGGCGGCGAGCCTGCTCGGCCACGGCACGGATGTCTGCCGCCTGCCCATGGCGCCGGTCGCGGAGAGCACGCGCGCGCGGGTCCGCGCTGCCATGAATTCAGCGGGCTTGCTGAACTGAGCATGGCGGAACCCCGCAAGAAGGCCCTGATCAGCCACGGCATCGCCTCGCAGAACCGCAAGGCGCGCTTCGACTACAAGATCGGCGACACGGTCGAGGCCGGGATGGTGCTGGTCGGGCCTGAGGTGAAGTCGCTGCGCGCCGGCCGGGCCACGCTCAGCGAGGCCTGGGCGGGGGAGCGCGACGGCGCGTTGTGGCTGTTCAACGCCTATATCCCGGAATGGCAGGCCGGCAGCTTCGTTGCCAATTTCGAGCCGCGCCGCCCGCGCAAGCTGCTGCTGCATGGCAAGCAGGTGCGCGAGCTTTCCGCCGCCATCGCGCGGGACGGCATCACGCTGGTGCCCATGCAGCTCCACTTCAATGAGCGTGGCATGGCGAAGGTGCTGCTCGGCGTGGGCGAGGGCAAGAAGAAGCACGACAAGCGCGCCGCCATCGCTGAGCGCGACTGGGCGCGCGACAAGGCGCGGCTGATGCGCGACCGGGGCTGAGCGATGCGGCGCGGGGTGCTGCTCGCGCTGGGCCTGCTCGTCGCCTGCGCGACGCCGCCGACCACGACCGGCACCGCGGCCGCGGTGGGTGAGGAGATCACGGGCATCGCCGTGCCCGGCACCACCGCCACCATCACCGCCCGGCTTTGCCGCCCCGCCGCGCCCGGCCCGGCGCGGCTTGCCGTGATCAACCACGGCTCCCCCGCCAGCCCGGCGGAGCGGCCGGGGATGCGCCCGGCCTCCTGCACCACCGAGGCGGTGCGCTGGTTCACCGAGCGCGGCTTCGCGGTACTGCTGCCGCTGCGCCGCGGCTATGGCGCCTCGGGCGGCGCCTGGGCCGAGGGCTATGGGCGCTGCGAGGACGCCGATTTCGCCCGGGCGGGGCGCGCCACGGCAGCGGACATCGCCGGCGCCATCGCCCATGCGCGACGCCTGCCAGGGATCCGGGCGGAGGGCGTGGTGGTGGTGGGGCAATCGGCGGGCGGGTGGGGTGCGCTGGCCCTCGCGGCGGAGAACCCACCCGGCATCGCCGCCATCGTCAACATGGCGGGCGGGCGCGGCGGCTGGGCGCAGGGGGTGGCGAACACCAATTGCCGCCCGGATCGCTTGGTGGCAGGGGCCGCCGCCTATGGATCCAGTGCGCGCCTGCGGACGCTGTGGATCTACACGGCGAATGACAGCTTCTTCGGCCCCGACCTCGCGCAGCGCCTACAGGCGGCCTTCACCGACGCGGGCGGTGCCGCACGGTTCCACGCGCTCGGCCCCTTCGGCCGGGATGGGCACGCGCTGTTTTTCAGCCAGGGCGGCAGCGCCGTGTGGGGCCCGCTGGTCGCGCCTTTCCTCGCCGACACCTCGGGTCGTTGACGCCGGCCGTTCGGGCCGCAACCCTCGGCTGAGGCAGGCATGGGGTCGATCGATGTTGGTGCTGCGCGGCGGCTGGGTGCTGGTCGATCCGGCGAAGGGCGAGGTGCTGCGCGACGCGGCGGTGCGCATCGTCGGCAATCTCGTCGCCGAGATCGGCGATGCCGCCGACCTCCTGCGCCGCTACCCGCAGGCCGAGGTGCTGGGCGGGCCCGAGGATATCGTCATGCCCGGGCTGATCGATGCGCACAGCCATGGGCGCGGGCTCAGCCCGATCCAGAAGGGCATGACCTACGACTATCTCGAGAACGCCTTTCTCGACTGGACGGCGATGGCCTATCTGCCGAACGAGCTTTGCGCCGCGCTCTCGGCAGTGCGACATCTGCGCTTTGGCGCAACCACCATCCACCATACGGGCTGGAACGATGAGGGCCCGCGCGCGACCGAGGAAGCGCGCAAGGCGATCCGCGCCTATGCGCAGGCGGGCATCCGCCTTGCCTATTCTCCGGCCGTGCGCAACCGCAACAAATTCTGCGTGGACGAGCAGGGCTTCCTCGCCACGCTGCCGCCGGACCTCGCCGATTTCGTGCGCCCCTTCACCGCCTATGACGCGGACGCCATCGAGGATGGCTACATGGCGCAGTTCGCCGCGCTCCATGCAGAGTTCGACGGCCCGATGAGCCGCGTGTTCCACGGCCCCTCCTGGGCGCATGGCACCACGGAGAAATTCTTCGCGCGCATCCGCGACGATGCGGCCGCGAAGGGCGGGCTGCCGATCCATATCCACACGTTGCAGACGCCGCATCAGCGTGCCTATGGCCTGAAGGCGCATGGCAAGTCGCTGGTGGCGTATCTGGACGATCTTGGCCTGCTCGGCCCCGCCACCACGCTCGGCCATGCGGTGTGGCTGAGTGAGGCTGACATCGCGCTGCTCGCCGCGCGCGGGGCCAGCACCACGCATCACGCCTCCTGCAACCTGCATGTGCGCAACGGCATCTCGCCGGTGCAGCCGATGCTGCGCGCGGGCGTGAATGTCGCCATGGGCATCGACGATAAATCGATCAACGATGATGACGACCCCTTCATGGAACTGCGCCTGATCGCGATGCTGGCGCGCACGCCCGGCTTCGACCTGGCCAGCACCGCGCAACTCACGGCACCCGAGGTGCTGGCGATGGGCACGGTGAATGCCGCGCGCACGCTGGGTTTTCACGAGTCGCTCGGCCGTCTTCAGCCTGGGATGCTTGCCGATGCCGTGGTGCTCGACACGGCCGAGATGCTGCGCGATCCCTGGACCAGCACGCGGCTTGCGATCCCGGATTTGATCCTCCAGCGCGCCAAGGGCTGCCACACCAAGCACGCCGTGGTGGACGGCAAGGTTGTGATGCGCGACCGCCGCATCACGACCATCGATGTCGAGGCCCTCTACGCTGAGATCCGGGGCTGGCTCGCGAGGCATGAGGACGCGGCGGCCGACCCGCAGAAGGTGGCCATGATCCGCCGCGTGAAGCCGCATTTCCATGCCTGGCACGCGCGGATGCTGGAACACCTCGACGTGACGGTGCCGCATTATCGGCTGAACGGCGCGCGCTGATGGGCCGCTGGGTGTTGCCGCTGGCGTTGCTGCTGGCCGGTTGTGCCAGCGCGGCGCCGGCGGAGCACCTCGCCGGCCCCTTCGGCCGGCCCGGCCCGGCCGCGCCGCTCTCGCACCGGGACTGCCCTGCGCCGCCGCCGCCGGTTGTCAGCCTGATGAGCGAGGCCTTCTACACCGACGCCGCCTTCTCCCAGCCTGACCCGGCGCGGCTCGCCGCCGATACGGAAGCCTCGCGCCCGCTGCGCGAATGGCTGGCGGCGATCCAGCGCCCGACCGAGCGCTGGGTGGCGCTGCGCGATGCCGGCGAGGCCGCCTGCGCGCTGCGCCAGATCGAGGCCTGGGCGGAGGCCGGCGCCCTGCTCGGCGCCTTCAACCGGCAGGGCGGCTACCATCGCAAATGGGCGCTCGCGGGCGCGGCCATCGCCTATCTCGCGCTGCGCGATGCGCCGGGCGCGACGCCCGACCGCATGGCCCGCATCGGTGCCTGGATGGGCGATGTCGCGCGGCCCGTCGCGGCCTTCTACGAACGCCCACCGCCGCGCCAGCCAAGCGGCGCGAGCGAGGTGCTGAACAACCATGTTGCCTGGGCGGGCCTGGCGGTCTCGGCCGCCGGCGTGGCCGCGGGGGATCGCGCGCTGCTACGGCGCGGCGTGGCCTTCGGCGAGACCTTTCTGGCGCAGGTCACGCCGGAAGGCGTGCATCCGCAGGAATTGGCGCGCGGCCGGATGGCCCTGAGCTATCACCTCTTCGCCCTTCAGGCGGCCGCGGCGCTGGCCCGCATCGCCGAGGCCGCCGGCGAGCCGCTGTCGCCCGAAGCGCGCGCCGCGCTCGATCGGCTCGCCCGCTTCACCTTCGCCCAGGCGGTCGATCCTGCGCGCCTGGGCGAACGCGCCGGCATCGCGCAGGGGGTGCTTTCGGGCGACCGGCCCTTCCTTTCGGCCGGGCATGGGCTGGAGATCTGGGGCGGGGACCCGGCGATCCTCGCCGCACTTACCCCCTTCCGACCCTATCGGTCGTCCTGGCTCGGCGGCGGGGTGACGCTGCTCTGGGGACGGTGAGGGGTTGCATCCATCCGCGCGCGTCGCAGGTAGAAGGGCAAGGAGCGTGCGATGCCAGATGACGATGAAATGCCCCTGCTGGGCCGGATCCGCGACAAGCTGGTCGAGGCCAAGCAGGGCTGGGCGCGCGAAGGGCGGCTGCTCACCGGCAATACCTATCCCCTTGGCTCCGACCCGACGCGGGACCGCCTGCCGCCCGGCCAGCGGCTCGTCACCGATTTCCCGGTGCTCGACCTCGGCGTGCAGCCCGATGTGAACCGCGCCAATTGGCGGCTGCGGATCGAGGGGCTCTGTAGTGCGCCGCTGCGGCTGACGCTGGAGGAATTCCTCGCGCTGCCGCAGGCCACGCGCCGCAACGACATCCACTGCGTCACCCAATGGTCGCGCTACGACAATGATTGGCGCGGCGTGCCGGTGCTGGACCTGCTGGCGATGGCGCGGCCGAAGGATGAGGCGCGCTTTGTGGCGCTGACCAGCTATGATGGCTACACGACGAACCTCGCGATGGAAGACTTCGCGCGGCCGGAGAACATCTTCGCCCATGAATGGGCCGGCGCGCCGCTCGAGCGCATCCATGGCGGGCCGGTGCGCCTGGTCGTCCCGCACCTGTATTTCTGGAAGAGCCCGAAATGGGTGACCCGCATCGAATTGCTGCGCGAGGACCGGCCCGGCTTCTGGGAGGTGCGCGGCTACAGCAACCGGGGCGACCCCTGGATCGAGGAACGCTATGCTTAGACGCACCCTTCTGCTGGGCTGTCCCCTGCTGATGGCCGCCGGCCCCGCCCGCAGCGCCTTTGATTTCTCGCTCACCGCGCTGGAGGGCGGCGTGCTGGACCTCGCGGCGTTTCGCGGCAAGGCGCTGCTGGTGGTAAACACGGCGAGCTTCTGTGGCTTCACGCCCCAATATGCGGCGCTCCAGAGGCTGCATGACCGCTTCGAGGCGCAGGGCTTCGCGGTGATCGGCGTGCCCTCCAACGACTTCAACCAGGAAAGCCGCGACGCCGCGCGCATCCGCGAATTCTGCGAGACGGTCTATGGCATCGACTTCCCGATGGCCGGGCTGACCAGCGTGCGGGGGCCGCAGGCGCACCCGCTCTTCGCCTGGCTCGGCGCGCGGGCCGGCGGGCCGCCGCGCTGGAATTTCCACAAATACCTGGTGGCGCGCGATGGGCTCTCGGTGCGCGCTTTCCCCACCGCGACCGAGCCCGAGGCGCCGGGCCTTGTTCGCGCTGTGGAGGCCGCGCTGGCCGGCCGCGCCTTCAGCTGAGCGCAACCGCCGTCGCCGTCGCGCGTTAAACCTGCTGCAATCCTCGAGGGCAGCATGAACAGCATCGTCTATATCGTCGGCTTGGTGGTGATCGTCCTGGCGGTGCTGAGCTTCTTCGGGATGCGCTGAAGCGGCGTCAGGCGATGCGGGCGAGCACGGCCTCGACCACCGCCTCGAACATCGGGGTGGTCAGGCGGCCCGTCTGGGTGTTGTAGCGGCTGACATGGTAGCTGTCGGCGAGCAGCACGCCGCCCGGCAACTCATGCAGCGCGCCATGCGCGAATTTGTAGCGCGCGGCGGGGATGCCGTAGCTCTTCAGCAGCGCATTGTGCGCGACCAGCCCGAGGGCAAGCACCGCGCGCAGATTCGGCATCGCCGCGCGCTCGGCGACGAAAAAGCGGTTGCACGTGGCGGTCTCCGCCGGGGTGGGCAGGTTCTCGGGCGGCACGCAGCGCACGGCGTTGATGATCCGCACGCCGCGCAACTCCATCCCGTCCTTCGGATCCTCGCGGTACTCGCCCGTGGCGAGGCCGTATTTCAGCAGCGTCGCGTAGAGCAGCTTGCCGGCATGGTCGCCGGTGAAGGGCCGCCCCGTGCGGTTCGCCCCCTTCACGCCGGGCGCGAGGCCCATCACCAGCAACTTGGACTCACGCGGACCCCAGCAGGGCACGGGGCCATTGTGCCAATCGGGCCACTTGGCCCGGTTGGCCAGGCGATAGGCGACGAGGCGCGGGCAGAGTGGGCAATCATGGTCAGGTTCGAGGGTCATGCTGGTCTTCCGGGCTTGAACGCACTACGTCGCGCCCTCTGATTCGCCGCAAGGGGGCTGCACGCGTGATCCTGGTTGCCCTTGGCGCAAATCTGCCCGGCCCCGACGGCGCCCCCGCCCTCGAGACCTGCCGCGCCGCGGCCGCCGCGCTGGATGCGCTGCCGGGGGTGCGGCTGCGCGCGCTCTCCCGCTGGTGGGCAACCCCGCCGGTGCCCCCCACGCCGGGCGTGCCGGATTATGTGAACGGCGTGGCGCTGCTGGCGGGGCAGGGGGCCGACCCGGCCGCGCTGCTCGCCGGCCTCCAGGCCATCGAGGCGCGCTTCGGCCGGGCGCGGCCCTATCCCAACGCGCCGCGCACGCTCGATCTCGACCTGCTGGCCGTGGGCGGGGTGTTGTGCGACACGCCCAGCCTCACCCTACCGCATCCGCGCCTGCACCTGCGCGCCTTCGTGCTGGCCCCGCTTTGCGACATCGCCCCTGGCTGGGTGCATCCGCGCCTGGGCCGGCGCGCCGCGGATTGGCTGGCCGAGGCTGACAAGGCAGGCATCCGGCCCC
>Ga0315900_10009044_pt1 | contig 12698 bp, 10 predicted proteins | sample LakEriMetagenome_FD_203521 | JGI IMG/M metagenome (GOLD analysis project Ga0315900, IMG submission 203521) | Freshwater fungal communities from buoy surface, Lake Erie, Ohio, United States - Buoy 12 MA114 | ecosystem: Environmental > Aquatic > Freshwater > Lake > Lake biofilm | place: USA: Lake...
CCGCCGTTACACCCGCCGCCGCCCAGGATCGGCTCGTCATCGCCGGGCGCGACGCCTCCTTCGGCACGGCCCTGGCCGCAATGGTCACGGCCTACCAGGCGCGCAATCCGGGCGTGCGGATCGAGCGGCTGGAGCTGCCCGGCGGCGCGCTCTATGAGCGCATCGCGCTGAATGCGCGCGAACGCGCCCGGGCGCTGGATGTCGTGATGCTGGACGACATCTGGGCGCCGGAATTCATGGCCAATGGCTGGCTGGCGAATCTCGACCAGCTCGGCGGCGTGCCCGGCCCCTTCGTGCGCTCGGCGGACGCGGTCTCCCGCGGGCCGGCGGGGCAGATGCTGGCCGCACCCATGGTCGGCAATGTCGCCATGTTCGCCTATAATTCCGAGATCCTGGCCCGGCACAACATCGCGCCGCCCACGACCTGGACGCAGGTGGCCGCGGCCGGTCGGGCGCTGCAGCAGGCCGAGCCGGGCAGCGCGCCGCTCGCCTTCCGCGGCGTGCGCGGCAACCCCATCGTCACCGGCTTCATCCCCGTGCTCGGCGCCTTCGGGGGTGAGATCGTGAACGCCCAGGGCCGCGCCGCGCTCGATAGCCCGCAGGCGCTGGCGGCGCTGCAATACTTCCTCTCGCTGCGCCCGCTGCTGCCGCGCGGGGTCGAGACCTGGAACGCCAATGAGGTGCGCCAGTCCATCGAGCAGGGCCGCACCGCCATCGCGCTGGAATTCTGGCCCGGCTGGGCCGGCACGCTGGACGATGCCTCGCGCTCGCGCGTCGTGGGCAAGGTGAACCTGGTCTCGCCCCCGGGCGAGACGCGCGGCCCGGCGCCGATGCTCGGCGCCTGGCTGCTCGGTGTCGCCGCCGACAGCCCGAACGCCGCCCGCGCGGCGGATTTCATCCGCTTCGTGCTCTCGGCCGAGAACCAGAAGCGCATGGCGATCGAGACCGGCAACCCGCCGACCCTGACCGCGCTCTACAGCGATGCCGAGCTGGTGCAGCGCTTCCGCTGGTTCCCCGCCCAGCTCGCCGCGCTGGAAGTGGCGCAGCCGCGCCCGCGCATCACGCAGTGGAACCGGGTGGAGGCGATCCTGGGCGAGCAGCTGCAGATCGCGCTGATCGGCCAGGCCACGCCGCAGGAGGCACTGGCCGAGGCGAACCGGCAGATCGCGCGGGCACTGGCGCGTTGAGCACGACCAAGGGCGGGGCTTCGCGGGTCAAGCCGTGAAGCCTCGCCTGATCCTGCTGCTGCTGGCGCCGGCGCTGGCGCTGTTCGCGTTGCTGACGCTCTATCCCCTGGCGCGCGTGCTGCTGCTCGCCTTCACCGCGACGGAGCACGGCTTCGCCGAGGCGCGCTTCATCGGGCTCGAGAATTTCGTCGAGCTGGCGGAGGGCCGCGCCTTCCGCCGCGCCGCGTGGAACACCATCGCCTTCGCGCTGATGGCGACGATCAGCGAGCTGCTGCTCGGCCTGGTGCTGGCGCTGCTGATGGAGCGCGCCTTCCCGGGGCGGCGGCTGATCACGCTGATCCTGCTCGCGCCCTATGTGCTCTCGACCATCGTGGTGGGCGCGGTGTGGCGGGCCTGGTTCCATTACGACATCGGCTTCCTCAATTCCGTGCTGCGCAGCATCGGCCTGCCGGGCGTGCCCTGGCTGTTCGACCCGCAGCTTGCGCTTTCCTCCATCGTGCTCGCGGATCTGTGGCAGGCGACACCCTTCTGCTTCCTGATCCTCTATGCCGGGCTGCGCGCCATCCCGCCCGAGCTTTACGAGGCGGCCCGCATGGATGGGGCCGGCGCCTGGCGGCGCTTCCGCGACGTCACGCTGCCGCTGCTCATGCCCTATCTGCTGGTGGCGGGGCTGATGCGCACGGTGGACAGCTTCAAGCTGTTCGACAAGGTCTATGCCATGACCGGCGGCGGCCCCGGCAACGCGACCGAGACGCTGTCGATGCATGTGCATCGCCTCGCCTTCCGCTTCTTCGACATCGGCCTGGCGAGTGCGGCAGCGCTGGTCATGGTGGTGGTGGCCGGGCTGCTCGCCGCGCTCTATGCGCGCCAGATCCTGCGGCCGCCGGCATGAATGAACCGCAGGCGGGGCCGTGGCGCATCTTCTTCGCCGTGCTGGCGGCGATGGCCTTCGCGCTGCCGCTGGTGTGGATGCTCGCCACCTCGGTGAAGCCGGTGGGCGAGTACATGGCCGCGCCCGCCGCGCTGCTGCCGCGCGATCCGACCTTCGCGCATTACGCCGCCATCAGCGAGGCGCGCGTCTGGCGCGCGGCGTTGAACAGCCTGGTCGTCACCGTGGGGGCCACGGCCCTGGCGCTGCTCGCCGCCTTCCCGGCCGCCTATGCGCTGGCGCGGCTGCGCTTTCCGCGCAAGCTGGACGTGGCCTTCCTGGTCTTCGTGTTGCTGGTGAAGCTGACGCCGCCGATCGTGCTGGCGGTGCCGCTGTATCAGGTGCTGCGCACGCTGGGGCTGCTGGATACGCTGCCGGGGCTGATCCTGGTGAACCAGATCTACGCCCTGCCCTTCGCCATCTGGATGCTGCTGGGCTTCGTGCGCGACGTGCCCCTGGCGCTGGAGGAAGCCGCGCGCGTCGATGGCGCGCGGCTGCCGCGGGTGATGCGCGACATCCTGGTCCCGGTGCTCGCGCCCGGCCTGGCGGCGACCGCCGTGCTGGTCGCCATCGCCTGCTGGAACGAGTTCCTCTTCGCCTTCCTCTTCGTGCAGTCGCCGGCGAATTTCACCCTGCCGACCTTCATCGCCACGCGCATCAATGAGGACGAGACGCTGTGGGGCCAGCTTTCCGCCATCGGCGTGCTGGCCTCATTGCCCGTGCTGGCGCTGATCGGCGTGGTGCATCGCGCCATGTCGCGCGGCTTCGGCGGCGGCATGCATTGAGGAAGGGAGGCGGGCCTCAGCCTTCCTCGTCTTCCTCATCCGCGTCATCGCCATCGCGGCGCGGGTCGAGGATGCGCCAGTTGCGGTCCTCGGCATCGCGCGCCGGGGCGGCCGTGAAGGCCTGCAATTCGCTGGCGCTGGTCCAGGCCTGCTCGCCCGCGCCTTCCACCACCGCATCCTCGCCGAAGGCGAACCAGGCATCCATCACCGCCTGGGGCGCCATGCCGCGCGTGCGGCAGCGGTCGATGCTGTCGCGCACATAGCGCCGGGCGAAGGCGTTGGCGTGCAGGATGGTCTCGAAGCCGCGCACGACCTCTACGGGCTCGGACCCGTTCGCGCCGGAGAGGTCCATGATCCGCACCTCCAGCCCCTCGACGCGCCCGAAGGCGGCGTCCAGCAGGATGGGATCGTCATCTTCGTCGTCGTGGTCGTGGTCGTGCCCGCTCATGCGATCAAACTCGTGAATCCGTTGGTGAGCGGGTAGCGCCGGTCGCGGCCGAAGGCGCGCGGCGAAATCTTCACGCCCGGCGGCGCCTGGCGGCGCTTGTACTCGGCGCGGTCGAGCAGCCGCCAGACGCGCAGCACGGTGGCGCGGTCATGCCCCTGGGCGACCAGCGCATCGACATCGAGTTCGCGCTCGACCAGGCCTTCGAGGATCGCATCCAGCACCTCATAGGGTGGGAGCGAATCCTGGTCCTTCTGGTCGGGCTTGAGTTCGGCGGAGGGCGGCTTGGTGATCACGCGCTCGGGCATCACGGGCCCGGCCGGGCCAAGCGCGCCGGGGGGGAGGTTTTCGTTGCGCCAGCGGCAGAGGGCGAAGACGGTCATCTTCCACACATCCTTCAGCACCGAATAGCCGCCGCACATGTCGCCATAGAGCGTGGCGTAGCCGGTGCTCATCTCGCTCTTGTTGCCGGTGGTGAGCAGCATGTCGCCGAACTTGTTGGACAGCGCCATCAGCGTCACGCCGCGGATGCGCGACTGCAGGTTTTCCTCGGTGATGTCGGCCGGGCGGTTGCCGAAGGCGGGTGCAAGCATGCCGTGGAAGGCGGCCATGGCCGGGCCGATGGGGATGCTCTCATAGCGGATGCCGAGCAGGTCGGCGCAGCCTTGGGCGTCCTCCAGGCTCTCGGGCGAGGTGTAGGGGGAGGGCATCATCACCGCGCGCACGCGATCAGGGCCCAGCGCATCGGCGGCGACGGCGGCGGAGATGGCGGAATCGATGCCGCCCGACAGCCCCAGCACCACGCCGGGGAAGCGGTTCTTCTCCATATAGTCGCGCAAGCCGAGCATCATGGCGCGGTAGATCTGCTCGAGCCGCGGCACCTCGGGTGCCAGGGGCTGCGGCGCGCAGGCCCAGCCATGCGGCCCGCGCGACCAATCGGTGATCGCGAGCGACTCCTCGAACATCGGCATCTGCACGGCGAGCGAGCGGTCGGCGTTCAGCACGAAGGACGCGCCTTCGAAGACCAGCTCATCCTGGCCGCAGATCTGGTTGAGGAAGACGAAGGGCAGCCCGGTTTCCACCACGCGCGCGACGGCAAGCTGGACTCGCGCCGCCTGCTTCTCGGCCTCGAAGGGGGAGCCGTTGATGCTGATGAGGATCTCGGCCCCACTTTCCAGCAGCGTCTCCGACACCGCTGGGAACCACCAATCCTCGCAGATCATCAGGCCGAGCCGCACGCCGCGGAAGGCGACGGGACCGGGCGCGGGGCCGGCGGTGAAGACGCGCTTGTCGTCGAAGACGCCGTAATTCGGCAGTTCATGCTTGGCGCGCCGGGCGAGGATGCGCCCGCCTTCCAGCACATAGAGCGCGTTGTGCAGCCGATCGCCATCAAGCCAGGGGCCGCCCACGACCAGGCCAGGGCCGCCATCGGCGGTCTCGGCGGCCAGGGCCTCGATCCGCGCCATGCAGGCGGCGACGAAGCTCGGCTTGAGGATCAAATCCTCGGGCGGGTAGCCGGCGATGGAGAATTCCGGCGTGACCAGCAGGTCCGCCCCCGCCGCCGCGGCCTCGGCCCGGGCGCGGCGGATGCGCGCGGCATTCGCGTCGAGTGCCCCTTCATGCGGGTTGATCTGGGCGAGCGCGATGCGGAGACGGTCGGTCATCGGCGGGATTTAGGCTCTGCGCAGGGGAATGCCAACCGCGAGGATCATCCCCAGCGTCGCCACGCCGATGCCGAGCAGCCCGAGCAGGCCGAGCGGTTCGCCCAGCAGCGGCCAGGCGGCGAGTGCGGCCATGCCCGGCACCAGCGCCGTGATGGCGGTGGTGCGCGGCGCCCCCAGGGCGGTGACGGCCCGGGTGAACAGGAAGCCCGCCACGATGGCCGCGAAGACGCCCTGGAAGACAAGCTGGTAGAGCGCGGCGCCGAGCGGCACGGCGGCGAGGTTGCTCGGCAGCAGGAACCACCAGATCGGCAGGTAGATCGGCCCCGCCCAGAGGGCGACGGAGAGTGTGGCCGCCTCGGCCGAGATGCGCCAATGGCGCACCAGCAGCGTGTAGACGGCCCAACAACTCGCCCCGGCCAGGAACAGCAAATCGCCGCGCCAGGCGCCGGGGTGGTTGCCGAAGGTGTCGGAGGCGATGAGCCCGATGCCGCAGGCCACCACGGCCAGCGAGAGCGCACGCCGGCGGCTGAAGCGTTCGCCGAGAAAGATCGCGGCGAGGCCGGCGGTCAGGAAGGGCAGCATGCCCGCATTCATCACCCCGGCATGGGCCACGGGGGCGAAGCCGAAGCCGTGATAGGCGAGGATGGGGAAGCCGAAGGCGGCCGTGGCCAGCATCGCCGCCAGATGCGCCCCCTTCACCCGCGCCGGGCGCAGCAGCAGCACGAGCGGCAGCGCGGCGAGGGAGCCGCCGGCGAAGCGCAGCGCCGCGATGTCCCAGGCGGTGAAGGGCTGCGTGCCCGCGAGGCGCGAGGAGAGCAGAAACCCCGCCCAGACGAAGAGCACCAGGAAGGCGCAGAGATAGCCGATGCGGCGTTCGCGCGCGGCCGCCGCCTCACTCAACCGCCGCTGGCCGCGCGCTTGCGGGTGCCGTTGTGGCGGAGCAGGAATTCGCGCCCGATCTTCACCCGCGCCGCGCCGTCATATTCGACGATGTCGGCGGTGGCGTAGGTTTCGCTCCAGGCGTCGGGGATGAAGCTGCCGGTGCCCACCACGTCGATCGGCGCGCGCGCCTCGGCCATGACGCGACACTTGCCCACGCCGAAGCCGGAGGAGGCGACAATGCGCACCTGCGGGAAGCCGGCCTCGTCCAGCGCCTCGCGCATCCGCCAGATGGCGGCGGCCGAGACACCCGTGCCAACCAGATGCCGCAGCTCGGTCTCGGAGCGATAGCGCCGCACCGCCTGGGGCGCGTGGCGCTCCAGCACGGCGTAGCTCTCGCCCGGGTCGAGCCCTTCGAGGAAGCGCCCGCCATGCGTATCCAGCCGCACCGCGAGCTTGCCGGCAGCGGCGAGTTCGGGGAAGCGGCGGCAGACGGCCAGGCCATCCGTCACTTCGCGGCCGAAATAATCGACCAGCACGGTGAGGTTCTCGGCCGGGAAGGTCGCGTGGAACATCTCGGCGGCGCGCACCGTGGTGCCGGCATAGCCGATCAGGGCATGCGGCATGGTGCCGAGCCCCTTCGGCGCGCCGAACCAATGCGCGGTGGAATCATTGGCGTTGCCGATGAAGCCCTTGGCCCCCTCGCGCTGCGCGGCGCGGCCGCCGATGGCGGCAGCATAGGCCATCATCTCCTGCATCTCGGCACCGGCGCAGTGCCGTGCCTCCATGGCCAGGAAGGGCACGCCAGGAAGCTCGACGCACATCTGGTAGGCGTTGTGCGCGGCCACACAGGCCGCACCCAGCTTCTGGAGCATGATCGTCTCCAGATCAGCCAGGTGCACGAAGGACCCGGACAGATAAAAGATCGGGTCGCCCGCGCCGACCCAATCGCCCTCGGCATGCATGAGTTCGATGTCGAAACCCGTGCCGCGCGCGGCGGCGACGGCTTCGAGCCATTGCGTCGCCAGCCGGGGGGCCGAGATCACCGGGCGGCGGAGGAAGACCGCATAGGTGACGCGGCAATCCCCGAAGCGTGCGACCACCGCCTTGGTGCGGTTGAAGTAGCTGTCGGTCCGCCCGGTGATGTCACTTTCGTCCATTATTGGGCGGCGCGTGCCGGGAGGGACGCGCCCGTGGGACGACGCTCCTTCAGCTCCTCCGCGATCAGGAAGGCGAGTTCGAGGGATTGTTCCGCATTCAGCCGCGGGTCGCAGAAGGTGGCGTAGTTTGCGCCCAGATCCGCTTCCGTGAGCTTGTGCGCGCCGCCGAGGCATTCCGTGACGTTCTGGCCGGTCATTTCCACATGCACGCCGCCGGGGATGGTGCCCTCAGCCGCGTGGCAGTCGAAGAAGCGGCGCACCTCGGTCAGGATCGCGTCGAAGCTGCGGGTCTTGAAGGCGCCGGCCTTCACGCCGTTGCCATGCATCGGGTCGCTGAGCCAGACCACGTTGCGCCCCGCGCGCTTCACCGCGCGCAGCAGGCCGGGCAGCTTGGCCTCGACCTTGTCGGCGCCCATACGCGTGATGAGGGTCAGGCGCCCCATCTCATTGGCCGGGTTGAGCAGGTCGCACAGGCGGATCAGTTCATCGGCCTCCATGGTCGGGCCGACCTTCATGCCGATGGGGTTCGCGACCCCGCGCAGGAATTCGACATGCGCGCCATCGGGCTGGCGCGTGCGGTCGCCGATCCAGAGGAAATGCGCGGAGCAGGCGAAATGCCGGCCCGGATGCGTGGAGGGCTGGCGCGTCAGCGCCTCCTCATAGGGCAGCAGCAGGGCCTCGTGGCTGGTGTAGAACTCGGTCTCGCGCACCTGGGGCAGGTCGGACATGCCGCAGGCGCCCATGAAGCGCAGCGTCTCATCGATCCGCCCGGCGAGGTCCGCGTAACGATCGGCCAGCGGGCTGCGCGCCGCGAAGTCGAGGTTCCAGCGATGCACCTCATGCAGATCGGCATAACCGCCGGTCGCGAAGGCGCGCAGCAGGTTCTGCGTCGCGGCGGATTGCAGATAGGCGAACTCCATCCGCGAGGGGTCGGGGATGCGCGCTTCGGGCGTGAAATCCGGCCCGTTGATGATGTCCCCGCGGTAGGAGGGCAGCGTCACGCCGTCGATCGTTTCGGTGTCGCTGCTGCGCGGCTTGGCGAACTGCCCGGCCATGCGCCCAAGCTTCACCACCGGCAGCGAGGCGCCGAAGGTGAGCACCACCGCCATCTGCAACAGCACGCGGAAGGTGTCGCGGATGGTGTTGGCATGGAATTCGGAGAAACTCTCGGCGCAGTCACCACCCTGAAGAATGAACGCCGAACCGTTTCCTGCACGCGCCAGCTGGGCCTTCAGCCGATCAGCCTCACCTGCAAAAACCAGGGGCGGAAATCGGCCGACCTTGGCCTCCATGGCCTTCAGCGCGGCCTGGTCGGGGTAGTCCGGCACCTGTCGGATCGGCATCGCCCGCCACGAATCGGGGCTCCATACGCGCGTCATTGGTCTGGTCCTGGCATTGCTCCGAAGGCCAGCTTAGCGGCAGGCGGAGCGAAGGGAAACCTTGACGCGCCGGAAGCGCCGGAAGCGCCGGATGCACCGGCGGCCGGGGCGCGACCCAATCTTGACACCGCCGGGGAAGCCTCGCCACTGGGGTGGGCGGACATGCCGGGCATGTCCGGCGCCCATTCAGCCGACCAGCCGCTTGCGCCTTCAGCCGGGAGAAACCGCCATGCGCCCAAGCGCCCTGGGACGTCCCGCCGCCGCTGCGTGCGGCGCCGTGGGCAGCGCAGCCCCCAAGGCCAGGCGCCGCTTCCTCACGCTTGCCTTCATCGCCGCCGCGGCCTCGCCCGCCGCCGCGCATTCGGAGCTGCGCCGCTCCATCCCCATCTCCGGGGCCGTGCTCGACCGCGCGCCAGAGCGCATCGAACTGCATTTCAACGAGCGCGTGCAACTCACCGCGCTGCGGCTGCGCCGTGCCGGCGGCGAGGAGGTGGGGCTGCCGCGCCGCGCCATCCGCGAGGCGACCTACGAGATCATCCCGCTGCCACCCCTCGGACCCGGCGACTATCGCGCCGACTGGCGCATCATCTCGGCCGATGGGCACGCGGTCGGCGGCGTCATCCCCTTCAGGGTCGAGGCACCGCGCGGCCCATGATCCTCGAATACCTCCAGCCCGATCCCACCTTCCTCGACGGCCTCACCGTCGTGCTGCGGGCGTTCTACTACGTCGCGACGATCGGCGGGGTGGGCCTCGCGCTGTTCGCGCTCGGTTTCGGCCACCGCCTGGAACCAGAGGAGGCAGCGCGACTGCGGCGGATGCTGCTCGGCGCGGTGATGCTGGGCCTGGCGGTCTCGGTCGCCGCACTCGCGCTGCGCGTCCTGGTGCTGACCGCCGGGGCCAGCATGACGGATCCCGCCGTCTGGGGCGCGGTGATGCGCTCGCGCATCGGCGACGCTTTCTGGTTGCGCGCGGGAGGCCTTCTGCTGCTGGCCGCCCTGGCCACGCCGTGGCGCATCGGCCCCGCGCTGGGCGCCCTCGGCGCGGCGCTGGTCCTCTTCTCCTATGCGGCGATGGGCCATTCCATGCTGTTCCGCCCGCGCCAGGAGATCGCGGCCCTCGTCGTGCTGCACCTTGCCGTCGTTGCCTTCTGGGTCGGCTCGCTGCCGCCGCTGCTGTGGGTTGCGCAGCGGCGTGACGGCGCGGCGGCGGCGGCCCTGGTGCGGGACTGGAGCCGCGCGGCGACCGCCGCCGTCGCGGCCATGGTCGCAAGCGGCCTGTTGCTGACCTGGTATCTCACCCTTCGGCTCGACCGGATCCTCGATGCCTGGCACGGCTGGGCGCTTGGCTGGAAGCTGCTCGCGGTGCTGGCCGCGCTTGCCTTGGCGCTGTGGAACCGGCTGCGCCACACGCCGGCCCTGACGCGCGGCGAGCAGGGGGCGGGCGCGCGGCTTGCCGGCTCGATCCGCGCGGAGATCGCGCTCGTTCTTCTCGCCTTCTACGCCGCGGCCGAGATGGTCTCCGTCCATCCGACGGATTTCGGCCACAGGGTCCAGAATTGAGCAGCCTGGCGGCGCGCCCGCCCCGGTACCGTCCTACGCGGCAGCTTCGCTGACGCCCGCAACCCGGGCGCGGGTGCGCAGCGTCACGAACTCCTCCGCCGCGGTGGGGTGGATGCCGATGGTGCGGTCGAAATCCTGCTTGGTGGCGCCCATCACCACGGCGATGCCGATGCCCTGCATGATCTCGGCCGCATCCTCGCCGAGCATGTGGGCACCCAGGATCTTCTGCGTGGCCTGGCAGACGATGAGCTTCATCAGCGTCTTGCGCCCGGCCCGGCCGGAGATGGTGTGGCGCATCGGCGTGAAGCGGGTGACGTAGATGTCCACCGGGCCGCGCTTCGCCGCCTCGGCCTCGCTGAGCCCCACCGTGCCGATCGGCGGCGAGGTGAAGATGGCGGTGGGCACGTTCTCATAGCTGGCACGGCGCGGGTTCTTGCCGAACAGCGTATCGGCCAGCGCATGGCCCGTGGCGGTCGCCATGGGGGTGAGGTTCACGCGGTCGATCACATCGCCCAGCGCGTAGATGTGCGGCACGTTGGTGCGGTGGTCGTCATCGACGATCACGGCGCCGTGCTTCGTGGTGGCCACGCCGGCGGCTTCCAGCCCCAGGCCCTGCGTGTTGGGCGTGCGGCCGGTGCAGAAGAACACCGCATCCGTCTCGCGCATGAAGTTGTTGGAGAGTGCCACCATCAGATGGTCGCCCATATGGGTGATGCGCAGCGGCGTCACGTCCGGCGTCAGCGTGATGCCCTGCGCGGTCATGGCTTCCACCAGCGCGGCGCGGATATCCTCGTCGAAGCCGCGCAGCGGCAGGGAGGCGCGATAGAGAACCTCGACCTCCGCGCCGAGGCCACGCAGCAAGCAGGCAAATTCGAGCGCGATGTAGCCGCCGCCGATCACGATCACACGCTTGGGCAACGCCTTCAGCGTGAAGAGGTCATCCGAGATCAGGCCGAGTTCCGCACCGGGAATGTCCAGCCGCTCGGCCTTGCCGCCGGTGGCGATGAGGATCTTCTCGGCGGTCACGCGCTTGCCGCCGACATCGAGCGTATGCTCGTCGACGAAAGTGGCGCGCGCATCGAAGCTGGTGACCCCCACGCCGCCGAGCAGCTTGCCATAGATGCCCGACAGGCGCGCCACTTCCTTGTCGCGCGCTGCCGCCAGCTTGGCCCAGTCATGGCCGTGGTTCTCGAAGGACCAGCCGAAGGCGGCAGCATCCTCCGCCCACATGCCGTATTCGGCCGCATTGACCATGATCTTCTTCGGCACGCAGCCGACATTCACGCAGGTGCCGCCCCAGAAGCGTTCCTCGGCGACACCGACGCGCGCGCCATGCCCGGCCGAGATCCGCGCGGCGCGCACGCCGCCCGAACCGCCGCCGATGACGAAGAGATCAAAGTCGTAGGTCATGACTCAGGCTCCGAGGCCACCAAGGGCCAGGTACTTCACTTCGAGGTAGTCCTCGATCCCGTATTTGCTGCCCTCGCGCCCGAGCCCGCTTTCCTTCACGCCGCCGAAGGGCGCGACCTCGGTGGAGATGATGCCTTCGTTGATGCCGATGATGCCGCTCTCCAGCGCCTCCGCCACGCGGAAGATGCGACCGACATCACGGGCGTAGAAATAGGCGGCGAGGCCGAATTCGGAATCATTGGCCAGCGCGATCGCTTCCTCTTCCGTCTTGAAGCGGAACAGCGGCGCGACGGGGCCGAAGGTTTCCTCGCGGAAGACCAGCGCGTCATGCGGCACGTTCGTCAGGATGGTCGGCTCGAAGAAGGTGCCGCCATTCCCGTGCCGCTTGCCGCCCGTGAGCACGGAAGCGCCCTTCGCGGTCGCGTCGGCGATGTGTTCCTCGACCTTCGCCACCGCATCGGCATTGATCAGCGGGCCCTGTGTCACGCCCGGCTCCATGCCGTTGCCGACCTTCAGCGCCTCGACAGCGACCTTCAGCTTCGCGGCGAAGGCGTCATAGACGCCGTCCTGCACCAGCAGGCGGTTGGCGCAGACGCAGGTCTGGCCGGTGTTGCGATACTTGCTCGCCATCGCCCCCTGCACGGCGGCGTCGAGATCCGCATCGTCGAAGACGATGAAGGGCGCATTGCCGCCCAATTCCATCGAGGTCTTCTTGATGGTCTGCGCGCATTGCGCGAGCAGCTTCTTCCCCACCTCGGTCGAGCCCGTGAAGCTGAATTTTTTCACGATCGGGTTGCCGGTGAGTTCCGCACCCATGCCGCCCGAGGGGCCGGTGACGATGTTGCACACGCCGGGCGGCATGCCCGCGCGCTCGGCCAGCACGGCAATCGCCAGCGCGCTGAACGGCGTCTGGCTCGCCGGGCGGATCACCCCCGTGCAGCCCGCGGCCCAGCCCGGCCCGGCCTTGCGCGTGATCATCGCAGACGGAAAATTCCACGGCGTGATGGCGGCGAAGACGCCGATCGGCTCCTTCATCACCAGGATGCGGCGGCCCTTCGCGTTCTGCGGGATGGTGTCGCCATAGATGCGCTTGCCTTCCTCGGCGAACCACTCGATGAAGCTCGCCGCATAGGCGATCTCGCCCTTGGATTCCGCGAGCGGCTTGCCCTGCTCGGCCGTCATGATCGCGGCGAGGTCATCGGTGTTCGCCAGCATCAACTCGTAGAGCTTGCGCAGGATCGCGCTGCGCTCCTTCGCCAGCATGGCGCGCCAGGCGGGGAAGGCGGCCTGCGCGGCTTCGA
>Ga0315900_10009045_pt1 | contig 12696 bp, 13 predicted proteins | sample LakEriMetagenome_FD_203521 | JGI IMG/M metagenome (GOLD analysis project Ga0315900, IMG submission 203521) | Freshwater fungal communities from buoy surface, Lake Erie, Ohio, United States - Buoy 12 MA114 | ecosystem: Environmental > Aquatic > Freshwater > Lake > Lake biofilm | place: USA: Lake...
GACAACAAGCAGCTCCCCTACCTGATCTGGCATTATTACAAGGCCGGCCGTTACGCGGACCGGCGATTCGTCTTCTGGCAGCAGAACGTGGGCATCGGGTGCTGGGACCTGCTGCACTCGGAGATACCCGGTGAGATCAAGACGCCGAACTGGCAAACCCTCCTGAGCATGCCGCTGGGGCCGGCCGCCGCCAGCGATGGTGTGCGTGTGCACTCGATCGAAGGCGAACGTGTGCTGGACAACTTCAACAACCCGCATTAGCGGACCAACCCCATCGTTCCCATTTTTGCCGCCTTCGCATGCGCACGGCGGTCGTAATCCTCAATTGGAACGGGCTTCATTGGCTGCAACGCTTCCTACCCGGTGTGGTGGAGCGATCCGCTGATGAGGCGGATGTGATCGTTGCGGACAACGCCAGCACGGACGGTTCGGTGGTGTGGTTGCGTGCAGCCCATCCCGAGGTCCGGGTGATCGGGCTGCCGAAGAACCTGGGATTCGCAGGGGGGTACAACGAAGCCCTGCGCCAGGTGGATGCCGACATCTACGTGCTGCTGAACTCGGACGTGGAGGTTCGCCCCGGATGGATCGGTGCCATGCGCCGGTACCTGGAACACGATCCGCGACTGGCCGCCTGCCAGCCGAAGGTGCTGGCGCATGCCGACCGTGAGCGGTTCGAACATGCCGGTGCGGCGGGCGGGTATATCGACCGCAACGGCTATCCGTTCTGCCGTGGACGCATCTTCGAGATCACCGAGCAGGACCGGCACCAATATGACGATGAACGGGAGATCTTCTGGGCCACCGGCGCCTGCCTGATGATCCGGGCACAGGCGTTCCACAGCGTGGGCGGCTTCGATGCATCGCTCTTCGCGCACATGGAGGAGATCGACCTCTGCTGGCGGCTGCGGAGCATGGGATGGCGCATCGGCTATACGAGCGGCGCCGTTGTCCATCATGTCGGCGGTGGTGCGCTGGGCTATGGCAGTCCGCGCAAGACCTACCTGAATTTCCGGAACAGCCTCATCGTGCTCACCAAGAACCTGCGCACACGGGTGATCCTCCTCCACATCATCCTGCGGTTCCTGCTGGACGACCTGGCGGCCTTGAAGTTCCTGCTGGAGGGCCACGCGGCCCACGCCTGGATGGTGGGGCGCGCACACCGGCACTTCTGTCTTCGCCTGCCGGCACTGCTGTGCGAACGGCGCAGGCTGCAGGCGTTGGAGCACGAACCCGACCTGACCGGACAGTACAGGCGCAGCGTGGCCTTTGACCGCTTCATCCTCGGCCATCGCACGTTCGCCTCGCTCGATCAGCGGGCCTTTGTCAGCCGCGACGCAGCAGGTGATCGAGGGCAAGGCGGTAGCCATCCAGCCCCAGGCCACTGATCACCCCGATGCACGCCGCCCCGGTGAGCGATCGCGTGCGGAACTCCTCACGCGCATGGATGTTGCTGATGTGCACTTCCACCACGGGGGTGCGCATGGCCGCCACGGCATCGCGCAAGGCCACGCTCGTGTGGCTGAACCCGCCGGGGTTGAGCACAACCCCGGCATGGTGACCATCCGCCTGCTGCAACAGGTCGATCAGCGTGCCCTCCACATTGCTCTGCTGCAACGTGAAGGTGTGCTGCGGCCAGGCGGCCCGGAGCTCCTGCAGCAGGTCATCAAAGGTCCGCGTCCCATATACAGCGGGTTCACGCTGGCCGATCAGGTTCAGGTTGGGACCGTTCAACAGGAGGAATCGTGCCATGCGCCACAAGTGTACACCGCCGTTCCTTTGCGGCACAGGAATGGAAAGTACACCGCTGGCTGAACGGATGCGCCCGAACGACCTCGACGAGGTCATGGGCCAGGAGCACCTTGTGGGGCCGGATGGTGTGCTCCGCAAGGCCCTGGCGGGGGGCATGTTGCCCAGCATGATCCTGTGGGGACCGCCGGGCGTGGGGAAAACGACGCTGGCCCGCCTCATCGCCGAACGGTTGAAGCGCCCCTTCCACACCCTCAGTGCGATCAGCAGTGGTGTGAAGGAGGTGCGAGAGGTCATCGAGCAGGCGGGGGGCGCCGGTCTCTTCTCCCGGAGCGCCGTCCTCTTCATCGATGAGATCCACCGGTTCAGCAAGGCCCAGCAGGACTCGCTCCTGGGGGCCGTGGAAAAGGGCACGATCACCCTGATCGGCGCCACCACGGAGAACCCCAGCTTCGAGGTGATCGGTGCGCTCCTCTCCCGTTGCCAGGTCTACGTCCTGCGCCCGCTGGCCGAGGAGCACCTGATCGCCCTGCTGGAGCGGGCCATGCGCACCGATGCGCAACTGCGCGACCGCACCATCGAGTTGCGGGACACGCGTGCCCTGCTTCGTGCGAGCGGTGGGGATGCCCGGCGGCTGCTGAACACCTTCGAGCTGTGCGTGCGCTCCGCCGGCCCCGGCTCCGTGGTGATCGATGAAGCCCTGGTCCAACAGGTGGTGCAGACCATCGCGGCGCGCTACGACAAGGGCGGGGACCAGCATTACGACATCGTCAGCGCCTTCATCAAGAGCCTGCGCGGCAGTGATCCGAACGCCGCCGTCTATTGGCTGGCGCGGATGGTGGAAGGCGGCGAAGACCCGTTGTTCATCGCGCGGCGCATGGTGATCCTGGCCAGCGAGGACATCGGCAACGCGGACCCGAACGCACTGCTCATGGCCACCACGGCCATGCAGGCGGCCCAGTTGATCGGCTGGCCGGAAAGCCGGATCATCCTGAGCCAATGCGCCATCTACCTGGCCATGGCCCCCAAGAGCAACGCCGCCTACACGGCCATCGGGGCGGCGCAGGCGCTCGTACGCTCGAGCGGCGACCTGCCCGTACCGCTGCACCTGCGCAACGCACCGACCAGATTGATGAAGGACCTCGGACATGGCCGCGACTACCAATACAGCCATGACCACCCCGGACATGTGAGCGCGCAGGAGTTCATGCCCGAAGGGCTGGACGGCACCCGCATCTACGAGCCGGGCGATAACGCACGGGAACAGCGCCACGCGGAGGCGATAGCGCGCATCTGGGGCACCAAGTACGACCGGTGAAACGCGGTCAATTGGCGCGTTCGTTCTCCAGGAACGTCTGGTGCAGGTCGTAGATGATCCCCAAGCTCACCACCAAGCCACCGAGGGCCTGTTCCACCATCTGCCAGGCCACATCGGCCAGAACGTGCACCAGGTGCCGGTCGGTGAAGGACATGCCGAAGATGAAGGCCACCAGGAACACCACGAAACCGACCACCGCCCCCAGCAGCATGCCTTTCAACGGGAACCCCTGCTTCAGCGATATCCATTCATGGCGTATGCACTGGTGCATCAGCACCGTGATGCCCAGACCGATGACCAGGTAGACCAAGCCGGAAAGAACGACGTACAGCCCGATCGGCGTGCGCAGCTCGCGCAGGTCGTTCAGGGCCACGCCATGCCACAGGTAGGACAAGCCGAACATCACCACGGCACTGGCCAACCAGGGGATCAGGATGCGTCGTTCGCGCAACATGCACAAGGACCTGCCCGCGAATTTACCCCACCCGGCGTACCAAGCATGTGCCGTTCGTCATCCGCGACCTGTACCTACCTTGCCATCCGCAGATGGAACGCAACGTGCGCCGCTCGCTCGCCCTTGTCGCCGTCGCTGGTGCACTGCTGGGGGCCTGCCGCAAGGAGCCTGCCCGCCCCAGCTGGGACGTGGACCTGGCCATCCCATTGATCCGCACCACATTGGACCTGGGCGACCTGCTGCCTGACAGCATCCTGAGCGCCGATGCCGACGGCAACGTGCGCCTGCTCTACACCACGCGGTTGTTCGCCCTGAAGCTGGACACCGTGCTCACCGCTCCCGACACAACGTTACGCTACGTATATCCGCCCTTTGATCTCGGTGGAGCCAGCCTCACGTTCTTCCCCGGGACCACCATACCGGCCATCACGGATGTCACGCGCTTCGACCTGGAGGAGCTATCACTGAGCGAATTGCACGTGCGCACCGGCCAGCTTGAGCTTGCCCTCACCAACCGCCTGCCCACACAGGTCAGTGCCGATTTCCGCATCGAGGGCACCTCACTGAACGGTTCGCCCCTGGAGATCGCCGGCAACCTGCCCACGGGAAGCCCGGCCGCACCCTCCACCCTGCTGATACAGCAGGCCCTCGATGGCATACGGTTCGACCTGCGCGGCCCGCAATTCGATGATGTGAACACCATCGCACCGCGCATGGACCTGACCACGGACCCGAACGGCCCGGTGGTGCAGATGACCGCAGCGGACAGCCTGGAGGCCGTGGTGCGCTATCGCGATGTGGTGCCTGCCTATGCCCGGGGCTACTTCGGCACGCGGTCGGTGGAGCTTGATCCGGACACCTCGGCACTGGAGGTGTTCCAGGACGTGAGCGGCCTGTTGGATATCGATGCGGCCGAGGCCCGGCTGCGCGTCAGGAACGGCGTCGGCATGGACATCCGGGCACGGCTGCTGCACCTGCGCGGCATCAACTCGAGCACGGGCTCCAGCGTCGACCTGCAGCACCCGATCGTCGGCGCGCCCCTGAACGTGGATCGGGCCATCGACCTGGGCGGCACGTTCCAGGAAGCGTTGAACGGGTGGACCGTAAGCAGCGCCAACAGCAACCTCGCCGAGCTGATCGAACTACTGCCCGACCGCCTGGCCTATGACCTGGACCTGCTGCTGGACCCCTTGGGTGACGTGAGCAACGGGAACGACTTCTTCTATTACGAAAGCCAGCTGGCCGCAGACTTGGAAGTGGAGATGCCCCTGCGCCTGCGCGCAACCGACCTGCGGCTGCGGAAGGAACTTGCCGTCGATCTGGAAGGGACACTGGAACAACATGCCCTGCAAAGCGGCACGCTACACCTGTTCGTGACCAACCGCTTTCCATTCTCGGCCGGGCTGCAGCTGTCCATCGTGGGGCCCGATGGCGCCGTGCAGGCGGCATTGCCTCCCGGCGGCACCGTGGCCAGCGCCAACGTTGACCCGAACGGGCAGGTCACCTCGGGTTCCTTTGGACAGCTCAGCTTCAGCATCGCCGCGGATGAGCTTAACCTGCTCTACCCCGATCCATCGACCGCGCGGCCTGCTTCCAAACTACAAGTAACGGCCACCTTCAACACCGTTGGTGCCGGCCTGGTGCAGCTGCGCAGCGATCACACCATGGAGCTGCAGCTCAGCTTCGAGGGGCGATACCTCGTGAACGGCAATGAGTGAGGGTGCGCGACGCAGGATATTCCTGGGTTGCCTGCAGCTGGTGACCCTTTGCGCCGGAGCCCAAAGCGACGGGGATGTTGATTCGCTGCGCATGGACATGTGGCGCACACCTGCGGATGCACGGCATCACCTGGACGTGCGGATCGGCGCGCTCTATGATGCCACCGACCTGCGCAACGAACTGGTGCTGGGACTGTGGCGTGGCGAAGCGCTGGGACGGGAGCTCCGGCAACGGTCATCCGGCACGCAGGCGTCGCGCAGCCGCGCCGGCTACGTGTTCGAGACCACGATGACCTATGCCTGGGGGGAACACCTTTTCGGTAACCGGAACCTGCGTCCGCGCGTCATGGCCGGTCATCGGGACATGCTGGGGATCGCTTATAGCGACGACCTGTATCGGCTGACCTTCTTCGGCAACGCGGAATACGAGAACGCCATAGCCCGCCTCGGGCCCGTGCGTTCGGTGCGCATGCGCTACCAGACGATCGGTATCGGCCTGGAGCATCGGGACCGGAGGTCATACGTGGTGGTGCAATGGGTGAACGGCCAGCGCTTGAGCACGGCGGACGTGGATCGCGCAGATCTCTTCACCGCAACGGACGGGCGGTACCTGCTGCTCGACATCAACGGCCGCTACAGCGTGAGCGACACCAGCAAAGGCGGCCGGGGGCTGGGGTATGGATCGGGGGCGGCACTCAGCGCCGCGTACGACCGCAAGCTCCCCTGGTTGTCCGGCCAGGCCCATGCAACCTTCGGGGTGGAGGACCTTGGCTTCATCGCGTGGGACCGCAACAGCCTGCATGTTCGCCGGGACTCGTTGATCCGGTATGACGGGTTGCGTGTGGATGATGTACTTGACCTCGATGGCACCTTGGTGGGCACAGCGGGGATCCAGGATTCCCTCGGCCTGGGCTACCGGCGCGGCGGCCGCGTGAAGGCCCTGCCCACCCGTGTGTTCGGTCGATTCACCTGGTGGCCCAGGGACCGTTGGGGACTGGTCGCAGAGGTGGAGCAGCGGAACCTGCCGGGTTTCATTCCCCGCGCATCGGCCACCCTGATCCATGGCTGGGGTCCGCGCAGCCGCGTAGCCCTCTCCGTGGCCCATGGCGGATTCGGAGGATGGCGACCCGGAGCCGCTTACATGCGCGCCATCAAGCCGGGTGTGGTCCTGCAGGCGGAACTACCCAACCTGACCGGAATGTTGAGCGGACGCGCGCACGGTCTCGCCATCGGCCTGGGGGTTTCCTTGAGCTGGTGATCAGCGTCGCTCGGCAAGTGCCTCCAGCTCGTACACGTGCCTGGAACAGGTTTGACCGTCCTTGAAGTAGAACACCTGCCCGCGCTTGTGAGCCACACGTCGATACTCAGTGCGGCGCGTCCCGTCGTTCAGTTCGATCCGGGTGATCACCGCGTTGGGCTCCACGATCAGCTCCTCGTTCCGGACCAGCCGTGGCTTCTGCTCTTTTTCCGGTGGCCGGGTTTCGGCCGCCTCGTTCGGCAGTGCCCTGCGCACGGGAGAGGTTTCCGCGCCCTCGCGGTGGGCAAGGCTGCGCCGGCCATCGGCTCCGCTGTGGGGCTCCGTCCGGGTACCATTGGTCGCTGCGTGCGCCGGCGGCGTAGGGATAGGATCCACCGCCTTGCGAGGTGGTGAGCCTCGCACCGGTGCGGGCGCAGGTGGGCGTGCCCGCACCGCTTCCGCGGGCTTTGCCGGTTCCGCCGCCTTGCGCTGCCGGGCCTCGGCTTCAACCTCCGCCTTGCGCGCTTCGGCAGCCACACGCTCCCGCTCCTTTCGGGCGGCCTCCTCCGCAGCCTTTTCATCCCGCGCCTTCGCCTTTGCAGCCTCCGCTTCGGCCTTGGCCTTCTGGACCGCCTCCTTGGCAAGCACCTTCTCCTGGACCTCCTTGCGGCGGGCCTCCTCGTCCTGCATGCCCTTCTCCTGCTCCTGCTTCTTCGCGACCTCCTCCATCACCTGCTCCATCGCGCTCTGGATGCTCTTCGTGTAATCCGTGTCGTAGTCAAAGTCATCCGCGTTCCTGTCGTAGCGGATCATCCCCACCGGCTGGTTGAAGACCACCGTATTCACACCGTCGTACTGCTTGAACAGGCTCACAGCGAAGTCAAACGGGGTGAATCCATTGGCGACCGCCTCCAACGGTGCATGCGTATCGAAGGATAACCGCTTGGTGACAAAGCCCTCTTTCTCGAAGGCAAGCTCGTAGCTGGCGTTCACCTCCAGGTCCATGGAGAACTTGGAAAGTCCATTCGTCAATGTGCGCAGCTTCTGACCATCCTTGAGCACGACCAGCTTCGCACCGTCAAGGCTTCCACCATCCACCTTCAGGCGGCCATTGATGGTGAAGGTGTTCTGCGCATGGACGCTGGAAGCACCGGTGATTACCAGTGCCCCAGCGACCACGCAGGTCCGAAGAGTGATCCGGAGGTTGCCCATGGTCACGCGAGCGAGGTGATCAGGCCTTTGGCGGCCATGGTGGCCACGATGCCCAGTACGAGGGCACCGGCCATGATCAGCGTACGCACCGCGACCGAGCGGTTCTTGTTCTCCATGGTTTCGGAACTCTTTTGGCCTTATTACGTAACACGCCCATGAAAGTTCCCATCATGAAACACATCCTCCTTCCCTCCCTGCTGTTCATCGGTACGCTCGCCAATGCGCAGGACGTGTCCACCCCGGAGCCCACCGCCGACGCCCTGGAAGCCGCGGTATCCCGGGACCTCTCCGCCCTGAACGCGCATTTCACGGGCATCGCGCGTTTCAGCATCGACAAACGGCAGCGCCTGGTGGCCGAATACCTGGATAACGGTATTGCCTACCGCACGGACATCGCCTACCTGGATTTCCTCGATGCATCCACCTGCTCCTACAACGAGGAGGAACGGACGCTCATGCTCCACTGCCAGGACCCGCGCTCCAAGTGCATCGACAAGGAGCTCCGGAAGAACGGCACGATCAGCCCGACCGGCCGCATGAACCTGCCCGTTCCTGCAGGGGACGAACGTGCGGAGAAGGCCCGCCAGCTGCTTTCATCCCTTGTGGAGCACAAGCAGAGCGAACAGCTCACCCGCCTCGCCGAGGTCAATACACGCGTTCGTCATTGACCCATGCGCCGGCCAATGGACAAGGCTCCAGCCACCGATCGTCCCATGGCTTGCAGGGAACCCATCCGCTTGATCGGGCACAAGCGAGCGACAGCACCTGCAAAGCAGGTCCGACAAGCGCGTCGGTGCCCCTCCAACGCTTGAAAACCAACCGATCCCGATGAACCGCACCACCATCATCCTGTCCGTGCTATTCCTGCCGTTCACCGTACTGGCGCAGGACCTGAATCATGCGGACTGCCTTGTGAAGAGCGCCAGCAGCTGGGGAAAGCCCTGCGCGAAATGCGAGACCTATACCGAGGTGTACAAGCGGGACTACCGCGGCGTATACCAGGTGGAACTGAAGAACACGTGCCATGAAGCGGTGGAGGTGAAGGTGGCCATGCAGGAGTCGAACGGCCGCTGGCGCACCTTCCCCATCAAGGCCCTGGGCGCAGGAGAGACCATGACCGCCTTCGCCTGCAACGGCACCGGCAAATACCTGTATTGGGTGCGCCGCCTGAACGACAGCGAGATCCTGCTGCCGAGCGACCAGGAGATCTTGGTGGAATACCGGGACAGGCGCTGAGAAGAGCGTACGATCGTCAAGTGCGCGGCCATGCTGCGCGCTTGACGTTCACGCAGGGGTGTTCATGGAGAAGTCCGGCGAAGGGTCGTAGCAGTAAGTCGCCCGGAATACCTTGCCCGGGATGGCCACCAAGCGACTGCACATCGACCGCACGCCCACCTCCCCGGGCGTCGACCTGGATCTTGAGCAGGGCAATTTCACCTTCGTCGGACGCTCGTTGCCGGCCAACAGCGAGCAGTTCTATGACCGCGTCCACCGCTGGCTGGATGAGTACCTCAAACAGCCGAGAGCGACCACCGTGGACATCCGGATGGATTACCTGGACACCAGCAGCAGCAAGCACTTCTACCGCATCTTCGACCGGCTGCACACCGTCCATGAGCGCGGTGTGCCGGTCAAGGTGAACTGGCATTACGAATCCGGCGATGAGGATATCGCGGAGACCGGTCGCGACCTGCAACATTGCTTCGACCTCGATTTCGCCTTCATCGAGGAGCCGGAACCGTTCTAGCGGCGCTGCCCCACCGCGAACTGGTCACCCGCACAAAATGCCCGCTCACAGCAGGGCGTTCGCAAGGTTCGCCAATGCGCTGCGCTCGCCCTTCTCCAGTGTCACGTGTGCGAAGAGCGGGTCGCCCTTGGCCTTGTCGATGAGGTAACTGAGGCCGTTGCTCTCCGCATCGAGATAGGGCGTGTCGATCTGGTGCACGTCCCCTGTGAAGACGATCTTGGTGCCTTCGCCCGCACGGCTGATCACCGTCTTCACCTCGAGCGGCGTAAGGTTCTGCGCCTCATCCACGATGAAGAAGATGTTGCTCAGGCTTCGGCCACGGATGTAGGCCAGGGGGGCGATGGCGATCTTCTCGTTCTCCAGCATCTCATCGATGCGCTTCGGTGTGCTGTCGTGCTTCTCGAACTGCCCCTTGATCAACTTCAGGTTGTCCCAGAGCGGCTGCATGTAGGGGTCGAGCTTGCTCTGGATATCGCCAGGGAGGTAGCCGATGTCCTTGTTGCTGAGCGGCACCACGGGCCGTGTCACATAGATCTGCCGGTAGTCACGCCGTTGTTCCAGGGCGCAGGCCAGCGCGAGCAGGGTCTTGCCGGTCCCCGCGGCCCCCTGCAGGGTCACCAGCTTGATCTCGGGGTCGAGCAAGGCGGCCATGGCCAGCGTCTGCTCCGCGTTCTTCGGGCTGATGCCGAACACATGCTGCTTCTCGACCCGGTTGACCAACCCGGTACGCGGATCGTACTTGCTCAGGATGCTCTTCTTTTTGTGCTTCAGGATGAAGAAGTGGTTCCCGCTGGGCTTGGGCAGGTCCAGGTCCTCCACCGGCAACTGCCCCTGCCCGAACAGCCGGTCGATGTGCGACTCATCCACCCCATCCAGCACCGTGCGGCCGCTGTACATGGCATCGCGCACATCGCGCACCTTGCCGGTGAGGTAGTCCTCCGCGATGATGTTGAGGCTCTTGGCCTTCAGGCGCAGGGCGATGTCCTTGCTCACCAGCACCACCTTGCGGTCCTTGTGCTGGCGCTGCAGGGTGAGCGCCGCGTTGATGATCTGGTGATCGTTCTTGCTGTCCTGGAACACCTTGGTGGCGTCCACCCCGTTCAGGTCGTGCTTCGCCACCACCTTGAGCTTCCCTTTCGTGGGACCGTTCAGCGGTATCCAATCCGTGAGCAGGTCGCGGTTGGCGATCGAGTCGAGGTGCCGGATGAACTCCCGCGCCTCAAAATGGATGGTGTCATTGCCTTTCTTGAACGTATCGAGCTCCTCCAGCACCTGTATGGGGATGGCCACGTCGTGTTCCTGGAAACATTCAATGGCCGAATGGTCGTACAGGATGACCGAGGTATCCAGCACGAAGATCTTCCGGTCTTTTTTCTTCATGCGATCAAGGAACGGGTTGATCAAAAGTGTCACCACACGGATCCGGCCGGCCGTTGTACGGTCCGCACTTATCCACAGGGATCTGTGCCTTCACCATCTTCGCACCATGCGGACCGAAGCGGAAATGCTGGCGCACATGATGGAGCGCACCCGGGTGTACACCCTCTCCTACCTCGATCGCCTGAAGGAGGTGGATGTTCACCGTCGGTTCTCCTGCGAAGGCAGGGAGTTGAACACAGTGTACTGGTTGGTGGCGCACCTGGCCGTCAGCGAGAACGGACTGCTGCTCCGCGCCACGGGTGGGCCGTTCGAGAAGTTCAGCTGGGCCAAGCACTTCACGGTGGGGTCCACGGTCCTTCCGCCGGATCAGTGCCCACCCTACGATGAGGTCCGCGGAGCCTTCGATGCGGTGCACACGAAGGCGATGGCGCACCTGCCCACGCTTACCGACGCCGACCTGGAGCAGCCGAACATCACGGGACTCGCGCTCATCGGCACCACGATGCACGACGTCATCACGCACGCCATCCGGCACGAAGGTTCCCACATCGGGCACCTCGGGTGGCTGTGCAAGTTGCACGGCATCCGTACGGTGTGAGGCCGGTCCACGTATCCTGCCCCACACCGCTCATCGATGCGAACGGGGCGCTCGCACCTTCGGCCGTGGCCGTGCTATCCCTGATCAGCGGCCTGCCTGAGCAGATGCTGGGCCGCGCGCGCATAAGGCCCGCGTCCGCGAACTGGCTCCGTGCTCCGTGGTACGGCTATCAGCGTGGTGGCGCGTTGACCATCGGCCGCACGATCTGGTTCACGTCACGGTGGTGGCATGATCCAGGCTTGGGCGACCGCTCCCAGGAAAGCACATGGCGCTGGCTGCTGCACCTTGCACACGAGGTGGGGCACCTGGCCCAGGCCGGGCGGTGCGGCCATTCGCTGCCCGGGCGTGCGCAGTACGTTATGCGCTTCGTGCTCCAGTACGCATGGCGCGCGCTCACCTTCCGCCGCGATGTGCACGACGGTGCACCATGGGAGATCGAAGCGGACATCGGACGGTGGGTGCTGGCACAACTGGTGGCTGGCGCAACTGAAAGAGCGGCACTGCTGCACATCCTGTGCACGGACACCCCCGCCGCGACCGCCTCGTGGTGCCGTGCACATGCACAACAGGCCATCGCCTTGCGTGCGCGCTACCGCGCTTCAGTTGAGGGGCGATCGAAGCTGGCCCCCGGATCCCCGTGAACCGGGATGGGCGGTCCCAGATAACGGGGGGCGAACGCAAGGCGCGCATCGAGCACCGCCTTCACGCAAGCGAGCGGCTCGCGCACCGCACTTCCACGGCACGCACTGCCACCGGGTGGATGCGCTGCAAATGCGACAGCCCGGAGCCCTGCTGCGCGGGCCAGGTAAACCGCACGCGGCAGGTGGAAGTACTGCGAGACGATGACCGCATCATCCACCTGGAACACCTTGCGCGCCCGGACCATCGAATCGTAGGTGTCAAAGCCGGCATGATCCAGAAAGATGTGTGCTTCCGGGACATCCCGGAACACCAGCCAGTCCTTCATGGTGTTCACTTCATCGTAACCCTTGGTGCCGTGATCGCCGGAAAGGAGCAGGCGTTGGACACGCCCGGACCGGTACAGTTCGAGCGCGGCCTGGAGCCGTTCCTCCAGGCAGCGGGAGGGATCATCGCCGTTGACCCTGCAGCCGAGGACGATCGCCGTGAAGGCGGCAGGCATATCCCGGATCCCGGCATGGATGGCGCCATCTGCGGTCCGGTGCACGGCACGCAGGCAGTCACCCACGGCAGCCGCGAACAGGGCGGCCAGGAAGACCGCGGGCAAGAACGAACCACGCAACCTGCGCAGGGGCCCTTTTGGCATG
>Ga0315900_10009052_pt1 | contig 12686 bp, 7 predicted proteins | sample LakEriMetagenome_FD_203521 | JGI IMG/M metagenome (GOLD analysis project Ga0315900, IMG submission 203521) | Freshwater fungal communities from buoy surface, Lake Erie, Ohio, United States - Buoy 12 MA114 | ecosystem: Environmental > Aquatic > Freshwater > Lake > Lake biofilm | place: USA: Lake...
TTCTGACCACTTCTCGCCGGCACTCTACGTGCGTGAGTCGCGTCGCATGCGAGGGCTGTATGTGATCAGCCAGAGGGACATCCTGGAGTCACCGGAGAAGGACGACCCGATCGCGATTTCATCGTTCCCGATCGACTCGCATGACTGCCAGCGAGTCGCACTCAAGGGCGGAGGCGTGATCAACGAGGGGACCATTTTCCCTGTGAGAAGGATTCCAGGGCAAGGCTACGCCTACCACGTCCCGTACCGCGCGGTCCTGCCGAAGGCTGACCAGTGCGATAATCTACTGGTGCCAGTTGCGTTGTCGTGCACGCACGTGGGGATGTCGTCGCTACGGATCGAAGCCGCGTGGATGGTGATCGGTCAGGCTGCTGGGGTGGCTGCAGCACTGGCGGCGAAGCTGGACGTGGCGGTGCAGCACCTCGACTATGCAAAACTCAGGGACCGACTGCTGGCTCAGAAGCAGGTTCTCGAGTTGCCGGATGTCACCGAGCAACCGTAGGCCGACGGCTCTATCGCCGCGGAGAATGACGAGGAACCGCGAGCGACGAAGAGGTCGTCGTGGTCGGTTTGAGTGCCGCGACGCGTTAGGCACGACTCGCACACGAAGGCAGACCTATGGCTGCGGGCCATCCTTTAGGATCACCCCGCGAAGAAGGCATCAATAGATTCGCTTTCCCGGGTCCGCGACTACCCGCGGCCGGGTCGGTACGGTGTTCGGTCGGCACACCTTCGGCCGAACCGGTTCACTCTCGGAACCGGAGGGTGTCCGCGACGGCCCGGCCGAGTTTGGCTCCGATGTCGAGATACCCGGCCGTGGTGCTGTGCGGCGTATTCCAGGGCGTCTCAAGGCACGCAGCCACCGTTTCTGGGTTCGCGTGCTCGCTGACCCACACGCCACTGATCTGCCGCCACAGCGGGTGATAAGCGGATCCGGTCACGCGGGGTGTCGGCGCGAGGGGAAATGGCGCATCGAGCCGCCGTCCTGAAAACATCAGAAATCGATCCCGGTTGGCTCGACCACTGTCCGCGAGGAGTTCCTCGGGCGGGAGGAAAAAGAACGACCGCTGATCATTGGGGGCCGGGTTGTGCAGGTCGAGGAACATGGCCAATCGATTCTCCTCGGCGAGTTGGCTCAGCCGCCGCTGCGTGGCAGCGACCTCGGGATAGTGCGGGGTCGCGGTCCAGTCACGATTGTGATCATGCGGACTCGACTCCTTGCCGCCGTCCCCGGTGGCCACGCGATCGACGTCCAGCACCGGGATCACGAACACGTCCGCGTGATCCCGCAGCCATCCCGCCTCGGACTCGTCACCGAGCAACCATTCGACGAAGCCCCGTGCGACCCACGAAGAGCCGCTTTCCCAGGCGTGCTGCCGAGCCTGGATCCAGACGGCAGGAAGTCGAGCCTGATGGTGCGCCGTTATCCGCAGCCCGCGCACGGGCCTGCGCTCGAGCGACCGAGCCAGTTCGAAAGCGATTGTCTGGCGTGGCAAGGCGGCGACGGCCCGCTCGAGGAGTTCGTCGCACTCCCGCGACGTGAAGGGCGGGCCCCACGCGACCCACAGAGGGCCACCCGTCCCGGCGAGCCGATACGTCACGTGATCGGCCTCGCGTTGGCCGGGATCCGTCTGTCGCCAGGTCACACCATCCGCGGAAAACGCGGCCCGAGTCGGCAGCGACCAGGCGGATGCAAGTGGCTCCCCGGTGTCCCTCCCGTTGTCCCGCGCTGGCCGTTCGCTGCCACGCACGACCACGCGGACTTCCCGCCCGGTGGCGAGCCCGTCGATCCGGAGATACCACCAACAGGGCCAGCCGCGCTCGGGATCTCCACCGGGCCGGATCCGAACCTCGCAGCGCACGGAGTCGACCGCATCGACGACGGCCGACCCACCCTCGAAGTCCGTCGTCACCACGAGGTCTGCCCGAAGCCAACCCGACCATCCGAGCAGGAGCACCACAGCGGGTAGGAATCGCTTCGCGAGCATGGACGAGTGACCGGGTTGGAGATAGGCCTCGTCTTAACGGTAGGTGAAATGCGCAGCGGCACGACAGTCGGCGTCGGTCGTCACCCGGATCCACTCGGCGCCATAGCCGTCCGGAAACACGAGCGGCTCGTAGCCCCCGGCCGGAACCTTGACCCGCGAGTACACGACCCACGATTGGTCGCCGAGAAAATCGACCTCCACGGTGAAGGTGACGTCGCGGGCGGCGTCGTGCCGCAGATGCAGCGTCTTATCGTCGAATCCAGCTGCCAGGAACGGGTCGCTCGGTTCCCCGGCCTTGACCGGCGTGTCGTGCCAGACGCCGCCGTCACCCGCCGGCTTGCCGAACGACCAGAGGTCGTCGGTCTTTCCGAACCACAGTCCCGCCTGCGGCTGACCGGCGAGCGGATTGAGGTCGAGACCAGCCCCGAACCGCATCGGCGTCGCCTGGTTGCCCCCGAGCACGAGCATCCCCCGCCACGAGCAGAAGTCGGGTACGACCCGGAGATGGGCCGAGACGGGCCGTAGCCCGCGAAGCCGGCCGCGCACGAGATTGAACGGGACTTCGTAGAAGATGCCGTAGCAATCCATCAGGCCGCGCTCGGTCTCCACCTCGCGAATCCGCATCCATTCGGTCGTGCTCGTCTGATCCCAGGCATGCCCGTGTCGCGGCAGCCGGTATTTCGTCCAGCGACCGTCGGCATGCACCATGAGGATCGCCGACCGCGCATCGTTGCCGATGCAAATCATGGGCTGGGAAAACTCCTCGGTCGCCCACACCTCGGTGAACGACGCCCGCTCGAGCACCGTCCACGTCTTTCCATCCCACTCGGCGAGCCGTCCGGCCGACGCCTCGCCGCGGGCGTCCGCTTCGGTGAACGTGTTGTTCGCGACCACGACGCGGCCGTGATGGGTCCAGGCACCCTTGAAGTGCGGCTTGGCGTCAGCCGGCAGGCCGAGTTCCTGCCGCAGGTCGGCGAGCAGCCGGGCGTCGAGCGTCTTGACGTCCACCTCCCAGAACTCCCCCTCCATGCCGAGGACGAGCACCTTGCCGAGCGGATCGGAGAGATGGGGGCAGGTGGCGGTGAGTCGATGATCCTTGATGCCGTCGATCGTCCGCACCGCCCCGTCACTCGTGATCGCGTGGGGGCCGATGAAGAGCTGCCCGCTGGGCCCGTGGACCATGCGGTTGGCATAGGTGCCGACGACGCTCTCCGGCCGCTTCACGAGTATGAGATCGCTCGTGATCTCGTACAGCCCCGTGCCGGAACCCGTTTTTCCGGTGTGGGCGACGTACGTGACGGCCCAGAGCCTGTCGGCCCAAGGCATGACCGCCCCAATGCCGGCCTCGGTACGAGGCTCGTGGTCCGCGACCATCGCAAGCCGGGGAATGACCCCGCTGACGACTGCCGGCCCTGCGGGCGGTTCGGCGGCGCACCACGATGCGGCCAACGGAACGGCCGCAACGGCGAGCATCGTGGAGCGCAACCGTTGCGGAAACACGGCGACGTTATGCGACAAACTCATGGCGATCCTGGAGGGGTTGGGGCGAGCGGCCACGGATTTCTCTGCAGGCCGTTACCGCGTTGCACTGCCGACTTCGATCGGCAAGACGAAAATGCGGTTGCGTTCGGGGCTGTCCTTGGGAACGGGCTGCCAGTCCATGGGAATCCGGTCATAGATCAGGAACAGCTTGCCGGGGGCAATCTCCCGGATCCGCACGTTGCTGGTGGTGTGGAAGCGATTGAACGCCTTGGTCAGCGTGATCGACCACTCCGGATGATCCTGCTCCACAACGGCGTTGTGGTGCGCCATGGCGTCGATGGGCTCCCAGGTCTCGCCGCGGCCGTCGGCCGAATACCAGAGCCAGATGCCCGGACGGCCCGTGGCCAGGATCAATGCTCCGTTGGAGAGTTTTTGCAGACTGGGCAGAACACTGAAGGCCGGCAAGGCCTTCGGCGCGCTCCAGGTCTTGCCGCCGTCGGCACTGATCGACTGGTGGATCGGGTTCTGTTCGAACATGCCGGTGCGGTAGACCGCCAGCAGGCTTTCGTCGGCCAGTTTCACGAGGCTGCTCTCGCAGGGGCCCTCAAAGCGACCTCGATCGACCCAGCTCGGGTTGTTCTCCCAGTGGGTCCAGTCGCAGACCGTGGTCAGGTAGCGCCAGTTTCGTCCGCCGTCGAGGCTCTCGATGGCGATAAGTGAATAGCCGAAGTAGGCGTCCTTGCTGCGATTGCCCTTCCTGTGCTTCTCTTCGTCACCGGCGAAGGTGCCATAGCCGAGGCTCAGGATCCGCTTGCCCTCGATGACCACGCCGTCGCAGTCGGTCGTGAAACTGCTCGTGTGGCCATGGCTCGGCTGCGCAAGGGGTCGGGGAAAGCCGGTGATTTGCACGTTCCTGCGCGGGAGTTCGATATTTTTCCCCGAGCCGTCCACGGCGACGAGTTCGCCCCGCAGCGCCGTCCGAACATCGTTGTCATACGTGTAGTCCCAGGGCAGACCGACCTGCAGATTCCCTTCGTTCCAGCTTGTCACCCCGCCATAGCGCCACGGGGCTAACGGCACCCAGGTCTTGCCCTGATCGGTCGAGGTGGTCTGGAAGGCGCCGCTGGTTTCGCCCCTGTCGGGCTGGCCCGAGCAGACGACCTGGAGCCTGCCGCCAGGCAGAACTTCGATCTTCGGGAACCAGAGGTGCCCGGTTTGCTCGGCCACCAACGTGGGATACCCCAGGCTGATGCCAAGTTGGGCGGGCGTCTTCGAGATGGGCTCGGGTGTTGGGGCGGCAAAGGCGATGAGCATGCCCATGGACCGCAGCAACGTTTCCATCAGGTGCTCCCGAGGGGCCGTGTTCTCGCTGATCGAAAGCGGCAGATTTACTCCGCCTCAGCGTTGACACATTGTCTGCTCGTCGCCCGCAAGCCGCTACCGGCCGAATGGCCGATGGCGACTGCCGGGGCGGTCTGGCTAATTTCTTGGCCGAGTTCTGGTTTGGGCCAGCACAGGAGGGAAATCCGTCATGCAGCCGAGTGGTCGTCTTCACTGGTCCGGTAAGAATCCGAGAACCATCTCTTTCGTCGGGCTTTCCTCCATAACCTTCGCATGCATGACCGTCGCCGCCGTCCTGGTCGCGCCGCTCGGTGGCGTCGGCTGGCAGACCCTCGCCGAGGACGATTTCGTGGTGGAAGACACGGGCCCGGTGACCTCGGACCAGACGAACCAGATCGAAAGTCTGACGCCGGGACGGGCCAAGTGGTTGGCGGAAGAGTTCGTTCCGGGAACGCCACTGGAGGTCGAAGTCAGGCCAGCGACGTTCGTCACGGATCCGCAATGCCTGATGCTCAATGGGTTGAAGTCGCTGGACGCAGACACGGCTGTCGCGCTGGCCGAAGGCTGGAAGGGCGGGATCATGCTCGGCGGCCTGACGTCACTCGACACCGACGTCGCCCGGGCGCTCACGAAGCAAGAAGCGAGGCCGCTCTATTTCTTCGGCCTGACATCGCTCGACGCACCCACGGCCAAGGTGTTGGCTGAAGCAAGGGGCTGGGACGGCACGCTGTCGCGCCTGACCAGGCTGGAAGCACCAGTCGCCGCGGAACTCGCCGCATTCAAGGGTCAGGAACTGTATCTCGACGGCCTCACCGAAGTTTCTCCGGAGGCGGCCGACTGCCTCGCGCGATTCAAGGGCGGGAGACTGAGCCTCGACGGCCTGAAGACACTCTCCGCGGATGCCGCTGCGGCGCTCGCGGCTTCCAAGGCGTGGACGGGGCTACTGCCGAATCTCGAGGCACTGGATGCCGCCACTGCCGCGGTGCTCGTGGCGTTCCAGGGCACCAAGAGTACACCGGTCATAGTTCTTTCCCGACTGAAGGAGATCGACGGCGAAACCGCCCGGGCGCTCGCCGCGCCCAAAGGCCATTTTTTTCATGTCCCCGGCCTGACGAGCCTCTCCGCCGAGGCCGCGACGGCGCTCGCGGGCAGCGATGCCTGGAGGTTCGGGTCCCTGCCCGGCATCACCGCCCTCGATTCCCCCGATGCGATCGCCGTCGCCAAGGCTCTTGCCACGCGCAAAGGCCCGCTCTCCCTGCCGAACCTCAAGAAAATCTCCCCCAAGACGCTCACGGCCCTGATCCAGAAAGAAGACGTCCGCCTGCCACTCATCGAAACGCTGGAAATCATCCCTGAAACGGACGGCACCCCGGCGGATGACGTCGTGATCCCCGAGGGGTTCGAGAGACAGCAGAGAAAGGATCTGCGGCGACAGCAAGAACAGGAGTCGCTGCCGCAGGAGCAGGCCGAATAGCGCATCGTCACCGATGCACGTGGCCCGTCATGCAGCAGACTACGAGGATGGCGAGCGGCTTCGATTGACCGGCTGGCCCGCGCGGGCCGGTCACGCGACGCGGTGTCCGCCCTCTTGCTGCATCATTTCCTTGAGCCGGGCGTAGTGCTTCTCGCAGACGCTGCAGGGCGTGGTCTGCTCAATCGGTGTTGTCGTACTTGTAGCCCAAGGGCAGGCCGACCCGAAAGGCTACAGAGGTGCCCATCAGTCTGGCCGTTCGAAACGGCCGCCCTCCGTCTCAGCGTTAAAGCATTGTTTGCTCGTCGCTCGCAAGCAGCTACCGGCCGAACGGCCGGTTTTCCGACCAGATGGGAAAGCGTAGCCTCAAATAGGGGCGAAGAATTTTTTGGGGTCCCGCTTTCATCCGACGTTCGACGAACCTTGCTGATGACGCAAAATACCCGGACGAGTGGCATCACGCTCGTCGAGCTGCTCGTCGTGGTCGGCATCATCGCCGTCCTCGTGGTGCTGCTCATGCCGGCGGTGCAGGGGGCACGTGAGTCTGCGCGGCGGACCGAATGCCTCAACAAAATGAAGCAACTCGGGCTCGGCGTGCTCGGTTACGAATCACAGAACCGCGCACTGCCGCCGGGCGGGACGATGCGGAACAATGCGGCGACTTCCTGCAACTTCAACGACTGCCGTCATCAAAATGACAACGGGCCTCCGTGGAGTGTGCACATTCTCCCCTTCATGGAGGACAGAAATCGCTACGACAAGTACGACATGACAAGATCGTTCGCAGCGTGCACGAACTACGGGCCCACGTGCTTTAATTTTTCCGTGCAGTTCCAGCCGAACCCGAACTTCAAGTGCCCGTCCGACCCGAACTCGACCGCCTCCGCCTTCAACACGAATTACTACGCCTGCCAGGGCGGCGGCACCGTGACCGAGATGGCGTGCCAGAGCGTGCTGCCGAATCCCCCGCCGACGGGCCTGCCTCCGCGGGCCTTCTTTCGGAACGGGATGTTCCATGCCAACTCGGCCTACCGCATGGCCCACCTCCGCGACGGGACGGGCGTGACGGTGATGCTCGGCGAAACCAAGCACGCGCCGATTCCCGCGGGCAGCGCCCGGACGGCCTGGGACACCGCCCTGCGGTGCCAGATGATCGGTCTCAACTACAACTCGCCGAGCGGCCTGTGCGCGACCATGGAGCCGATTAACTCCCGCTCGAACACGGATCCGGCCTACAATCCAACTCAGACGTTCACGGCCGCCCTGGCCGTGACGATGTTCGGCAGCAACCATCCCGGCGGGGCCAACTTCACGATGGCCGACGGCTCGACGAGGCTGATCTCGGACTCGATCGACCTCCCGCTCTACCAGGAACTCGGCAAGCGGAAGAAGTCGATGCCAGTGAGCATCATCGACTGATTCGCTGTTCACTCAGTCTTCTTGCCGAGGATCGCCCGGATCCGCGGGGCGAGCTTGGTGGCGATCTCGATCATGCCCTGGTCGGTGGGATGAAGCATGTCGGGGCTGAGCCCGGAGAAGCTCAACAACTCCGGGCCGCTCACGAAATGCACGTTCGCGTGACCGCAGTTCTTGACGAGCTCCGCGAGGGCGTCGCGTCGCTCCTGCGTGCCGGCCTTCTGCTGCGACCAAAGGTCGCCCGTGCCGAAGGGAAAGAGGCTGATGCAGACGATGGGGGCATTGGGATGGCTCTTGGCTGATTTATCGATCAGGCCGCCGACGCGCTCCTTGAACTGCTCGATCGGGAAGCCACCCATGTTGACGGAGAGTTCGAGAACGGCCAGGTCCCACTCCAGGCTTGCCAGGTAATCGGCCATGGCCGGCTCGCAATACGCGCTGCCGCTCGAGCCCATGTTGATGAAGTCGTGCTCGACCATGCGGGCGGTGAGGGCATTCCAGCCCAGATCCGCTCGGCTGGCGTACGCTCCCTGGCTGATCGAGGTGCCGTAGCTGAGCATCACCGGGGCGCCGAGTTCGTCGGGCTTCGGCTGCCGCACCTTGCCCTCGATGCCCAAGAGTTCGGCCTCGAAAGCGTTGACCACCACGCGGCAGACCCGGTTGGCGAACCGCCCCTTGGGATACTGCTCCATCAGGCTGAACATCAGCCCGTGGCCGGTCGGCGTGATCGGCTTGGCGCGGTCCCCCGTAGGCATCCCGGCCTGGCCGTCGAGCATGTCTCCCCAGAACCAGAAGACCTGGCCCCCTTTCTCGCTTCGTAGGTGGAGCTTCACGTTCTCGGGCTTTTCACCCTCTTCGAGGACGAACCGGATCTCGCAGTGGGCGGCGAACCGCATATGCTTCGCGCCGTCCACCTCCTTGCCGTCCGGGGCCTTCGTGTCGAGTGCATCGCGAACCTCCTTCGGCGCGCGGAAGAGCCGCACGCCCTGGCCGTCGGCCGTCGGCTCCGCGCCGCCGCAGTTCCAGAGCTGGACCTTGCTCGCGAACTCGGGTAGCCCGTCGGCCGCCCGGGCGGCGGTCGTCAGGGTGAGGGTGGCGGCGAGAAGGGAGAGTAGCCTCGACATCGTCGGGTCTCCGGGAGTTCGGCAAAGAAAGATGCCAATCACCCTATGTCACCCGGCCCTTCGCCGACACCGGCCATTCGACCGGTGGACCGCGGGAACACTCGTCGGCACAAACCGCACCACCGTGGCCTTTCAAGGGCCGAAGCGGTGGCCCCGGATCACTTCCGCTCGATCACGAGCAGCCGATAGTCGTGGCGGCCGACCGGCACCGTGAGCGTGGTGCCGTCGAGCCGCGGCGGTGGGGCCGTGTCGCCGTCCCAGGCGACGACCTGCTCCGTGCGGTTGGGGTTCGCCTTGAAGGGCTTGGGCTCGAGCGGCGGGGCGGGCGGCTCCGGCTTGCCGGCCTTCTTCGCGGCCTCGACTTGCCGGGCTTGGGACTGCACAGCCTTTTCGAGCCGCTGCTTCTCGGTGGCCTCCCAGCGCTCGCGCTCGGCGGCGAGTTCGGCGGGCGTCTTCGCCACGAGACGGTTCGCCACGTGCTTGAAGCCCCGCTCGAGGTCGGTGACGGCGAGCGTCGCGCCGCCCCAGCCGAGCCTGGCAGGATCGATCGCGACCACCGCCTCCTGCCGCTCGCCGAAGTTGGCCACCAGCAGGAGCATCCGGTCGGGCTTCTTCCAGCCGGCGAGCTTGATCGATTCGGCCTTGGCCGCGAGCCCCGTGTCGTCCCAATAAGGCAGGAACGTGACGTCGTCGGCCCCGATGCCGAACTGCTTCCGCATCTCGATCAGCTCCCTGGCGTGCCCGTTGTGGTTACCCGTCGGCAGGGCGTCGTGGAGCATTACGGCCCCCAAGTAGGCCCGGTAGGCGGCCTGCTCGGCGACGGGATCGCGCGACCAGTCGCCCTGGTACTCGTGCATGAAGTTCACGGCCACGCCCCACTGGCCGGGGAAGTCCACCCGCAGCCGCTCCAGGCTCCAGAAGTCCATGAAGTCCTTCTTCATTTCCGGATAGATCACGTGGTGCTCGCCGTCGTAGGCCACGTCGGCGGCGCCGATCCAGGGGATGATCATGTTGTTGGTCATGTGGAGCACGAGCTTGCTCTCGCCCCGCTGCTCCAGAAACGCGGCCCGGCTGCGGAGGAAGTAGTCCCGCGTGCCGAACATCGGGAACGTGGGCTGCACCCGGCCGTCGGGGAGCTTGTAGCCACAGCCGTGCTCGAGGTTGTCGCACTCCAGCGGCGCGATGTTGTCGCTGTAGTAGCCGTCCACGCCAGCCTGCTCGGCGAACTGGCTCCAGCGGTGGACCATGTAATCGTTCAGCGACCCGCCGTAGCAGAGCGCCTTCTGCCCGTAGGACATTCGCGTGCTGCACCACTCCTCCTGGCAGGCGTGCAGCTCGGGCACGAGATAGCCCGGCAGGCAGGTGTGGATGAAGTAGGGCACCGCCGGCAGCCCCGCCTTGTGCTGGGCATCGACGAGCTCCTTCGACTGCTCGCGATGCTTGGGCACCACGAACGGCGTCGAGGCGAAGATCAGGTTTTGGTCGTGGGCGTAGTTCTTGAACGTGTCGCCGCACCACCATTTGTCTTCCCGCCAACCCGGGTGCATCTGCTTCACAGGGGAGGCCTGCAGCGCGAAGGTGATCGTCCGCGGGGCGTCGAGCACGGCGTCGCCGCTGATCAGATTGAAGACGAGGTCCACCCGGCCGGCGGCGTTGCGCTGCATCTCGATGGCGGGGGTATCGTCGTTCGGGATCCAGCCCTCGTCGCTGTCGGCGAACCAGCAGAGCCCGCCCTTGGTCGAGCCCAGCCACACGTAGGGGATGAACGACCCGACCTTCATCGTCTTGTCGCCCAGCATCCGGCAGTCCCACACCCGCCCGGTGCCCTTGGGCGTGAAGCCGTACCAGTAGCCGCTGCGGATCTCGGCCGTGCAGGCGTGGATGTAGTCCGCCAACGCTTCCCGGTAGGGCAGCACGATTTTCAGGCCCTTGAGGGCCGTCGGCTGCCTGGGCGAGAGGGTCATCGCGACCTTCATCATGCCGTCGAACTCGACTGTCACCTCGCTCGACACGGCGAGGTCGCCGCACTGGCTCGCGACCACGACCGTTTTGCGGTGGTCCTGGTCGAAGAGCGTCTTGGCCTCGGCCCCCGTGGCCGTGATCTCTTTGCCGTCGGCGAGCGTGGCGACGAGCGCCCCGGGCGCCGCGAGAATGTCCTTGCCCTGGGTGGTGATCCGCGTCGGCAGGCCGGCCGCACCGACCTCCATGTCGCGGCCCCAGACGCCGAACGTGCTTCCCTTGCGGGTCACCGGGGTCCACGGGGCGATCACCTTCTCGATGCTGCCGCGCGTCGTCCGCCACCAGTCGTAGGTGGCGGCCAAATCCTGCTTGGTGAAGGTGGTGTCTTTCTCCTTCAGCACGGTGCCGGACTGGTCGCGACACGCGACCTTCACCTGGTATTTGCCCGGCGCCAGGTTCGGCAACTGCAGGACGGCCTTGGCGTAGGCGTCGGCGTCGATCGCGGCTTTCGACCGGGCGACTTCCTTGCCGTCGGCGCCAGTGACCACGATGGCCACCTCGCGGATGGCGGCCCGGTCGTCGAAGTTGATGAAATCGCCGAACACGCGGATGTAGTCGCGCTCGGGGTTGAAGGTCGTCTGCAGGTCGACCACGTCGGCGCGATCATTGATCTCGTCCTTCGGCGCCGGACCGAAGGCCCGCAGGGCCTGCCAGTCGAGGAGCGTCGTGCCTCCGGCGTCGGTCACGGTGATCCGGGCGTGGCCCTTCCCCGGGGCATCGAGGTCAGGCAGGTCGACCACCTCCGCGAGCACGCCTTTGCGAACCTCGCCGGCCCCGTCCTTGGAGACGTCGTCGGAGGCGTAGCGCCACTGGATCTTCGTATCGGCATGGCCAAAGGCCGCCAGTTGCACCCCAATCCGCCCGGCGGCCGCGTCTCCTACGCCGAGCAGGTGCAGCGCGGGCGCGGTTTTTGAGAGCACGAACTCGGAGTGCGAGTCGATGACGGCGAACGTCGAGGTGCCCTCGAAGGAGCACTGCTCCCACGGCCGCTTGTAGTTGCGGGCGATCAGGGCCCGCATCTTCATGCCCTCGTGGAAGGGCCTCTCGGTGGTCCCCAGGCTCTTCCGCGGGATGACCACCTCCATCTCCCAAAGGTTGTCTTTGGTCAGGCGGCTGACCGGCTCCCAGTCGGTGTCGTAACTGCTGGTGCGGGAGTTGCCCACCGCCGGCTGGTGAATCGCATCCTGGCGGGCGCCGGCGAAGTTGCCCACAAACGAGGTCGAGCAGTCCGGCTGCCCGGTGAGCGTGTCGGTCGCGCCCACGGAGACCCAGATCTCGTAGCAGTCGTCGAAGATGACGTCCAAGTCCTTGCCCCGCTCCCGGCCACGGAGCGCCTGGATCGGCCGCTCGCCCGGTCGCAGCCGGTCGCGCATGGCGACGTAGACGTTCTCCTCGTCCCACATCACCCAGAACCGCGTCTGGCGGGCGCTGATCTGATGGTTCGTGGTCTGGAGGGCCCGCTGGCTGAACGCCCCCTGCCACTCGGCGTCGTCCACCGTGCCGTCCACGACCGGCTTCGCCGCGGCATAAGGGATGACGATCGTGGGATGGGCATAGGGCCCGGCGGCCACTGCGGCCGGAAGCGTGGCGGCCAAGAAGAAGACCACGAGACCGAGCATGCGGAGGATGGAGAGGCGAGGCATGTGAGCTTCCGTATGGCAGCGCGGCTCGGGCCGCGGGGCAGGGCAGAGGAGGACCGGCCGTTCGGCACGAGGAGCGGGAGCCCAGGTGAGACTACTCGGGCGATCATCGCTGCCCCACCGGCCGAACGGCCGGTTTGGCGGCTCCGAACGGCCGCGTTACGTTGACATTGTGATTCCGCCAGCGACCGCCCCGCCGCGTTCC
>Ga0315900_10009053_pt1 | contig 12686 bp, 12 predicted proteins | sample LakEriMetagenome_FD_203521 | JGI IMG/M metagenome (GOLD analysis project Ga0315900, IMG submission 203521) | Freshwater fungal communities from buoy surface, Lake Erie, Ohio, United States - Buoy 12 MA114 | ecosystem: Environmental > Aquatic > Freshwater > Lake > Lake biofilm | place: USA: Lake...
CACGTACCAGCCAGTCTTGGCATAGAGCGTCGCGCCACCGGCGCTCTCGATCCGGATGATGTCGTGGACGAGGGTCTGCGCCCGCGCCGAGGCCGGCAGGGCCTTCTGCGCCAGCCGCGCGTTGAACCGCGCTTCCTCGACGGCGCTGATCCGCAACGGGCCCTCGAGCCAGAAGCGATCGACAACCGTGCCCGGATCGGCGTTGCCGTAGGAGAGCTTGCCGAGCCAGTCCCGGAACCGCGGGAGTCCGACCCGCCGGGCCACCTCCTGGTAGATGGGCACGTTGGAGATCGGCATGGCGTCGCGGAGCGACATGTCGCGGGCCCAGGCGGGGTTGCGCGTGCGGCCGCCGCCATAGGGCACCACCTCGTCGGCATCGCGGATGGCCCCGGTCTCGAAGGCAATGAGGCTGTTGGGGATCTTGAAGGTGGAGGCCGGGACGAACCGCCGGGCGGCGCGGGCTGGATCCGCCACTGTCATCTCGCCGTTCGCCGCATCGACGAGGGCGAAGGTGCCCGCGGCCCCGTACTGGCGGAAAATGTCGAGCAGGTCGGGGCGGCTCTGCGTTGCCGCCACAACAGGGGCCGCGGGCAGGATCGCGGCGAGGGTGAGCGCATCGCGTCGGGTGAGGGCGGGGAACATGGGCCTGTGGCTCCGGCTGGCGGGAGCGGCGATGCCTAGGGATCGATCAAGGCGGTGCTTGGGCGGCTTTTCGATCACCCCCGGGCGCCGGCTCGCGCGCCCGGTCGATTCATCTGAGGATGATCCGCCCTTCGATGCGCGGTGAGACGGTCCCGAGCCGGCGCATGTACGTCATCAGATCGGAGGCGACCAGCTTGCCCTGCACGTCCTTGTCCGGTGCCCGCAGTCCCAGCATGGTGTAGCCGTCGCCGCCGCGCAGCATGAAGTCGTTGGTGGCGACGGTGTAGACGCGGTCGTCGTCGAGCGGCTGGCCGCCGATCTGGATGGACACCACCCGGTTGCCCGGCGGCCGCTTCGGATCGACCTCGGCGGTGATGTTGGAGACGTGCGGGAAGCGCCCCGCACGCTGTTCGACCTGGCTGACGCCGTTCTCGAGGGCCTGGCGGATATCGGCGCCCGACACCTTGGCCACCACGGTCCGGTTGCCGAAGGGGAGTTCGCTCAGGGCGTCGCGGCGGGAGAACCGGTGGCCGGCGGGATAGATGCGGTTGCCGCGGATGGCGCCGGCATTGGTCAGGCCGATGTCAGCGCCCGTCGCCATCCGCATGGCGTCTGCGACGAGGTTGCCGATCGGCTGCTCGCCCGAGCGCACCGAGGCCGTGCGGGTATCGAGTTCGCCGGTGACGGTGGCAATCACCACGTCCAGTTCGTCGGAGAGGATCTTTTCGTACTGCTGGATGCGAGCGGCCGTTTCCGGATCCGGAGTCACCGACCGGCTGTCGTTCACCCGGAACGACGGCGTGAAGCCCATCCGCGTCACACCCTCGACGGTGACGCGCGACAGCGTCAGGTCGATCGCCGTGACGTAGTAGCCTTCCTCCGAGCTCTCCACCATGACGGTGCGGCCGTCATAGGCGATGGCGAGGTCGTGATCGTGGCCGGTCAGCAGCACGTCGACGAGGCGGGACCGGACGATCTCGTCGTCCTCCCTGCGGTCGGTATGGGTGCAGCACACGATGAGGTCGGCACCTTCGCGCCTGAGCCTGGCCGATTCACGCCTGACGGTTTCCATTGTCGGGAAGAACCGGATGTCACCCGTGGACGACACCTCTGGCGTGTTGGGCAGCGCCACGCCGAAGACGCCGAGCTTGACGACGCCGAAGTCGAAGATGCGGCCATCCTCGTGCCCCGGCAGGATCGATCCGTCGGCGGCGCGCATGTTCGCGGCGAACCAGGGGAAGCGCGATTCCTGGCGACGCCTGAAATAGGCGTCCGGGCCGAAGTCGAATTCGTGGTTGCCCGGGATGAACAGGTCGGGAGGAGCGATGTTGCAGAGCTCGACCGTATGGGCGCCCTGGTCGAATCCGGACATCAGCGAGGGGGAGAACATGTCGCCGGCGTGGACATAGAGCAGCGGCGTGCCGCGCGCCCGCTCGGCCTTCACGATGGCGTTGAGGCGGGCGAAGCCGCCGCGGCCATTCTCCTCGCCCATCTTGTAGATGTCGTTGACCAGCAGGAGGGTGACCATGGCCGTTCCGGCCCGGGGCGTCTGCGCCTGCGTCGCTCCGGTGCCGAGAGCGGCAAGTCCAGCGCCCAGTCCGGCAGTCAGGGTGTCGCGGCGGGATATGCGGCTCATCGTGACCTCGTTTGCGTGCCGGACAATGCCGCTGCGCGACCTCCGCTGACAAGACCGCTCGTCAATTGCGCCCGCGCAGCACCATCCGGCCGCCCCGCACCTCATAGCTTTCCAGACGGTCGAGGAACGTATGGCCGAGAAGGCTCGTCGTCAGGGCGCCGGGCCGCGCGACAAGGGCGCGCACATTGCGCTCCACGATGGGGCCGACAGCGACCGTCTCGACCGTTGCGGCCGCAGTCAGCGACTGGCCATTGGCGGTCTGGACCGGCACGCTGAACGACAGTTCGTCGACCCGGATACCGGCGCGACGCGCATCGCCATCCGTCAGCACCAGGGCGGAAGCCCCGGTATCGACGAGCATGGGTGTCGCCCGCGCGCCGTTCAGCGCGACGCGCACCACATAGGTTCCGCCGCCGCCGCGGGGCACGCTGACCTCGTTCGACCCGGTGACGCCGGCCATCCCCATGCCCGGGATGAGGTTGCCCAGGACCCTCCGGCCGACGGCCTCGAACTCGAAGCGGTAGGTGTAGATCACCCCGAGAAAGGCGAAGATCGCGACCCAGGCGATAGCGGCCTGCACGGCGTCGCCGGCGCGGCCGCGGAACATGCCCATCACACTGGCGCCGCACAGCACGGCGAGCATGGAGAGGCCGACAAGCGAGCCCCAGTCGCCGGCATCGAGGTTGCCGCTGGCAAGGCCGCCCGAGCGCATGGCCAGTACCAGAACCAGCAGAACGACGCTTCCGAGGAGGATCCAGAGGATAGTGCGTGATGTCATGGGAGTGCCGCCATCATTGCCAGGCGGCCGGGCAGGGCCTCCATGACGATACGTCGCTGGCCGGCGCTCAGCGACATCCAGCCGCCGATTTCCGCAAGCGTCCGCCCGCAGCCCTCACAGAGCCCCAGCGCGGGGTGCATCCGGCACAGTCGGATGCACGGGCTCTCGATCGTGGCGGGGCGCTGGGCAAGCGTCATGATGTCGCGACCGCCAGAATGGTCAGGAGCACGGCGATCTCGATCACCTGCTGGGTGGCGCCGGTCACGTCGCCGGTCTGCCCGCCGACGTGGGACTCGGCGAAGCGGATGGCAAGCACCACGACGCTTCCCGCGACCACCAGCCCGAAGATCATGCCGACGATGCCGCCGGCTGGAATCGTGATGAGGAAGATGGCCGCGGCCAGCAGCAGGGCCCCGAACCAGTCGTCCTCGCGCGGCTTGCCTGTCGCATAGGCGGCGCCTTCCACGCGCGCCGGCGGCAGGCGGACCTGCACCCCGAGCGCGGCGGCGCGCGACAGGGCCCCCGATGCGGCGAGGACCAGCGCCGTCCGCCCGGCGCCGACGCTCGCGACCAGCGCGCTGATCGCCGCGACGCGCAGGCCAAGCCCGATGATCAGAGCCGCGGCCCCGAAGGTTCCGATGCGGCTGTCCTTCATGATGTCCAGCCGCCGCTCGATGGTCATGCCGCCGAAGCTGTCGGCGGTGTCGGCAAGGCCGTCCTCATGGAATGCGCCCGTCATGAGGATGGCCGCCCCGACGCAGAGCAGGGCTGCGACCACCGGAGGCCACAGCAGCGATGCGAGGATCAGCACCGCGCCGGCAAGACCGCCGAGAACGAGGCCGGCCAGCGGCACGACGCGGATCAGGCGGGTGAAGTCAGGCAGCCCATGCGGATCGGTCTCGCCCGGCAGGGGCGGCAGGGGCAGGCGCGAGAAGAAACGGAGCGCGACGATGGTGTCACGCCAGAGGGCTGGATTGTCCATGCCGAATGGCATAGCCAGAGCCGCGCCGGTTCGCCAGTCCGGCTTGTGCCTGCGTCATCCGTCCTGCTACCGCTCCGCCCCCCGCGAAGCCGATCTCGAAAGCGCTCCATGGCTCTGCCGCCTCCGAATCCCTCTGGCCTGCCCTTCGACGACATCCGCGACCTGCTTGCCCGCATGCCCGGGCCTGACAATGCCGCGGTCGCGGAGGTGCGGTCGCGCGAGGCAGAACTGACCAAGCCGGCGGGTTCGCTGGGACGTCTCGAGGACATCGTCGCCTGGGTCGCTGCCTGGAGCGGAAGCGGCAAGCCGCGCGTCGACCGGCCTCTGGTCGCCATCTTCGCGACCTCCCACGGCGTCACCGCGCAGGGCGTCTCGGCCTTTCCGGATGCCGTGAACCGCCAGATGCTGGAGAATTTCGCGGCCGGCGGCGCGGCCATCAACCAGATCTGCGTCGCCAACGACATCGGTCTCAAGGTCTTCGACCTGGCCATCGACGTGCCGACGCCGGATATCACCGTTGCCGATGCGATGGACGAGCCTGGCTGTGCGGCGACCATCGCCTTTGGCATGGAGGCCATCGTCGGCGCCGATCTTCTCTGTCTCGGCGAGATGGGCATCGGCAACACGACTGTTGCCGCAGCGGTCTATCATGCCCTCTACGGCGGTGACGCCGGCGACTGGGTCGGCCCGGGCACGGGCATCGACGATCAGGGTCTCGCGCGGAAGGCAGATGCGGTCGCGCGGGCCGTGGCACGCGCCGGTGGCCCCGGCCTCGAGCCTCTCGAGGTCCTGCGCCGCGTCGGCGGACGCGAGATTGCGGCCATCGCCGGTGCCATCCTCGCCGCCCGCCTGCAGCGCATTCCGGTCCTGCTCGACGGCTATGTGGTCACTGCCGCCGCGGCCGTCTTGCACGCGCTCGATCCGACCAGCCTCGATCATTGCGTCGCCGCCCACCGGTCGGCGGAACCGGCTCATGGCCGCGTGCTCGAACGGATCGGCAAGCGGCCGCTGCTCGATTTCGGCATGCGCCTGGGTGAGGCGTCGGGCGCTGCGCTCGCCTGTGGAATCGTCAGGAACGCGCTCGCCGTTCACACGGGAATGGCGACCTTCGAGCAGGCGGCGGTCAGCCGCCGGACGTGACGCGAAACGACAGTCGCAGCGGTCTCAGTGCGCGGACAGCACGATGCGCACGAGATCGGCCGCGTTCCGCGCTCCGAGCTTCTCCATGATCCTCGCCCTGTGAACCTCGACAGTGCGCGGACTGATGCCCAGGATGCGCCCCACTTCCTTGTTGGACGAGCCTTCGGCGATCCGCTCCAGAACCTCGCGTTCGCGGGTCGTCAGCAGGTTGGCGCCCGGAAAGTGGGGAGCCAGACCTGAAGCCTCGGCGCGGCCCTGTTCGCGTTTCGCGATCGCCGTGCGGACGCGGCGAACCAGCATGTCCGCGTCGAACGGTTTCTCGAAGAAGTCGAGGGCGCCGCTCCTGATCGCGTCGACGGCCATCGGAATGCTCGCCTGGCCGGACATGGCGAAGACCGGCGCAGGACAGGCGGTCGCCTTCAGGATTTTCAGGAGGTCGAGGCCCGAATGCCCGGGCATGGCGACGTCAAGGATGATGCAGTCGGGCATGTGGCCCTGCGCCGCCGAGACAAAGGACATCCCGTCCGCAAAACCGGTGACGCCGAAACCTTCCATGGTCAGGATCGTGCCGAGGGCGTCCCGCACGGCCGGATCGTCGTCGACGACATAGACGTTGCCGTGTGCTGTGGGTTTCACGTCTTGCTACTCCCTTGCCCGTCCTCGGGAAGCTCTTCTGCGCGCGCACCGGCGAGCGGCAGGACCAGTGAGAAGGTCGCCCCCCGACCGCTTCCGCCCGGATCGACCCGGATGCCCCCGCCATGGCTTTCGGCTATGGCGCGGGAAATCGTGAGGCCGAGACCCAGGCCCGTCCGTTTCGATGTGGCGAACGGGCGGAAAAGGTCGACCATGGCGTCCGCCGCAATTCCGGCGCCGCTGTCGGTGACCGAGAACCAGGCCTTGCCGTCCGCCGCTCTCGTCACGATCTCGATCCGGCCGCGCTCCTGCCCCTCGACCGCGTCGAGGGCATTGCGCAGCAGGTTTACCACCACCTGTTGCACCTCGATGGCGTCGGCGTTGACGATGAGATCCTTCCTCGGCCTCCGCCGGGTGACCTGGATCGCCGAGCGTCGCCCCAGCAGTGTCAGGTCCACCGCGTCGTCGACAAGCGGATCGAGCGCGACTGGCGCGTGGGATGGCACCCGCTTCTCGACGAAGCTGCGCATGCTGCCGATGATCTGCCCCGCCCGTTCGGCCTCGCGCCGCGCCTTCGCGATCACCGGCGATGCTGTCGCCGCGATGTCGCCGGTGAGGAGGCGTTCGGCAGCCTGAAGGTAGAGACTGATGGCGGTCAGTGGCTGATTCAGCTCGTGAGCCAGCGCCGCGCCCATCTGGTCCAGTGCTGCCACGCGGGCGAGGTGATTCAGTTCCGCTCGCAGGAGCGCGAGCCGCTCTTCAGCTTCCCGGCGTGGTCTGAGATCCCTGAGGATGCAGATGAACTGGACACCGTCCGGCGTCGCGGCCTCCGCCACCGAGACCTCGACGGGATAGAGCGAGCCGTCGCGGTGCCGGGCGAGAAACTCCTGCGGCGCGCCGATGCGCCGTCGCATCCGCGTCGCACTGTCCACGGGCCCGCTGCCTTCGCTCTCGAGGCCGGGCAGGATGATCTCGACGGAGCGCCCCGCCACATCTGGCGCCGTCCAGCCGGACATCATCTCGCAGGCCCGGTTGAAGACGAGGATCGTCGCCGCGGCATCGAGCACGGCGATGCCGTCGCCCGCCATGTCGAGCACACGCGACAGTCGCGCCTCGGAGACGCTCGGCAGCGGTTTGACGATCTGTTGGATGCCAGCCTCCGAGCAGCGAGACTCGGCTGGTCGACCTGCGTCAACCCGCCTCATCCGTAAACAATGCTACGGAGAAACCCGGAGCGCAACGGTCAGGTGCGTCAGACCGTCGCAGTATTGCTCACAATCGAGGAATGGCGGCCTTCAGTCGCTCGGCAGCCAGTTCGATCTGGTCCTGCGAGCGCAGATAGCACAGGCGGAGATGGCCTTCTCCGCCCGGACCGAAAGCGCTGCCCGGCGCGAGCCCGACCCGGGCGATGTCGACGAGCTGCTTCGCGGCGGCATTGGAATCGGTGACACCATCGATGCCGAAGAACAGGTAGAAGGCGCCGTCCGGACGCGAGAAGCGGCATCGGCCGGTCGATTCGATCGCTTCCGAGACGATGTCGCGGGCCTTGCGCGCCTTGGCCACCTGATGCGCGAGGAAGCTCTCCCCACGCTCCAGCGCCACCACGCAGGCGCGCTGGATGAAGACCGGCGAGCCCGAGGTCGAATACTGGATGAGGTTCTCGACCACGTCGCCCAGCGCCGGATCGGTCTCGATCCAGCCGGTGCGCCAGCCGGTCATCGCCCAGTTCTTGGAGAAAGTGTTGACCCAGATGAGACGGTCCCCGTCCTCGCGCACGTCATGAAAGGATGCTGCGCGCCGCGGCGACCCCTCGGTCCAGACGAAGCGGGTGTAGATCTCGTCGGCGATGATCCACACGCCATGACGGCGCGCGAGCGCCAGAATGGCCGCGAGTTCCTCCTTCGTCGCCGTCCAGCCGGTGGGATTGGACGGTGTATTGATGAACATCGCCTTCGTCTTCGGCGTGATCGCGGCTTCCAGCTTCTCGAGGTCGATCTGCCAGCCGCGATTGCCGTGATCGAGTTCTACGAAGACCGGAGTCGCGCCCCGCAGGCCAGCGGCCGCTGGCGCGTTCGGCCAGGTCGGGGAGGGGATGATGACCTCGTCGCCCGCGCCCGCGACCATGGTCATGGCGATCTGGATGGCCTGCATGCCGGACCCGCAGACGAAGAACCGCTCGGGGGAGAGTTCGCGGCCGTACAGATCGGACGCATAGGTGGCGATGGCCTGGCGGAGTTCGGGAATGCCGCGCTGCCAGGTGTAGGTGGTCTCGCCAGCGGCCAGCGAGCGGGTTGCGGCCTCGTAGATGAAGGAGGGCGTCGGCATGTCGCCCTCGCCGACCCAGAGCTGGATGACGTCGCCGGCGGTACGCGCATACTTGGCGAGCTCGACAATGCCGCTGGCGGGAGCACCAGCAGCTTCGGGGCGCAGCGAGGCGGTGAGGGGCAGGGTCATGCAGGAATCTCTGGGGTCAGATGGCACGGCGCCCGGGCGGGCAGATGGGCCAGCATAGCGGCCGGACCAACAGCTTCTCATGAAAATCGCGCGGAATGTCCATCACCGCGGTCGATGGAAGCCACCTGTCTCCCGCCAGTGGACGGCAGCATCATGGCCTTTGTTCCGCCCGACGCCTGTTGCTATAAGCGCCGATCGCGAAGGCAATTCGAGGATCATGGCGTGCGTATTGGGAAAGTGACGGCCGTCCTGGCGGCGGGTCTCATGCTCGGGGCGTGCGGCAGCACCGGCGGCAATCTCTTCGGCGGCCAGCAGCAGTCGACGCAGCCCGCGACGGCGCAGCCGGCGCCCGGCGTCGGCTCGCCCGTCCATAATGCCCTTTTCGGACAGCCCGTTCCCGAGGGTCAGCAGACGCTGCACGCAAACCTCTGCCCACGCGTCGAGATCCGGGACGGTTCGGCCGTCTGGCGGCAGGGTGGCGAGGGGCCGACGGAACTGCGCTACCAGGGGACCATCACCGACCTCGCACGCGAATGCCGGATCGACGGCCAGACGATGACCATCCGCGTTGGCATCGAGGGGCGCGTGCTCGTGGGACCGAAGGGTGACGGGGGGCGCGTGAACCTGCCCATCCGCATCGCGGTCACCAGGGGACTGTCGACGCCGGTCTGGACCCGCCTCTACCAGGTGCCGATCGACATTCCGGCCGGCTCGCCCAATGTCGCCTTCACGCAGGTGGAGGATCAGGTGTCCTTCCCGCTGCCGGAGCCAGGCGACCTTGCGACCTACATCGTCTTCGTCGGCTTCGACAATCAGGCGCCCCAGCCCGACCGCCCCCGGCGTGGTCGCGCGCGGACGGCGCAGCGCTGAGGCCTGCCTGACCTTCGGGCAGTCCTGCCCACAGGCTCGCCTTGACTTCGCCGCACGCAACCGCCATTGCCAAGGCGTGCCATATGAACCCGGCGGGAGAGTCCGGGTGGTCTTTAGTTGATGGGATCCCCCGGCGCCGAAGGAGCAACGGCCCCGGAACCTCTCAGGCAAAAAGGACCGCCGGTGGAATGGCATTCTGGAAAGTGGCCGGAGGTCCAATCCCGGCCCACCGACGGAGTAAGCCGACGCGTTCCCGCTTGCGGGGACCGGCTCCGATGGAGCCTCAGGTGAATCTCTCAGGTCCTGCGACAGAGGGGCGCGAGCGGGCGACAAGCCCGCGTTTCGGACGTGTTCGGCTGGCCCGGACGCGTTCACGCGCCGGAGTGCAGGACCCATGGGCGAGACCCCGACCGGACCCTTGCTGAAGACACCGCTTCACGCTCTGCATGTCGAACTCGGGGCCAAGATGGTGCCATTCGCCGGCTACGACATGCCGGTGCAGTACCCGACCGGCGTCCTGACCGAGCACAACTGGACCCGTGAACATGCGGGCCTGTTCGACGTCAGTCACATGGGCCAGTGCTTTCTGATTCCGGCCAACGGCCAGTTCGAGACGGCCGCAGCGGCCCTCGAGAAGCTCGTTGCCGCCGACGTTCTCGCCCTGAAGCCCGGCCAGCAGCGCTATTCGCAGTTCACCAATGCCGAGGGCGGCATTCTCGACGACCTGATGATCACCCGCCTCGGCCATCCGGGCCACGAGCACTGGATCTATCTGGTGGTCAACGCAGCCTGCAAGGACGCCGACTACGCCCATCTGCAGGCGCATCTGCCGGCCGGCGTCACGCTGAAGATTGCCGACGACCTCGCGCTGGTCGCGGTGCAGGGGCCCGAGGCGGTGGCTGCCGTCGCATCCCTCGCCCCGGAGGTCGCCGGCCTGAAGTTCATGACCTCTCTCGACCTGCCGCTCGGTGGCATATGGGCCCATGTCTCGCGGACCGGCTATACGGGCGAGGACGGCGTCGAGATTTCCGTGAAGAGCGCCGATGCCGTCTCGCTGACGAAGAAGCTGCTGGCCGATGGCCGCGTCAAGCCGATCGGACTCGGTGCCCGTGACTCGCTTCGCCTCGAAGCTGGTCTCTGCCTCTATGGCCACGACATCGACACCAGCACGTCGCCGGTCGAGGCGGGGCTCACCTGGTCGATCCAGAAGCGCCGCCGCGCGGAAGGCGGCTTCCCGGGCGCCGCCCGCGTCCAGAAGGAACTCGCCGAGGGGGCGCCACGCCTGCGCGTCGGCATTCTGCCCGATGGCCGTGCTCCCGCCCGCGAGGGGACGGTGGTGAAGTCTGCCGACGGCCAGCCGATCGGCACCGTTACCTCCGGCGGCTTCGGCCCCACGATCAACGGCCCGCTCGCCATGGGCTACGTCAACCGGCGATTCGCCGAGCCCGGCACACCGGTGCTGCTCGAGGTGCGCGGCAAGGACCTGCCGGCGAAGGTCGTCACCATGCCCTTCGCGCCGCATCGCTACTTCCGCGGCTGAGACCCACACCAAGCCTCCAGGGGACCCATCATGGCCACCGTCAAATATACCAAGGACCACGAATACATCCGCGTCGACGGCGACACCGGCACAGTCGGCATCTCCCATTACGCGCAGGAGCAGCTCGGCGACGTGGTATTCGTCGAGCTTCCCGCCGCCGGCAAGGCCGTGAAGAAGGGCGACAGCGCCGCCGTGGTCGAGAGCGTCAAGGCCGCCTCCGACATCTATTCCCCGGTTTCGGGCCAGGTGGTCGAGGCGAACCCGGATCTCGAGGGCGCCCCCGCGACCGTGAATGACGATCCGGCCGGCAAGGGCTGGTTCTTCAAGGTGAAGATCGCCAACCCCGCCGAGCTCGACGAGCTCATGGATGAAGCCGCCTACAAGGCTTTCCTCGACACGCTGTGAGCCGAACGACCCCTCTCCACGTAAGGGGAGAGGCGGCGCCGTCAGGCGCCAGGTGAGGTGAGGAACCTCATCACGTACCCCATGGGGCCTCGCGGCTCCCGCCGAACCCTCATCCGCCCGCCGACACGGGCACCCTCTCCCGCCAAAGGGAGAGGGTCAGTGGAGCCCTCCATGCGCTACCTGCCGCTGACGCCCCAAGACCGCACCGACATGCTCGCCAGGATCGGCGCCGCATCGGTCGATGACCTCTTCGCCAACGTGCCGAAGGCCAAGCTCCTGAAAGGCCTGACAGACCTGCCGCGCGCCAAGGGCGAGCTCGAGGTCGAGCGCATCATGGGTGCCATGGCGGCAGAGAACATCTCGGCCTCCGAGGTTCCCTTCTTCGTCGGCGCCGGGGCTTACAAGCACCACGTGCCGGCCTCGGTGGACCACCTCATCCAGCGGTCGGAGTTCCTGACCAGCTACACGCCCTACCAGCCCGAAATCGCCCAGGGCACGCTCCAGTACCTGTTCGAGTTCCAGACGCAGGTGGCGATGCTCACCGGCATGGAGGTGGCGAACGCCTCCATGTATGACGGCTCGACGGGCGCCGCCGAAGCCGTGCTCATGGCCCACCGCGTCACCAAGCGGCGCAAGGCCGTCCTCGCCGGCAACCTGCACCCGCACTACCGCGACACGATCGAGACATTGTCGCGCATGGCCTCCGATGAGCTGGTCTGCCTGTCTCCCAACCCGGTGGACGCCGGCGCGGATCTGAAGGCCGTCGCTGCCGCCATCGACGCCGAGACCTCCTGCGTCGTCATCCAGACGCCCGACGTCTTCGGCAACCTCCATGACCTCACCGCCATCGCGAAGAAGGCGCAGGACGCTGGCGCGCTGCTGATTGCCGTGGTCACCGAGGTCGTGTCGCTCGGCGCCGTCACCTCGCCCGGCCAGATGGGCGCAGACATCGTCGTGGCCGAGGGCCAGTCGATCGGTGTCGGCCTCAACTTCGGCGGCCCCTATGTCGGCCTCTTCGCCACCAAGCAGAAATATGTCCGCCAGATGCCGGGACGCCTCTGCGGCGAGACGGTGGACGCCGAGGGCAAGCGCGGCTTCGTGCTCACCCTGTCGACGCGCGAGCAGCACATCCGCCGCGAGAAGGCGACCTCCAACATCTGCACCAATTCCGGCCTGATGTGCCTCGCTTTCACCATCCACATGACCCTGCTGGGCGAAGCCGGCCTGCGCAGGCTGGCGGCGGTCAACCACGCCAACGCCTGCGATCTCGCCGACCGGCTGGCCGACCTCGACGAGGTCGATGTCCTGAACAAGAGCTTCTTCAACGAGTTCGCCATCCGCGTGCCGGGCAATGCGGCGAAGGTCATCGAGAAAATGGCGAAGAAGGGCGTGCTCGCCGGCGTGCCGGCCTCGCGCCTCTGGCCGAAGGACAAGGCGCTGGCCGACGTCATTCTCGTCGCCAATACCGAAGTGAACACCGACGACGACCGCGCCGCCTTCGTGGCGGCGTTGGGCGCGAGCATCTGAGGAGCGGAACCGATGTCCATGAACACCCAGGGTCGTCCCACCGCTGCCGGCGATGCCGGAACCGCCGCTGCCCATCCGA
>Ga0315900_10009054_pt1 | contig 12685 bp, 19 predicted proteins | sample LakEriMetagenome_FD_203521 | JGI IMG/M metagenome (GOLD analysis project Ga0315900, IMG submission 203521) | Freshwater fungal communities from buoy surface, Lake Erie, Ohio, United States - Buoy 12 MA114 | ecosystem: Environmental > Aquatic > Freshwater > Lake > Lake biofilm | place: USA: Lake...
TAATTTTTTCACCTAATTTTACTTTGCTCCCATTCTCATAAAACGTACTTCCCCAACCGATAGTAACTTTGCCGGCTGGACAGATATAAGAATTAAGTCTCAACCCCTCAAACTTTCTGATTATCGGTATTCCTTTGTTCATAATCTTTTATCAATTTAAGTAGTTTCTTTTGGGATGCTAAAATAACTTTATAAGCATACCCCTTTACAAAATTTAAATCAGTTAACTCGTCATCATAGGTTCTATATTCAGCATCACTCATATCTGATATTGTGGCAAGGAGCATACATTGGCTTTCAATAATCTGCAGTAATTCATTATCCATTGGCAGATACTCAGGCTGTATTTGTACTTCCTCTGTCATAAGATCTTACCCTTATAAATACGATAATTCCGGACATGAAAGTCCTTACCATTATCAGATAGGTCCACCATGCTAAACCCATGATTCCACTTATTTAAAGGCATATAGGCAGGATTCAATTCACACAAACACCCCGAACTCCATGTTGTAACTATGTCCCCATTCATATCCGTTTCAGTATGGGTGCTGCTTTGATGGTTATGGCCCTGCAAAGCACTAACCTTGCCCTTCATATAAAGCCCCCTTGCAATGTTTACGGGACTGAAAACGGATGGGTATTCGTGGCCATGAATGATGTTAAGTTTGTTGGCCTTTATTACACGCTTATCGGCTACAATATCCATATTCCTTTGAGATGATTTTAATAATTCTGAAAATTCAAAATTGGGAATATCGAGTAATTCTGGCGCCTTATGTTGTAAGTAATGCAAATATCTTTCGTCATGATTGCCTAACTTATAAATAATCTTTGCCCCGAATCCGCCCAATATGTCTAAAAGGTCATTAAGTGCCTTTAATTCGTGTGCAAGAGATCTTTTGCGTGGATCTTTCATAAATCGGGAAAGACCGTAAAAATCGACTGTATCGCCGTTTAAAAGGATAGTATCGGGCTTCTCTTTTGAGATCAAATCCAAACAGCACGTAACAGCCTCAATAGAATGATATGGTACGTGTATATCGGAAAGGACCGCCAACTTATCAGCCTTTAAAATGTAAGGCTCATATTTAGCCTCCTCCGATTCAGGTAACTTGTATGGATTTTTAGGTCTATCTTCTGTCATTAGGAATTCTTTATTATCTTTTATTTTGGCCCTGTTTACCTTTCCAGACTTGCCCTCAATGTATCTTAACTTAGTCCTTGCATGATCAACCGTTGTAAATAACTCCTTATTATCATTGTACATAATCCTTGCAAGCGTTAAGGTAGGCATGGCCCTACCATATTTTACCCTGTATTCCCTTGCAACATCGTTAAGATTCATTTAGTATTATTTAAGTCTTATCCATAACATCCCACTTAAAATACCTAAAACAAGATAAAAAGCCTTTATAAGCCAAAAGTCAAACTTAATAAGCATCTGATCTAATTTGCTATTAGTTGACTTAGACTTGTATCCAACTGGCAACCCTCTCAAAGTATTCAGTAAAATATCGTAAACTAACCCCCTGGAGGCCGCAAAGTACATCGCATAAATAAGTACATGATAAAGTAAGATGTTATCATAATAGCCGACAGATAAGGCAAGGCAGATAATAAAGAAGATCACACCTATTGTAATGGTCCACAACTTATTTACGTTAGGCACTCCCCATGATTTCATGATGCGGATAAACTCAATTACCGCACAGATAACAGCCGCAAATATTGGATATATTAATGTCATTTAATGATAAACCAAACATCATAATGATCAGGCCATAGGATAAGCCAAAAGAATATACTACCTAAAAGGAACCACACCAAAGCAAAGTGAAACCATCCATTCTTTGCAAAAGGTACGTTCTTATCAGACTTTACCCATTTTATATTATGAACGCTGCCGGGTATCTGCTCCTTAACAATACTTCCCGAATTGGAAGATATGTAAGCAAATACTAAAAATAAAAAGATAGGAAGATAGCAGAAACCTAAAGCGACAAACATATCGTAAGATTCTGAAAGTGGCGCTAATTTGTACATATTAGATTGGTTTTATTGTTTTAGTAATGATTCTAAGTAGTGGCTTTCTAAATAAGGAGATTATCAATAATACAATAAGCCAAAAAAAGTTATCCCTTTGCCGTTTATATTTATCGCATAAATCAGTCAATAGGTTGACTTTTTTAATCTCATTGTCAAGTCTTGCGTTTACTAAACTTGACAATTTTTGGCAACTGTCAATTATTACTTGTTGCTTCGCCGTATTCTCTTGAGTCTTTATAATTACTTTAGTTTTAGGCTTGCAAGGTACTTTACTAATAACCTCTTTAATCTTTTCAATTTTAACCGTATCGCAGTTTTCCAATAGCAAACTATCAATAAGATGGGCCATGTATTCAAACTCGATTTCGTACTGATTAAGCATTGCAGAATCTACAACAGTTACCGTTTCAATAGTTTCTTTTATTGGAAACCTTTGTGAGCATTCCTTTGCAGATGCTTCAGGAAGTTTATCCATCATTTTATGCAACTTATTCGGAGTGTTGCACGATACCAAAAATGTAAGTAAAACTATAAATATTTGCTTCATATTAAAAAAAAGAAAGTATAAAACCACTCATTCCGCCTACAATAGTATATACCGCATCCCTCCAATCAAACTTACCATAATCCAGTAAGTCTTTTAATTCCTTACCGATGGCAGCGGACAACACCGAACAAAGTACCCATAACCAACAGTATTGTACATCTACTGCCTTAAATAGAATAAGGGCAGCAAAACTAACCAATACCCCCGCCCAAAAGTGCATCTCTTTATCCTTCGGCGTCATGTTTCTTATCCGTTTTAGTAGATCCAAAATAAAAACCAATTACCCCCGCCAAAGCACCACCAAATATAAAACCTCCTGCCGTTAATACTAAATCATGATTCTGTTCAGGTATAGGTCTTACCTGCAATAAATATAAAAGCAGAAAACTACCCACTACAATAATAATCGCAAGTGAATTGCGGATGTCAGTTTTCGTCAGTCTTTTTAACCATTCTGGCATATACTTTATTTTTAAATTGTTTTAAATTATAACACGCGCCCGGCAGATTTTTGATGGCAAATAATACCTGTGCAATCAGCGATATGCTAAATAATACATCATGCTTCGACAAAAAACCGATAATACTCATTATCGTTAACACTGCATATTCAAACTTCGCGCTCATCTCTCAATCGCTTTTTTATTGTGATCTTTATCTATTGTATTTAATATCCATGCTAAACCCTTACCCAATATGCTCAAAGTCTTTGTTTCTTCATTCTTCCCCAACACGTGACTAATGGTCACATCTTCATTCCCAAATCGGTATCCGCCTTTTTTTATCAAAGTATCGTTAAATAAGTCCCTGCAAACCACATTACCCAACTGGTCGATACTTTTCGCTACTTTAAATAAATACTCATTTACCGCTCGAAACAAAGAACTTATAATCTGATAACCAAACCCAATAGGCAGTATTATTATTGCTATTAATATAGCCGTAATCAATAATACAAAGCCTCTCATAGTTCTTCAGGTTCAGGAAGCCATCCCGCCGCTTTCATTTCGGCCTCTGTAAATACCGTCACATCGCTCGGGATAATATATTTAAACAAAAACATTTGCTGCGATTCAATAAATGCCGCTAAGCCATCCTTTTCAGCTTGCGATAATTCAGGAAACAAAGCAATAAGATTAGTCAAATCGTTATCGGGATGCACGTAAATAACCTGATTCACATCGACCTGCAAAGCAGTATCGACTATCTCTACATAGTTCGGGTCTTGCGTTGGGTGCTTCACCCATCCGAACAAATACAAAGTAGCATCACTTTGCTGATTAATAGGCCGCTGAATGCGAAATAGTTCGCGTGTAATTGCGATTGCCCTTTCTTCGCTTGTCATTCCTGCTTGGGGTAAAACCTTAATATATCCCATAATATAAGTTTATATTATTTTGTATTGTAGTTCGGTCCGCGCTCCTATCTACTGACCAAAATATAATCTCTTGAGCCTTCATAACAGCCGGGAAAAGATTATCGCTTCGCCTTCCTAAATTCATATTAGCCGCCGCATTACCTGTACTTATTGCACCTGTCAATGTATTATTTTTTGTTTCATTTGCATTATTAAAATATGCTATATTCCTATTGGCAGCCGTTGCATTATCAGCATCATTTATTATTGTTATTAATCCTTGAGCATTTGGGGTAATCCTGTCATTTTGCAGATTAGAAACAATTTGGGCAGCTGCATTACCTATCAAACAGGCGTATTGATTATTCTCAGAAGATGCCGTTCTATCTCTATATTGTAGTTCAAAACCTCTTCCTGTTATTGTTGATTTATTTGAAAGAATTTCGTATAAAGCATTTGGATTAGAACTATTACCCATATTCAAAACAAACGACATTAAAGATGAATTTCCATTGTGCAAATAATTGAATTTAGATGTGCTGTTTAAAGCTTCTAAAAAATCATTACTACCATCAAATACTACGCAAGGCTTACCATTATCTCTATCTATTACACCATTAAGGGCAATTCTCGGCTGATTCGCTTGTGTACTTTGCTCAAAATCTACACTTGTTGAATCGCCTTGAGAGTACCATTTAACAACAAATCCGCTGCGAGCATTCAAAAAACTTTTAAGACTTACTGTATCAAGTTGTCCGCTTGAAAGAAACCCTATATCGCTCTCAGGTTGTCCGGTTGTATCTTTTCTAACTCTTATCGCTGCACCTGCATAATCTTTATCTAATTTTCTTAAAGAATAAGCAGCAGCGGAATTAGGAAAACTATCCAATAATAAATCCCCTATCAAAGGTGCAAATGGCACATAATTCGCATGCGCCTTAATAACCATTTGCGCATTAGCACCTACCGAAAGAAAAACTAATATGATTAAAATATATCTCATTGTCTTTTACGATATCCGAGTAATGTTAATGTGAAATAAGTCGGCTTTGTTGCAACTGCACTTGTTCTAACAAACACCCAGTTATTTGGTGGTATCTTATTATTTGTGAATGATGTCACATTAGTCGCACCGATTGTGCCTGTTACCGATGTGCCGCCTGTTACAAGTATCGTTGCGCCTGCTGTTATATTTAAACTATCGTTCCAATAAACCTCAGTCGTAATGCTTGGAGAAGTACCTAAGACACCAGCTCTCATTTGCGTAATTATCAAAGTATCATTACCTGCATTGTAAAAGCTGCCATAAACCGCTGATGCACTAAATGCAGCCGTGTCACCCGCCGCACCGCTACCTGCACCAAAAACAGCCAAAGGGATTGTATCTAAAATAAGTTGGTAAGTTGCAGCCGCCACGTTTGACCTTAAATAAGGTGTAAGCATGGCTGTCGTATCGGTAACATTTAACGGAGTATATCCCAAAGCAGTTGTTACGCTTTTATTCTCCCAAATATCAGATGCAGCCGTATATGCCAATACTTGATTATTTGTAGGTGAAGTTATTTTCGTGTCATGTAGCTCCCCTAATTCCTGTCCGTTTTGCGGCTTAACGTATATCAAACCATTGCCAGCATTCGCTCTCTCAACTACACCCACAAAAACTGAATGATAAGGTGCAACAGGTTTAACCTTTGTGAAGCCACCGGGTACACTATCGAGCCATAAAATATCACCTGCCGTATATGCTCCTAAATTTATTCCGCTTACCTGCCCTTGCGTTGTTATCCATCCAGCCGCACCGGCCGCAATATCCGCCCTCACAATCCCCAAAGTCTTTGAGCTGAATGTATCGCTTGTATTCTTTGCAAGCTTAACCGATGCCCTGTCACCCGATGCGCCAAAGATGTAAACTACCTGGCCCTTTGTAATAGTAACCGCTTCGGCATTGGTTACGTATGCTTTTACAACCGTTGCCGTATCGCTAACCGCTGCCTCACCGACTTTTCTCCATTGCGTACCTGACCATGTATAAACCGAACTATCCGCCGCATTGTAACGTATCGCTCCCGCCCGCTTGCCACTCGAAGCACTAACATCAGGCAACAGTAAAGTAGAATCAAAAGCACCCCCACGCCATTTATAATAGTTATTAAATTGTGTGTATAGTCTGCCATCAATAGTCTGCCCATAGGCAAAATTGATAATAAGCAAACTACAAAAGAATCCTAATATTTTCGCCTTCATTGACACCGCCATTTATTGTTATTGTTTTTGTTGTCGCATTATGTGTGATGTATCTTCTATCAGATCTAACTACATACGTTTGTAATATCCCATCGATAAATACGAAAGGAGGGATTGTCAACTGATTATTTTGATAATCAGTATCATTTTGCTCCATCGGTTGCCCGGCACCTACTATGAAATCTGCAACTGTCATAAATCTATTGGTATTAATAAATACAAAATTGCCATTTGGCAACTCAAAATCAGATGGCACCTGACAGGCATTATAAATAATAGGAAGTTTCAATGATAATTCAAAAGTAACCCCTGCCAAAATATCTTCCTGCCCTTGCCTAAAATATTCAAAATTAGCGGAACGTTCCATCTTCCAATCATTCAAATCCCATCCGATCTGAGCTAAAAGATCATGACCAATCTGCTCACAATCGCTCTGCATTTCCAACTCATCCATATTTTCAACGTGATGGATATCCGCAATAGTTACGATTATTTGGTAAGTCTTTTCTTTGCCTACAATAGACGAAGTATTAAGCGTATACCACACCGCAGGATATTCGACATCTTTATAATCAAAAACAATAAAGTCCTCAGCCTTTACGTGCTTTGCAGTCCTTACCATTTTGTGACTGCTTGCTATCTCGACCAGTTTTTTGATTATTTGATTGAGTGTTAGACTCATGTTTTTTTAGATACGCTTTTAATAATTTTTGAATTTTGTTTGTATATTGACTCATCTGCAACAAGATAAAAATTCATATTTATACCATTTCGGCATCTCCTTACGATTCACATCCGTATTACCTAAATAAATACCAATCTCAAAGGATGTACGCTTAGGAACGAAAGTATCTACACGACTGCCCGGATTAATATATTCCTGAAACTTTGACCCTGTGCCTGCTTCCTGAATCAAATACCTGATAAGTCTTTCCAAATACCATTCCGCACGATTCTTAAATTTAGCAGTAAAGTCGTCAATCTCAGAACTACTAACCGCTTCGCTGTTTTCCGTAGTCTTACGGGTAAGGCCCTTGTTCCACAATTGGAAGCTCAAGGCAGGCGCCAACTCACTTATAGTGTAATGTATTAACGGATCGCGTATGTAGTCTTTTAATAGCGTTTCTTCGTCTGCAGTTAGATCGTCATTATCAATTCCATCCTGCAGCCTTTCATATAGGGCTGTACCTAAAACGGGAAGTATGTACATCTCTTGCACCGCCTTAATTTCAGGCACAATCATTTTGCTATCAATGTTCTTATGTACGGCACTACGCTCGTAAATATTTTCAGGACTGACAAATAAAATATCTCTCATGTTTTATTTTTTCTTCATTACGATATTAGATACCCATTGATGCCTACATTCTGTCGATCTATTGCCAGATGGCTCTGTATACCATCCTCCTTTTCTATCCCATACACTATAACCTAATCTCATTGACATAGATTCTATTTCAGAGCGTGACCATAATTTTTTTAAATCCTGCAACCTTGCACAAAAATCACGTCTTGTACTTTTATCTGAATTATTAAATCCATCTTTCCATTCATAAGAATAAAGGATTTTAAAATTTAATGTTTCAGGTTTCTTATCCGTTTGCTGTTTTAATGGCTCTGTCAAAGTACGCTCGATAACCTCATCCTGCCCTACCGTTTTGATCTTTATAGATATGCGGCCCTCACCTGCTAAACGTTTTAAAATCTCTTTCACGCTGTCAACTTCCAGATCCAATGTTTCTGCAATAACCTCAGGGGTAATTCTTTTATCCTTTCTAAGCAAGTCCAAAACGTTTGTTTCTATTTGTGTAACGTCCGCAAATGTTTCCTTACCGAAAACAAACTTTGAACTTTTGACAATCAGATAATCATTTTTAGACTCACCACACTTTGCAAACTCCGCTAACAACAGCTCATCCTTTTCATGACTGCTGAACTCCTGCACCTCGTTATCTATCGCCAGCATCGTATTCACTTCGTCATCATTCAATCCCAAACTACTTTTTAAAAGTAACTTTGCCTGCTCCTGACTGATCTCACCCTTTTCAAACTTTCTGATAATGCGCGTTAAACTTTGCCATTGCCGGCCACTTAGGTTCTTTAAATTCTCATTAACAATGGCTTGCTGTGTTTGTGTTGGTTGAACATCTGTTTGTGCAATTTCAGGATATAAACTTGCATCAATACCTATTTTTTCTAACAGCCACTTTTTAGGAGCAATCTGCAGTAATGTTTGTTCGCTAAATTCAAACCCTATCGGCTCAACAGGTATAATCTTATGCTCTTTGCCTGTAACCTCTGCAAACAATAATTCTAACGCTTGCTGCTTGTCATTTACATAGGTTGACTTCATTATCTCATAAGCATCCCGAATCTCACTACGGCCCCCTAATTGCCCCTCAATACGAATCCCAAACAACATGGGACTAACTACCTGATGACCGCAAAATATCTCTTGCTGTACGCTTTTAGAAAGTATATCGAAATGCTTATCTAATTCAGTACTGCTTAGATCATCCAATTGCGGCCGCTTGTTCGGATCTTTACCAAAGTTTAAAACGATATTACCCGCATTCTCACTACCCGTAAACTTACTTTTAAATCCCTTTTCAATCTCTCTTTTCTCCTCCTCCGTAGGTATGCCCTCAAAGAAACTAATCATCTTTGACGCAAACATCCCATTAGTGATCGTACTCAAATGGTATTTGCTGATCTCAATATCAGTCTGGATGGCATTCAAAGCACCCATATATCCGGGATAAGAATACGTTTCAACACCCGGCCTGTATTCTTTATAATAAAGTATTTGTGTTTGATTACGAAGTAGATTAACTTCTAATTTAGGGTTATAAGCAGAAAATACCTTAGGCTCATCATTCTTTTTAAGGCTATCCCAATCCTTAACATAAAACTGAGTATTGTCTTTGCTCGATCTTACCTTTTGATAAGGCACATGATAAAATGCGCCTATCGTACCCGCCGCGTTGTATTGAATTTCCAAATAACAACCTCCAAAAACTTCAATATCCAAACAAGCCTTTTTAAGTATTTCATTGCAATTCTCATAAGGGTTTGCCTGTAACACTTCATCAAATCCTTTGCCGGTAATGTAGTTGACCTTACCTAAAACAATACCATTATGTTTACTGCTTTTATTAAACATATTAAGCAGCATATTTGGAAACTTATTATCCTCTCCAAATAATACCCATCCCTTGTTAGGCAGCTCCTTCATTACAGGAACCTTCACATCTGCAAACTTTATAAAAGAAACACTATGTCGCATCATATACTTTAAATGTTGTTGGATTATCGTATTTCGTTGTCGTTACATCCTGACCATCTGATAAAAACATTAATCCCGTTTCAACTATGGCGCCAGCATTCGCCTCAATCAAATTTGATGGGCTTGCCTGCTCGTAGATCGTATAGGTAAACCATCCCTCATCCTTTGTGGCAAAGTATGTATTGACCACTACATCAAACTCATTATACCTATCTTGATATAAACTCTGATCGGCTGAATTAACAAGCACAAACTTAACCTTTTCATTCGTTATTCGCGATTGAAAAACACAAAGAAAGTTAGCATCCAAAATGGTTTGCTTCTCCTTTAATGTAAGATAAATAGTATCCGTTTGTCCTTTTGTAAACTTTATCATTCCTTACATAAATACTATTAAACAAAAACGCCCGCCTATTTCAGGCAGGCGCTTAACCGTTAATCTTCTATTTTTATCCAGCAGTTTCAAGAGCTGCAGCAACACCGCTACTTACTTCATAAAGTTGATCGGGTTCTTTACCTACAAATACGAGGCTATAACCCGAACGATCTCCAAATGCAGTACCGCTTCCGCTTGTAGATCCACTCATATCCAAACCTCTTTCCTTACCGAGCATCCAATATTTATTATTATTATCCTTTACAACTACAATAACAATATTTTGTGCTAACAGTTTTAATTCAGTATTGATAGCGGCAGAAAGTTTGTTAACTACGATGGTCAAATTTTGCTCAAAGAACAAAGTACCATTCTCAGTTGATACAGTTGGATTGTGAGTGAACGAGCCAGTTTCTTTTGGCATTTCGTACTTCCAGAATCTTTTACCTGAAGCCTTAGTAAGTCCAGTTACAACACCCGAAGAGGTTGCCATTGTACTAACATTAGCCTTTTCAATAAAATAGACTTCGGTTATCCCCCCCGCCGAGTCCTTACAGTCTAATGTGTAGCCCTGGGTCAAAGCACAGCTCATAAAAATTTTTTTATATGTTTAAAAAAGGGCGGCTATTGACCGCCCTATGTTATTAATCAATTACGCTTCGAAACGAACCACCTCATCAGGGAAGGCTAACTGCACACCCAGTTTCAGGTTGGCAGAAAACTTAACGTTTCTATCGTCTTGAGAGTACCAAAGTTCAAACTGATCTTCTTCGCTGATCAAATCGACGCCTAAGAAGATATTTGACATTCTCATCGCGTAGATATCGTTAGTACCGTTCAAACCATGCACAGGAACAACTTTGTAAGAAGTACCGGGTACTAAAAACTCAGAATCGATAGCATTGTTTGTTGAACCGGGATTGTAGTGGAACAAATTCAGATCCACATACTTCTGAATCAACAGAGTGTAAACATCCCATCCGCAGAAGATACGAACATCAGCCTTACCTTTAACGGCTGCAGGAAGAGCATTGATAACCGCAAGAACGGCTTTTTGTGCTTTCTCCATTGTATCGATACCTGTGATAGGCGCGCCTGATCCGTAGAATCCAGTTACGTTCGCGTTTATAGAAGTACCTGCATCAGCGATATGCTGACGAATACCTTTAAACTTATTCAAAAGTCCGTTAGTGCCACCGTAACCTGAACCAGTTGCAGTCCAGATAGCAGTTTCCAAAGCCTCTGCAATCTTACCAGCCTTACGTGCTGTGTATTCATTTGCAAATGCGATAGTATCGTAATTTCCGCCTGCAGGTAAAGCCTTCTGAAGATAAACAGACTCAAGATCTTTAGGGCATAAAGTTTCCTGAACCTTTACTTTACCTACAGTCAAAGTACGCTGAGTAAATTCAGTAGTACCTGAAGAAAGGAATCCGCAAGAGGAGTCATCTTGAAAGAATACATCTGTATCCATTCTGTTAACTGTTTGGCTGGATTTTACACCAGTCATAACATTACCTTCAGAAAGGATAAGTTGTTGTGTACGTGCCTCAAACAGCGAAGCACTAACGAGTAATTTCTCGTTTTGTTCTGTGTAAGCCGTAAGGCCTGTAACTAAAAATCCCATTTGATTTTATTTTTTAAATTGTGAAACGAATTGAGAATAAGAACGAATTTTATCAGACTTAGTTTCTGATGAATGTTTTTTGAAGTTGTTAGGTACTTCGGCAGGCGCTTGTGAAGGCACGTTTACCAAAGTATCTACCAGTTGAATCAATCCCTGCATGGCCTCAGATTGTTTACCGAATGCAGCCTTTAAACCATCATAATCGGATTTTAATGCTGAAAAGTTAGATTCGTAAGCGGAGAATTTACCCTCCATCTCAGCGATCTTCTTCTTCATTTCCTCATCTTCTTTTTTCTTTACATCTTCAGCACTTTCAATCTCGATCTCCACTTTATCTTCTTCAACTGCTTTGGGCATGATTTCAGCGATAACACCACCTTCGCCTAAAACTATTTTGCTACCATCGGCTAAGGTATGCTCACCAACAGGCGCAGGGCTACCATCTTCGAGGGTAACCATTCCGCCAACTTCCAACTTATCAATCATTATCTTAGTTCCATCTTCCAAAGAATAGGAAGGAGTAGTGGCTGTTTCTTCCTGAAACACCAACTTTTTAACCTCTTGTAATAATTCGATCGGACTTTTCATAATCATATATACTTATATTTAAAATTTTTCCTCATTTTACTATGAAAGCAAAGCCTCAAAAGCCTTTCGCCTTGTTTCGTTTATGTCACTAAAATTGTAATATTTGTGACAATATTCTAACAATTTTGCACCTTGCTCATCCCTTAACTCCTTATCATTTACAAGCCTATCAATGTGCTTATTCCAGTCGGCCCTATCGTGTACATAATTCACTACATCTTTGGGAAAGCCTAAATATGGATGGACCGCACTAACCACTACAGGAACCGCTTTACCTGCAGCCTCGAGTATCTTTATATTCGACTTATATTTATTGAAATTGTTTTTTACCAAAGGGATAAGCATAATATCTGCATACTTAAATAGATCGTAATATTTAAAGACTTCCACTCCCCTGAATATTGTATGTGTTAACTTCTTATCATTCGTGAAGTAATTAACCATCCTATTCCAATAATACCGCTCCGTTTCATTTGAATCTGCATACCCACCTAAAATCATTTGAACATTGCCATTTACCTTTTTTGTCGGCCCTTCCAATATTTTTAAATCCTGATCGTGTGTAATGCCACCCGCCCAAAACAACTTTACCGTATCGGTTGCAACCCTTT
>Ga0315900_10009055_pt1 | contig 12684 bp, 12 predicted proteins | sample LakEriMetagenome_FD_203521 | JGI IMG/M metagenome (GOLD analysis project Ga0315900, IMG submission 203521) | Freshwater fungal communities from buoy surface, Lake Erie, Ohio, United States - Buoy 12 MA114 | ecosystem: Environmental > Aquatic > Freshwater > Lake > Lake biofilm | place: USA: Lake...
GTATCGGCGGCGAGACCGAGCTCGCCCATGATCTTGGCGGTGGGGCCTTTGACGGCACGGCCGCCGATCAGCGGCGACACCGCGACCACCGGCACGCGCGCGGCACGCAGCGCGGCACGCAGCCCCGGCACCGCGAGCAGCGGGTCGATGCTGAGGAACGGGTTCGACGGCGTGATGACGATGGCGCGCAGCGCGCTGCTGCGCAGCACGGTCGCGAGCTCCTCCGGAGGACGCGCCTGCGCGGCGCCGGCGAACGCGAGGCTGCGCACCCGCGGCTCACAGCGCAGCCGGACGAAGTAATGCTGGAACTCGAGCGGACCGGCGTCGGTATCGAGCAGCGTCGCGACCTCGGAGTCCGCCATCGGCAGCAGCAGCGTCGGCACGCCGAAACGCTGCGCGAGGGCCGCCGTGATCTGCGTCAGGCGCTCGCCCGCGGCGAGCCGCCGCGTGCGCTCGACATGCAGCACGAGGTCGCGGTCGCCGAGCAGGAACCAGTCAGGACCGCCCTGACGGCGCAGCTCGTCCATGAAGCCGAAGGTCTCGGCGTCGCGGCCCCACCCCTGCTTCGGATGCACCACGCCCGCCAGCGTGTAGAGCACGGTGTCGAGGTCGGGGCAGATGCGCAGCCCGAGGTGCGTGAAGTCATCGCCGGTGTTCACAAGCACCGCGAGCTCGCCCGGCGGCAGCACGCGCTGCAGACCGAGGGCGAGTTTGGCGCCCCCGACACCGCCGGACAGCGCGAGCACGGACGGAGCGGGCTTCAACGGAACAGATCCTCGTCGGGCGGGCGGATGAGCGACCGACCATCCGCCAGCGGCCCGGAAAAGTCCAGACCGCGCGCCAGCACCACCGGGGTGCTTTCGGTGGTCTCGCCCATCACGAGGCCGGCTGCGGCAGCGAGCGCATCGGCGAGCGCGACCTGGGTCGTCTGCAGCACCCGCCCCTCGCGATCGAAGCCGCCGCGATGGTCGCGCAGCGCCGGCATGCCGGCGACGCCGAGCGCCACATTGACCGTGCCCTGCCGCCACGGGCGACCGAAGCTGTCGCTGATGACGACAGCCGGCGCGACACCATCCGGGATGAAGACCGCCGTCGTCAGACGCTCGCGCAGCCGCCGTGCCGATGCATCGCAGTCCTCGGGCAGCAGCAGCACGAGGTCGTCCTCGGCGCCCGGCACATTGGATCGGTCGATGCCCGCATTGGCCATCACGAAGCCCTGCCGATGGCGGGTGATGAGGATGTCGGGGACGGCGCGGACGACCTCGACCGACTCCGCCAACACCACCTCGACGAAGCGCGGATCCTTGCGCACCCGCGCAGCGAGCTCGACGGCGCGGGCCGACGGCGTGACCGTCGCCAGGTCCACGACGCGCCCCTCGGACTTCGAGACGATCTTCTGGGCGACGATGAGCGCATCGCCGACGCGCAGGGTGATGCCCTGACGGACGAGCGCAGCGCCGATCAGCGCGGCGAGGTCATCGCCACGCCGGATCTCGGGCAGCCCTTCGAGCGCGCGCAGTTCCAGCGGCGCGTCGCGCATTCAGCCGTCGGCGGGCGGCGTGAGATCGCCGGTGATGCGCAACCCCGCGCCGTCAGCGGCGTAGGTCTTGTTGACGAAGATGAGCACCGAGGTCAGCGCCTCGGCGGCGGCGGAGTTGGCGAGCGCACCGCCGTGCAGACCGCGCAGGCCGCAGAGACCGACGAGCCGCAGCACCGCTTCGCGGGCGGCCCGCTCGTCGCCGAACACCAGCACATCGCAGTCGACCGGATCGTCGGTGGCGAGCCGGTGCGCCGCGACGTTGTGGAACGCAGAGGTCATGCGCACGCCCTCGCTCCCCGTACCCCCGGCGTGCATGGCCTCCTCCAGGATGCGTTGCGCACGCACCGCGGCGCTGCCCTCCGGCGGCAGCTGCACGCGCATGACCTTGGGCGGCATCAAGGGAACCGTGGTGTCGACCACGATCTTGCCGGCGACGGCGCTCGCGATGTCGCGCAGCGTCGCCTCCTGCGAAGCGAAAGGCACGGTGAGGATGATGATGCCCGCGGCCTGCGCCGCGTCTGCGTTGACGGCCGAGCCGATCGAGCGCCCGACATCCGCGTGCAGCGCGTTCGCGGCGGCGGCGGCCTTGGCCGCATCGCGCGAGCCGATGATGACGGGGACTCCGGCACGCGCGAGGCGTCGAGCGATCGCTGCGCCGAGATGACCGGTGCCGCCGATGACGGCGACGGGGGTTTGGGCTGCGTCGTGCGACGGGGCGTTGGAGCTCATCGCCGTAGTCTACCGCCCGTCCACCAGTGCGACCACGACATCGGCGACATTGGTGCCGGTCGGCCCGGGGACGAAAAGATCGCCGGCTGCGGCGAGCGCAGCGTACGAATCGTTGCGCTCGAGCGCCCGGTCCACATCGAGACCCGCAGCGGCGATGCGCGCCAGCGTACCGCCATCCGCAAAACCGCCCGCCGCCGTGGTCGGACCGTCGATGCCATCGGTGCCGGCGGCGAGCAGCGTGACGCCCTCCACGCCCACGATCCGCTGCGCAACGCGCAACGCCAATTCCTGCGCGCGCCCACCGCGGCCATCGCCCGTCACCCGCAGCACCGGCTCACCGCCGGCGACCACGAGCGTCGGCGCCCCGCGCGGGACAGCTCGCAACTGCGCCGCCAATTCCGCCGCATGCACCGCGACCTCGCCGTACAGGCTGCGGCCGAGCGAGACGACCCGCAGCCCGCGCCGCTCGCCCGCCGCGACCACCGCCGCGAGCGCATCGTCGAGCGTCGCCACCACGGCGGCGTCGACCGTCTCTGCGGCGACACCGGCGGCGGAAGCGGCCACGGGGTCGCGCACCGTCGGACCCGAGCCGATCACCGACAGGTCGTCGCCTTGCACATCGGACACGGCGAGCGTCGTCACCGTCGCGCCTCGCGCCTCGATGCGGGCCGCAAGCCGCCCGCCCTTGAGCGTCGAGAGCCGCTTGCGCAAGGCGTTCAGCTCGGCGATCGGCGCGCCCGCGTGCATCAGCGCACGCGTCGCAGCCATCTTCTGTTCGAGCGTGACACCCGGCGCGGGCGATACGCAGAGCGCCGAGGCGCCGCCGGTCAGCAGCACGAGATGCCGGTCGCCGGGACGCGCCGCATCCGCGAACGCCGACACCGCATGACCCGCAGCGAGACTGCGCTCGCCCGGCAGCGGATGGTCGCCCGCGAGCACCTGCCAATGCGCCGGCAGCACGCCGGGCGGGGGCGACGACGAGCAGATGACCAAGGCATCATCGATCTCGAACCCCGCAGGCAGCGCGGCGAGCAGACCCATCGCCATGGTGTCGGCGGCCTTGCCGATGCCGATCACGCGCAAGCGTGCGCCTGTGACCCGCGCGGGCGGCGTCAGCACGACGCGGCGTCCATCGCGCTCGAACACCCACGAAACGCCCTCGATGTGCGAGTGCCGCGGCAATACCCTCCGCGGATCGACCGCCGCCACCGCTTCGGCGTAGAGGTCCGCCAACGGCGCGCGCGCGGCGCTCATCCCGTCGTGTCGTCCTGTGCCGCCTCGCGCGCGATGCCGCGCATCGCGCCGCGCCAGACGGCATCCCACGCACGCGGGTCCCAGTCGCTGCCGGGCGCGAGCTGCACTTCGATACGGTTGTCGCGGCGCCAGGCCGACGGTGCGAGCGACACGCGACCGCCTGCACGCTGCACCAGCACCCACTCGTCCTCGTCGACCCGCAGCACCGCCTTGATGCGCTCCGGACGACCGAGGCCTGAGATCCCCTCGGTGTCGGCGCCGAGCGCCGCCAGTACCCGCGCCTCGGAGAACGACACCGACGGCGGGAAGGTCCAGCGTGCACCCGCGCGGCCAAGATGCGAGAAGCCGACGCGCTCCCCCTGCCCGGGCACCGCCACCGCATCGGCCACGTGTGCATCAGGATGAGCATGGTCGTGCGCGGTAGCGCTGGCGCGCTCGGCGGCGTGGCTGTGCGGCCGCGTGACCGTGGCACCGGCGGCGGAAACGGTCCGCCGCGACGCCGCAGCGCCCTCGGCGTGCAGCGCCTCGAGCAGTTCCGCCGGCACCCGCCCCTGCACCACCTGGCCGATGCGGCGCTTCGCCGGGAACAGCGCTGCGGCGCGGGCCTCGAAGGCCGCGATCTGCGCCGGCGTCGCGAGGTCGGCTTTCGCCAGCGCGAGCACATCGGCGATCTCGGCGGTGGCGAGCGCGAGCTCGTCGCGCTCATCCCGGACCGATGCGCCGTCGGTCGATGCGCCCGCGGCGAGCGACGCCGGATCGACGAGGCCGAGCACGCCCTCGAGCAGGATGCCGCCGGCGGCCTGATGCGCGAGCAGTTCCTCGACGATGCCCGCCGGATGACCGATGCCCGAGGGCTCGACCAGGATGCGCGCGGGGCGCGGACCCGCGACCAGCTCCTGCAGCGTGCGCCGGAAGTCGGCCTCGCCCGCGCAGCACAGGCAGCCGCCCGGTATCAGGCGTACATCGTACGGGCCGCGCGCAGCCGCGGCGACGGTCAGGGCGTCGATGCCCGCGTCAGTGAATTCATTGAGGAGCACCGCCCAGTGCTCGTCGGCGGGCTTGGCGGCGAGCAACCCCGCGATCAGCGTGGTCTTGCCGCAGCCCAAGGGTCCGGTGACGACCCAGGCGGGGATCGGTGCGCTCACCCCGGGCGCGCTCACCGCGAGCGCGCGTCCCCGCCGTGCGCACCACCATCGAAGGTCGACAGCGCACCGTAGAGCTCCGGCCGACGGTCGCGGAACACGCCCCAAGCCGCGCGCGCGGCGGCGAGCTCGTCGAGATCGAAGCGCGCGGTGAGCACCGCATCGCCCTCGTCTCCCGCCTCGGCGACCTTGTCGCCGGTGCCGTCGGTGATGAACGAGGAGCCGTAGAACCGGATGTGGAGGCGTTCAGGGTCCTGCAGCGATCGTTCCACGCCCCAACGGTTGGAGGCGATGAGCGGCATCATGTTGGCCGCCGAGTGGCCCTGCTGGGTGCGTTGCCAATGACCGCGTGAATCGATGGGCGCCGCCGGCGGCGGCTCGCTGCCGATGGCCGTCGGGTAGAGCAAGAGCTCCGCGCCCAGCAGCGCCATCGCGCGCGCGCACTCCGGGAACCACTGGTCCCAGCAGATGCCGACGCCGATGCGCCCGAAGCGTGTGTCCCAGACCCGGAAACCGGTGTCGCCGGGGCTGAAGTAGGACTTCTCCTGATAGCCGGGGCCGTTCGGGATGTGCGATTTGCGGTAGACGCCCAGCACCTCGCCGTCGGCGTCGATGATCGCGACGCTGTTGAAGAACGACTGACCGGAGGCCTCGAACACGCTGATCGGCAGCACCACGCCGAGCTCGCGTGCCACGCCGCGGAAGTGGCGGATGGCCGCGTTGTCGGCGATCGGGCGCGCCAGAGCGAGATGACGCGAGTCCTGCTCGATGCAGAAATACGGTGTCTCGAAGAGCTCCTGCAGCAGGATCACCTGCGCGCCGCGACCCGCGGCCTCGCGCACCAGCCGCTCGGCCGCAGCGATGTTGGCGTCGGCGTCCCAACCGCAGGCGAACTGCGTGGCCGCGACCGTCACCTCGCGGGGACGGCGTCCCAGGTGCGCGGGCGAGGTCTTGGTCGATGCGGTCATGGCGTCTTCCCCTGCAGCAGCCCGGTGATGCGGATGGCCGTCTCGAGCGCGCGCAACCCGTCCTCGCCGCTCACCACCGGCGGACGCCCGTGGCGGATGCAGTCGAGGAAGGAGTGGATCTCGGCGCGCAGCGCGTCGCCCTGCTCGAAGTTCTGCTCCTCGATCAGCACCGGCAGCTCGCCCGCCGCAGGGGCGGTCGGCCGCTTGCGGATGACGGTGAGGATGCGCTGCTGCAGATCGATGGAGAGATAAGCGTCATCGCGGAAGAGACGCAGCTTGCGCTCGGTCTTGAGGCTGACGCGGCTCGCCGTGACATTGGCGACGCAGCCGCCCTCGAAGCGCAGCCGGGCGTTGGCGATGTCGACCGCACCGGAGAACACCGGCGTACCGACCGCATCGATGGACTCGATGCGCCGACCGACGATGCTCTGCACGATGTCGATGTCGTGGATCATGAGGTCGAGCACGACATTGACATCGGTGCCGCGTTCCTTGAACGGCGCGAGCCGCTGGCACTCGATGAACCGCGCGCCCGCGAGCTCGCGCTCGGCGGCGACGATCGCCGGATTGAAGCGCTCGAGGTGCCCGACCTGCAGGATTCGGCCGCAGCGCGCGGCGATGTCGATCAGCCCCTGCGCCTGCTCCACGGTCTCGGTGATCGGCTTCTCGACCAGCACATGCGCACCGGCCTCCAGGAAGTCACGCGCGATGGCGAAATGCGCCGGCGTGGTGGTGACGACGCTCACCGCGTCGACCTTGCCGAGCAGCTCCCGGTGGTCCGCGACCGCGGTGGTGCCGAGCTCCTTGGCCAGCGCTTCGCGCGCCTCCGGGCGCGTATCGACCACCGCCGCGAGGCGACAGCCCTCTTCCGAGGCGTACTTCTGGGCGTGGAACCTGCCGAGGTAACCCGCTCCGACCACCGCTGCCCTGATCGCGTCCATGGCTTATTATGCACGCATGGCCAAGAACGAAGCCGTCGCCGCCGCCGTCGACCGGGTGCCCTCGGGGTTCCGGCTCCCGCTCGCCGCGCTTGCGGTGGGGCTGTTCGTGGCGCCGCCGCTCATCTGGCTGACGGGACGGGGGCTCTTCGGCGCCTACGCCAACGGCGGCCCGTTCTCGCTGTGGGGCGATTTCTTCGGTCTCCTGGCGCGCGGCTCGCTCGCGGCCTGGATCGTCGCCCTCGCCCCGCTCGCGCTCGTGCTGCTGGTGCGCGGCGCGATCGCGCTGTCGCGCCGCGTCGGCTGACCCACCGCGCGGCTGACGACGCCCGTCAGGGCGCCGCCAGACTCCGGTCGCGCGCCGCGCGGAACTCGCTGGTCGGGTACCAGTTCGGGTACCGCTTCTCGCCGGCGATCTTCGCGCCGATCTGGTACAGGAGCTCGAGGTTCTCGAGGCTGCCACGGAAATCCATGCCCGGCCGCCACTCGTCCGAGGGCTTGTGGTAGTCGTTGACGATGTAGGCCGATGCGCGCGCCTCGCCCGCCGCCACGCCGCCCTCGCGGTCATCGACGCCGAGATCGAAATACAGCGCCGGCACGCCCGCCTTGGCGAAGTTGAAGTGGTCGGAGCGGTAGAAGAACCCCTTCTCCGGCGTCGGCTCGTTCTTGATGACCCGGTCCTGCCGGCGAGCGGCATCGGCCAAGTACTCCTCAAGCTCCGAGGCGCCGAAGCCGATCACGGTGACATCGCGGGTCGGCGGACCGGCGTCGAGCGCGTCCATGTTGAGCGCCGCGACCGTCTTCTTGAGCGGGAACACCGGGTTCGCCACATAGTGCGCCGAACCGAGCAGCCCGCTCTCCTCGAGCGTCACGCCGAGGAACACGATGCTGCGCTCCGGAGGGCGCCGCGACTCCTGGAAGGCGCGCGCCAGCACCAGCAGCCCGGCCGTGCCGGTCGCGTTGTCGATGGCGCCGTTGAAGATGTTGTCGCCGGTGCGCGCCAAGGTCTTGCCGAGGTGGTCCCAGTGCGCCATGTAGACGACATACTCATCGGGCCGCTTGCTGCCCGGGATCATCGCCACGAAGTTGGAGGACGACGCGCGGCGGATGCCGTTGCGCAGCGTGCTGCTGGCACGCTGCCGCAGCTCGATGGGCTTGAAGCCGCGCTGGCTCGCGGCCTGCACCAGCTCCGCGTAGCTGCGTCCGTTGGCGCGCAGCAGCGCCTCCGCGGCCGAGCGTGTCATCCAGCCCTCGACGGCGATCCGGCCGGCATTGCCGTCGGCGGCGGCGACATCGAGCTGCGGACCCATCCAGCTGTTCTGCACGGTGTCCCAGGGATAGGCCGCCGGTTCGTCGTCGTGGACGATGATCGCGGCGGTCGCGCCCTGCCGGGCGGCCTCCTCGAACTTGTAGGTCCAGCGCCCGTAGTAGGTCATCGCACGACCGCGGAAGAGATCCGGGTCCTTGGTGGCGAAGCCCGGGTCGTTGATGAGGATGACGGCGGTCTTGCCACGCATATCGAGGCCCGCGTAGTCGTTCCAGCCGACCTCGGGCGCCACCACGCCGTGACCCACGAACACCATCGGGCTGTCGTTGACCGCGATCTCGGGCACCACGCGCTTGGTCCAGATGACCATGTCCTTGCCGTATTCCAGCGCGGTGTCGTCGAACCGCAGCGTGGCGTCGGACCCGGCGGTGATCTCGACGATGGAGACCTGCTGCGTCCAGGAGCCGTTGTTGCCGGGCTTGAGGCCGAGCTTCTGCGCCTCGGCGGTGAGGTACTCGATGGTCTTGCGCTCGCCGACGGTGCCGGGCTTGCGCCCCTCGAACTCGTCGCTGGCGAGCGTCGCCACATGACGCTCGAAGTCGGCCACGGAGATGACCGGCGCCGGGGGTGCCGCCGACCCCGCACAACCGGCCAGCAGCACGGGAACGAAAAGCGCACCGATACGGTCGAAACTACGCATGGATCCTCTCCTCCGGTCCCTCATCCGTCATTCCCGGGGCCATATCCACCAGGCCCCGACCGCCAGCACGCCCCACAGCACCGTCTGGGCGATGTGGCGCCACGGCCGCTTCTTGACCTCGCCGAAGAACGCCGCGGCCGCCAGGGCCGCCAGCAGCGCCGAGCCGCCGAGCGCCCGCAACAGGGGCGGGAACTCCTCCCCGATCCGGGGGGCGTACTCCGGCAGCAGCAGGAAGACCACCAGGGTCAGCGTCAGCGCCACGGTGATGGAGACGGCCGAGCCGAGCACGATGCCGGTCAGCATGGCGAGCGGGTGCATGGATCCTTGTACCCCTGTGGGACGCGCCGCACTTGAAGGCGCACCCCTGTCCTACTAGTCTGCGAGGGAGTCTACCGCATGAGGCGCCTGCTCGGCTCTGACACACGAATGAACTCCCCTGCCCAACGCCCGGCGCTGCTCGCCGGTGCCGCTCTGCTCACCGTCCTGGTCACGACCTTCGGCGGCTCGGCGCGGCTCACCGCCAGCACCTCACCCATACCGCCGGGAGCGATCGTGCCGGGCGACCGCGAACGGATGATCGCGCGGCAGGTCGGCGGCATCCTGCAGGACTCCCACTACAGCCGCGTCCGCATCGACGATGCGATGTCGCCGCGCGTGATGGACAAGTTCCTCGAGGCGATGGACGGCCAACGCGCCTACTTCCTCGCCGGCGACATCGCCGAGTTCGACCAATGGCGCATGCGCTTCGACGACATGATCCGCACCGGCGACATCGAGCCCGCCTACGCCATGTTCGCGCGCTACCAGCAGCGCAACCGCGAGCGGGTGCAGCATGCGCTCGCGCTGCTCGAGAAGGAGCCCGACTTCACGGTGCAGGAGTCCTACCAGTTCGACCGCGAGGGCGCGGCCTGGCCCGTCTCCAAGGAAGAGCTGGACGAGATCTGGCGCAAGCGCGTCAAGAACGACGCGCTGTCGTTGGCGCTCGCCGGCAAGACCTGGGCCGAGACCCGCGACACGCTGCGCACGCGCTACGAGCGGGTGCTCAAGCGCGTCGACCAGATCAAGCCCGAGGAGGTCTTCGAGACCTACCTCAACAGCTACGCCCGCGCCTTCGACCCGCACTCCAACTACTTCTCGCCGCGCAACAGCGAGGAGTACAAGATCCAGATGAGCCTCAACTACGAGGGCATCGGCGCCTCGCTGCAGCTCATCGACGACCATGTGACGATCATGAACCTGATCGAGGGCGGACCGGCCGCCGTCGCGGGCACGCTCACCGTCAACGACCGCATCACCGCGGTCGGTCAGGGCACCGAAGGTCCGCTGACCGATGTCGTCGGCTGGCGCATCGACGATGTGGTCCAGCTCATCCGCGGGAAGGGCGGCACGACGGTGCGGCTGCAGGTCCTGCCGCCCGGCGCCGCGCCCGGCACCGCCGAGAAGATCGTCCCGCTGGTCCGCGGCCAGGTGACGCTCGAAGCGCAGGCCGCGCAGCGCGAGCTCAAGGTGATCCCGCGCGACGGCCGCGACCTTCGCGTCGGCGTGATCAACGTCCCCGGCTTCTATTCCGACTACGACGCGCAGCGCGCCGGCAACGCCGACTACCGCAGCACCACCCGCGATGTGCGCCGCCTCATCGAGGAGCTGCGCAAGGAGAAGGTCGACGGGCTCGTGCTCGACCTGCGCGGCAACGGCGGCGGCTTCCTGCCGGAGGCGCAGTCGCTCACGGGTCTCTTCGTCGACCGCGGCCCGGTGGTGCAGGTGCAGTTCGCAGGCGGCCAGAAGGAGGTCCTCGAGGACAGCGAACAGGGCGTGGCCTGGGACGGACCGCTCGTCGTGCTCATCGACCGCTTCAGCGCCTCGGCCTCGGAGATCTTCGCCGGCGCGATCCAGGACTACCGCCGCGGCATCGTGGTCGGCCAGCGCAGCTTCGGCAAGGGCACGGTGCAGAACCTGCTGCCGCTGTCGCGCTGGAGCGCGAAGCCGGTGAACGGCCAGCTGACCGTGACCATCGCCAAGTTCTACCGCGTCACCGGCGAGAGCACGCAGCATCGCGGCGTGGAGCCCGATTTGGAGCTCGCCTCGCCGATCAGCCTCAAGGATGTCGGCGAGAGCTCGCTGCCTGATGCCCTGCCCTGGGACCGCATCGCCGCCGCGCCTTACGCGGGGCTGACGCCGCGGCCACCGTCCATCGCCGAGCTCGCGACCCGTGAACGCGCACGCCAGCAGCAGGACGCGGACTACCGTTGGTTGGTCTCGGACATCGCCGCGCTCGACCAGCAGCGGCAGCAGAAGACCATCTCGCTCAACCTCGAGGAGCGACGCGCCGAGAGGGCGCGGCTCGAGGCGGCCCGGCTCGCCCGCGAGAACGAGCGGCGCGCCGCGCGCACCGAACCGCCGCTGGCGGCCGTCACCGACATCGACCCCAACAAGCTGCCCGATGTGCTGCTCGATCAGGCGGCGCAGGTGATGGCGGACATCATCCAGGGCACGCAGGCGCCGAAAGCGCCGGCGAAGGCCCCGGCGAAAGCGCAGCAGGCGAAACGCGCCGGCTAGACGAGCCGATGACCCCGCTCGAGGCAGTACTCGAGCCACTTGTTGAGCATCACATTGCGCGCCCAGCGCTGGTCGAGCGCGGGGCCGGCTTCCGAGCGCCAATCCTGCAGCGCCGGATGCGCGTGGCGCTGCGCCCACCCGTGCGCCTCGACGAGCCGCGCATCGTGGTAGATACGCAGCAGCATATCGGGCGCGCTCGGCAGCGCTCCGAAGAGATAGGTGAGCTCGACCGTGGTCGTGTAGGGCGAACGCTCCGTCACCGAAAGCGCGAGGTCGCAGTCGCCGTCGACCCTTGAGCGCCGACCGCCCTCGAGGTCGCGCAGCTCACCCGCGAGCTGCGACAAGCGCAGGTGGTTGCTCTCGTACAGCGACATCAGCGCCGCGAAACCGCGCGGACGGGAACGCCACGCGGCGGGCAGCCGCCCGTCATCGAGACCGAGGATCACCGGCATGTCCCAGCGCGCGCTCATGGCCTGAATATAACCGACTCAGGGCCGCACGCGACGCTCGATGCCGGTCGCTTCGAGGATGCGCGCCGCGATCTCCTCGATCGAGCATTCGGTGGTGTCGAGGTTCGGCACACCATGCCGCTGGAACAGCGACTCCGCAGCACGCGTCTCGAAGGCGACCTGCGCTGCGGAGGCGTATCGGCTGCCGGCACGCCGCTCCTGCCGTATCTGCTGCAAGCGCGAGGGCGCGATGCGCAGACCGAAGAGCTTGGCGCGGTGCGCCTGCAGCGACGGCGGCAGCCGCGTCGACTCGAGGTCCTCCTCGGTGAGCGGATAGTTGGCGGCGTAGATGCCGTACTGCATGGCGAGATAGAGACAGGTCGGTGTCTTGCCCGACCGCGACACGCCGACCAGGACCACATCCGCGCGCGCGTAGTCGCCCGCCGAGCCGTCGTCGTTGGCGAGCGCGTAGTTGGTGGCGTCGATGCGCGTCGCGTAGGACGCGGAGTCGGCGATGCCGTGGGCACGCCCCGAGCTGTGGGTCGACACGGAACCGAGCTCGCGCTCCATGGCGCCGACGAAGGAGCCGAAGAAGTCCAGGAACAGGATATCGCCGCCGGCTTTGAAGACCTCACGGACATCGTCCTGCACCAGGGTGCCGAAGACGATCGGCCGCAGCCCGCTCTCCTCGCCCGCCGCGCGGATGCGCCGCAGCGCCTCATGCGCCTTGTCAACGCTGGACACAAATGGCAAAGTCGCGGCCCTGAATTCCAGCCCCTCGAACTGTGTCAGGAGGCTGTGACCCATGGTCTCGGCCGTCACGCCGGTCTGGTCGGACACGAAGAACACGGGTCTGCCGCTCATCGCCAGAGTTTACCCCCAGAGTTTGACCCCGGAGCACCCGTGAACGGACTCGTAGTGCCTTTCGAGCAGGTCTCCATGCACGATGTGGAGCGCGTGGGCGGCAAGAACGCCTCCATCGGCGAACTCATCGGCTCGCTGGCGCGGCTCGGCGTGAAGGTGCCGGGCGGCTTCGCCACCACCGCCGAGGCCTACCGCGGGCTGCTTGCGCGCGACGGGCTCGACGCCCGTATCCGGGATGCGCTGGCCGACCTCGATGTCGACGATGTGACCCGCCTCG
>Ga0315900_10009056_pt1 | contig 12684 bp, 8 predicted proteins | sample LakEriMetagenome_FD_203521 | JGI IMG/M metagenome (GOLD analysis project Ga0315900, IMG submission 203521) | Freshwater fungal communities from buoy surface, Lake Erie, Ohio, United States - Buoy 12 MA114 | ecosystem: Environmental > Aquatic > Freshwater > Lake > Lake biofilm | place: USA: Lake...
GCAACCCATACCTGCCGCACTGCTGACCCTGGGATTGCTCGCGGCAGGCTGTGCTCCACTGCCGTCGACCGACGCGCGTTCGGTCCTGGCTCCCGAGCTCGCGGCACGGGGACTTGAGGTCGACGACTCCACGCTTCTGGAGGAACTGCGTGGAGACCTCGCAGGGCAGGAGATCACCCCTGAAACAGCAGTGCGCATCGCGCTTCTGAACAATCCCGGCCTGCGGGCGGAGTATGCGGGTCTCGGCTTGGCCGCAGCTGATGTCTACGAAGCCGCCCGTCCGCGCAATCCCTCGCTCTCGGTCTCGGTGCTCTCCTCCGATGAGAGCGGTGCCGCCGATCAGGTGGGCTTCGGCATTTCACAGCACTTCACGGAACTGCTCACCCTCGGTGCCAGGACGCGCATTGCCGAGGGAGAGTACGAGCGCGTCCGACAGCAGATGGGTGCGCGCACGCTGGAAACTGCAGCGGACGCGCAGGCAGCCTTCCTGCAGGTGGCGAGCGCGGCGCAGCTGGTTGCGGTGCGAGAGGCGATTGCCCGTGCCGCGAGCGCATCGGCCGGCCTCGCGCAGCGCGTGTTCGATGCGGGCAACATCAGCCGTCTGGAGCTGGCGCTGGAAAAAGCCGATGCCGCTGAGAGCTCTCTCGCGCTGATGGAAGCGCGTTCCGGGCTCGGTGTGGCGAGGGCGGAACTGAACGCGGTGATGGGCTTGACTGCCGCAGACGACACCTGGCGTGCGCCTGCCACTGTGCCCGGCCTTCCGGAGGCCGACGCGCCGGTGGAGGATCTGCTGTTGCTTGCGGATGAGAAGCGACTCGATCTGGCGGCAGCCCGCGCCGAGCTCCGATTGCGCGCCGATGCGCTCGGCCTGACGCGGCGGTTCCGGTTGCTGGGCGAAGTGGATCTGGAGCTTTCCACCGAGCGCGAGACCGACCGCTCGCGCATCACGGGGCCTGCGCTGGGCGTGGAGCTCCCGTTGTTTGACCAAGGTGCCGGCAGGGTGGCACGGGCACAGGCGCAGCTCGATCATTCCGATGCTGCCTTGCGTGAACTCGAGGTAGGCATCAGCACGAGCATCAGGGCCCGTTCGGCGATGCTGGCTGCGGCACGCGAGCGCGCGGCGCAGTATCGCGACGTGCTGATTCCGCTGCGTGAAGAGATCGTGACGCTGATGCAGCGTCAGGTGAACTACATGCTCGACGATCCCTCCCGCCTGCTGCTTGCCCGTCAGCAGGGGTTCGAGGCCTATCAGGGGTATCTCGAGGCGGTGCGCGATTACCACCTGGCGCGCGTCGAGCTCGTCCGTGCGGTGGGCGCCCCCCTCCCGGCCATCGCGGGTGCAGTTGCCGCGCCACTCGATGCAAGAGGCCTTATCGCCCCGTCACCGGGTGCTGGCCACGGAATGGATCACACAGGCATGAACCATGGCGGCTCGGAGCAGCACGGGATGGATCACGAAGGTATGAACCATGGCGGCATGGATCATGGCGCCCCGGATCGTGATGCCACCGGCCATGAGGGCATGCATCACCAGCGCGCCAAGGAGCCTGCGTTGCCGCAACACGACACACACAGCGGTGAACCGCGATGATCAGTCGGCGCGACATCCTCTCCCGCCTGGGGCTTGGCTCTCTTGCGGGTGCACTTGCCACCGTTTCCCGTAGCGCACGCGCGCAGGATGACGGCGGCGGGCAGCACACGCATCACGCACCTGCGCCGCTTTCTGGCACTGCGGAAACACCCGTTGCTCCACCCATGGCTGACGCCAGCCGAGGCTGGACCCCGGTGCGCACGCTGAACGGCTGGACGCTGCCCTTTCGCATGAACGACGGGGTCAAGGAATTCCATCTCGTAGCGGAAGAGGTGGAACACGAGTTCGCACCCGGCAGCCGCGCCAGATGCTGGGGCTACAACGGCAGCACGCCCGGCCCCACCATCGAGGCGGTCGAAGGTGACCGTGTGCGTATCTTCGTGACCAATTGCCTGCCTGAGCACACGACCGTCCACTGGCACGGGTTGTACCTGCCGAGCGGCATGGACGGCGTGGGGGGGCTTAGTCAGCCGCATATCCAGCCCGGCGAGACCTACTGCTACGAATTCACGCTGCGCCAGCACGGCACCCACATGTACCACCCGCACGCAGACGAAATGGTGCAGCTTGCGGTGGGCATGATGGGGCTCTTCATCATCCACCCGCGCGAGGGCGAGCCGCGCCGCATCGACCGCGACTATGCCTTCCTGCTGCACAACTGGGCGCTGCACCCGGGCACCTGGCGGCCTGACCCCTCGATCATGACCGAGTTCGACCTCTGGACCTTCAACTCGAAGGTTTTCCCTGCCATCGAGCCGCTGGTCGCGGCTACGGGCGAGCGCGTGCGCATCCGCATCGGCAATCTTTCGATGCACGAGCATCCCATCCACCTCCACGGCGTGCAGTTCGATGTTACCGGTGGTGACGGCGGCCGACTGCCCGAGTCGCGCTGGCGTCGAGAGGTCACCGAGCTGATCGGTGTGGGCCAGATGCGGGATATCGAGTTCGACGCGGTGGCCGGGGACTGGGCGCTGCACTGCCACAAATCGCACCACACCATGAACGCCATGGGCCACGGCGTGACCAACATGCTTGGCGTGGACCAGCGCGGGGTGGAACAGGAGATCCGCGCGATGCTGCCGGGCTACATGGCCATGGGCGAGGCCGGCATGGCGGACCACCAGGATCACACGGCATCGGGCCATATGCCGGGCCCCGAGAACACCCTGCCGATGATGATGGGCAAGGGGCCTTTCGGGAATCTCGAGATGGGCGGGATGTTCACGCTGCTCAAGGTGCGCGATGGCCTCGCGCCCGGGGATTTCCGCGATCCGGGTCCGTATGCGCATCCGGAGGGCAGCGTCGCGCGGCGTGTGAGCCGTGATCCTGCGTTCGGGGCGCCGGTGCGTCGCCCTGGCTGAATGCGTCGTCGAGGCCGAAGACGTATCGTAGTTGCGCGCCATGCGCTCGAAAAGAGCCCTCGCCGAGGCGGAGTCGCCGCTCGCCCCGCGGCTTTCATCCCTTTGAACTATTTCTGGGATCTCGGGGGCTGTGGCATAGTCCTGTCGCTGGGCTGACACGGCCAGGACGGCCTTGGTCGATACCGTTGTATTCCTGATCGGCAAGGTGAACCCCATGGCGTTTTCCATGTTCCGCGCGCTCCCCGGAAGATCTCTTGCAGCGCTTGCGTTTGCCTGTCTTGCGCTCCCGTTTGCCGGGATGGCCGCAGCAGCACCGGTGCAGCAGAAACCCGCGGCGACGCTGCCCGCAGATGCCGCCTCGCCGTTGCGCATGCGCCTCCTGTCGCAGGAGCAGCTCGCCAACTCGCTCGCCTATGTCTTCGGGCCCGATATCACCGTCAGCACGCATTTCGCGCCCTTCCGGCGTACCGATGGCCTGCTGGCCAACGGCGCCTCCGCTGCCGGCGTCACCATCGGCCAGATGCAGGAGTTCCAGCGTACCGCCAGCGGTGTTGCTGCCGCGGTGGTCAGTCCCGCGAACCGTGGCTTCCTCGTGCCCTGCACGCCTCGTCGGGACGATGCAGCCGATCCTCGCTGTGCGAAGCGGTTCCTAGTGCCGGTGGCGCGCCTTCTCCACAGGCGCGCGCCAACCCCTGAACAGGAGGCTGCCATGGTGGCCACCGCGGGAGAGGCGGCAGATCGGCTCGGTGATTTCCATGCTGGCCTGGGGGTGGCGCTCGAAGGCCTGCTGCTCTCGCCTGCGATGCTGTTCATCATGGAGCGCAGCGAGCCCGATCCCCAGCGCCCCGGCCTGCGTCGGCTGGACTCCTACTCCCTCGCCAGCCGCCTCAGTTTCTTCCTGTGGAACGCCGCCCCCGATGATGCGCTCCTGAAAGCCGCCGAACGCGGGGAACTGCACGAACCCGACGGGCTGTCGCGCACCCTCGACCGCATGCTCGCCAGCCCGCGCGTCGAGACCGGCGTGCGTGCCTTCTTCGATGACCTGATGCGGTTCGATGATCTTGCGGTGGTGGCGAAGGACCCGAACATCTATCCCGCCTTCAGCGGAGAGACCGTCGAGGATGCGCGCGAACAGACCCTGCGCACGGTGGTGGACCATCTGCTGGTACGCCAGCGCGATTACCGTGATCTCTTCACCACGCGTGACACCTTCCTCTCGCCCTCGCTTGCCGTGCTCTACGGCGTGCCCGCACCACCCGGCTGGACGCCATACACCAGCCCCGCCGACAGCCAGCGTGTGGGCCTTCTCACGCAGGTTAGCTTCCTTGCGGCGCACGCCCATCCGGGGCGCAGTTCCGTGACGCTGCGTGGCAAGGCACTGCGCGAAAAGTTGCTCTGCCAGCAGGTGCCACGTCCCCCACCGAACGTTGATTTCTCCATCGTCGAGAACCCTGACTCCACGCTGCGCACGGCGCGCGAGCGTCTCGCCGCCCACCGCAGCAACCCGATCTGCGCAGGCTGCCACAAGATCACTGATCCGATAGGGCTCGCTCTCGAGCATTTCGATGGCGCTGGCCAGTACCGCGAAACCGAGGCAGGCGCGACCATCGATACCACCGGCGCGCTGGATGGCAAGCCCTTCGAGGATGTCCCTGGCCTCGCGAGCGTGCTGCGTGACAATCCGCTGCTGCCGACCTGCCTCGTGAAGCGCGTTTACAGCTACGGCACGGGCGGGCCTGCAGCGCCCGCCGACAAGCCGGTGCTCGCATGGCTCGGCGAGCGCTTCGCGGAGGGCGGTTACCGGCTTCCCGATCTTCTTCGCACCATCGCCACCAGTCAGCCCTTTCTGGTGGTCAACGACACCGCGGTTGCAGCGGCAGCGCCCGCCGCCACGCCTGCGGTGGCAACATCCGCAGTGGCCGGCGCGGCCGCAGGAGCACGCTGATGATCACCCGTTCCTCGACCTTCGAACGCCTGAGCCGTCGCCGCGTGCTGCGCGGCATGCTGAAAGGCGGTGCCGTCACGGTGGGCTTGCCGCTGCTGAACTGCTTCCTGAACAGCAATGCCTCGGCGATGGCGAGTGGCGCGCCTATGCCTGTGCGATTCGGGACCTGGTTCTGGGGCCTCGGCATGAATGCAAAGGTGTTCGTGCCCAGCGCTACGGGCCCCGGTTTCGTTCTGCCAGAAGAGCTCGTTGCCATCGAGCGCGTCAGGCAGCACATGAACGTTTACACCAACTTCAACGCCTACCGTGATTCCGCGCCGAACCTCTGCCACTACACCGGCTGGATCGTGACGCGCACCGGCATGGCCCCCATCGCAGCGGAAGACAAGCCCGGCGAGACGATCGACGTCTCCGTTGCGCGCCAGATCGGCCGCAGCTCGCGCTTCCCGAGCGTGAACGTGACCGCGAACGGCGATATGCGCACCAGCTTCAGCTACGAGAACGCCAACTCGATCAACGCCTCCGAGCCTTCGCCGCTCAACCTGTATGCGCGCATCTTCGGCGGCGATTACCAGGACCCGAACGCGCCCACCTTCACGCCCAGCCCGCGCGTCATGGCGCGGCGCAGCGTGCTCTCCGGTGTGATGGACCAGACGAAGGAACTGCAGGGCGTGCTGGGCGCCGAGGACCGGGCGCGCCTCGACCAGTACTTCACGGGGCTGCGTGATCTCGAGCGCCAGTTCGACCAGCAGCTCACCAAGCCCGAGCCGATCGCTGCCTGCGTGCCGGTCAAACAGCCTGGGGCCGATCCTGCGCCCGGCATCGATTCCGACACCGTATCCAAGCGCCACCGCATGCTCACCGACCTGCTCGTCATGGCGGTGGCCTGCGACCAGACGCGGGTCGTGAACATGGCTTACTCCGCCGCCTTCGCCTCCACCATCAAGGCGGGTTACGAGAAGCCCCACCACACCGCCACGCACGAGGAGCCGGTCGATCACCAGATCGGATACCAGCCGATCTCTTCCTGGTTCACGCGTCGCGCATTCGAGGAGTGGGCGTACTTCGTCGAGGCCTTCACGAAGGTGAAGGAGGGCGACGGCACGCTCCTCGACAACATGCTGATCTATGCCAGCACCGATTCGGGCCTCGCACGCGTGCACGCCATCGACAACATCCCCATGTTCACTGCCGGGCGCGCGGGCGGCAAGCTGAAGACCGGCTTGCACATCGACGGTGCGGGCAGTGCGGCCACCCGTGTGGGTTACACCTCGCTCAAGCTGATGGGCGTGGACGTGGCCTCGTGGGGCACCAAGAGCAACAGCACCTCGCAGCCCGTGGGAGAGGTCCTGGCGTGAGGGCGCTGCGCCGCCTGGCACTGGTGGCGATTGCTTGCGCTGCCCTCGTGCAGGGCAGCGCTGCCCGTGCTGCCGACCGCGAGGAAGCGTGGATTCCCGAACCGATGCCGCGTGGCTTCCGCGTGGAATCTTCGCCGATGGACGGCCCGGTCTTCGCCAACGCGGAGGGCCGCACGCTCTACCGATGGCCGTTTCGCGTGATGCGCAACGGCGTCACCGGCGATCCACGCGGCGAGTCGGTGTGCACTGGCGTGAAATACACCGAAAGCGGGGGTTTCATGAGCCCCTACCCCGGCGGCCTGGTGTTGCCGGAACTCGACACCCGCCCCGCCTGCACGGATGTATGGCCGCCGGAGCTCGCGCCCGCGGGGGCCGAAGCGGCTGGCAAATGGAGCGTCATCACGCGCAAGGATGGTCGTCAGCAGTGGGCCTATGACGGCGCGGCGCTCTACACCTCGGTACTCGATCACGCGCCCGGCGATGTGCTGGGCGGCGACAAGCCCGAGCAGCGTGGCGATTCTCCTGCCGTGCGCGAGCCGATCGCCCCGGCGCTGGACCTTCCGCCCGGGTTCACGGTGAACACCACGTTGCGCGGGCGGATGCTGCTCACCGAGCGCGGTTTCACCGTGTATACCTCGGATGCCGACCGGGGCGGCCGTTCGAGCTGCATCGGTGCCTGCGCGCAGGAATGGCAGCCGCTTGCGGCGCCCGCATCGGGGCGGGCACGCGGTGACTGGCGCATCGTCGATCGCGCAGACGGCGCGCGGCAGTGGGCCTTCCGCGGTCGTCCCCTGTATCGCCATCTCGCCGACACCCAGGTGCGCAGTCTCGAGGGTACCGATGTGCCCGGCTGGAAAGCCGTCTATCTGCAGGAGCTGCCGCACCCGCGCGAGTTCACCGTCCAGCAGACGCCTGCGGGCGAGGTGCTGGCCGATGCGCAGGGCAAGACCATCTACACCTACACCTGTGGCGATGATGCGCCGGACCAGCTTGGTTGCGATCACCCCAGCGAGACCCAGGTCTATCGCATCGGGCTCTGCGGGGGCGGCAGTGCGGAGCGTTGCCTGAAGAACTTCCCCTACGTTCTTGCCGCCGGCAACTCCCGCTCGGGCGGGCCGCTGTGGAGCGTGCTTGCCATAGATCCACGCAGCGGCCATTTTGCCCAGCCGGGCGCGCCGGAGGCATTGCGGGTGTGGGCCTTCCGTGGCCGTCCCGTCTACACCTTCGCAGGCGATCCCGGGCCGGGCGACACCAACGCCGAATCTCTTGGCGAATTCCAGTCCGAGCGCACCGGCTACAGGGCCTTCTGGTTGCGCAACGACGTTGCCCGAGTGGGGTTCTGATCCCGTGAAACAACCTCTCCCGCCCCGCCTCCTGCCGATGCTCGGCCTGCTGCTCGCAGGCTTTGCACAGGCCGATAACCCCGACCGGCCAGCGGGCGGCAGCATCGCCTATGTGCTCACCAACATGAGTTGGGCGATGCAGTCCACGCCCGGTGCGGCGGAGTGCCCCAAGGGGCTGAACGAGGGCACGCGCGAGCAGTTCAAGCAGCTGTTTCCCGACAACGGGAGCAAGCGCAGTTTCGAGAGCACGCAGCTGCGCCGCGAGATCGACGGATTCCACCCGACCACCGCGGCCGAGCCCTTCGCCTATCGCGAGGGTGAGGGTCCGGTGGCGCCGGGCCTGGACCTCGACGGCACTACCGGCCCCGAGGATTTCCGCAGCCCCGACGGGCATGAGGGCATCGACAACCAGATGCACCGCGTGCTCGGCTGCACGGCCAACTACCGCGCGCCCGACGGCCCGATCCGGTTCTTCGAAGACGAGATGGTGCTGCGCGAGAACTACAACCGCGTGGTGGTGCAGCTCCACGGTGTCGACAGCCTGAAGGACGACGATGCGGTTGATGTGCGCATCTTCCGGGGCCGTGACAAGGTGCTGGTGGACGCGGGCGGGCTGAAGGCCGTGTCTGGCGGTACGCAGCGCATGGATCTGCGCCGCGGCGCCAACTACATCCGCGAGACGCGTGGACGCATTTCCGGCGGCGTGCTGCGCACGGAGCCTGTGGATCTGCTCTACCCCTGGGACGTTTTCTATTTCCCGTCGGACCAGTACATGTACAAGGCGCGACTCGAACTGAAGCTCGAGCCCACCGCGGCCACTGGCCTGATCGGTGGCTACGCCGACGTCGAAACCTGGTATCTGCACACGATCAGGAACTGGGGCACGCACTACCAGAGTTACGGCAACTCTTCGGCCCCCTCGATCTACAAGGCGATGCGGCGCCTTGCCGATGCCGAGCCGGATCCGCAAACGGGTCGCAACCGCGCCATCTCGGGCGCGCTTGCCACGGTGTTCACGCAGGTGAACATCATCGAGCCTGATCCGGCCGAGTACGTCGAGGCGCTCACCCGCCGCCGCTTCACCGCCCCCTACCGCGGGATGCCTGCCGAACGCGATCCCGCCGAGGAACAGTTCGAGCCACAGCCTTCCATGCCGGCAGTTGCGGCGAGTGGTGCGCCCCGATGATGCGCGCTTCGCTGGCAGGTCTCGCTTTGCTGTTCGCCTGTGCGGGCGCAACGGCAGCAGGTTCCGGCAAAGAAGTCTGGATTCCAGAGCCCATGCCAAAGGGCTTCCGTGTCGAACGCACGGTGAGCGACGGCCCTGTCTTTGCTGACGCGAAGGGTCACACGCTTTACCGCTGGCCCTTCAAGGTGATGCGTAACGGCATCACCGGCGATCCGCGCGGCGAGTCGAACTGCGGCTCCGAGCCCGCGCGCCTCAGCGGCGGATTGATGAGCCCGTATCCGCCGGGCCTCCTGATGCCGGAACTCGACACCCGTCCCGCCTGCACCGATCTGTGGCCACCCGCGCTGGCTGCCGATGGAGCAAAGGACGTCGGCCGCTGGAGCATCATCACGCGCAAGGACGGCCGCCGGCAGTGGGCGATCGATGGCGCTGCGCTCTACACCTCGGTGCTGGACCGCCGGCCAGGGGATCTGATCGGCAGCGACAGCGGCAATCACCGCGGCGATTTGCCGGCGATGCGCGACCCGGTGGGTCCGGCGGCTGATTTGCCGCCGGGCTTTGCCGTCACGAGCACGTACCGCGGCCGTGTGTTGCGCACGGAACGGGGCTTTTCCGTCTATGCCCCGGACGCGGGCGGACCTGCCGCGGCGGGCTGCGATGCTGACTGCCTGCGCGTTTGGCAGCCCTTGCCAGCGCCCGCCTCGGCGCGGGCGCGTGGCGACTGGAAGCTCATCACCCGCGAGACGGGTGAGCTCCAGTGGAGTTTTCGTGGGCAACCCCTGTTCCGTTATCTGCCGGATCCCCGCCCGCATGCCCAGGACGGCACCGACGAGCCGGGTTGGCATCTGGTCTATGTGCAGGAAGCCCCGCCCGTGCCCGCGGAGTTCACCGTGCAGGCCACCACCGGCGGCTTGGTGATGGCCGATGCCCACGGTCGCACTATGTACACCTACGCCTGCGGTGATGACGCGCCGGACCAGCTCGGCTGCGATCACCCGACACAAACGCAGGTCTATCGCCTGGCGCTCTGCGGTGCTGGCAGTGCGGAGCGTTGCCTGAAGAATTTCCCGTACGTTCCGGCCGCGCGCGGCGCACGGGCCAGCGGTCTCTGGAGCGTGGTCAGCATCAACCCGCTGACCGGGCGCTTTGCCGCGGCGGGTGATCCCGGCGCGCAAAAGGTCTGGGCCTACCGCGATCGCCCTGTGTACACCTATGCCGGCGACGAGCGACCCGGCGATATCAACGCCGACAACTACGGCGAACTGCGCGCGCAGCGACAGGGCTACAACGCCATCTGGCTGCGCAACGACTTCACGCGCGAGGAGGGTTGAGGGACATGAGGCTCGCATCCCGTATCGCTGCCCTGCTGCTCGCAGCCTTGCCGCTGTCCCTGCCCTGCGCCGCCGACGCCGCCGCACCGCCCGGCGGCACCATCGCCTACGTCATCACCAACATGTCGTGGGCGCTGCAGGCCACGCCGGAGGCCAAGGAATGCCCGCAAGGCATCAACGACGGCAACCGCGAGCAGTTCAAGAAACTCTTCCCCGACACGGGCGTGCCGCGCAACCTGCTCGACACGCAATTGCGTCGCGAGATCGACGGATTCCATCCCACGACCTCGCCCGATCTTTTTCCTTTCTCGGAGGGGCAAGGGCCTACCGCACCGGGCATGGACCTCGATGGCGTTGCGGGCCCCGAGGATTTCACCAGCCCCGAGGGTGAAGCCGGCATCGACAACCAGATGCAGCGCGCCATCGGCTGCATCGCCAACTACCGCGGCCCGGACGGCCCCATCCGCTTCTTCGAAGACGAGATGGTGCTGCGCGAGAACTACAACCGTCTGATCGTGGAGCTCTCCGGCGTCAACAGCCTGAGCGATGACCCGGAGGTACGTGTCCGTATCTCGCGCGGCCGCGACAAGGTGCTGGTGGATGCCGGCGGCCTGAAAGCATTGCCCGGCGGCACGCAGCGCATGGATCTGCGCTGGGGCGCGAATTACCTGCGCGAGATGAAGGGCCGCATCGCCGGCGGGGTGCTGCTCACGGAACCTGTGGATCTGCTCTACCCTTGGGATGTGTTTTATTTCCCGTCAGACCAGTACATGTTCGGCGCGCGGTTTCGGCTTGCGCTCACGCCCACCGAGGCCAAGGGTCTGATCGCCGGTTATGCCGACATCGAGACCTGGTACCTGCACATGGTCAAGAACTGGTCCACGCACCACCAGAGTTATGGCCGCTCTTCGGCGCCGTCGATCTACAAGGCGATGCGTCGACTTGCCGACGCGCAGCCCGATCCGCAGACAGGCGCCAATCGCGCGATTTCGGGCGCGCTCGAGGTGAAGTTCACGCAGATGCAATTGCTGCCGCCTGATCCGGCGCAACTTGCCGATGCCCTCGCGCGCCGCTACACGGGCGTTCCCTACCGCGGCACGCCTGCGCCGCGCAGCGCCGCAGAGGAGCAGGACGTCGCTGCAGGCAGCGCCGCAGCGGGCAGTGGCTTGGTCGCACGCTGAGCAAAGGAGAGAGACGTGAAGAGGATCGACCCAAGACCTGACACCGGAGCAATCGCATGAACCGCATCACCCGCACGCTTTCTGCACTTTCGCTGGCGGCGCTGCCGCTCTTCTCCGTCGTTGCGCAGGCCGACGACGAGGACACCATCGCCTACCGCAAACACATCATGAAGACGCTGGACGAGCAGACCAACGCCATCGGCATGATCCTCTCGGGCGTGATACCGGCTGACAACCTGCAGCTCCATATGGATGCGATTGCCACCACCGCGGCGATGGCGCTGCGCTCCTTCGAGCCGAACGTGCCAGGTGGCGACGCAAAGCCCGAGGTCTGGAGCAACTGGGAAGACTTCTCGGCGCGCATGGCCGATTTCGAAAAAAAGACCGCCAATATGGCGCGCGTGGCGCGTGAGCAGGGCCCGGAGAACGCGGGAGAACTCGCGATCGAGGCGCTGGACTGCAAGAGTTGCCACGAGATCTACAACAGCAAGCGCAGCGACGACGAATAAGCGGAACGCCCCCGTGCGCGGGCTGCTGCTCGCCCTCGCGCTGACGCTGGGTGGAAGCGCTGCAGCGGCGGCCGATGCTGCCAGCGTGGAGCGCGGCCGGTATCTGGCAATAGCAGGCAATTGTGTTAGCTGTCACACGCGCCCGGGCGGCGAGCCTTTCGCCGGCGGGCTGGGGCTTCAGACGCCGCTCGGCCTGCTGCACACCACCAACATCACCCCCGATGCTGAGACCGGCATCGGGCGCTGGAGCCTCGGGGATTTCCGCCGTGCGATGCGCCAAGGCATCGCGGCAGATGGCTCCTATCTCTTTCCCGCGTTCCCCTACACCGCTTACACGCGGATGAGCGATGCGGAGATCGCCGATCTTTTCGCCTGGCTGCAGGGCCTTGCGCCGGTGCGGTACACGCCGCCTGAGAACGGCCTCATGTTCAGCATCCGCTGGCCGATGATGGCGTGGAACGCGTTGTTCCTCGAGGAAGGCCCGCAATCTCCGGATCCTGCGCAATCCGCCGAGTGGAACCGCGGCGCATACCTTGTGCAGGGCCCCGGTCATTGCGGTGCCTGCCATACGCCGCGTAACGTGTTGCTGGCCGAAGATCCCGCGCGCGCCCTGCAGGGCGGCGTGATGACGGGCGAGGTAGCGCCCGGCCTGCAGCGGTCCTGGTTTGCCGTGAACCTGCGCAATGTGAAGCACGGCCTCGCCACGTGGACGTCTAAAGATCTGACGACCTACTTCGCCAAGGGCTACAGCATGCGCGGCGCGAGCTTCGGGCCCATGAACGAGGTGATCACGAACAGCCTTTCGCAGCTTCGCTCCGAAGACCAAAGGGCCATCGCCACCTACCTGAAGAGCCTTGGCGGCGCGGAGTACGTTGGCCC
>Ga0315900_10009057_pt1 | contig 12682 bp, 13 predicted proteins | sample LakEriMetagenome_FD_203521 | JGI IMG/M metagenome (GOLD analysis project Ga0315900, IMG submission 203521) | Freshwater fungal communities from buoy surface, Lake Erie, Ohio, United States - Buoy 12 MA114 | ecosystem: Environmental > Aquatic > Freshwater > Lake > Lake biofilm | place: USA: Lake...
CTCCCAAGGTCGGGCCTTAATCACAGATCGCACCTTAAGAACAGATCGTTGGTGGGTGCAACCATTAATCACATTCGCAGTTTTAATTGCCTTTGTTATTTATGCAACCTTTAGAGCATTTGAAAATAAACATTACTTCGCAGAGCCTTTGATCTCACCATTTTACTCACCCTGCTTATCAACTGTTTGTGTTGAGGGAGCTGCTCACTTTGGTACACCAATTGGGAGTGTGACTTTATTTGGACTTTTAATTTCGCCAGCCTTATTTATTTTAATCGTCCCATTAGGTTTTAGATTAACCTGTTACTACTACCGTAAGGCGTACTACCGATCATTTTGGATGTCACCGCCAGCTTGCGCAGTAGCCGAACCTCATAAGAAGTACACCGGGGAAACTAGAGCACCATTAATCTTACAAAATGGTCATCGCTGGTTTTTTTACGCCGGCCTTGTCCTTAACGTAATTTTGACCTATGACGCAGTAATTGCATTTAAAAATGAGCAAGGTGAATGGGGACATATGTCAGTTGGCACATTAGTTCTCCTACTAAATGCCACCCTACTTTGGCTCTACTCCGCATCCTGTCACACCTGCCGCCACACAATTGGTGGAAGATTAAAGAATTTTTCAAAACATCCAATTAGATATAAGGCTTGGGGAGTTGTCTCCACCTTAAATCACTACCATCCAAACTTTGCTTGGGTCTCACTCTTTGGCGTTGCCTTTACCGATTTTTATGTTCGCCAGGTCGCAAGTGGGGCCATTACCAATTACTACTTCTTTTAAAAAAGGGTGATCAAATAACTTATGAGTGAAAAGGTAGAAATGCAACGACACAATTACGATGTAGTGGTAATTGGTGCCGGAGGTGCTGGGCTGCGCGCTGCAGTTGAGGCTAGAAGTGCTGGCCTGCGGGTTGCAATTATTTGTAAATCATTATTTGGCAAAGCCCACACCGTGATGGCGGAGGGTGGAGTGGCTGCCTCAATGGGTAATGTCAATGAAAATGATGGTTGGAAGGTTCATTTTAGAGACACGATGCGTGGCGGAAAATTTTTAAATCACTACCGAATGGCAGAGCTTCATGCCAAAGAGTCCCCAGATCGAGTTTGGGAGTTAGAGCTATGGGGCGCTCTCTTTGATCGCACCAAAGAGGGGAAGATCTCTCAACGTAACTTTGGTGGACATGAGTACCCACGTCTTGCCCATGTTGGTGATCGAACCGGTCTTGAATTAATTAGAACTATGCAACAAAAAATTGTTGCGATGCAACAAGCAGATAAAAAAGAGTTTGGGGATGCCGAGAGTTACCTAAAGGTATTTGCTGAGGTAACAATTACCGATGTCTTAAAGGAAAATGGAAAAGTAGCTGGAGTTTATGGCTATCGCAGAGAGGATGGCGTTGAGTTTTTATTTGAGGCAAGTGCGGTTATCTTGGCAACTGGTGGCGTTGGTAAAACATTTAAAATTACCTCAAACTCCTGGGAGGGTACTGGAGATGGCCATTCGCTGGCATTAAAAGCTGGTGGCAACTTAGTTGATATGGAGTTTTTACAATTTCATCCAACCGGCATGGTTTGGCCACCATCTGTGCGTGGAATTTTAGTAACCGAGTCAGTTCGTGGTGAGGGTGGGGTATTAACCAATAATTTAGGTGAGCGATTTATGTTCAAATACATTCCAGATGTATTTAAAGATAAGTATGCCGACAACGAGGCAGAGGCAGATCGTTGGTATATCGATCAAGATAATAATCGCCGGCCCCCAGAGTTATTACCCCGCGATGAGGTTGCCAGAGCGATTAACTCTGAGGTTAAAGCTGGTAGAGGATCCCCGCATGGCGGAGTTTATTTAGATGTATCAAAGCGTTTAAGTGCTGAAGTTATTAAAAAACGATTGCCATCTATGTGGCATCAATTTTATGAGTTAGCTGGAGTTGATATAACTAAAGAGGCGATGGAGGTTGGACCAACCTGCCACTATGTAATGGGTGGCGTTGAGGTTGAACCTGATACCGCAGCCGCTGTTGGAGTTCCTGGTCTTTTTGCCGCAGGTGAGGTGGCAGGTGGCATGCATGGCTCAAATAGATTAGGTGGCAACTCACTCTCTGACCTTTTAGTTTTTGGTCGTCGGGCAGGAGTTGGCGCATCTGAGTATGTAAAACACAATCAACCGGTAAAGGTTAGCCAGAGCACATTAAAACTTGCTGCTGAAAAGATTGCCGCTCCCTTTAAACGCACAGGAGGAGAGAATCCATACACCCTTCACCAAGAGCTACAAGAGATCACCCATAACCTAGTTGGCATTATTAGAACAAAAAGTGAGTTAGCAGATGCGATAAGTAAGATTGAAGATATCAGAAAGCGAATTGAGAATGTATCAGTTGCGGGAGATCGCTTATTTAATCCAGGATTTCACCTCTCATTTGATCTAGATAATATGTTGCTAGTTGCCGAGAGCACTGCAAAATCTGCCATTGTCCGAGAGGAATCTCGTGGCGGGCATACAAGAGATGATTTTCCCAAGATGGATCCAAAGTGGCGCACACTTAACAACATTGCATCCTTTAATGGCAAAGAGGTAGTGGTAAAACAACAGCCACTGCCGGTAATGCCAAAGGAGCTATTTGAATTATTTGAAGTAAATGAATTAGAGAAGTACTTATCAAAGGATGAACTAGTAAAGGGCGGCAGATAATGAGTAAAAAACTAAAACTTAAAATCTGGCGCGGAAATGTAGATTCTGGCGCCCTGCAAGAGGTTGAGGTAGAGGCAAATGAGGGTGAGGTTGTACTTGATGTAATCCACCGGGTGCAGGCAACTCAAATGGGAGATCTAGCAGTTCGCTGGAATTGCAAAGCGGGCAAGTGTGGCTCGTGTTCGATGGAGATAAATGGCAAACCACGACTTGCTTGTATGACCCAGGTAGCAAGCTTTGCCGATGGTGAAGCTATCACCGTAACCCCACTTAGAGCATTTCCGGTAATAAAAGATTTAGTAACTGATGTTTCCTTTAATTATCGCAAAGCGATGGAGGTTGAATCCTTTACCCCACCTGCTGATCTAAAGCCAGGAGCGGCCCGAATGGCCCAGGTGGATGTTGAGCGAAGCCAGGAGTTTAGAAAATGTATTGAGTGCTTTTTATGCCAAGACACCTGCCATGTAATTCGCGATCATGAAGAGAATAAAAAGAGCTTTGCTGGCCCAAGATTTTTCATCCGCATCGCCGAGCTTGATATGCACCCGCTTGATATCTTAAAAAATCGAAAGAAAAAAGCCCAAGCAGAGCATGGGCTTGGTATGTGTAACATTACAAAGTGTTGTACTGAGGTGTGCCCTGAGCATATTCGCATCACCGATAACGCAATTATTCCTATGAAGGAGCGGGTGGTTGATGAGAAGTATGACCCAGTTAGATGGCTAGGAAGCAAAATTAGAAAACGTGAGGGTATTGTTTAAATAAGGATGAGTTTAATAATTCGTCTAATTGCAGGAGCTCTCGCCTTTTGGGCAGCAACCTCATTACTTTCAGGGGTAAGTGTTAATGGTGGGGCGCGGAGCTATCTTTGGGTGGCACTTCTTTTTGGTTTAATAAATGGCATCTTAGGTTCAATTGTTAAATTATTAACTCTGCCAGCAATCTTAATTACTCTGGGTTTATTCTCATTAATTATAAATGCTGCAATGTTGATGTTAACTGCTAGATGGAGTGATCGCTTAGATGTGGCAGATTTTTGGTCAGCTCTTTGGGCCTCATTAATTATTTCCCTGATAACAACAATTATTACAAAATCCTTAAAGAGCAAAAAGTAATTTAACTCTTTAATACCTTTGCCATATAAGCCTCAACCTCATCTGGGTGGCGCGGAAGAGAGTTTGATAAAACTTTAGCCCCTGATTGGGTCACCAACACATCATCTTCAATTCGAACTCCAATACCGCGATACTCTGGGCTAAAGAGTGTGTCATCTGCTTGAATATAAAAACCAGGCTCAACGGTGAGAATCATCCCTGGCTCTAATACCGCATCCATGTACTGCTCCTTTCTAGCATGGGCGCAATCATGCACATCAATACCAAGGTGATGGCTTGATGAGTGAAATTGCCACCTTCGGTGAAAACCATTTTCTTCCCGCAATGACTCTTCAACTGTTACTGGTAGCACCCCTAACTCATACGCACCTTTTGCAATCTCCTGCATACAGGCAATGTGAATATCTTTAAATTTAGCCCCAGGTTTAATTGCGGCAATCCCAGCAGATTGTGCTCGATAGACGATCATGTAGATATCACGCTGTGCTTTTGAGAATCTGCCACTTACTGGAAAGGTTCTAGTTATATCTGCTGTGTAGTGAGAATCTAACTCAACGCCAGCATCAATTAATACCAAGTCATCTGGCAATACATCACCATCATTTTTAATCCAATGCAAAATACAAGCATGTGAGCCGGCGGCAACAATTGGTGAGTAACCGTTCTCATTTCCTTCAACCCTAGCTCTGCCATAAAAGGCAGATTCAATCACTCGCTCACCTCTAGGCTTTGAGGTAGCAGCTGGGAAAACCTTGACCATATCGGCAAAGCCTCTAGCTGTGGCATCAACTGCCTGTTGCATCTGATCTATCTCATACTTATCTTTAACCGCTCTCATAGCTGAGATGTAATTCAAGAACTCATTTTCACTCTCTGTATTTTCTTTAACTAATTTATCTATTGCAGAATCCTCACCGCGGACAAGTAGAGTCTCTTTTCTATCCATTAAAAACTCTTCAATTGATTCAATTTGTCTAACCTCAATTCCATACTTAGTCTCAGTTTCTTGCAATGTCATTCTTCTGCCAACCCAGAACTCACCAAATCTTGTGTCCTTATAAAATTCGCTGTCGTTTCGAGTAGATCTTGGGTGAATAAACAACAACGCCTCATGGCCTGAACTAGTTGGCTCCATTACTAACAAAGAGTCTGGGACACAATCTGATGCAACTATTCCAGTAAACCAACTAAAAGCTGAGTGAGCTCTGAATTGGTAATTAGTGTCGTTACTTCTAACCTTTAAAGAACCTGATGGAAAAATTAATCTCTTGCCAAAATATTTTTTAGACAATTCGTCTCTACGTCGTTTTGTAAAGGGGATTGATAGATGGGGAGAGATTCCTGTCAAAGGTGATGAAGCCCAGCCCTCTTTCATAAACTCCGTCATAGCATCAGCAACTGTACTATCCGGGGTTCTTATTTCAAACCCTTTTTCATTGCTGGTAAATTCAGAATTCATATATGATTATAAACAGCTTACCGAAGTGAACCAGTCATACTGTAATCCGAACCAATTTCCCCGTGAATAACCAATATCGTGATTATTAAATCCATAGAGATTTAATAATTGAATATAATGATCTGTACTAGAGAAGGCGGCGAGCACAACTCCAGTGCGTTCGTTAAAATAGTCGTGAATTTTCCTATACTGTACTAATCTGTCGTCACTCATCCGCTCTAATTGAGAGTTAGCATAAATAAAGTTTGTAATTTCAGGAATACAAGCTATCAATGTTCCCTCAGGTTTTAGAACTCTTCTTATTTCAGCAAGATTGTCCTGAATCTTTCCTTGTTCTCCGTCAAGATAATACAAAGCATGCCAAGACACTACTAAGTCAAAAAAACTATCCAAATATGGGAGCTTTGAATTATGCCCTACCCTAAAATCTATTCCATTATGTTGGGACAGGAGATGGTTGACAATTTTTCCATCAACTTCGGTTGCGTGGGTTTCAAACCCTGTATCGCGAAGTAAAACAGAGTTTCTACCGTCACCGCATCCGATATCTAGAGCTTTACCGGAGACCGTGATAGGCTTTAAATTAGGATAAGAACCTTTAATAATTCTTACTAAACCCTCAGCGGGAAACATGGTTGTTTTGGAAGAAGTAATTGATGGAACATATCTAGAAAAGTCTGACATAAGTGCAAAGAATACAATTAAAAAGGGGAGTAATGAAGCCAAAACTCCTAGAATGCACACTTAGAGATGGATCGTACGCGATTGACTTTCAATTCACTTCTCAATTTACAGGAGTGTTATGCAGGGAGTTGGACAATCTAGGCTTTGATTACATCGAGGTAGGTCACGGAATTGGCATAGGAGCTGAAAAAAAATATAGAGCAGCTGCGGCAACAGATATGGAGTACGCAATTGCTGCCGAAGGTGTATCTAAAAATTCAAAATGGGGAATGTTTGCACAACCCCACATTTCAACACTTAAGGAACTTAAAATACTAAGAGAATTGGGAATGAAATTTGTTCGCATTGGCGTTGATTCATCTGAACTTCAAAGAGGGCTTGACTTGGCTCAAGGCGCCTCAGAATTAGGTGTAGAGGTTTTTATCAATTTAATGAAATCTTACAGAAATTCTAATGATGAAATGAAAGATGCTTGCAGATTAATTAGTGAAAAACCATGGATAAAAGGTTTTTACCTTGTAGATTCGGCAGGTGGAATGCTAACTTCACAAGTAGATACCCTTTCAAAATCAATTCAAACCAATTCTAGGCAAGACTTGGAACTAGGATTTCATGGGCATGATAATTTAGGAATGGCATTAGCGCATAGTTTACTGGTTATGCAGAATGGTTTCTCACTTATCGATTGTACATTACAAGGGCTAGGTAGAAGTTCTGGTAATACATCAACCGAGCGTCTTATTGCATTACTAAATCGCGAAAACATATCCAATAAGATTGATCCAATTCTAGCAATGAAGCTTAGTGATAAGTACATACGGCCTATTATTCCTAGAGCTGGACATTCTGGCTTAGATACTATGGCTGGCTATGCACTTTTTCATACTGCTTATATGGATCAACTCCTGGAAATTGCACGAGCGAATCGTGTTGACCCCTATGCTCTAATGCAAGAAATAGGCACGTCTTCTCCAGCAGAAGTAGATATTCAAAAAATAATTAATAAACTTAAAAATAAAAATAGTTTTTTGGAAGAGGCACTTCCAACTGACAGGTATGTTGGAAATGAACAAACCTAAGAGTAGTTTTCAATTACCACCTTTACATAACCTAGAAATAATTGACGCTGGCACTAATAAAATTTTAAAATTCAAAAGTTTACCAATAAAACCACAGAATTGGTTGCTATATGACGGAAAAATTAAAAAAAACATCTTTTATTATTTAGAACTTTGCAACAAAGAAGGTAGTAATATTTTTTTCTCAAATTTACAGAGTAAAAAAGACCAAGAAAAAATACTCTTCAATCTTAATAAAATTTTTCCACAAAGTAATAAGTTACTTGCGTTCTGTACGAGCGGTTCAACCGGTAGATTCAAGATTATCATTCATTCATTAGAATCTTTAATAAGTTCAGCGCAAGATTTAATTCGACATTATCCAACTATAGTTGGCGGGATAACATACTCTGGTTTCCCTTTAAACTACATGGCTGGAGTCTTAAATAATACAATCGTAGCGGTACTAGCAAATTCATTAATCGTTCTTGACGAGGATTTTAATTTTTCGACAGCTTATAGATTAAAAAGTATGCTCAATAAACACAGTATTACCTGGTCTTGGTTAAGCCCCGGAGTGATTAATTCATTTCTAATCTCAGGCCAAGAAATAGATGCTTCAAATAAACTTAATCTAATTCTTAATGCAACCGGACCCTTATTTTCTGATAAAAGAATCCTAGCCAGTAGTCGATTTAATGCACCCGTACTTAACACCTACGGGCTTTCAGAACTGTTGTTTGTTTCGGGAGAAAGCGAAGTTCAAAGTGATGTAACCATAGGAAAGCCCTTGTTTATGAAAAATATTTACCTTTATGAAGGTCGGATAGCGATACAGACTAACACCGAGTGCAAATACATTTTTCAAATAGCAGAAGATTATGAATTATCTCCAATTGTTATTGATAGAACACCACAGGGTCAATTTCTTACCCAGGACCTAGGAAAAACTATGAACAATAGCTTTATATTGAGTGGCAGAGCAGATGATATAGTGATTCGTAATGGTGCGAATATATCTCTTTCCCTACTGGAACAAGCTGTAGAGTCTTACCCACACGTAGTTCATGCTTGCGCACGCATAAACTTCACTACTAAGTTCGAATTTCTTGAGGTTATATTAGAGATACAAGACCATGCTGAGTTTAAAGAATCAGAGATCAGAAGTTATTTGGTTAATTTGTTACCCCAATCGCACCTCCCTTCAAAAATTATACTAGAAAAACTTCCAAGATTACCTTCAGGTAAAATTGACAAAATTTCAATCAGAAATATAACGAGGAGATTATGAAAATTTTAGCAATCTCACACTTCACTTTTTGCCTTCCAGAAGAGTTTAAATCATTTGGAAAAGATATTTTTGGAAATGGTACTGAAATTAACGTGCAAAACCATGTGAACAAAAAAATTTTTATGGAAGGAGAAGACCCTACGCACTATCTGTATTGGAATAAAAATGGAATAGAAGTTACGTCATATCTTAATACAAGGTTTAATTCCCCTGATGGCCGTGACCTAGCATATAAATTTTTAGCAACTTATGCTAGCGCTCCATACCAAATAAATATGTGTTATTCCTCTGAATTTGTGTCTTTCCTAAAAGAGTTCGGGAGGTTAGAAAAAATAGGCAATAACGGGTTTCTTTTAAAAGGAGCAGGAGTATTTAAGGACTTTAAGATTCTTAGTGACTGCACCAATCCTTTTTCTAAGCCAAATCAATATCTAGATGAACCAGGGCTTTCTGCAATAGCCGTTTATATAGATTCGGTCGCAGAAAGTATACAATTTGGAAATGCTTTGGGAGAAATTAAAACAAAACCTTATGAAGTCTGTCTTGGAGACAAAAAATTCCAAGTTCAATTTGTGAAAATTGGTGGTGTGAATATTGAGCTCTTATCCAGAAGTTAAGTATTTTGATTTTTCACACACCATACGAAATGGGATGACTACCTTTCCTCGACCTTGGCACAGAAAAACTATCATTGAAACCATGGGAACAATTAGTTCATTTGGTCGACGCACCTCATATATTTCGATAGGCACTCATTCTGGAACTCATATCGACGCACCATCTCATTTTATTATTGACGGAATATCGGTCGATAAAATTGATTTATCTCGTTTTTTTGGAAGTGCCGAAGTGTTTAATCTTATTAACTTGCCCACTTCCCACGAAATAAGTAAAGATGAGCTAAAAATGTTATTAACAGGTCATAAATTTGGCACATCCATTTTCTTAAATTTTGGGTGGGGTTTTAATTTTAATAATCCAAAAAAGTATTATGAAAACCAGTCATGGATTACGGAAGAAGCTGCAGAATACCTGGTAACTCTTAACCCACCAGTTTTAGCATATGATTTGGCAATGTTAGATAACCCGCTAAATGGACATGGTTGTTCTATAGATAGTCCAATACATAAGATTTTACTAGGCAATGGAATACCATTAATTGAAAACGCAATTTTCCCAAAATACTTACCAAGACATTTATATTACTCTGTATTTCCCTTAAAGCTTGAAGAACTCGATGGATCACCAGTTAGGTTTGTAGGTTGGGAAATATGAAGTTGGTTATTGAAAAAATGATTATAGCCTGGTCAAAAGAAAATTTAAATATAGAAGTCGATGGGGATTTATTTAGCGCAGGAAAATTTGATAGTTTAATGTTCGCAGAGCTTATTGCTTTTCTAGATACAAAGTTACAAATTGAAATTAACTTTTCTGATTTATCCAGTTGGGAAAAGATAAAGAATCTAGATGGATTATCCACTTTTATTGCGAACCAAATCTCAGAATCATAATGTCTGTTTGGTCAATAGAGGATCTCCATAAATCCCTTGTGTTATTGGGAATTAAAAGTGATAGTAATGTATTTATCCACGCAAATCTTGGCCTATTAGGCAGGAGTAATTTTGCAATTAATCAAGTTCCTTCAGCTATATTGAGTAAAATTGAAGGAATAATTGGTAAAAGTGGATTAATTTGCCTTCCGGCATTTACTTATTCTGCGGGGCGACGTGAGATTTATAAACCTTACACATCGCAAGGCCTGCACGAGATGGGGAGCTTGAGCTTAGAGGCTTACGCTCGCTCATACATGCGTTCTATGGATCCGATGTTTAGTGTTCTTTGTTACGGAAATAAATCTTTAGAATTGTTTAAAGGTTTAGGAAATAGTTCTTTTGGTCCTAAAAGTTTTTTTGAAAGAGCAACGGATATGAATTTTCGTATGCTACTTTTTTGTGTAGGTTGCGGTACTACTTTCTTACATGAAATTGAAAGGCAAATTGGAGTAATTTATAGATCAGAGAAAAATTTTAGTTATGAAATTCAAAAAACTGAAAATGCACCTATTTTTAGTAGCACCTGGAAAAGTTATGTCCGTGATTTAGAAGATATAGATACAGAAGCCGATTTTAGACTTTTGTCTACAGAATTTATAAAACACCCAAATGTACGCACAGTCCAACTTGGCAAAGGTTATATTATTAGTTATGAACTAGATACGCTTAAAGAATTTGTTTACAGTAAATTAATTACAAATCCTTGGTACTTAATAAAAAAAGGTCATAAGGATTTAGAGACTGGTCACATATGATAATCGGCATTGGTATCGACATTGAGGAGGTTCCGCGCATTAAAAAAGCATATAAACAAAAAAATTTTTTGCGGCAATTTTATCTAGGAAACAAGAATCCTAATAAAGCACCTTCAAACTATCCAAGTGATTATTGCATTATTGAGGCACTTTTTAAGGCTTTAGGTTGCCCAACTGACTTTGCTACGAAAAATTTTTCAATAGTACGAATCAATGGACAGCCACGTATTGAAATTCTTGATATAGAGCCAAATCATTTCTTTAATTTCAATACACATGTATCAGTTTCTTATGCTAGAGATTTGGTAATTTGTATTGTAGTTGTAGAAGGTGAAAATACATAAAAATCAAGTAAGATTATTATAAAAAAGCAGAATTATAGAAAATCTCATTGCTTACAGAAGCTTCACATTTCTAATATTTTAAATTTCAATAATATCGTGAGCAAGTAATATTTCGATTATTTCGTTAATTTGCATTAATTCAATTCCACATTTGTTTGAAACGTCTTCTAAAGTATGGCAACCATCCAGGTAAGATAGAACATCCATCATTTTTCTATTTAGATCACTATATGATTGTCTTGAAGAAAGGTTTGGGTAAAGATCGCGCTTACCCATTTGAGGCTCACAAAGTATTTTTGATTTGGGAACACGTTTAGATTCTATTTCTTTAACTATATCTGATAGAATTTTCAGAGATTCTTCTAGAGATTCTTCAGAAATAATTTCTAAATTATCAAGGTTTGTATGATACTCGGAGTAGGTATCATATTTGCTTCTTGTGATAGCACATACAGGTAAATCAATACCGGGCGAACAAAACTGTCTTTCGTCTGATCCGCGATCTAACCATGAATAAGTGATATATTCTGGGAATTTAACACGAAGAACTTCTTTGGTTATTCGATCAGCGTAATTATTTCCCTGGCGGCTAGGTACATATGAAAAATTACCTTTATCTCCAATACATGTTAAAACCCACCCAGCGATTATTTTCTTTTTCATCCTTCTATAGTTTTCAGACAAATAAGCAATGGCTCCAATTGTTTCTGGCAAGAATAAGAATCTGTAAGTATAGTGATGGTTTATATTTGCGATTTCCTTGATTAAAGCTACCGATAATACTGGCCCACTAAGTTCATTATTGGCCATCGACGGGTGGCAAATATAAGTGGAAAAAAGTATTTCTTGACTGGATTTTCCTTTTAAAACAACTTCACCATAATTTAATACCCCACCTTCATCAGAACCTTTTAGTGAGGAATTAATATAAACTCGGAAGGGGCCTTCTCCTAATTTTTCAAATTCTTGTTTAGTAATACAAAAGCCCCAATCATTTTTATAATATGAGGTAACGTAAGGTATTGCATTGGGTATTTCATCAATATAATGAATATGCTTTAATAATTCCTCCTTTGATACTATTTTATCGATAGGAATGCTGTACCCAACTAGATGTAAATTACAATTAGAGAATTCAGCCAACCTAGAACCATCATTTCGTTCAATAAAAGCATTATCAACATTCCATTCATGAGGGATGACCCAATCAAACGCAGGGTAACCAGATTTAAATTCACCGATACTCATATTTGGAACTAAATCTTGCAGATACCTAAGAGTCTCACGATTTCCTTCTCCGGATAGACTCCGATTTAACGGAAAAAGATCCTTCATCCATGAAAACATTTCAACACCATAAATCATAGAATAAGTCTACTGGAAAAAATAATTTTTAGAATTATGTAATAAATTTAATTATTAAGCAGGGAGATACAACTCAGTATTTAGCTCATTTATAGGTAACTATTTATGACTAAATTTGTCAATGAATCTCTGTTTTTCTTTCACTATTCACACAAGCAAACTTTCTAATTAGACCTTAAATTGTACTTATAATGGTCAAGAAGTTATCATAAAGTCACTGGAGACGTCGCATAGCCCGGTCTAGTGCGCCTCACTGCTAATGAGGTTAACCCCTAAAGGGTTTCGGAGGTTCAAATCCTCTCGTCTCCGCCAAAAATATATCGGTGCAAGAGCATACGAAAATAGCTAGATAAAGTAATT
>Ga0315900_10009059_pt1 | contig 12682 bp, 12 predicted proteins | sample LakEriMetagenome_FD_203521 | JGI IMG/M metagenome (GOLD analysis project Ga0315900, IMG submission 203521) | Freshwater fungal communities from buoy surface, Lake Erie, Ohio, United States - Buoy 12 MA114 | ecosystem: Environmental > Aquatic > Freshwater > Lake > Lake biofilm | place: USA: Lake...
CATTGATCTGGAAGGACTGGCATCGCACAAGGGCTCTGCTTTCGGTAATTTGGGAATGCCGCCGCAACCCACACAGGAAATGTTTGAGAACCTGTTAGCAGGTGCGTTGGCTGCCTTTCAACAATTGCCTCAGCCACCCGATATCATCTGGCTGGAAGATGAAAGTCAACGAATAGGGAATATCAATATTCCCAGCACCCTATTCAATCAAATGCGGAATAGTCCGCTCTATTTTTTAGATATACCCTTTGAGGAAAGACTACAACAAATCATGAAAGATTATGGGAGTCATCCGAAAGAACAGATCATTACGACCATTTTGCGAATCCGTAAACGGCTGGGCGGACTGGAAACTAAAATGGCTGTTCAGTGGATACTGGATGATGATCTCGCCAATAGTTTTCGGATCCTCTTAAAATATTACGACAAGTATTATCTGGGTAGTTTAGAGAACTTCCGGCCTGCAGCTGCCAGCTTCATTAAAAAAATTCCCTTGGAGGGAGTGGATGCACAAAAAAGCTATGCCGCCCTAATTGAATCATCGAAAGAGCGTGCCCTGTAACCATTCCCTCACGGCCCCCAAGCCCATCCACCCCATCACCAGCACGACCAGCCAGCCTGCTACCTGCATCCATATCGGATGTTTATAGCCCTTCATCAATTTCACCTGGGTACCGGCAATTAAAAGTGTGCCGAGTGCAATAGGCAGAATAAGACCATTGATCATACCGGCCAGGAGCAATAGTTGCGCAGGCTTTCCTACAGCAACAAAAAATAGGGTAGATATTATAATGAATCCTGCAATGAAAAGTCTTTCCTGTCTGGCAATCCATGGATGAAAGGTCTTCATAAAAGAGACAGATGTATAAGCGGCACCCATCACGGAAGAAAGAGCTGCTGCCCATAATACGATACCAAAAATCCTCAGTCCCCAGTTCCCTGCAACAAATCCAAAAACAGTAGCTGCCGGATTATTTTTATCGGGTATACAGCCCAGCTGCACTGCTCCCAAAACAGCTAAGAAAAGAATGAACCGCATCAATCCTGAAATCAGTATGCCTGCTGTTGCACTCTTATCGGTTCTCGCCAGGTTTTCTTTGCCCTTGATACCCGCATCCATTAATCGATGCGCACCGGAAAAGGTAATATAGCCTCCTACAGTGCCCCCCACAATGGTAATGATTGCCTGCGTGCTGACCACCTGGGGTACGAAAGTGTGGTGAACAGCCTGAATAAGGGGCGGATGCGCAACGATGGCTATTATCAACGTAAGCAGAATCTTGGCCATACCGGCTACACGTGTAAATTTATCGAGCATCGATCCGATCTCCCGGTACCAAAAAAGCAGTAATGCAATCATACAACTCAAGACAGCCCCTGACTCGAAACTAATACCCGTTAATACGTTCAATCCCATGCCACAACCTGCGATGTTGGCTATATTGAATGCAAATCCACCGGCCACTACTAAAAAAGAAATGAAATAACCCCAACCCGGTAGCAACTGATTGGAGAGGTCCTGGGCGCGCATTTCACTCACGGTGATGATGCGCCACGTATTCAGCTGCGCACCGATATCAAGTAATAGCGAAACAAGAATCACGAAGCCAAAGCTGCTCAGCAGCTGATAGGTAAATACAGTTGTTTGGGTAAGGAAACCCGGACCAATAGAAGAATTGGCCATCAGAAAAGCTGCGCCCAAGCCAGCGCCGCTGAACCAGTTGTATTTATTTTTTTCTGAGCTCAATATGATGGGTTTGCAGGAAATCAGATAAAGTGGCGGCCAAAGCAGCTGCCCCCGGCGCATCTCCATGTATACAAATAGTATCGGCTTGAACCGGTACCATTTCTCCTGATACGCTGATCACCTTTTGTTTTGTCACCATTAGAAGAACCTGTTGACAACTGGAAGCTGTTTCTTTTATCAATGCTGCCGGATGGCTTCGTGCAAGCAGCTGTCCCGCATCATCGTATCGCCTGTCTGCGAATGCTTCTTGCCAGTTAGTTAATCCGGCTGCTGTTGCCGCAGTGATGGAACAAGACCCACTCAATCCATAGAGACATAATTGCGCATCAACATCTCTTACAGCCCTCGCAATGGTGTCAGCAATGGCTGGATTTTTTGCAGACATATTATATAAGGCGCCATGTGGCTTCACATGATGTAAGGAGGTACCCAACTCATCAGTAATTTTCTTCATCAAAAAAATCTGCTCGGTGAGCAGATCGTATAACGCCTCATCTGAAAGATATTGTTCTACTCTGCCAAAATTGAATCGGTCAGCAAATCCGGGATGAGCCCCGATGTGGAGGTTGTGTTCTAAAGCCATCAAAGCAGTTGCGCGCATTCGCTCTTCATCACCTGCATGCGCTCCGCAAGCAATATTAACACTGCTGATGAAGGGCATCAGTAATGCATCATCCGGATAACCTTCACCGAGGTCGCAGTTGATATCAATTTGTAGCATGATTCTTTGAAACAATCAATTGGTAAGATACGAAGCCAGGCGGAAGTGCATTGATTTTTCGAGTCGGGAAAGATACGATTGTTGATCGCGCAGTAATTGTTCTGCCTGCTGCCGGGTGGTCCATTCAAAATGAATTGGTTGGTTGAGGGGCCATTGTGCCAGGCGTCCGGCGTCCGCTGCAATCACCTGTGCGATGCGCGGATAGCCCCCCGTGGTAGGATGATCGGCCATGAATATATGTAGTCGTCCCGCTTCCAGCCACTGCAGGCCTCCCCTTACTACAGCGGAAGAAATCATTTCTACCCGCTGCCCTTCTAACACCGGACCTTGCAGGGAGTAGGCCATGCGATTGCTGGAAGGCTGCAAAATAAATGGCGCTGTGGTGATGCGTTCTTGCGCTTCCTCCGTCAACAAGGCAATAGTTGAATTGGGCAACAACCTTATTGGCAGGGTAGAGTGACTAAGTGTACCCGGATATTTCCAGGGTAATGACCTGACAGATGACTGTTGACCCTCGTCGGGGAAACACATTGTTTGACGCAGTGGAAGCACATCGCCTTTTTGTAATGCCCTTCCTTGCCAACCGCTTGAAGTTATTCCCTGGCAGGTGCTGTAACTATTGAGCCATGGCTTCAAATTAAAACCGCCCCGCACAGCGAGGTAAGCTATTCTTCCGGATGCCAATGGCTGAAATAAAATAGAAGTGCCCGCTTTTATCCAGACAGGGCGATCAGTTTCAACAGACAAGCCCTCCGTCGTAACTACACTGGCCGCCCCTGTTATTGATATCAATGCGTCTGACTCAAATTGAAGAACAGGTCCCGGTAAAAACATTTCTAGTACGGCTTCCTGCGGCCCATTGCCTATCAGCATATTGGCAACCTGTGCTGACACCGGATCCATAACACCGCCGGTAGATATACCGAGGTGTTGCCAGCCGGTTCTGCCAAGATCCTGGATTGTATCCAGCGTTCCCTTTTTGATTACTTGTATGCTCATCGTGCAGACCAATGCTTGAATGTTTCCAGTGAAATCGGATACATGACGACTTCATCACCCGGCATCAATACGCAGGGCGGAAGTTGATCAGGTGTAAACATGGCAATGGGTGTTTGACCAATCAGTTGCCATCCGCCAGGCGAATCAACCGGGTAAATACCGGTTTGTGCACCCGCAATACCCACACTGCCTGCAGCCACTTTTTTTCGGGGTTGTTCATGTCTCGGTGCCACCAACTTTTCGTGTACCGGTCCCATATAAGCGAAGCCGGGTAAAAATCCCAACATGTACACCCGATAAGAACGACTTGTATGTAAGTGGATGATTTCATCGGGCGTTAGTTGCAGTGTTTCCGACAATGATAATAAATCCGGCGCCAGTGATAGATCATAACAAACCGGAATCTTAACGATGCGGCTATCTGCCTGTTCGGAAGGGGGAATGTTTTTCAGCTCTTCCAGCACCTGCTGCAATACTATTTCACCGGCAGTGAACGAAGGCAGTTGATGGGGTAGTTTACCCAAATCAAATAAGATGGTGAGGGTATGAAAAGCTGGAATGATATCAGTAATAAAGGGTAGAGCCGCTGCTTGCAACTGATTGAACATAGCACGAATGGCCCTGTGGGTGGTTTCGTCAATGTGGGGTGGACATACCAAAGAAAAAGCCGTCTCTCCCTGCCACTCTACCGCAACAGGCACTTGTGTGCCATCTGCAGTACGAATGAAGAAATCAGCAGATGGGTTAAGCGTGTGCGCCATTGGCTATTTCAGCTTGTTCGCGCTCATAAAAACGCTGATACAGCAAGGTGGTGACCGGACCTTTCGCGGGTAGATATACATCATCCATGCGGGTAACAGGAATGATGCGCTTGGTGGTGCTACTGATAAATGCCTCCCTTGCTGAGGGTATCTCATGTAGATGCAGGTCACGTAATTCCACCAGAATACCGATTTCCTTTGCGATCTCAATAATGGAATTTCTGGTAACCCCTTGCAATACATTGCTATCGGGTGTTACCAGGTTTCCTAATTCATTCACCACAAAAAAATTAGAGCGCGGACATTCGCTGATGATGCCATGGTGATGATACAATACATCGTGGGCACGATGATCTTCGATCATTGGGCGCAGCCACAACTCCATGGTATAGTCGGTCGTTTTCACCTGTGGGAAATGTCGGCGATAAGGATAGGAAACCAGCTGGAATCCGTCGGCGCGCATAGTTGCAGGCGGTGGTACCAGGGTCTCATTTACGATAAAAAGTTGCGGTGTGCCCAGGTGGATGCCATCTGCCGAGTTACCCCCGGTAAGTATCATTCTGACACCCGAATCCTGCAGACCGTTGATGCGAACAATTTCATATACCAGGTTACTGAGCTCCGTTTTAGTACAAGGCAAGTTCAGCCGCATCTCTCTTGCACTCTGGAAAAAGCGATCGATGTGTTGCGTCAAGAACAAAGGTACGCCGGAGGCGACCCTGAGAAAATCAAATACGGCATAGCCCCTACGCAACCCAAGATCCTGTAATGACACACCTGCTTCTTTCAGCGGCAACCAGCTATGGTTAGCATAACATATCAATTCCATATCACTTATTTTTTTATCCTGCGGTTATTTGTATTTCTGCCCACGGCATAATGGGGCTTTAAATCATCATATACTTTCTGAAAACCGGCATGACCCGATTCGGCTGCTCCGCGGGCATGCAGAAAAAACCCACGGGTTTGTTTCATGATTCGATTGCCAAGAAAAACGCGGGCATCTTCCAGCTTAGATTGCAGCTGCTCCAATTCTTTGATAACCTCCGCACATTGGTTGTAGAGGTGTATATCATTATTGCAGGCAGCAATATCAATGAATGAGGGCAACTCAGACGAATGCTGGCGCATGTGTTGCATTGACTTCTGCACAAATTCCTGTCGCTTGGCATTGAGTTTGAACAGACTTCTCCGCTCAGAAGCCGACAAGCGAATGTGATTAGGTACGATTTGGCGAATTCCAGCAATGTGCTGTTTCACAAGCATCAGCTCAGAACCGACCAGTGAACGAAGCGTAGCCATTTTCGATTGGTTTTTTACATAAACGCTGATTTGAATAAGAAAATTGCTCATTATTGCCTCTCTGTCAGCGTCTTAAAATGAAATTTGTATAAGAAAAAGCCGTCGGGGCCGATTCTATTACCACATTTTATCAATTCTCAGGGGGAATTATTATCTTGTCGTTAAGAACATTGCTTGCTATATGCGATTCATATGGAATTTCCTGTTGTGGGTCACAGGGTGGAAAATTCGTGGCAACTACCCTTATCACCTTAAAAAATGTGTCATAATTGTGGCGCCGCACACCAGTGCCTGGGATTTTTTGCTCGGACTGGCAGTACGTTCCAAGCTTCGACTCGGACATGTACGATTCCTGGGAAAAAAGGAACTATTCGATGGCCCCTTTGGGTTCTTCTTCCGCTGGCTGGGCGGAATACCGGTAGACAGATCCTCAGCACACAACCTCGTGGAACAGGTGGTAGAACGCTTTCAGAACGAAACATCTTTTTCATTGGTATTATCCCCGGAGGGAACCCGCAAAAAAGTAGATCGCCTGAAAACCGGATTTTACCACATTGCCCGGCAGGCAAAAGTGCCGCTGTTAATGATTGGTTTTGATTTTGGAAAAAGAGAGGTGGTTATAGCTGAGCCTTTCGAAACCAGCGATACAGATAAAGACTTCCAACACATCATACAATTTTTTGGACCCATGCAGGGTAAAAATCCTGCACTCGGTATTTCACATCTTCTACAACCTTAAAATGTTATTGATATGAAACAGCATCTGCCGCTGCTAATAGAAAAATTTTGTCAGTTTGAAGCAACACAACCCAGCGACCTTTTTTTGTCAGAACCTGTTCAGAGCGTGTACCATACATTTACCTGGCAAGCTGCAGGACGAGAAATCAGAAGCATAGCAGCAGCCCTGAGAAAGATGGGACTGGGTAAGGGTGATAAAGTTTGCATCCTCAGTAAAAATTGTGCGCATTGGGTCATGTCTGACCTGGCTATTTCCTTAGCAGGCTGTATTTGTGTGCCCCTCTATCCTAATATCACCCCGGAAGCCATTCGGGAGATCATTGAGCACAGTGAAAGCAAAGCGATCTTCATTGGCAAACTCGACAATCCCGCTTATCTGAGACAAGGAGTGCCGGATGAATTGATTCAAATTACGTATCCATTTTATCCCAATGAAGGTTGTTTGAATTGGGATGACCTGGTGGCCGCCAATGCCCCGCTGGAGGGCGCCCCCGCTATTGATCCGGATGCACTGGCCTGCATTGTATATACTTCCGGTACAACTGGTCAACCCAAAGGGGTGATGCACAACCACGCAGCAACCGCTTATGCTGTCGACGCCTTTTTAAAAAGCTACCCACACTTAAAAAAGGAAACCTTCTTCTCCTATTTGCCCCTCTGCCACGTTGCAGAACGAATGCTGGTAGAGTGTGGTGCCATCTTCACCGGCAGCACCATCTACTTCGTTGAGTCGATGGACACATTTTCAGCCAATCTGGCGCATACGCAACCCACCATTTTTTTAGCCGTTCCGCGCATCTGGGAAAAACTACAAGAGGGTATTCTGAAAAAATTGCCTCAACAGAAACTGAACAGGTTGCTTTCCATACCCGGTGTTGCTTCTCTCATTCGCTACAGTATTAAAAAGAAACTCGGCCTCTCCCGCTACAAACATGCTTTCACAGGAGCTTCCCCCATCAATCCGGCCTTACTGTTCTGGTTCCAAAAGTTGGGCATTATCATTCAGGAAGCTTATGGCATGACGGAAAACCTGGCCCTATCACATTCCAACAGAAAGCATGCTGTTAAATTCGGTACCGTTGGAACTTCTTATGAAGGCGTGACCGTAAGACTCGGGCAAGATAATGAAGTGCAGGTAAAAAGTGAGGCATCTATGCTGGGCTATTACAAAGAGCCCGAACTAACGGCAGCCTCTTTTGAAGATGGATACCTGAAGACCGGTGATGAGGGCTCGATAGATGCAGAAGGATACCTGACCATCACCGGCCGTATCAAAGACCAGTTTAAAACCAGCAAGGGAAAATATGTGATGCCGGCCGTGATCGAATCAAAACTACTGCAAGCGGGCATGCTTTCTCAGGTATGTGTGATTGGATCCGGATTACCAAATGCGATGGCCATCTGTACCCTGTCAGAAACAATCAAATCTTCCCCCGCAGAAGCACAAACATCAGCACTACAAGAATTGCTGGAACAAACCAACAGCCAGTTGGAACACCACGAGCGATTATCGAAAGTGATCGTAGTAGGTGAAGAGTGGACCATTGCCAACGGATTGCTTACGCCAACACTGAAAATAAAAAGGAAAGCAGTAGACGCCTCTTTCGGTGAGCATTACCTGCCCTGGAGCCAGGAAGAAAAGCAGGTGATCTGGGCTCAATAAAATTTCAGCGATCCTTTCGGTGACCATGGGGTGTGAAGAAAATTTGGTCAGCCAACATTGTTTGCCTTGTCAAACTGTCCTCTTAATAAATTGGTAAAATCATGCCGCTGAGAAGCAATTGGCATGAATTGTGCAAATTTCAGTAATTTTGAACCCAATCTATAGCACATGAAACAGCGTAATTTATTAGTAGCAGTAACAATGATCGCCTTTTTGGGCGTTTCCTGCGTGAGTACCAAAACCCTGGATGCCGAGAAAGCTAAGTATGCACAGCTAAGTGGTGATTACCTGGCGATGCAGGCAAAGTACAGAGACCTGCAGGATGAATTGAAGAAATGCAATTTTACGATTGAAAAATCAAATGGTCAGGTTGCAGATCTGAACAGCAAAAAATCTATCCTCGAAGGTCAAATTGCAGACCTCAATAAACAAATTGACTACCTGAGAGACAACAACAACACCGTACTGAATCAACTGAAAGATCTTTCTGTTGTTACGGGTTCACAGGCAGAAAGTATTAAAAAGTCACTGGAAAACATCGGCGCGAAAGATATTTACATCCGCGATCTTCAGGGATCCATCGCCAGAAAAGATTCTTTGAACATGGCACTTGTCATGAACCTGAAGGGTGCTATAGGTAACCTCGACGACAAAGACATCAACATCAAGGTTGACAAAGGCGTTGTATATGTAGATATCTCCGATAAACTGCTCTTTAAAAGTGGTAGCTACTCTATCACCGACAGAGCCAAGGAAGTGTTAGGAAAGGTAGCCAAAGTGCTCAATGCCCAACCGGATATTGAATTTATGGTGGAAGGCCACACAGACAGCGTGCCCATCAGCAGCACCGGTATACAGGATAACTGGGACCTCAGCGTGAAAAGAGCCACGACCGTTGTAAGACTGCTCCAGGAGAGTTATGGTCTTGACCCCAAGCGTATGACTGCTGCCGGTCGTGGTGAGTATCTGCCTTTGATGGACAATACCACTCCGGAAGGTCGTGCTGCCAACCGCCGCACCCGCATTGTGATCTTACCTCAACTCGATCAATTCTTCAAACTACTGGAAACGAAGAAATAAATTTCGTTTAAAGCATAAAAAAAGAGCAATCCACTCAACGTCGGATTGCTCTTTTTTTCTAGCTACTTCCTTGCTTATTTTACTTCTGCCCAGGCTGCCAATACTTCTTCCGTGTGATTGGCCGTATCGGGCTTATTGATAATCTTCACAATTTTGCCTTCCTCATTGATCAAAAACGTGGTGCGGGTGGTGCCCATGTAGGTTCTACCCATGAATTTCTTCTCGCCCCATAATTGATATTTATTGACGATCGTTTTTTCAGCATCCGATACCAGCGGGAAAGGAAGCGCATACTTGGTTTCAAACTTTTTGTGGCTCTTAACATCATCGGTACTGATGCCAATAACCTGGTACCCCTTTTTGATCAGGGCCTTATAATTATCCCGCAGGTTACAGGCTTGGGCTGTACATCCAGGGGTATCATCCTTTGGATAGAAATACAGAATAACTTTTTTCCCTTTAAAATCAGCCAGAGAAATGGGTGCTCCATTCTGGTCTACGCCCTTGAATGCGGGGGCTTTACTACCTACCTTTAATTCGGCCATAGATGTCGTTTTAATTCATTTATCAATAAGTAAATAACATCCCCGGACAGTTTTTGTTGAAAACCGCATTCCCGGCACAAAAATCAGGGAGAGATTGGCAGTAGCTTCTTACATTTGCCTCACTACAAATCACCATGCCCAAAGACACTTCCATCCGCTCCGTACTGATCATAGGTTCCGGTCCCATTATCATTGGCCAGGCCTGCGAATTTGATTACTCCGGCTCACAGGCCGCCCGCAGCTTACGGGAAGAGGGCATTGAGGTGATACTGATCAATAGTAACCCTGCCACCATCATGACCGACCCCATGATGGCAGATAAGGTTTACCTGCTGCCACTTACCACCGATAGCATTGAAAAAATCTTATCGGAGAATAAGATTGATGCGGTTCTTCCGACCATGGGCGGACAAACAGCCCTGAACCTTTGCATGGAAGCAGATGAACTGGGTATATGGGAAAAGTACCATGTGCGACTGATTGGTGTTGACATCGCTGCCATAGAAACAGCTGAAGACCGGGAGAAATTCCGTCAGCTGATGATCAAAATAGGTATTTCAGTTGCCCCCAGCCGGGTTGCCAATAGCTTCCTGGAAGGTAAAGAATTCGCCCAGGCAATCGGCTTCCCATTGGTGATTCGCCCCTCTTTCACGCTCGGTGGAACAGGTGGCGGTTTCGTTCATGGAAAAGAAGATCTGGACGCTGCCCTCGAGCGTGGTCTCACCGCCTCCCCCATTCACGAAGTATTAGTGGAAAAAGCGGTATTGGGCTGGAAAGAATTTGAATTGGAATTGCTGCGTGACCAGGCAGATAATGTAGTGATCATTTGCACCGTAGAAAACCTTGATCCAATGGGGGTACACACCGGAGATTCCATTACGGTGGCACCGGCTATGACATTGAGCGATACCTCTTTCCAGGATATGCGAAACAAGGCCATCCTGATGATGCGCTCACTTGGCAATTTCGCCGGAGGCTGTAACGTGCAATTCGCACAAAACCCCGAAACAGAAGAACTCATCGCTGTAGAAATCAATCCCCGCGTGAGCCGCTCCTCCGCACTGGCTTCCAAAGCCACCGGTTACCCCATCGCAAAGATCGCTGCCAAACTGGCCATCGGATATACCCTCGATGAATTGAAGAACCAGATCACGCAAACCACTTCTGCCTATTTTGAGCCGGCACTGGATTACGTGATCGTGAAAATTCCACGCTGGAACTTCGACAAGTTCAAAGGTGCCAATGATACGTTGGGACTCCAGATGAAAAGTGTTGGAGAAGTAATGGGTATTGGCAGAAGCTTCACAGAAGCCATCCAAAAAGCTTGTCAAAGTCTGGAAAATGAAGCGGTGGGACTTGGTTACTACGGAAAGAGTCTAATGAAAAATGAAGAGCTAACCGAGTACATTAAAACACCGAAATGGGATCGCATCTTCCGCATCAAGGATGCATTGATGCAGGGAACCACCATCAAGTCAATTGTTCAGTCAACCGGTATCGACCGTTGGTTCATCTACCAGATTCAACAGCTCTGCCGCATAGAAAAAGAACTGGCCACCTATCAAATCGACACCCTACCCGAAGCCCTGCTGCGCGAGGCCAAAGTCAATGGATTTGCCGACGAACAAATTGCACGAATCCTGCAGGGTAATTGCTCAGATGAAGATGTACTGAATAAGAGAAATGCACTGGGTATAAAGCGCGTATATAAAATGGTAGACACTTGCAGCGCTGAATTTGAGGCCAAAACACCCTATTTCTATAGCACTTTCGAGGGATGAAGCAGAAATGGTATAAACGAAATAAGTAGATACAAAGCACATTCCAGACCGAAACATCATTTTTAATTATAACCCATCTTCAAATCTGTTCCATGTCATTAAAAGCAATTCAGGTACTCAATGAAAAAGAAACCCGGGCCGGATTTGGTGAGGGCATTTACGAAGCAGGTAAAGCCAACGATCAGGTAGTGGTACTCACCGCTGATTTGGCGGGTTCACTGAAATTAGGTCCCTTCATGAAAGATTTTCCGGAACGCTTTTTTCAGTGCGGCATCGCAGAGGCAAATATGATGGGAATGGCTGCTGGATTGACCGTTGGAGGTAAAATACCTTATACAACCACTTTTGCCAATTTCAGCACCGGAAGAGTGTATGACCAAATTCGTCAGAGCATTGCTTACAGCGATAAGAATGTAAAAATTTGTGCCTCCCATGCCGGACTCACCCTCGGTGAAGATGGAGCTACCCACCAGATACTGGAAGACATCGGACTCATGAAAATGCTGCCGGGCATGACAGTAATCGTACCCTGCGATTTCAACCAAACGAAAGCTGCTACCCGCATGATCGCAGATTACAAAGGACCCGTTTATCTGCGCTTTGGCCGACCCAAATGGCCCAACTTTACCAGCGAAAACGGAGCAGATTTTGTGATTGGAAAAGCACAAATACTCTGTGAAGGAACTGATGTTACTTTATTTGCCTGCGGTCACATGGTATGGAAGGCCATTGAAGCCGGCAGAATACTGGAAGAGAAAGGCTATCGTGTAGAATTGATCAACCTGCATACCATTAAACCCCTCGATACAGAAGCCATCGTGGCCTCCATTCGCAAGACGGGCTGTGCGGTAACGATAGAAGAACACAACGTCATTGGGGGCATGGGCGATTCTGTTGCTCAGACAGCAGCCCGCCATCACCCCGTTCCAATCGAATTCATCGGCACCAACGACACCTTTGGAGAAAGTGGCAAACCCGCAGAGCTACTGGTAAAATACGGGTTAGATACCCCGAACATCGTGGCAGCAGCCGAAAAAGTGATGGCCAGAAAATAAATGCTACGCATGCTGCAGATGCTATCCCTAATTGGGTAGGATCATTTCTTTTTCTTTCGCCAATCAACTGTATGCCATGCATTCAGTATGAAGCCCTGGTTGTACTGAACCACAGGTTGCGTGCCTATCAGCCGCGACAACTGAACGATCTGATTGAAGTATCCACCTTCCAACGACCAATTCTTATTTAAGCGCATGCCAAACAAACATCCCAGTCGATTCTGATCGAATATATTCACATTGACATTTTTACCAAAACCGATCAGTATCTCATCATAAAAAGCAACATA
>Ga0315900_10009060_pt1 | contig 12681 bp, 21 predicted proteins | sample LakEriMetagenome_FD_203521 | JGI IMG/M metagenome (GOLD analysis project Ga0315900, IMG submission 203521) | Freshwater fungal communities from buoy surface, Lake Erie, Ohio, United States - Buoy 12 MA114 | ecosystem: Environmental > Aquatic > Freshwater > Lake > Lake biofilm | place: USA: Lake...
AAAGAATACCTTCAATCAGTCTTAAACCTCAAAATCAGACGATACATTAACGGTTTAAGTAGCCAATTTAACTCTTTCAACCTTGATAACTTTCAGCAAGGTTTAATAACTTTTGAGATGTTAAATCGGCTATCTGAAACTTTAGACTGTTTGTCGCCTTCTAAATCTAAAGACCTTGTTTTTTCTGAAACTGAACTTGAACTTTTGCAAGTTCAAACATTTAATCAAATTTTGGAGGATTACCATGTCTAAATTATTAAATATTGGTGACAAAGTTGCAAGTATTGGTTTTGCTGATACATCAAATATGAACGAATATTTTAGAATATTCCATATTGACCTTGTATCTGCTAAACGCTGTCGTGCTTTCTGTATCAATAGCAAAAGACTCAAAGATGTCGTGTTTACCCTTGACCGTACACCTTATTATGAAGACGGCATTGCTTTCTATCATTTTAGGGGTTCTTATGGTGGTGTCGATGCTGTTTTAGTCACTGAGGATATTCAAAAACTATACGAAAACTTTTCCCGCATCCTCCGCCTACAAAAGCAGGTAAAAGCCATTTACCAATGGTCTGAAAAAAATCTTTCTTTGCTCACTACTACAGATTTATCTGTTATAATCAAAGCAATCGACACAATCGATTCCTTCATCAAAGCTCAAAATCATGACTAACCCTACTCTAACCCCGTCTGCTTGTCTAAATTCTATTAAATTAGTTCGGATTCAAAATTCAAATTTGAATTTTGGGAAATATCCAGTGACTCAGGCGCAATATCAAGCAGTAATGGGAACCAACCCCTCTTATTTCAAAAACAATCCCCAAAATCCAGTAGAACAAGTCAGTTTTGACGACGCTCAAGCTTTTTGTCAGAAATTGAGTCAGCTAACAGGGAAAAATTATCGCTTACCAACGGAATTAGAATGGGAATATGCTTGTCGGGCAGGTACAACCACTGACTATTATTTCGGAGATGATTATAGTCAGTTAGGAGATTACGCTTGGTATAACAGAAATTCTGGGGGTACAACTCATCCTGTGGGACAAAAATTACCTAATGCTTGGGAACTCTACGATATGCACGGTAACGTTTGGGAATGGTGCAAAAAAGATGATCTGCGGGGCGGTTCCTGGGGTAGCTTTACTGATGACTGCCGTATCTCAATTTACAACTGCAACAACGGTATCGTCAACCACAACACCTGTAATGGTTTTCGGGTAGTGTGTGCTAATTAGTTGCTAATAAGTTAGATACCAGTTATCAGTTATCAGTTATCAGTTATCAGTTATCAGTTATCAGTTATCAGTTATTATCTATTTAGGAGAAATCAAATGAATTTTTACCCTTCCCATGCTTTTTGCTTTCTTGCCCCTACCGTAAAGGATTTAGCTGTAAAACTTGAGAATATGCTAGTAAAATTAAAGCATCATTTATTAATAAGTGAAGACGGACTTTACTGCAAAATATATTATCACCAACCAGAGGCTGTGGTCTTACCCGGTATTTATCAGACTCAAAAGGTTTACGAGATGTTAAGTAATTTTAACAAACATAAAAATTATTTATGGGCTTTTCTCCAAAATTGTAAACCTTAATAGTTTTATCTTCCAGTAATCAGTTATCGGTTATGATCGACAAATCAACAGAGGTAATTATGTTTCACTTAAACTTTGCAGAAAAAGATGAGAATGGCAATCCTAAAAATCAGACTTTTACTGTTGTGGCTATTATACGTGACAAGAATGGAAAGCGTAAAGAATATTCCCACAATATAAATACAGAAGCTGATGTTACTGAAATTTTTGAATATTACAATCAACGAGACGATTTATTGTATTTTGAGGCTATAGACGTTAAAACTGGTCAAGTTATCAAACTAAAGTACTAAATCAACAGGAGTATTATGCTGTCATTTCAAGAGTTTCAATCCGTAGTTACGCAAAATTTTCCTCATTGTAATTGGATATTTGAGAAACATGAATTTACTGTTATAGGAGAACGGTTTTTTGCAAACATTATAGACAGTCGAATTATAATTGCCTATTCTTGCCAGTATCGAAGTTGGTCAGTTGGGTTATTAAGTGAAAACAGGGAACATATTCAATGTTGGCAGTGTCACCACGAAAAATCTTTTAATTTAATAGGCAATCAAATTGAGTGGAATATCCAGTTAAATTTTTAGTTCTCAGTAGTAAGTTATCAGTTATCATTCGCTTGACTCATCATGATAAAATTATCAATTTCATCGTCCATTGTTGGTGCAAAGTCTTCTACATCTTTTTTGTTAATGGTAATTACTGTGACTAAAAACATACCAAACAAAACGATAAAAAACCCTAAAATCAAGCCAGTTAATAATATTAATTCCATTTTTTTTTTTTTTGTCCTTAAAAAAGGCCAATCCCTTACAGAATTGGCTTTTTGAGAAAAACACAGGAGCAGACTAAGCTGTAAGTTTAGTCACACAGGCACTTACAAAACTAGCAGGAGTAGTGACCCCAGCACCAGCCGCTACAGCCTGAATAGCATTTACAAAAGCGGTATCTTTAAGAGCAAATTCAAGAATAGCTAAAATAGCATCTCGTTGCAATAATTGGTCAGCATTTGCCGAACCATTAATATTGTAACCATAGGTTGCTTTGAGAATATCTACACCACTATTTACATATTGGGGGTCAAGTAGATAGCTACCACTGGCTGGATTTGCTCCCCCTTTGACTGCGGGGGTATAAGATAAAGGCATATTTGAATCACCTACTTTAAAAAAATAACGTGGAATTAGTGGGGTAAACGTCTAAACGTTTCGCACCTACATATCAATTTGGGCGTTTAATCTGTCCACCAAGATATTGGCAAATCCCCTTCTATTTCTTCCCCATCAATTGTTGGTTGATATTTTCCAGTTAAATATGGAGAATCTCCTAAACTATACGGCAATCTGCATTGAGCTTTTGTTTCCGTATCCATACGATGTTCTGTGTATATTTTCGTACTATTTGGGTTTAATTGGTCATCGAGCGACATTAACAATAATTCCTGTTTATGTTCTTTATACCAATCAGAAACCTCCTTTAATTGTTTTCCTTTTAATTTGGTCATGTGTTCTTTAATGATTCCATGCACCGTACCCTCATCTGCCCTATACTTTGTGTAAATTTTTCCATACCTATTTTTAAATCTGTCTCTTAATGTTGTCCACGGGATTCCATATCTATCCGCCAAACTTCTAACTGATACTCCTCCTAGCTTATAGATTTCAAACAATGTTTCTGTCTGTGTTTTGATTTCTTCTTTGGTTTTATTTGTTTTTGCTTTCATCGATTTTTACCTCAACTGTGACACCTAAATTTTAAGTCTACATATCTATATTTGTCAAAATCTGTCTTTATTCGCTCTGCTAACCCCTTTAATAGTTAACCTAAAATCTATTCTTGAAGAAGTTTAAACCCTTTTTTGACACCTAGAATGTGACACCTAACCTGTACTACTCAGCAAAAATCAATAAGATTCAATCATAGCAAGGGTTTTGTATTTAAATCATCTTTAAAATCCCCTTTTAAAATCAATAAAACCTAGTCATGGTATGGGTTTGGTCTGTTTTGTACTATGTAGTGGGGGGGATAACTTTATTTTTTTTATGATAGGGGTATCGAATCAACACAGGGAAATACCCCTAAAATGAGAAACAAGTACCTTTTAAGAGCATTTGGAAGATACAAGTACCTTTAAGTACCTTTGAAGATTTAGTTTTCCAATTAGTTGTGTTTTGGACTAGGTCATCCCTTTTTGATGTGTTTTCAAGGTTTTGTTCTTTTACCCTTCTTTACCCTAAACCGTGAAACCCTTACACCTCATAGATTTCATCCAATTTTTACACAAAAATCTGGCATATCTATATATAATATATCTTTTTTTTTGATAGGTTAAATGTTTCAAGACCCTAGGGTAATTCCTAGTCTCGTATCCATGCTTATATCATATAAGCTTTTGGGCGAAATGTCCAGAGGTTTTTTAAAGATTTTTCTTTTTCCAAAGATTTTTCACCCTAAAGCCTTTCTCAGAGCGGATTTCAATACTTTTAACATTTTTTTCCTTATGTTCTATTATGCTTAACATGGCCTAATATGGAAAACGTGGTATTGTCTAGGAGGGTTGGGGTATGGGGAAGGGGCGAAAAATAGCCCTGTAAACTCTACAGTCTTAATAAGGGGGGAATATAGCCGAAATTGGTCAAAGTGTCTTTAAAGGGTTAAAAAGTAGCAATTGGAGAAAGACCAAGTGGTTTAAGAATAAAAACAATTAAAGCTATGTTGAGAAAAGATAAACCAGAGGTTTAAGTATTTGTGCCTAGGTATAAATACCTATCACCCAGTCTTTTAAAGCCTGAACATCATAAACTTGCAAAGCTTTTCAAAACAAGGCAGATTGGTGAAGTTATAAACTAAAGGTACTCAAAGGTACTTGTAGCTTCCAAATACTCTCAAAAGGTACTTAAAGCTTATTTCAGGGGTTTTTACACTGCGTTGAATAGATAGACCTACCATAAAAAAAAAATAAAGTTACCCACCCTACTACATAGTACAAAACAGACTAAACCCATACCACGACTGGGTTTTATTGATTTTTAAACGGTATTTAAACAGTCCCAAAAATGTAAAACCCTTGTTATGATTGAGTTTTATTGATTTTCATTAAGTAGTACAGGTTAGGTGTCACATTCTAAATATCAAAAATGGGAAAAATAAGGGAAGATATGATTCAAGGTACTCAAAGGTACTTGTAGCTTCCAAATACTCTCAAAAGGTACTTAAAGCTTATTTCAGGGGTTTTTTTTACTGTGTTGATTAGATAGGGGGGTAGATAAAAAAAATTAATCTCCCCAACTACATAGTACAAACGAGTCAAAGCTATACTATGATTGGGTTTTATTGATTTTAAAATGGTGTTTTTTAAAGTCTAAAAATGTAAAACTCTTGCTATGATTGAGTTTTATTGATTTTCACTAAGTAGTACACTTAAGATGTCAGTATAGGACGAAAAGAATAAACCACCTAAAAAAAGCTAGACAGCCTATTGAGGCTAAAATTAAGAAATTAGCTAAGGATTAGACTTGAAGGTTTTGGCGATTCCAACTAAATCACTAATCATACTCAAAACTCAAAACCGAAAAAATTGCGTATTTTTGGGCATTTTACCCTAGATAAATGTTTCAGAGCTAATAGGGGGTTAGGGTATTAAACCTTATCACAGTATTTTTTTAGTCTTTCATATTCAGATAGTGAGGTACGGACGTTAAGAGGATAATAATTTCTAGGCTTTTTACTTGACATTGCTAGTAAGCTTATGCTAGATTAAAACATAGTTTAGCACTACTTTAAGTATTTATGAATGCAAAACCTGATTATATTGTTAGATTTATTGTATGGGTTTTTCCTGGTGAAAGCGATTCAGTTTATAAAGAATTGCTTGTAACCGATATTTCAGTTGGGATAACCGCAGAATTAGCCGAAGAGTCTGATAATTTGTTTTCAACTCATGGTAAAGTTCCTAGCCTTAGTGTTTACATCGCACCAGAAATTTTTGAAAAATTTCTTATTAATGAAACAGGAACAAATTATACGGCTCAGACTGTTGACGTGCCAAGACTATTAGAATGCTGGGAAGTGTTAGGGTTTCCTCTTTGTATTGATACTACTCATTTTAACCCTTATAAGGGTTGGGCTATAGGTTTTGGTGTAAATACTGGTATGCCAAAAAATCTTTAGACTTCTTACCATAAGCTTTCTATCAAGCTTATGGTATATTTAGATAAGAATAAAGAAAGGTCGACCCAATTTTATGAAATATGAAAAGAAAATGATAAAGCAATTATGGTGAAAAGTACCAAAATGGCATGAGAGAGAAATATGAAAAGAAAATGAGAAAGCAATTATGGTGAAAAATACCAAAATGCCTGTTGAGAGAAATATGAAAAGAAAATGAGAAAGGGGAGAGAGTAAAAAGAAGAGATAGAGAGAAAGGAAAGCGGGAGGCTCACACACACAAAGTCCTAAAACCTGTGAATGATAATCATTCTCATTTTTACACAAAGTCCTAAAACCTGTGAATGATAATCATTCTCATTTTTACACAAAGTCCTAAAACCTGTGAATACTTTAGTCTACACTGTAAGGGGAAGGCAGGACAGGGATGCCATGAGTATAAATACCTAGACCACACACACAAAGTCCTAAGACCCTGTGACACAAATCACAACCAGATGCGATAAAAAGTAATGCAGGGGTAAAATTGAAGTTTGCGCCATGTGTAGGAAAAGCTAAAAAATTAAAATAAAAAGAAAAAGAAATGCAGGGGCAAAATAAGAGCTTGCGCCATGTGTAAGAAAAGCTAAAAAATTAAAATAAATGCAAGGGTAAAATTGGGGTTCGAGCCACGAGCGAGTAAGAAACAAAAAAGGTTAGGACAGGGATACTATGAGTATAAATACTTAGACCACTGGTAAGAAAGGTTAGGACAGGGATACTATGAGTATAAATACTTAGACCACTGGTAAGAAAGGTTAGGACAGGGATACTATGAGTATAAATACTTAGACCACTGGTAAGAAAGGTTAGGACAGGGGTACTATGAGTATAAATACTTAGACCACTGGCTATTGCAAGGAAAACCCGATAAAATGATGTTTCTAACCCTATCAAAGGGGGTAAAGGACGTGCTACTGTGAGGTGATGGAAGGTTAAAAAAGGGACTATATATATAGAGAGAAAAAAGAGGATATGTGTGCCAATTATGAAAGTGTCCACTAGAGCGGGACAAGTCAAGATAAATAGTGACATAATAGAGACATAGAGAAAAGACACTAGGAGGTCAAAAATGAAGTACACGGTAATCAAAAGCATAATCAGAATCGTTGGATTGGATTGGTATGGACGGACTTGTGCTACGGAAATAGACTTAAACCGTTTTGACGTAGCTAATTTAGAACACTCAGGATTAGGTGAGCATTTGAGCAAAGAACAAAAAAGAGAGGTAATTGAAGTATGGTTAGCAAAGCAGAGCGGGTATTTTCAAAAAATCTTAGACTTTGAAGCTGATATAGAGTTAGGAGATGGGTGTAATGTTAAGGTAGATTGGGATGACGAGGAATACTACTCGGAGTATCTAGACTGCGTGTATGGTTCTGAGTATCTAGAAGCTATTTTTGGTGTTGAGGATTAGTATAAACCTCAAATAAAGCCTGAGAAAACCCCCGAAAAGGTAATTAAAAAAGACCAAAATAGGGGTTACATAAAAAAAGCAAAGTAACGTAGAGATAACAAAGATGTGCCAATTTGAAAAGTGTCACAAACAAATTGACAAAGAAGATGAAAGATGGCATAATAGGTACATAAGCAAAGAAACAAAGGAGTTACAAAAATGACATACATACTAAACAACGGTGAACTAACATGGTTTAGAATAATAGGGCAAAATTGGTATGGTGAGACTTGTACAATGGAGATAGAGTTAAACAAGTATGACATAGAAGAATTAGAAAACTTAGGATTAGGATTAGGAGAATCCGAAAAAGAAGCGAGAGAAGTGATTAATCAATGGTTGTTAGCCGCAGATATTTATGACCCTCAAGGCTTTTGGAATGATGTGCTTAGTTCTGTAACGGATTATGATTGTCAGATTGAGCTAAGTGACGGGCGTTATGTAAGTGTAGATTGGGAAGACGATGAGAACGATGCTAAGTATCAAGAAAATTGGCTTAATTGGTTAGATAGTGAGTTTGAATATTGGGACACGATGTATGGAGATGAGGAATAGTATAAACCTCATTAAATCATGATAAAACCCCCGAAAAGGTAATTAAAAAAGACCAAAATAGGGGGTTACATAAAAAAGGAAAGTAACATAGAGAGGACAAAGATATGCCAATTTGAAAAGTGTCACAAACAAATTGACAAAGAAGATGAAGGAATGCCATAATGGGAACAGAAGCAAAGAAAAACAGGAGCTAAAAATGTCACCGACACATTCGAGAGAACCGTTAGTAAAGAGATTGTTACCATTAATAGTAGAATGGGGAAACAAAACAGTAACAGACCAAGAGTTTCTGAGAACCTGTAATAAGTTCTACGAAATTCTAAAGGGTCGGCAGTGTCCACATTGTGGAAGTTATGAAGTGGTAATCAGGGCGTATAAAGAAACAGCTAAGGGAGAGAAATACCCAATGTTTCAATGTAAGGACTGCAAAAAAACCTTTTCAGGTGTCAAAAAAAGTAAAGGTAAATTCTGGGACAATTTAGAAATTGACACACTTGACAAGAAATGAAGATTGTGACATAATAGGGACAATATCAAGTTAGGAGTAAAGAAATGGACACAGAAAACACAAAAGTAATTTTTCGTAAATGGAATAAGTCGGTGGACAAAAAACAAGGAATAATAGCAATATTCCCAGAAGAATTAGGTACAATGTCATGTTATACTTGTAATTCGTGGGAATGGGTAGGTGAACATGGTGCGTGCGACCCTCAACTGGTAATAAAAAACTCAAAACCTGCTACTGAAAGTGAATACAAAGAAGTTAAAAACTTCCTAGAAAATCATTACGGGTACAAGTTAGAGGTTATCCAAAGACTACGGTACAATGCCATAGAAATCAGACAACAAAAAATTCAGGAGTTAGGTAATGGACACCCAAAAAACTAAAGTAATATTCCGTAAATGGAATAAAGATATAGGCCCTAAACAAGGAATAATAGCAATATTCCCAGAAGAAATAGTATCAATATCATGTTGTGACTGTGATTCATGGGAAAGAGTAGGAGAATATGGGGATGTTAATGTTTGGAGTCCATGTGTTCCAGAAGTAGTAATTAAGGGTTCAAAACCTGCTACTGAAAGTGAGTATCTAGAGGACAAAAACTACCTAGAGAATCGTTATGGATATAATCTAAAGGTTCTCAAAAGAATCCCCAGAACTGCGATAAAGGTAAGAAGCAAAAAAATCATAGCCCAATTATAGGAGGGTATCATGACACAGGAAAACAAAAGAAATTACAGCTTTAATGTAAAGGTAAGGGATAAGGACGGAAAACTTATTCCGTGCGACGAAACAACTGATAACTATCGGATTAGTTTTTACTTAGATAAGTTGACAGAAAGGGAGGTAATTTCTCTCCTAAAATCAACGGGTAAAACCCTAAAAGCTTGGATGTCAGATAGAAAAATCACCCTAGAAGCTTATGTCTTGGATTCGATTTCTAGAACTTATGACTGTCATTTTTCGTGGTATGATGATGAAGTTGAGAAAGTTGTGAAACATTAATTATCAGTTATCAGTCATCGGGTATCAGTAAAAAAACACCCATTAAGAGGGAAAAAACATGACAGAAATTAAGGAATACACAGGATTACTCAGAATCAATTTAGAGGTAACATTACACGCAAAAAGCGAAAAAGAAGCCTTAGAATTGCTTGAAAATATCTACCCGCTTATCAGTTTAAGCTATATGGACATAGAGTTAAACAGGTATGACATAGAGGATGAGATACCTGAACTCATTGATTGGGATACTCATATCGACACAGCCGAATGGGAATTAGAGGATTAATGACTAGGTATCAGTTATCAGTAAAAAAACAACCATTAGGAGAGAAAAAAAATGTACAGAAATCTAAACACTAATCAAGCTACCGTGCTATTAATGGAAGATGAATATGCTAATTGGTCTTGGTCAGGTGCAGAAGCGTTAGTGGAATATCTTGAGGAAATAGAAGATAGCACCAATACAAAAATAGAATTTGATACAGTAGCTATCAGGTGTGATTTTTCAGAATATGAGAGCGTTCTAGAGGCGGCGGAACAATATGATTTTATTCAACCCGAGGATGAGGATGAGGATGCGATAGAAGCGGCGGCACTTAAATATTTGGAAGAACGGACTACAGTTATCCAATTTGATGGGGGCGTAATTATTCAGCAATTTTAATTAATCAGTTATCAGTTATCAGTTATTAACACCAATTAGGAGTAGAACCATGAAGGAATACACAGGAACTATAACCCTCACAATCGAGGTCACAATCGGGGCAAAAAGTCTAAAACAAGCGTCGTCAATGTTTGATGATTTGTACCTCAATATCTCTGTCGAAAATGACGGAAACCAAGAGATAGATATATTAAGGGATAATCTTTACCTAATCGAAAATAATTGGGAATTAGAAGATTAATTAGGAGTTATCAGTTATCAGTAAAAAAAGCCAAAAAGTCAAGAGTATATGTGACAGTTTATAAAGTGTCACAACCTACCTAAAACCCCTTGACACTCCAATAGATAAATGACATAATGGGTACATAAGCAAAAAACAGGAGTAAAAAATATGCTAGAAGACATAGCTTACTATCGACTAAGTTTTCTAAAAATGACTGAATTAAGAAAACTAGCTTCTGAATATGGACTTCCAAAACAGCGATGGAACCGAATAATTTTAATTGCCGAACTTTGCAAAGTCGTTGACTGGGTGACACTGCCAAAACCTAAAATAGTTATTGACTGGTTTAAAAATTAGTTATCAGTAGTTAGTTATCAGTAAAAAAAGCCAAAAAGTCAAGAGTATTTGTGACTCTTTATAAACTGTCACAACATACCAAAAAGCCCTTGACAGTCCAAGAGATAAGTGACATAATGGGTACATAATCAAAAAACAGGAGTAACTAATCATGAACTATCAACCGCAATATCTAAAAAAATGGACAGAAGCACCAAATTATTTAGGAATGGATTTAACGGACTACTATGTAGTAGCGGAAGAATCAGAGCAGAGTGATTCAGTAGATATGAGTAATTATCGAGTATGGCATAGATTATTTCCAGAATTAGAACAGCATAGTTTTGGGGGTCACATGAGATTTAAAGCTTTAATGATTCCTAAAGACTCTTCGCTAATAGAAGCAATAGATGAGAAAAAGAAAAGCTTGGAAGACTACTCAGTATTAGACGAAGAAGACTTGTCCGACTTAGAATATGAGCAGTGGAATGAGTATTGGTCAAATTGTGGATATATTGACTGTTTTGAGGAATTGTTAATAGCAATACCAGAATTAAAAGATGACGAACGAGTAACCAGTATGGATAATAAGTGTGTATTAACCTGTGACGAGTTAGGTGAGTTAATTGAGGATTTTGCTAACAATTTTGGGTATCTAGACGATTTTAGCATTGGTTTTAATTTTAGCGAGTATGAAAAGGAATTGCTACTGAAAAGACTAGAGGGCATTTTAAGCCGAACTGAGGAAAACTAACATAAACAAAAGGGTGAGTTAATGTACTCACCTTTTCTTGTCTATACCAAACAAGGCAGAAATATGTAGGTGGTGTGGACTAAAAAAAGAATAATGCAAGTATGTGTATCAGGTTAGTATATAAGCAAAACTAATGATGGTAATAAGTAAAACCTATATAAACTAAACTAATGACGGTAATAAGTAAAACTTATATAAACTAAACTAATGACGGTAATAAGTAAAGTTAAATTTAGGGATATTGACAAAACCTAAAAAGAATGACATAATATATACATAAACCAAACAAAGAGGAAAAAGACAATGTATAGCACAAAATGGACAGAAAGACGGTTTCTGGGAAAACGAAAAGAAGACGGGAGAATGGTGTATATAGCCGCTCCTACATGGGATTGTAATTGGTACTGGTCTTTTGGGTATTTAAAGGCAACGGGGGAACATTACCACTTGAGAAATTGTAATATCAATTGGAAAGATGGACTAGAAAGAGACTACATTTTAAACGTAAAATTGAGAGGGGATAACCTATGGAAGTTTTACGAATTAGCGAAAACCGCTTATGGATTAAGAGACGCGGCGGAAATATTAGGTAAAGGGGGTTCTAATTTAACGGAAAACTCGTTGCGGGAGGCAATCAAAAATAAAGCAGAGGTTGACAGAATTAATCAAATAGTATTGCCTCAAATATTTGATGCAATCAATGAGATGTTTGATTAACCAAAGTAAGAAAAACCCTTGACAAAAAAAAATAGGGTAGCCTTAAAAAATTACCCTATTTTTAGATGTAAATTGTTAGTTAGCTACTTTACCATATTTAGGTAAATGACTACGATGGGTTTCAAAGAAACCGGGCATAACAGCAAAAGAGGTATCTTTAAACTTAGCGTAAGAACCTTGATGAAGTAATTGAAAAGACTGGTCAATATAATTTTGAGATTGACCGTATTTACCTTCAATGCCAGAATCATCAAGGTCTAAAACAAGCCACTCGATGGTTTCCTGTCGAAGGTCATCCAATTCAGGAGGGATAGAAAGTCCTAACAATTTAGCGATAGTGCCGTTAGTTCTAGCGTGAATGGTCTCGTCCCGGCTAATCTCTGCGGAAACCATAGCTAACTGAGTACCACCTAGACGGCGGTATAAAGTTAGGACAGGAAAAAAGATAGATTGTTCGGCGACCCAAGTAACTAAAACGGGGTGATATTTCTCTCCCATTTTTAACCATTTAGAGACTAAAGAACGAGATTCAGACTCAATTTGTAGCTTATCAGTAAGATTAGCTAAAGAGATATTTGAATAGGCATAATTTAACTGAGAGTCATGTTTTTTTTCGTCTTTAAAATTAGAGGCTAGTAATAAAATACCGTAATCAGATAACCACT
>Ga0315900_10009062_pt1 | contig 12679 bp, 8 predicted proteins | sample LakEriMetagenome_FD_203521 | JGI IMG/M metagenome (GOLD analysis project Ga0315900, IMG submission 203521) | Freshwater fungal communities from buoy surface, Lake Erie, Ohio, United States - Buoy 12 MA114 | ecosystem: Environmental > Aquatic > Freshwater > Lake > Lake biofilm | place: USA: Lake...
TCCGGGTAGATGAAAGACTTGCCTGACCTGCCCCCCTTAAACGTCGCCACTTTTAGAGAGAGAATCTCTGGTGGTGCAAACCAAGGGAGGGCAAGAGATGCCACGAGGGAAGAAGTTCGCTGCGGAGCAGATCATCGGGAAGCTCCGAGAGGCTGAGGTAGGGTTGGCTCAGGGCAAGACCGTGACCGAGGTGGTGCGGAAGCTTGGGGTGACCGAGCAGACGTACTACCGGTGGAAGCGGGAGTACGGCGGACTGCGGACGGACCAGGCGAAGCGGCTGAAGGATCTCGAGAAGGAGAACGCTCGCTTGAAGCGGCTCCTGGCGGACGCCGAACTCGACAAGGCGATCCTTCGTGAGGCCGCATCGGGAAACTTCTGAGCCCGGCGAAGCGGCGCCAGACGGTCGAGCACGTGCGTGACACGCTCGGCCGCGATGTGGTGACCGAACGCCGGGCATAGCCGAGCGCCTGCTGCAGGCCGTCGCCGAGGGCGTGGCTGTTGTCCTTGGCCTCGATGACGGCGATCGGGAGGTCTTGCTTGTAAGACAGGACGTAGTCGGCCCGCCGGGGGCGGCCGCGGGAGACGAGCTTGCCGCGGACGATGATCCGGCCGGGCGAGATGTCGAACTCCTCGCGGATCTGCGTGGCGAGGTCCCAGCCCGCGGCCTGGAGCGCGGGCGTGATGAACTTCGAGCAGATGTCGCGTTCGGAGAGGGACTGTTTGTTCATCGCGGATAACGCGTGGCGGACCGCGGCGGACGGGGCGCGCCGGGCCTGTAACGTACGATGCCGCCGCCCCCCGGAACAGGGGAACCGACACCGCCGATCCTCCCAGCAGACCATGCCCCGCGGACAACCATGGTCCGCCGCACGCCGGCCGGGGGCGGCTACAACGCGCGGCGGTGCCGCCGGTGGCCCCGGTGCTTGGCGGGCGCCGGTGCCGCGGCGACGACGGGCGCCGACGCGACGGCCACGGCGCTGCCGCGGCTCTCACCCTGCGACTGCGGCCGCGGCCGGCGGCCACGGCCACCGCGACGCCCGCGGCCTCCGCCTTCCTGGCCCCGGTCGCCGCCGGAACGCCTGCGGCCGCGGCCATCGTGGTCGCCGCCGCGGGAACGTGGAGCCGCCGGCTCGTCGGCCGGCTCGACGTCGCCACCGGCCGGCGGCGCGTTTCGCGTCGCGATCGGCTGCCGCAAGAGCTTCTCGATCGCCCGCAGCCGCTGCCGCTCCTCGGGGTCGCAGAAGCTCACCGCCGCGCCCGTCTGGCCGGCCCGGCCGGTGCGGCCGATGCGGTGGACGTAGGTCTCCGGCTCGTGCGGCAGCTCGTAGTTGACGACGTGTGAGACGCCGTCCACGTCGATGCCGCGGGCGGCGATGTCGGTGGCGATCAAGACCGGCGGCCGCGGCGCCTTGAAGGCGGCCAGGGCCCGCTCCCGCTGGTTCTGCGACTTGTTGCCGTGGATCGCGGCGGCGTCGATGCCCGCCTTGGCGAGATCGCGCTGCAGCTTGTCGGCCCCGTGCTTCGTGCGGGTGAACACGATCACGCGGTCCATGGCCTCGCTGCGGAGCAGCGAGACGAGCGCCATCCGCTTGCCCGCCTTCGGCACGTGAAACACCGACTGGGCCACGGTCTCCGCGGGCGTGGCCTGCGGCGCCGTCTTCACCTCCAGCGGGTCGCGGAGCATCGCGTCGGCGAGCCGCCGCACCTCGTCCGGCAGCGTGGCCGAGAAGAAGAGCGTCTGCCGGTCACGCGGCACAAGGCCCACGATCCGGCGGACGTCGTGGATGAAGCCCATGTCGAGCATCCGGTCAGCCTCGTCGAGGACGAGGAACTCGACGCCGCGGAGGTCGGCGAGCCGCTGGCCGATCAGGTCGAGCAGCCGCCCCGGCGTGGCCACGAGCACGTCGGTGCCGCGGTGCAGGGCGTCGGCCTGGGGCCGCTGCCCCACGCCGCCATACACGACCACGCTCGTGATCCCGGCGTGCCGGCCGTAGGCGCGGAAGCTCTCGTGGATCTGGCCGGCGAGTTCGCGGGTGGGAGCGAGCACGAGGGCCCGGCAGCCGCGCGGGACCCGCGGCCGCGGGGCGGCGAGCATCCGCTCGATGAGCGGCAGGGCGAAGGCGGCCGTCTTGCCGGTGCCCGTCTGGGCGCAGCCGAAGAGGTCGCGGCCGGCGAGCACGTGGGGAATCGCCTTGCCCTGGATGGGCGTGGGCGTGGCGTAGCCCTCGGTGGCGAGGGCGCGAAGCACGGGCGCGGAGAGGCCGAGATCGGCGAAGGTGGTCGGGGATGACATGGAGGGCATGGAAGACATGAAAAGACTGCGTCCTGGGAAGGAAAGTGGCCGGAAACCGGAAGCAGCACCACGGCGGCACGGCGATCCCACGATGGATCACTGCCTGCCAAGCGACCGGTTTCCTGGACACACCGGGCACGGAGCCCGCCGCACAGAAACGTCGCTTCGAGAGATGCGATCGCGGCGGAAAGGGCCTCGACCAGCAGGTCGGGCGGCCGCCATCATCGATTCCGAACGCTAGAAGTATAGCACACGGCCGCGGCCGCCACAACGCGAGCGTTCCGCAGGATCCGCAACGTCAGGTGGTGGCCGAAGTTCGGCGTCGGACGTGCCGCGGCTGGATGACGTCGGTGGCCAGGCCGAGCCGCTCGAGCAGAAGAATGATGTAGTAGGTGACGTCGATCTCCCACCATTTATGCTGCACGCTGGCACTCGCCGGGTCATGGTGGTGGTTGTTGTGCCAGCCCTCACCGTTCGCGACCAGGCCCACGAACCAATTGTTGCGGCTGTCCTCGTCGGTCTCGTAGGTCCGGTAGCCGAAGAGGTGCGTGAGCGAGTTGACACTCCAGGTGATGTGCCACACGAGCACCGTGCGGACGTACACGCCCCACACCAGCCAACTCGCCGCCAGCTGCACGCCATGCCGCCAGTCGCCGCCGGCCCAGCGGCCGACGAGTAGGCCCGCCAGCGCGAACACCGCGGCGTGGGCGGAGTAGATCAACAAGATCGCCCACGGATTCCGCTCCAGGTAGCGGTAGTAGCCGTCGGCAAGGATGTCGCGGGAGTATCTCTCGAAAAACGCCCACGACCGCCGCTGCGGCACCCGCTCCATCAGCCAGCCCATGTGCGCCCAGACGACGCCGTCGCGCGGCGAGTGCGGATCCGGCTCCTCGTCGGAGTGCTGGTGGTGGAGACGATGGTTCGCCACCCAGCGGCAGGGCGTGTCCTCCAGCGAGCAGAGCGCGATCGTCGCCAGCGTCCGCTCCAGCCAGCGGGGCACCGTCAGGCTGCGGTGCGAGAGCAGCCGGTGGTAGCAGAGGTTGATGCCCAGCGTGCCGAAGACGTTCACGCCGATCAGCGCCAGCACGACACCCGACCAGCTGAAGCACCAGGGCACGAAGGCCAGGCAGGCCAGGACGTGCACCGTGGCGATCGGCACCAGATATTCCCAATGGACGCCGTGGGCGGACATCGGACGCGTGCGGGCGATCGTGGCCATGGGATGAGCGCTCGAAAGGAAACCGGTCCATGCCCCGGGCGGCGAATCGGCATTATCCACGGATTCCCGGAAATGAAACCGGGCGGTGCGGCACGGCCGGCTGATTTCACGACGGCCGGCTGCCGGTCGCTCCGGTCAGGCAAGCCGCACGGCTGCGGAGCGGCGGCACGGCCGCATCACAAGCCGACCCGCTTCCAGGCGGCCCGCACGGCTTTTCGGGTCGCCGCACCGTACCGGTCGCCCGCGATCCGGGCCGTGAGCTTCGCCATGTCGGAGAACTGGCTGGTGCGCGAGAGCTGCACGAGGGCGTCGTACCAGATCGTTCCCGGCATCTCCCAGGCGTTGCCCCCTACGGCCTGCGCGAAGAGCACGAAGGCCCGGTTCGGAATCCCCGAGTTGAGGTGCACGCCGCCGGAGTCGGCGGGGCCGGTGTAGATCCGCTCCATGTGGTCGGGCTGGGGGTCGCTGCCCAGGGCGGGATCGTCGGCATAGGCGGTGCCCGGATGCTCCATGTCGCGGACCGCCCGCCGCGTCTGCGCCGGCACGAGGATCTCCGCGCCGACGAGCCAGCTCGCCTGGTCGGCCGACTCGTTGCGCCGCCATTGCCGCACGAGCACGCCGAACACGTCGGCGAAGTGCTCGTTGAGCGCCCCCGACTGGCCGCGGTACACGAGGTTGCTCGTGAAGGCCTGCACGCCGTGCGTCAGTTCGTGGGCCACGACGTCGAGCGACCGCGTGAAGCACTGAAAGACCTCGCCGTCGCCGTCGCCGTAGGCCATCTGGGCGCCGTCCCAGAAGGCGTTGTTCATCGGCTGAAAGCGGTCGCGGCCGTCGGCCTCACCCACATGGACGCTCGAGATCAGCGTCATGCCCGCGTCGTCGAGCGAGTTGCGGGCGAACCGCTCGAGGAAGAAGTCGAACGTGTCGCCTGAGAAGTCGTAGGCCTCGTTGACGCACGGGTCGGACGTCTTGGGGTCGCCTTCGGCGCGGACGAGCTTTCCGGGCAGCACGTCCTTCTTGCGGGCGTCGTACACGAGACGGTGCCGGCGGCCCGTCGGCGAGGCGGTGGCGAGCAGCGCCGGCATCTGCTGGGAGAACGTGCGCACGGCCCGCACCGCGCTCGATCGCGCGAGATCCACGAGCGCCCGCTCGCGGATCTTCGGGTCGGCCGCGCGGGCCATGTGCTCCACCATGTAGGGCGGCACGATGCACTGGATCGGACGGCGGCAGGCGACACGCGGCACAGCGACGGCTCCAGAAGCATGGAAAGGTGCGCAAACTGGCCCCGACCTCCCCGGTGGTGCGGCCGGTGCTCAAACGATCGGTCGTGCCGGCCGATCTGCTTGAGGGCTTCTCCCCCTCTCACGTAGCCCCCCGACTGGAGCACGCCATCGATGCCGCGCATCCTCCGCCACCCGTTCGTCCTCGCGGCGGTCGCCGCCGCCTGTGGCCTCCAGTGGCCGGCCGCGGCCGGGGAGGTCGGCGTCTGGCTGCGTCGCACCGTGGCGGCACCCCTGCAGGCAGCCCATCGCCAGCCGCCATCCCGCGCCACCGACCCCTGCATCGCGGATCTCGCCGCCCGCATCGCCTGGCTCGAACACCACCTCGACGCCTACGGCTCGATCGTCGCCAAGCAGCCCGACGTCTGGGGGCAGAGCCGGCTGACGCGGCACCGCGTGCAGTACGAGGAACAGATGCAGCGGCAGCTCGGCATGTTCTCGGAGCGAACCAGTGCCGCCATCCGCCGCAGCGACCAGGCCTTCGTGGGCCTGGCGTTGGCGATGCAGTCGGCCTCCGGACGCCGCCGCACGGCCGCCGAAGTGGCGGTCCCCGAGGTGACCACGAGCAACAACGTCGTGACCTCGATCCAGGGCCTGCTGCCGACGACGAACGAGGCGGCCGGCCGGGCCGATCCCGTCGTCATCGCCCGTACCGCACCGTTCGCCGCGGTGCCGAACGCGGCCGCTCTGCCTTTCGACGACCAGCCGCTGTCCCTGGAGCCGACGGTCCATCTCGACCAGCTCTCCCGGTACCTCAACCACGTGAACCAGCTGCGCCGCATCAACGAAGGCGACGACTCGGCCGACGCCCCCGGCTATGCGCTCAACCTCGTGCGCATTCCGGTGTCGATCCTGCCCGGCAAGCGCACCCACCAGGGCCACGGCGCCGAGATCACCGTCACCGCTGAACCGCTGCTGGGCGAAGACCTGCTGCCCGTCACGTTTCGCAGCCTCGTCATCAACGATCTCGTGGACATGATCGCCCCGGCCCTGACGTGGTGCGTGAACGACCCGGAGTGCGTGGCCTGGGCGGCGACGATCACCGGCGCCGCCCCCGCGGCCGCCGCACCGGCCGAGGCCCGCCGCGGTTTCCTGGCGGCGGTGGACGGGCTGCGGGCGAAGCTGCCCACGATCACGCCGTCGCCGGCTCCGAGCGTGAAGACCCGGCGGTCGCGGCTGCCGATCCCGTTCACGCAGCTCGCCGACGTGGCCGGCATCGAGCAGATCGCGATCCTGATCCGCGACACCCGCGCGGCGTTGGCGAGCCATCCCGCCAACGTCCCCTGCATCGGCTACATGGACGTGCGCGGCCACCTCGCCGAGGAGCTCGCGTCGGCCTGGGACTTCCTCGCGCTCGACACCCGGCGGCACGTGTGGGAGGAACTTCCCGCGTGGAACCTCGCGGCCCTCGTCCGCGGCCGCCAGGTCCGCGACCTCGCCGCCGCCCGCTGCCGATTCTTCGCCGGCGTCGGCACCGGCGCCGACGTCGGCCCCGAACTGATCCCCGCGGTGCCGGCCGCCGATCCCGCCGGCACCTGCTGCGAGGCCGAGCAGCCCGTCGCGGCCTTGTGCCGCACGACGACGGCCGTGCTCGCTTGGGGCATCCTCGTGGAGTCGGCCCTGCTCGATGAGCGGCTCGCCGCCGACGTCCGCGAGTCGGCCACCGCCCGCGGCCGAATCGCGCCGCTCGACGTCCGGCCGGCGCCGTTCTACGGCCCGTGCCCCGCGCCGGAGGCCCGCGCGGCATTCGCCGACTACGTCCGCTGCCGCTGGCCGATCCGCGTCTTCGCGCTCGATCCGGTCAGCGAGGAGCAGAACGTCGACGACGCCTACGCCCGACGCCGCGAGCTCCAGATCGCGCTGGCCACGGCCGCCGCGTCCGGCCGGCTCAACGCGCAGGCCATGGCCCGCTTCACCCGCCGCCTGGAGGAAGACATGGCGGTGATCGCGGTCAACAAGACCGCCGTCGGCTTCTCGCACGGCGCCGACACGTTCGGCTGGCGGTTCTACCCGCGCGTGCAGACGCCGCCCACGCGGGGCGGCCTCGCCGCGCTCGGCGAGACGATCTGCGGCCCGACGACCGCCGCCGACCTCGGCCGGCGACGGCTCGAGCCGGGGCAGCGGGAGTGCACGGCGATCGTGGTCATGCCGGCCTTCGTGCCCTGGGTGACGCTCGACGTGCGCACGCGCTGGTTCTCCCTGGCCCATCCCGGCAGCACGGAGCCCGGCGTCCAGCAGACGCTCGTCATGGAGCGGGCCGTGGAGGCGATGCACGCGAGCGCCATGGCCTGCGGCCGCTGCGGCGGCCATGGCGAAGCGGCCCGGCTGCTTCGCATCGCCGATCAGCTCGCGCACAAGCTTCCGGTGCAGACGCTCCAGGCACAGATCCCGGAAGAGAACACGGCCGGTGGTTTCGAACTCTTCAACACGGGTGTCACCGACCTGGCGCCGGAACTGCTCGGTTGGTATGGCGCGCCGGGGATCGATCCGGCCGGCACGACGACACTGTTCCTCGTCGGCAAGGGGTTCAGCGTGCTCGACACGAAGGTCATCGCCGGCGGCCGGCCGGCGAGGTTTCGACCGCTGTCGCGCGACCTGATCGAGGTCGAGGTGCCCGCCGGCGCGGTGCCGCTGGTGCCCGCTGCCTGCCCCACCGAGGTGACCACGACGCACCGGCAACCGCGCCTGCTGCTCGCGTCCGCCGCCGAACCGCTGCCGCCGCCCGGTGATGCCGGCGACGCCTGCTCGGCCTGCGGCCCCGCCGCCGGATGCAGCATCGACTGCAACCGCCGCGAGGTCATCGACATCCACCTGGCCACGCCCTACGGCGTGAGCGGCCATCTGCTCGTGCCGGTGGTCCGCCGCGCGCCGGCCGGCGGCGGCATGCCCACCTTCGAGCCGACCTGCACGATCGGCTTGACGTTCGGCGCTACGAAGACCGCCTCCGTGCCGGCCGCCAAGGTGGACGAGTTCTTCACGGCGTCGTGCGATGCGATCACGATCACCGTGCCCGAGTCGTTCATCCCGCCGGCGAAGGCCACGCTGCGGCTGCTCGTCCGCGATGCGGCGACCGGAGCCACGGCAGCCGCGTTCTCGTTTCCCGACCCGTTCTTCGACGCCCGCCGCGGTCGCTATGTGATCGCCGGGGGCGACCTGCGGAACTTCGTCGGCGACACCTCGCGGCCCGCGACCGACAAAACGCTCCGCGGCGCCGTCAAGCCCTATCTCGACAGCCTGCTCCAGCAGGGTGCGCTTGGCGACGACGGCGACGCCGTCGCCCTCACGGCCACGGCCACGATCGTGGCGGGCGAGCACGAGGTGCCCGTGGGCGGTTCGCTCGCCGTCACCGCCATCCGACGCGGCAAGACGACCACCGAACCCCTGCCCGAGCCCGCCGTCACGCAGCCATGATGCGGCCGACACGGTTCACACTTGATCCACGCGCGTTGTTCCCAAAAAGCCCCGGGCGGAAGCCCGGGGATCACGACGGTCAGAGACCGCCGCTCCAGAAAACGGAAGGGCCGCTGCTCCCGATGCCGCGTCGGGGAAGGCTCAGGCGTCAAGCACGAAGGTCACGACGGTCAGAGACCGCCGCTCGAGACGGGCGATCCGTTCCGCATGCTTCAATTGACGACGTTCCGCGGCGTCCCGGTGGCGAAGGCCCGCACGTTGTCCGCCGTGATCTCGATCAGGCGACGCCGCGCCTCCCGGGTGGCCCAGGCGATGTGCGGCGTGATGAGGCAGTTTCGCGCCGCGAGCAGCGGATTGGAGGCCGCAGGCGGCTCGACGGCGAGCACGTCGAGGGCCGCGCCGCTCAGCCGGCCCGCGTCGAGGGCCGCGGCGAGGGCTAGCTCGTCTACGAGCGCTCCACGCGCGGTGTTCACGAGGAAGGCGGTCGGCTTCATCGTCGCCAGCGTGGCTGCATTCACGAGCCGCTCCGTCTCCGCCGTCAGCGGGCAGTGGAGACTGACGACGTCGCTCTCGCGCAGGAGCCGGTCGAGCCTGACGCACTCCGGATCATCGCCCGGGCTGCGTCGCCAGGCCAGGATCCGCATCCCGAAGGCCCGGCCGATCGTCGCCACCGCTCGGCCGATCCGTCCGTAGCCGACGACACCGAGCGTGAGGCCGGAGAGTTCGACAAGCTCCCCTTCCCAGAAACAAAAGTCCGGGCACGAGGACCAGCGGCCCGCGCGGACGAGTTCCGCATGGCGGCCGACGCGGTTGGTGAGTTCGAGCAGGAGCGCGAATGTGGCCTGGGCGACGTTCGGCGTGCCGTACTCCGGCACGTTGCACACCGGGATGCCCCGCGCGCGGGCGGCGGCGACATCCACGACGTTGTAGCCCGTCGCCAGCACACCGATGCACTCGAGCCGCGGAAGAGCCGCGATCGTCTCGCGCGTCAGCGGCGTCTTGTTGGTGAGGACGACGTCGGCGTCGGCCGCCCGGGCCACGATCTCGGCGGCCGCCGTGCGGTCATGGACGGCGCAGTCCCCGAGAGCGCGGAGCGGCTCCCAGGAGAGGTCGCCGGGGTTCGTCGTGTGACCATCCAAAATGGTGATTCGCATCGGTTCTCCACGGATCGGCGGTTCGGCGGGAAAAACCTTTGAAATCAAGCGTTTTTCTCCGCCCCCGAAAAACTTTCCAAGTTTGGCACGCAGTGTGCAACAAGTTCGCGCCCGTCAGGCCGAGGCCCGCAAGAACTGAAGCCCGATGCCCGGCATGGGCCCTGCACAGGGCTCACCACGGGCGGCGTCGCAGGTTCCCGAAGGTCGTTTTGTTTCAAGGATCCGTTCTCCATGGTCATCAAAGCCGTTGGGCTCACTTCCGAGGAAGTGCGTCCGCGGCGCCGGTAGGTCGTCGTTTCGTTCGTTCACGGTCAATCCTTTGGTTTTTGCCTGTTTTCCGCACCTTTCGTGGTGGCGGAGACGCGGTGAATGCCAGGGTGCGACGTGGCGACCACGTGCCCCAGGTGCCGCGTCCCGTAAGCGTTCCCGATTCCTGTCCGATTCAAGGATTTTCCGTGTTTTCCGCCCTTCAGTCGCGTGTTCGCAGCCAGCGGCCGCCCGACCGGGCCGTCGCGAGGCTTCGCAGAAACGCCAGCTGGCGGGCCGGCCGGTCTCACCATTTTGGTGAGTCGGTCACCAACCTGGTGAGCGAGCCCGAAAAACCGCTTTTCGCCCGGAAAAAACCAATTTCACCGCCGCCGGCCTCGCCCATTCCCGGCCGGACCACCCCCACCGTCCACGGGGTCGTTCAACCCCGTTTGTTCGTTCGTCGTTCGTTCGTTTCCCTCCGGCGGCCCCCGGTCGTCCGGCCCGTTTTTTGAAAGGAACTGTCTCATGACAAGCAGATCCCTTTTCGTCCGCTCCCTCGGCGTCGCAGCCACGCTCGCGGCCGTCACCTTCTGGTCCCTCAACGCCCAGGCCGAGATCGTCTTCGGCAATCTTGGGGCGTCGGGCACGGGCGCCCTCGACCCTGGATCGGTCGCTCAGGTCGGCTCGACGACGATCGGCCAGCCTGGGAATCAGTATGCGATCGCCTTCACGACAGGCACGAACCCTCTGTATCTGACACTCACGAATGTGGGCGTCGGCTTGGGTGACGTCGAGCCGTACGCCACCGGCAAATTGAGCCTGTTTGCCGACAACGCCGGCCTGCCGACGGGATCCCTGCTCGCCAGCGGCACCAGCCTGCTCGGCCCCAACGGCGTACTCAACTTCAATCTCGGGGCTATCGCGCTCTCGGCCAACACGAAATACTGGCTCACGGTCGAAGACATCGAAGCCTCGTCGGGCAGCTACTTCTCGTGGCTCCGCAACATCGACGACATTGCTCCGTCCGGCCTGAACTCCAGCGGCTACACTTTCCCGGCGGGTGGCGCGCTGCAAAGTACCAACGGCGGCACGTCGTGGAGCAACTATTCGTCTGGTGCCAAACTTGGCGTCACGATCGAGGCCGTGCCCGAGCCCTCGGCGATCGTGATGGCGGGACTTGGGGCGGGCGGGCTCGCGATGCTCGAGCGGACCCGGCGTCGCCGCCGCAAGGCTGTCCATGCCGACGCCGTCGAAGCAGACGACTACCTCGGCTGATCTCCGCCGCCGGGCCGCGAGTGAACGCCGCGGCCCTGATGTGACACGACGAACGCAACGAACGAGAGCCACGCCGGCGCGAGCCGGCGTGGCTTTTTTCATGCGCTGCTTGCCCCGCAGTTGCCGCGCCGCGAATGATTCCCCGTCGGCCGGGACGCCGCGTCTCCCCCGCGAGGGCCGCGTGCCGATGTCCCGCTCCGCCGCCGTCGGCCCGCCGCAGTGGCTCGCGAAGCCCGACCTGCAGGCCGTGATCGACGTCCTCGTCACAACCGGCCACCGCGTCGTCGGACCGCGGGTCGCCGACGGCGCGATCGTGCTGGCCGACGTCACCTGCGTCGCCGACCTGCCGGCCGGCTGGCTCGACGACCAGGACGGCGGCACCTACCGTCTGCGGCCCGATGCCGCGGCCGGCCTCTTCGACCACGTCGTCGGCCCGCACTCGCTGAAAAACTTTTTGTTTCCGGCGCGGGAGCCGCTGGCCACCTACGTCCGCGACGGCGATGACTGGCGTGAGACGCCCATCCTGCCCGATCCCACGCCGCTCGCGGTGCTCGGGGTGCGCGGCTGCGACCTCGCGGCCCTCGCCCTTCAGGACGCCGCGTTCCTCCGCGACGACGTCGTCGATCCGGCATACCGCGCCCGCCGCGCGCGGCTCTTCATCGTGGCCGTGCATTGCCGCCGGGCCGCGGCCACTTGCTTCTGCCACTCGATGGACTGCGGCCCCGCCGCCGGGCCGGGCTTCGATCTCGCGGTCAGCGAGTTCACCGACCGCCTGGCGATCGAGCCCGGCACCGCCCAGGGCGCGGCGCTTCTCGACGCCGTCGCCACGCGGGCCGCGCTCACGCCCTGCACGCCCGCCGAGGTCGCCGCGATCTGCGACGTGCCGCAGGCCCTCGGCCGCCGGATGCATGACCGGCGGTCCGTCCCCGGTGCGGCCGCACCGCGGTCCCTCGACACGACCGATATCCGCGACCTCCTGCTCGGCAATCTCGAGCATCCGCACTGGAATGCGATCGCCGACCGCTGCCTCGCCTGCGCCAACTGCACGCTCGTCTGCCCGACCTGCTTCTGTCATTCCGTCGTGGACGTGCCCGATCTCTCCGGCGACCGGGCCACGCTCGAACGCCGCTGGGCCTCCTGCTTCACGCTCGACCACGGGCAGATGCACGGCGGGGCGGCCCGCCCCACCACGGCCTCCCGCTACCGGCAGTGGCTGACGCACAAACTCGCCGGCTGGATCGACCAGTTCGGCAGCTCCGGCTGCACGGGCTGCGGCCGCTGCATCACGTGGTGCCCGGTCGGCATCGATCTCACCGCCGAGGTCGCCGCGATCCGGGCCGCGGACGGTCGGCCATGACCGTCTGCGCCCCGCCCCGCTCCCCGTGGCACGGCGAAACCGCGCGGCTCGTGGCGGTCGAGGACGAGGCTCCGGGCGTGGCCACCTACCGCTTCGCTTGCGGCGCACCGTTTCCCTTCGCCCCCGGCCAGTTCAACATGGTCCACCTGCCCGGCATCGGCGCGGCCGCCATCTCGATCAGCTCCGATCCCGACGCCGCCACCGTGGCCCACACCGTTCGCGCCGTGGGCAACGTGACGCACGCACTCGCCCGCCTCCGGCCCGGCGCGGGCGTCTTGCTCCGCGGTCCGTGGGGCACGCCCTGGCCGCTCGACGCGCTCGGCGGGAGCGACGTGGTGATCGTCGCCGGCGGCGTCGGGCTGGCGTCGCTCCGCGCGGCGATCGTCGCACTCGGCCGCCGCCGCGATGACTTCGGCACGCTCCGGCTCCTCGTCGGCGGCC
>Ga0315900_10009065_pt1 | contig 12677 bp, 13 predicted proteins | sample LakEriMetagenome_FD_203521 | JGI IMG/M metagenome (GOLD analysis project Ga0315900, IMG submission 203521) | Freshwater fungal communities from buoy surface, Lake Erie, Ohio, United States - Buoy 12 MA114 | ecosystem: Environmental > Aquatic > Freshwater > Lake > Lake biofilm | place: USA: Lake...
CACGGGTCCCTGCAGCGTTCGCGGGACCCAGTGTCCCGCGGCCGCGGTCCGCCGACCGCCAACTGGGCCTCAGTTCCAGCGAGGCCGCGCCCGTTTCGAAGAAGAGACGATGTGTGACCGGTCACACTCGTTGTCGCCGCCACCGGCGCAGAATGCTGCCAGTCGCTGTGCTGCGGACGTGTTGCACGTGAGAGCGTTGCGGACTTCGGCGCTCCAGCCGATCTGGCGACCGGCAGTCGAGCTCGCGCGTTTCGAAGCCGCCAGAGAGGGACGTGCCGCTCTCGTTGGCCAGCGCCACGCGCGTCGGACAGACTGCCGATCTGTCCCAGACGGAAGCAGCTGCGGAACTCCGCAGGGCGCATGACCGTATGGGTGACCCTCCGATGTCGGCAGACCTCCTCGCAATGCAAGATCTCGCGTTGCAGAAGATCGGCCGGAACCTGGTCAACTTCCAGCGCATGGAGGCGATGCTGAAGTTCGTGCTGAAGTTCGGCAGCATCTCGGTACCGATCTCGAAGCTGGCGCCGCACTTGATTGCGACAGACCGAAGCCTGCGCCGCAAGCCCATGGGCACGCTCGTCGACCGTGCCGCGGAGGCGCTGCACGGAGAGCCGCCCCCGGCGCCGTGTGACCTGAAGGAGGTGTGGATCACGCACTCCTTCACGCTCGAAGGCGAGGGGGCCAGCGCCGAGACGTGGCGCAAGGCCATGAGCGTCGTCGTGAAGGAGCGAAATCGGCTGGTGCATCGAACGGCTGCCGAATGCAATCTCACGTCGATCGAGAGTTGTCGCGCGTTGTGCGACGAGCTCGACGCGCAGCGCCACCGGATTCTCCCCTCCTACCAGCATCTCGAGTCCGTGGTCAGGGCGATCAAGGAGTCTAACCAGGAGCTGGCCTTGTGGGATCCGGGCGCAGGCTCGACCTCGCCGTCCACCTAGATCATCGACGGCGGGCGTCATCGGCGGGCCGAGCGCGGGGCGCGCTGAGAGGGTTTAGCGTGGAGAACGGACCGGACGCGAGGTCTAGGGGTGGCCCACCCGCGCGGTATCGCCACATTGGGCTAAATCGTACGAAGGAGGCCGAGCCATGCTGGGCTCGAGCATCGAGATCAGACCAGAAGGCGACGCTGACGCTGTCCTCGGTACTTGGCTCGTCGGCCCGTTCGGCGTGAAGTGGCTGAACGAGCTCGTGAAACGCGGGGAGGCCGAGTTCACCGACAACCTCGGCTACCCGAACACCTACACGCTGGCCGCCGGGCTCGTCCGGCAGGCGCTAGCGGATGGCATTCCGACCGGGGGCGGTCCGCCCGTGATCGGTGACGATTACGAGTTGCCTTCCGGGCGGGTCGGGGACCCGCGGGTGGACCTCGACGCGCTGAATGCGCTTCCGGCCGACGCGCGGCTGGTCGTGATCGCTTGGGATCAGAGTTGACCGAGTCGACGACGCAGGAGCGGCGACGATGAACTTCCTCGAACAGCTGTGCGCCGAGTGGCTCGAGTACTGCGGCTACTTCGTGCGGCGGAACGTGCACGTCGGCAAGCGCCCCCAGGGCGGGTTCGAGTGCGAGCTGGACGTCGTCGCACTGCACCCGAAGAGCCGACACCTGGTGCACGTCGAACCGAGCATGGACGCGGGTAGCTGGGAGACGCGGGCGCTGCGCTACCAGAAGAAGTTCGACGCCGGGCAGAAGTACATCCCGGGCCTGTTCGACGGCCTGGGCGCGACCGCCGACATCGACCAGGTCGCGCTGTTCGGACTTGGCAGCCGAAAGACCCATCCCACATTGGCCGGCGGCCGCGTCATGATCGCGCCGGAGTTGATCGCGGAGATCCAGGCGGTGCTCGCGACGCGGCACTATGCGAGCCAGGCGGTGCCCGAGCAGTACGTCTGCCTTCGGACGCTGCAGTTCGCGGTGCACGCGGGACACGCGGGCATGGGGGACGAGAGGCTCGCTCGGGTGGTGGAGGAGGCGTGAGCCGCGGTGCACCGCCGGCGAACACGGTGGTGCGGCAAACAGGGGTCCCGCGGTATTGAGTCGGCGCGGACGCCGGCTCGCGCGCCGCGCGTGTACAGGCGATCGCGCCTGGCGCGAGCATCCCCGGCGTGCATGCCCTGCAGAACGCAGCCTACATGTTGAAAATCTCCACGCGAAGGCGCGTAGGTGTTGGCAGGTTCCTCATCTCGCAAACGCGGCGACGGTGTTCCGGCAGAACACACACGCGTCGAGGTGCGCGCGGATTCGCTCGGGAATCAAGTCCACTTCGCTCGCGTCGCGCACCACACGGATCTCGTCCAGCCCGAGGTGGTCCTCGTCCGGAAAGGCGTCGTACCCCTCACTCTCGGCCATTAGCGCGGCGTCCAAGGCCTCGCGCGAGCCGCCGGCCACGCGTGCCCGCGCACCCTCATAGTCCCAAGCCCGTCGCTTCGCCGCTCTGTCTTCGTCCTGATCGGCCATGCCTGTTCTCCCAGCATCCACAAATATATAGGCGTCAAAACGGCCGGTGATTACACGGCCGTTGGCAACGGGTTGATTGTCTTCAGTTTATTCTTCGACAGCCGAGAGCGCGGCACGTGCCGCCGGCTCCCTTAGGCTGACCGGTCTCGGGGGGTGCCGTCAGGAGGCCCGTACGCCGCGATCATGCCCGGAGCACGACATCCGCCCGATGGGTCGCGGACCGACGCAGCACCGCGCACGCCGGCCACAGCGCAGGATGTGCTCGGGCGGTCACTGGCGGAGGCGCGCCGCCTTAAACGGTATTGGCCCGGCGCCGCGCTCTTCTACCGAAGCAGCCACCGATGAAGCGCGTGAGTCGCGCAGTTTCGACCGCCCAGAAGGGCGTTACGCGACGGCCAGACTATGCTGACCGCCCGCGGTCAGTGTTTGGTTTCCTGCGTACGCCCGCGCCCGCGCACGTCGCGCGCGGCGCGCTGCGCCCCGCTCCGTGTGGCATCCGCAGACGCGCATGCGGGTCCTCACGGTGTTCAATCGGTGTTCGACGCGGGAGCGTGGGACGCGATGAACACGCTGGGACTGACACGCGCCGGGTGTGCGCGCGCATTGGAGAACTACCAGCGACGGGTCGAGAAGCTCGCCGCGGTACTGCGCGAACCCGGCGGCGAGGCAGCGACGCAGCAGGCCGAGGCGCTGCTCGAGGCGCTGCGCTTCGACCTCGAGGTGGACGTGCGGGCGCGTGCCACCGACGCGGGCAGCGTGCGCATGAGCCGGGTCGAGTCCGAAACGCTCGAGCCCGCGCTGCGCCAGGCCTGGCTGCGCTTCGAGCGCGACCTCGCCGGGCGAGCTTCGCCCGGCTGGCTGCCGGCGCTGCGCGAGGTCGGCGACGCGCTCGCCGCGTGGCGCGCGTGTCTCGACCGGTGCGACGACTGCACCGCGTGCGCGCGCGGCGGCCGCACCTCGGGTCGTCGCGACGCGCTCGACAAGAGCCTGGACGCCTGACGCGAGGCGCGCGGCACGGGCCACGAGACGCGGTCCAGCGCGAGCCTGCTCGTGCTCGCCGTGTTCGGGGTCGCGCGCGACCTCGCCGACCTCGCGCGCTGCGAGCCGGGCTTCAGCGTGCGCACCGACGCCACGCGCCTCGGCGCGCCGCAGCTGCGCGGGCTGATCGCCGACGCGCTGGCTCGCGAGGACCCCTGACGCCGACGCGCTCGGCCGTCCATTCCCCTCGATGCCTGCCCTCGAGATCCGCGCCGGTCCCGTCGCCGCTCGCCACCTGCGCGCGCACGGCCGGCGTCCGGGAGCGGTACGGGCGCGACGAGCCGAGCCGCATCCGGGTCTGGACCCGGGCGGTGCGCGAGGCCGAGCGGCTCGCCGAGGAGTTCGCGGCGCTGGCTACGAGTCCAGGCCGCCTGGAGATCCATCCGCTCGCCTGAACGAAGCACTCGCCGCGGCGACCGAGGCTGGTCGGCGCCGGGCCTGCTATCGTCAGCGCCGGCCGCCGGTGCGGCTGTCAGGAGCCGCCGTGGAGCCGACGCCACTGCGCACGCTCGTCGGGTCCGAGTGGGCACGCCGCGACGGCGAACCGCTGGCCGACGCGATCCTCGACGCGGTCTCCGACGCCGTGATCGCGATCGACTCGCACTACCGGGTGATCTGGATCAACCGCGCGGCGGCCGCGCTGTACCACACGACGCCGGAGGCTGCGCTGGGCCGCGGCCTGCGCGAGCTCTACGCGTACGAGTGGGATCGCCCGGAGGACGAGGCGGCGGCGTTCCGCGCGCTGGAGGAAACCGGGTCCTGGCGCGGCGCCAATACCCACGTGCTGCCGAACGGCACGCGGCTGCGCGTGGAGTCCACGGTCTCGGTGCTGCGGCGCTCGATCGCCGGCGCGGCCCGCGACGAGGACCGCACGCCCGGGCTGCTGGCCGTGATCCGCGACTGCACGGCCGAGCACGCGGCCCGCGCGCGGGCCGCCGAGGAGCGGGATTTCTTCGAGCGGCTCCTCGACCTGATGCCGGTCCTGGTCACGCGCTACGACACGCGGCTCTCGCGGGTGTATTTCAATCGCGCGTTCGTCGCGACCCTCGGCTGGACCGAGGCCGACTCGCGTGCTCACGACATCATGGAATTGTGCTATCCCGACCCCGCGGTACGCGCGGCGGCCGCGGAGTTCATGGCACGGCCGGGCTCCGGGTGGCGCGAGATCCCGACGCGCGCCAAGGACGGCCGCACGCTGCAGGTGCTGTGGGCGAACGTGCTTGTCGCCGGAGACATCCAGGTCGGCGTGGGCTTGGACGTCAGCGATAACCGCCGCGTCCAGCAGTCCCTGCGCGACAGCGAGGAGCGTGCACGCGTCGCGCTCGACGCCGCTGAGCTCGGCAACTTCCGGCACGACTATGCGACCGGCGTCGTCCAGCTGGACGAGCGCTGCGCACGGCACTTCGGCTTCGACCACACGCAGGTGAGCCTCGCCGATCTCGTGGCGCGCGTGCACCCGGACGACCTGCCGCCGCTGCGCGAGGCGGTGCGCCGGGCCTGGCTGCCCGACAACGACCCGCACGATTATCGCGCCGAGTACCGGGTGGTGCACCCTGACGGTACCGTGCACTGGCTCGCGGTGCGCGGCCGCGTGCACTTCGGAGGCACGGGTTCGGCGCGCCATCGCGTGCTCGGCGTCGCCGTGACGCAGGACGTCACCGCGCGCAAGGACGCCGAGCTCGCGCTGCGCGACTACGCCGAGCGGCTCCGGGAGGCGGATCGCCGCAAGGACGTCTTCATCGCGACGCTCGCGCACGAACTCCGGAACCCGCTCGCGCCGATCCGCAACGCGGTGCGCGTGCTGGCCTCCACCGCCGCGGGCGCGCGCGAGCAGCAGTGGAGTCGCGACGTGATCGACCGCCAGGTGTGCACGATGGCGCGGCTGCTCGACGACCTGCTCGACGCCGCGCGGATCACGCAGGGCAAGGTGGAACTGCGGCGCGAGTCGGTCCTGCTGGCGGGGGTCGTCGAGACCGCGGTCGAGACCAGCCGGCCGCTGATCGACGCGCGGCAGCATGCGTTCGAGACTGCATTGCCCGAGGTGCCCGTGCGGCTCGACGCCGACCCGGTGCGCCTCTGCCAGGTGATCGCGAACCTGCTGAACAACGCGGCGAAGTACACGCCGCCCGGCGGCCGCATCACGCTGCGCGCGACGCTCGAGGCGGACGAGGTGCACCTCGTCGTCACCGACTCCGGCATCGGGCTCGATCGCCCTTCGCTGGCGCGCATCTTCGACGTGTTCGAGCAGGTCGAGACCAACCGCCTGCAGTCGGAGGGCGGCCTCGGCATCGGCCTCGCGCTCGTGAAGGGGCTCGTGGAACAGCACGGCGGGCGCGTCGCTGCCGAGAGCGCGGGTCCTGGGCTCGGGGCCGCGTTTCACATCTGGCTGCCGGCGGCGGGCCACGCGCCCGCGGTCGCGGAGGCGACGGCCGACCGCGCCGGAGGCGCGCGCCGGCGGGTGCTGGTCGCGGACGACAACCGCGACAACGCCGAGATGCTCGCGATGCTGCTGCGGCTCGAGGGCCACGAGGTCGCCGTCGAGCACTCGGGCGCCGCCGCGCTCGCCGCCGCGATCGAGACCGAGCCGGAAGTCGCGTTCCTCGACATCGGCATGCCCGGTCTCGACGGCTACGCGCTGGCCGAGCGGCTGCGTGCGCACCCGTTCGCGAAGCGGCCCGTGCTCGTCGCCGTCACCGGCTGGGGCCAGGCCGAAGACCGGCGGCGCGCCCTCGCGGCCGGCTACGACCACCACCTGACGAAGCCCGCGGATCCCGCGCTCGTGTCCGCGATCCTCGACGCCGCCGGCCAGTGACCAGACCGCGCTCGTCGGCATCGGTCTCTACGGGCCACACCTGCTGTTCCGCGTGACGCCCGAGACGCCGTTCGAGCGGAAGGTGAAGCTCGAGACCTACAAGTGGTGCCGCTTCTGCCACACGGTCGAGAAGGGCGGGAAGCATCTGGTCGGCCCGAATCTCTACGCGATCTTCGGCCAGCGCGCGGGCACGGTGCCGAATTTCCACTGCGCCGAGGCGATGGCGGGCGCGGGCCGCAACGGCCTGGTGTGGACCGACGAGACGATCGCGCAGTACATCGCGGGGCCCGACCGCTTCGTGCCCGGCACCTCGACGATCATCTCGAGCGGCCCGGTGCGCACGCCCGAGGAGCGCGCCTCGATCGTCAACATCCTGAAGCGCGAGACGATGCCGCCGGAGGCGATCGTCGCGGCGCCGTGAGCGGATGCGCCCGGCCTCAGCGTCCGCCGAGCCGTGCCGCCTCGGCCTCGAGCGCCTCCCAGCGCTCGAGCCTGGCGAGCAGCAGGTCCTCGAGCTCCTGCAGTCGCCGGCCGTCCGCGGCGATCCGCTCGGCGCCGCCCGCCCCGTAGTCGGCGGCGCTCATGCGCTCGGTGATCGCGCGCTGCTCCGCCTCGAGCCGCTCGATCTCGCCGGGCAGCGCCTCCAGTTCGCGCGCTTCCTTCCAGCTCAGCTTGGACTTCGCGCGCGGCGTGCCCGGCGCGGTGCTGCCCTGACCGGCCGTGCCGGCGCTCGCGTCCGCCCGTGGGCTGCAGGGAGCCGCGTCGCCGCTCCGGACGCCTGCGCCATATCCGCCCGGTCCGCGCTGCGCGAGCCAGTCCGAGTACCCGCCCACGTACTCCTTCCAGCGCCCGTCGCCGAGCGGCGCGAGCGTCTGCGTGACCACGTTGTCGACGAAGGCCCGGTCGTGGCTGACCAGCAGCAGCGTGCCCGGGTATTCGAGCAGCGTCTGCTCGAGCAGTTCCAGCGACTCGATGTCCAGGTCGTTGGTCGGCTCGTCGAGCACGAGCACGTTCGCCGGGCGCGCGAACAGCCGCGCGAGCAGCAGGCGGTTGCGTTCGCCGCCCGAGAGCGCGCGCACCGGCGTGTTCGCGCGCTGCGGCGGAAAGAGGAAGTCGCCGAGGTAGCTCGACACGTGCTTCCGCTGCCCGCCGATCTCGACCCAGTCCGAGCCCGGGCTGATCGTCTGCGCGACGGTGCGGTCGGGGTCGAGCTGCTCGCGCAGCTGGTCGAAGTAGGCGACCTGCAGGTTCGTGCCGAGGCGCACGCGGCCGGCGTCCGGCTGCAGTTCGCCGAGGATCAGGCGGATCAGCGTGGACTTGCCCGCGCCGTTGGACCCCAGCAGTCCGATGCGGTCGCCGCGCATCACCACCGTCGAGAGATCCTCGACCACGCGGCGTTCGCCGAAGCGCTTGCTCACGCCCTGCAGTTCCGCGACGAGCTTGCCCGAGCGCTCGCGGGCGTCCACGGTCAGCTTCACCTGCCCGAGCCGTTCGCGGCGCGCGGCGCGTTCCTCGCGCAGCCGCTCGAGCCGCTTCACGCGGCCCTCGTTCCGCGTGCGGCGCGCCTCGACGCCGCGGCGGATCCAGGCCTCTTCCTGGGCCCAGAACTTGTCGAACTTCCGGTTCGCGACCTGCTCGGCCGCCAGTTCGTCGCGCTTGCGGGCCTCGTACGCGGACCAGTTGCCGGGGTAGGAGCGCAGGTATCCGCGGTCGAGCTCGACGATCCGCGTCGCGACGCGGTCGAGGAACACGCGGTCGTGCGTGACGAACGCACAGGCCCCGACCCTCGGCAGCAGCTCCTCGAGCCGCGCGATCGCGTCCACGTCGAGGTGGTTCGTCGGCTCGTCGAGCAGCAGCAGTTCGGGGTCGAGGGCGAACGCGAGCGCGAGCGCGCCGCGCTTGCGCTCGCCGCCGGAGGCCTTCGCGGGTTCGCCGTCGGCGCGCACGCCGAAGCGGTCGAGGAACTCCGCGAGCCTGGCATCGAAGCGCCAGCGGTCGCGCTCGTCGTGCGCGTCGTCGGGTCCGTAGCCGCCGCGCAGCCGCAGCGAGTCGAGCAGCGTGGCGGCCGCCGGCAGCACCGGCTCCTGTTCGACCACCACGATGCGCAGCCCGTCGCGCACGTGCAGCGCGCCGTCGTCGAGCGCCACGCGCCCGGCGAGGACGCCGAACAGCGAGGACTTGCCGGTGCCGTTGCGGCCGATCACGCCGATGCGTTCGCCGTCCTCCACGAGCAGGCCGGCGCGGTCGAGCAGCGGCGTCAGGCCGTAGGCGAGTTCGGCGTCGACGAGGGAGAGCAGCGTCATGCCACCAGTATCGCCGATGCGGCGGTGCCCGCGTCGCCGGGGCGTCGTCTCGGGCGGGGCCGCCGCCCCCGCTCGCGCCGGGACCTCGACCCGCGCAGGGCCACCCTGCTCAAGGCTCGGTCGTTGCGAGGGCCTCCTCGGTGCCGGCCGCGAACTGCAGGCGCGCCAGCCGCGCGTACAGGGGGCTGGCCGCCAGCAGTTCCGCGTGCGTGCCGACCGCGACGACGCGGCCGTGATCCATCACGACGATCCGGTCCGCCTTGAGTACGGTCGCCAGCCGGTGCGCGATCACGAGCGTCGTGCGTCCGCGCGTCAGCCGCTCGAGCGCCTCCTGCACGAACCGCTCGCTCTCGGCGTCCAGTGCGCTGGTCGCCTCGTCCAGCAGCAGGATCGGCGGGTCCTTCAGGATCGCGCGCGCGATCGCGATCCGCTGCCGCTGCCCGCCGGAGAGGCGCGTGCCGCGCTCGCCGAGGAAGGTCTCGTAGCCCTCGGGCAGCCGCTGCAGGAACTCGTCGGCGGCGGCCGCGCGCGCGGCGGCCTCGATCTCGGCGTCGGTCGCGCCGGGCCGGCCGTAGCGGATGTTCTCGCGCGCGCTCGCGCCGAACAGCACGGTGTCCTGTGGCACCAGCGCGATCTGCGCGCGCACGTCCTCGGGCGCGAGGTCGGTCAGCGGCACGTCGTCCACCAGCACGCGGCCGGCGGCCGGGTCGTAGAACCGCAGCAGCAGCTGGAACGCCGTGCTCTTGCCGGCGCCCGAGGGGCCGACGAAGGCCACGGTCTCGCCGGGCTCGATCTCGAGGGTGAAGCCGTCGAGCGCCTTCTGCCGGGGCCGCGACGGGTAGCGGAACTCCACCTGCTCGAAGCGGATGCGGCCCTGCACCCGCGGCGGCAGGCGGGTCGGCGCCGCGGGCGCGCGGATCGCCGGTTCCGCGGTCAGCAGCTCGGACAGCCGCTCCATCGCGCCCGCGGCGCGCTGGACGTCGCCCCAGGTCTCGGACAGGGCGGCGGCGCTCGCGCCGACGAACATGGCGTACAGCAGGAACTGGCCGAGCTGGCCACCGCTCATCCGGCCGGCCAGCACCTCGTGCGCGCCGAGCCACAGCACGAGCGTGATCGCGCCGAACACCAGCATCGTGCCGAGCGCCGTCAGCCACGCCCGCACGCGCGTGCGCTGGATCGCGACCACGAAGCTCGCCTCGGTCGCCGCGCCGAACCGGCGACTCTGCAGTTCCTCGAGCCGGAACGCCTGCACGGTCTGCACGGCTTCGAGGGTTTCGCCCGCGAGCCCGCTCGACTCCGCGATCCGGTCCTGCGAGGCGCGCGACAGTCCGCGCACCTTGCGCCCGACCAGGATCAGCGGCGCGATCACGAGCGGGATGCAGACGACGATCACGCCCATCAGCTTCGCGCTGGTGAGCGCGAGCATCACGAGCGAGCCCGCGAGGTTCAGTGCGGAGCGCAGCGCGATCGACAGGCTCGAGCCGGCGATCGTCTGCACGAGCGTCGTGTCGGTCGTCAGTCGCGACAGCACCTCGCCGGTGCGCGTGACCTCGAAGAACGCGGGGTCCATCCGGATCACGCGGCGGTAGACGGCGTCGCGCACGTCCGCGACGATCCGCTCGCCGACCCAGGTGACCAGGTAGAAGCGCACGGCCGCGAAGCCGCCGAACAGGCCGGCGGCCAGCAGCAGCGCGCCGAAGTAGCGGTTCAGAGTCTCGGCGCTGTTGGCCGCCAATCCGTAATCCACCAACTGGCGCACCGCGACCGGCAGCGCGAGCATGGCCCCGGCGGCGAAGAGCAGCGCGACGAGCGCCAGGGCGACGCGGCCGCGGTACGGACGGACGAAGGGGGCGAGCGCCCGGAGGGGCTTCAGCGAGCGGCCCTTCGGGCGCTCGGCGGCGACGGGGTCTGGCATCGGCGGCATGATCGCACGGGCACGCGCGCCGCCGCGATCGGGCGTCCCGACGGGCCGTCCCGACGGGCCGTCCCGATGGGCCGTCCCGATGGGCGGCCGCGGCGAATCAAATCGCACCGGTCGTCGGCGCGGCGCCGCTATCCTGACCATGGGAGCAGAGGGCATGATCTACCAGTTCACGACTCGCGCCGGCGGCCGGATCACCTACACGTCGACGGTCGGCGCCCAGATCCTCCACATCGTCGGCAAGAACCCCGGGCCGCGCGGCGTGATCACCGTGGCGGAGGTTCCGGCCGCCCTCGCGGCGCTCGAGGCCGCCGTCGCGCGCGAGCGGGCGCGTCCCCCGGAGGAGCAGCAGGCGGTCGACCCGCACGACACCCGCGGCAACACGGCCGAGGAGGACGAGCGCGACCGGGACCCTCCCGTGTCGCTAGCGCAGCGCGTCTACCCGTTCGTGGACCTGCTGAAGTTCGCGCTGCGCGAGCAGGAAGACGTGACCTGGGGCCTCTGAGACGCGACGGTCGGCCGCCGAGCGGCGGCACCCGTCGCGCCGCCCGCCTAGAATGGCGCTCGCTGCGCTCCGCCCGCCGGGGCGCGGCCGGCGAGACCCTCACGAGGAGTGCACACGATGAGCGCGAACCCGGGCCGCGGCACCGCGGCGCAGATCGACAACGGCATGGATCCCGCGCAGCGCAAGGAGATCGCGGACGGCCTCTGCCGCATGCTCGCGGACAGCTACACGCTGTACCTCAAGACGCACAACTACCACTGGAACGTCACGGGGCCGATGTTCAACACGCTGCATCTCATGTTCGAGACGCAGTACACCGAACTCGCGCTAGCGGTCGACCTGATCGCGGAGCGCATCCGCGCGCTCGGCTTCCCGGCGCCGGGCACCTACCGCGAGTTCGCGCAGCTGTCGTCGATCCGCGAAGTCGACGGCGTGCCGGCGGCGGAGGCGATGATCGCCGACCTCGTGAAGGGCCAGGAGGCGGTCGTGAGGACCGCGCGCTCGCTGTTCCCGGCGGTGGACGCCGCGCACGACGAGCCGACCGCGGACCTGCTGACGCAGCGCATGCAGGTGCACGAGAAGAACGCCTGGATGCTGCGTTCGTTGCTCGAGAAGTGACGGCGACGGGCGGGCCGCGTCAGCCCTTGGCGTGGCCCTGCCGGTGCGACGCGAAGCTCATGCGGTCGAGCACGCCCATCAGCACCGCCGAGATCACGAAGGTCAGGTGCAGGACCACGTACCAGAGGATCTTGTCGTTGTCGATCTTCTGCGCGTCCATGAACACCTTCAGCAGGTGGATGGACGAGATCGCGACGATCGAGGCCGCGACCTTCAGCTTCAGCGTGCCGGCGTCGAGCCGCCCGAGCCAGTCGAGCTTCTCGCCGGTCGAGACGTCCATCCGCGACACGAAGTTCTCGTAGCCCGAGAACATCACCATCACGATCAGGCTGCCGACCAGCGCGATGTCGACGAGCGCGAGCGTCGTCAGGATCAGGTCGGCCTCGCTGGTCGTCAGGATGTGCGTGACGACGTGCAGCGCCTCCTGGAAGAACTTGATGCCGAGCGCGACCAGCGCGAGCGCGAGGCCCAGGTAGAGCGGCGCGAGCAGCCAGCGGCACGCGAACAGCAGGTTCTCGACGAAACGCTCGAGCATGGCGGGACTCCGGAGGCAGGCGCGCCGCTGGCGCAACGCTCCCGTGAGTCTAGCGGACCCCGCCAGTGCGAGGATCGGGGCGTGTCCTTGCGGCAACCCGCGGCCGCGCGGCTGCGAGCAGCAGTGCGACCAGCGCGGCGAACAGGTCGAGCACGCCGAGCGAGCCGCCACCGCCACCTCCGCCACTTCCGCCGCCGCTCGACGGCGGCGGCGGCGGCGCGGGCGGTCCGGAAGACACGACGAGCGACACCGACGTGCCCGCCGCCGCCGCGGTGCCGGCGACCGGCGACTGGCTGATCACGTTGCCGGACGCCACGTCGGTGCTCGCCTGGGTGGTCACGGTGCCGACGACGAAACCGGCGCCCGTCAGGGTCGACGTCGCGGCGGACTGCGACTGGCCGACGACGCTGGGCACCGTGGGCTGGGCCGGTGGTGCGCCGCTCGAGACGACGAGCGCGACCGGGGTGCCGGTCGCGACGCTGCTGCCCGC
>Ga0315900_10009066_pt1 | contig 12675 bp, 8 predicted proteins | sample LakEriMetagenome_FD_203521 | JGI IMG/M metagenome (GOLD analysis project Ga0315900, IMG submission 203521) | Freshwater fungal communities from buoy surface, Lake Erie, Ohio, United States - Buoy 12 MA114 | ecosystem: Environmental > Aquatic > Freshwater > Lake > Lake biofilm | place: USA: Lake...
GCAGCAGCGCGAACCAGCAATGGGGCGGACGTTTCGCCGAAGGCCCCTCGGCCATCATGGCCGCCATCAATGCCTCGATCGGGTTTGATCGCAAGATGTGGCGCCAGGATATCCAAGGCAGCCTAGCCCATGCCGCCATGCTGGCCCATGTAGGGATCATCAGCGCAGAAGACGAGGCCGCGATCAGGGACGGTCTTGGAAAAATCGCGGCGCGCATCGAAGCCGGCGATTTCCCCTTTGATGACGCGCTTGAGGATATTCACATGAATATCGAAGCGCGACTGACCGAGACCATCGGGGAAGCCGGCAAGCGCCTGCATACGGGCAGATCGCGCAATGACCAGGTGGCGCTTGATGTGCGGCTTTGGGTGCGTGATGCGATTGATGGGCTTTCTGGCCAGATCAAGGATGTGATGCGCGCTTTGGTCGCGCGTGCGGAAGAACATGCGGGCAGCGTTATGCCTGGCTTCACCCATTTGCAACCGGCACAGCCCGTAACCTTCGGCCATCACATGCTGGCCTATGTTGAAATGCTGTCGCGTGACTTGTCTCGGCTGGCGGATTGCCGGGCGCGCCTGAATGAGAGCCCGCTGGGGGCTGCGGCCTTGGCAGGCACCGGCTTTGCCATTGATCGGCACATGACGGCGAAGGCGCTTGGTTTTGATCAACCTATGCGCAATAGCCTTGATGCTGTTGCGTCGCGTGATTTCGCTGCCGAATTCCTGTTCTGCTGCGCGATGTGCAGCGTGCATCTTTCGCGCCTCGCGGAAGAGATTGTGATTTGGACCAACCCCTATTTTGGCTTTGTGAAGCTATCTGATGCCTTCACGACCGGCAGTTCCATCATGCCGCAAAAGCGCAACCCTGATGCGGCGGAGCTGGTGCGCGGCAAGACAGGGCGCGTGATGGGCGCGCTGATGGGCATGCTGACGGTGATGAAGGGCCTGGCGCTTACCTATTTCAAGGATATGCAGGAAGACAAGGAAGGCATTTTCGATGCCGCCGAAACCCTGACCCTGTCGCTCGCCGCCACTGCCGGCATGGTGCGGGATATGAAGCCGCAAACAGAACGCCTTGCCGCCGCTGCGGGCGCAGGGTTTTCCACCGCGACCGATCTGGCAGATTGGCTGGTGCGCAGCCTGAAAATGCCCTTCCGGGATGCGCATCACGTGACCGGCACCTTGGTTGCCAAGGCGGAAGCGCGCGGGGTTGATCTTTCCGGCCTGACGCTTGCGGAAATGCAGGCGGTGGAACCGCGCATCACCCAGGGTGTGTTTGACGTGCTGACGGTCGAAGCCTCGGTTCGGTCACGCACTTCCTATGGCGGGACGGCGCCGGCCAATGTCGCCGCCATGGCCGCCGAATGGAAGGCGAAACTGGCATGAGGTTCAGCGCGCGGTCCCTTCTGTTGTTGCTGGCGGTGGCTTTCCTGGCCACGGCTTGCGGCCGCATGGGGCCAATCCGTCCGCCTGGCCCGGCGGAGGAAGTCACCCATCCTCGGCAATATCCAAATCGCTGATCTGGCACTTTCCCGCTTGCGATAATCCGCGCGCATCACGACAATAGGGGGATGGCCGCCCCTGCTCCTGCCCTTGATCCGGGCAATGATCCTTCCTTCGCTGAATTGCTGGCACAGCGCCCGCATCTGACGCGCCACGCCCATGATGGGCTAGTGCTGGAAGATGTGCCTTTGGCACGCATTACTGAGGTGGTGGGCACCCCGACCTGGGTCTATTCCGCCGGCACGCTGCGCCGCCGTGCGCGCGCGCTGCGCGCTGCCCTGGCTGATGCGGGGCTGAGGGCGAGCGTGCATTTCGCCACCAAGGCCAATGATAATCTTTCGGTGCTGGCGCTGCTGGGGCGCGAAGGGCTTGGCGCTGATGTGGTGAGTGAAGGCGAATTGCGCGGCGCACGCGCGGCCGGCATTCCCGCCAGCGCGATTGTCTTCTCCGGTGTTGGTAAATCCGAACGCGAGATTCGCCTGGCGCTTGCTGAAGGCATCATGCAGATCAATGCTGAAAGCATTGAAGAAATTGACATGATTTCCGCAATCGCCGCCGGCATGGGGCGCAGCGCGCCGGTGGCCATTCGCGTCAATCCCGATGTGGATGCGAAAACCCACGCCAAGATCACCACGGGCCGCAGCGAAAACAAATTCGGTGTGGCTTATGATGACGCTTTGGCACTTTACGCGCGCATGGCAAAGCTGCCCGGCATTCGCCCGATTGGCATCGCAACCCATATCGGCAGCCAGATCACGGTGGGCATGGGTGCCTATCGGGCGGCCTATGCTCGGCTTGCGGAATTGGTGCGCGCCATTCGCGCGCAGGGCTTGCCGATTGAACGCATTGATTGCGGCGGCGGGCTTGGCATTGCCTATCGCGATGAAATTGCGCCTGCGCCTGCCGCTTTGGCTGGCGCGATCAAGGCAGAGCTCGGCGCGCTGGGCCTGCCCGTCATGCTGGAACCGGGGCGCTGGATTGCCGGGCCGGCGGGTGTGCTGCTTTCCCGTGTGATTCTGCAAAAGCAGGGCGCGGCGCGGCGCTTTGTGGTGCTGGATGCGGCAATGAATGATCTGCTACGCCCGGCCATGTATGAAAGCTGGCATGGCATTCTGCCGGTCTCGCCAGCCGCTTTGGTCGCACCACTCGCGCCCGCGGATGTGGTTGGCCCCGTCTGCGAAAGCAGCGATTGCTTCACGCGCGACCGCGCCTTGCCGGATTTGCCGCCGGGCGCCTTGGTCGCTTTGCTCGATACCGGCGCTTACGGCGCCACCATGTCTTCCACCTATAACGCGCGCCCCTTGGCGGCCGAGGTGCTGGTGGATGGCGCGCGCTTCGCCGTGGTGCGGGACCGCCAATCCTATGAGGCGCTCCATGCCGGCCAGCGTGTGCCGGAATGGCTGATGGAATGAGCCAAGCGCCGCGGAAAGCGTCGCCTGAAAGCCAGGGGCTTGGCGCCCTGGGCTTGAAGCTCGGCCTGTCTCGGCTGGCGCTTTGGTGGGAAGGGGCCTGGCGGGCGCTTTGGCCGCCACTTGGCGTGATCGGCGCTTTCCTGGCTGTGGCCTTCACCGGGCTGCTGCCCGCGCTGCCGCCGGCACTGCATTTGCTGATCCTGCTCGGCCTTGCCGCGGCCCTTGGTTATTTTGGCTATCGCGCCGCGCTTGGGCTGCGGGCGCCGGCTGCGGATGCCGCGGCGCGGCGCCTGGAACGTGATTCCGGCCTGGCGCATCGCCCCCTTGCCGTGCTGGCGGATCGCCCCGCCGGTGATGATCCAATGGCGCAGGCGCTATGGCAGGCGCATCGGGACCGCGCGGCGGCACAGCTTGGGCAGTTGCGCGTGGCGCGGCCCTCACCGGGGTTGGCCGCACGCGACCCGCGCGCCTTGCGCGCCGCTGTGCTGGTGGCGCTGGTGGCGGGGCTTGGCATGGCGGGGCGCGAAGCACCGGAACGACTGCTCGCTGCGCTCCTGCCCCCCTTCGCTGAACCCGCTGCCGCGCCAACGGCTTTGGCCGCGCGGTTTGAAGCCTGGGTAACGCCCCCCGCCTATACCGGCGCGCCGCCTCAATTCCTGAAGGCTGAAGGCGGCGCGGTGGCAGTGCCGGCGGGTAGCCGGCTGCATATGGTTTTCTCAGGCAGTGCCAATCCGCCGGAATTGCGCCTGGGCAGCGCTGCCCATGCTTTTGCGCGCATGGATGCGCAAAGCCATGCCCTGGAGCTGCCTTTGACCGAAGGTGGCGCCCTGGTGCTGAAGCGCGATGGGCGCGATGTGGCGCAATGGGCGCTAACCCTGACCCCCGATGCGCCGCCGCGCGTCATTTGGGACCCCTCGCCAGCGCGTGCGGGCAGGGGGTTGGGGTTGCGTCTGCCCTGGAAGGCTGAGGATGATTGGGGGCTTGTTGCGCTGCGTGTGGAATTGCGGCTGAAGCAAAGGCCATCTGCCCCGCCGGTGACGCAGGATATTCCCCTACCGGGCGGCGCACCGCGCCAGGCGCAAGGGGCGGCGCAGCATGATTTTTCCGCGCATCCCTGGGCCGGGCTGGAAGTGGAAGCGCGGCTTTTTGCGCGCGATGGCGCGGAACAGGAAGGCAAATCGGAAGGCGCGTTTCTAGTGCTACCGGAACGGCGCTTTTCGCACCCCGTCGCGCAGCAATTGATTGCGCTGCGGCGCGCGCTGTCGCTTGATCCTGGGGCGCGCGACCCGGCGCGGCGTGAATTGGACCGCATCAGCAATGCGCCGGAAGCCTTTGAACATGATACGGGCATGTTCCTGACGCTGCGTTCTGCCCGGCATCGGCTGGGGCGGGATCGGCGTGATGAAGCCGTCCCGGAAGTGCAGCAGATTTTGTGGGATGTGGCGGTGGCCTTGGAAGAAGGCCGCACGGACCGCACAGCGCGCGCGCTGAACCAGGCGCGTGAAGCCCTACGTGAGGCTTTGGAAGAAGCCCGGCGCGACAACCCGGAACGCAGCCCCGAACAACGCGCCGAATTACAGCGCCGCATTCAGGAATTGCGCGAAGCCATTCGTCAGCATCTGGAAGCACTCGCTGAGCGCATGCAACGCGAAAACAATGAAGCGCTGTCCTATGACCCACAGCAGCGCGTTTTTGATCGCCGTGAATTGGAACGCCGCACCCGCCGCCTGGAAGACGCGGCGCGCGATGGCCGCCAGGAAGATGCCGAACGCGAAATGGCCGAACTTGAGGAAATGCTGCAAGCGCTGGAAGAAGGCCGCACCAGCCGGGCCGAGGATCGCCAACGCCAACAGCGCCAACGCGGGCAGCAGCAGATGGGCGCTTTGCAGGATATGGTGCGTCGAGAAGCCGAAATGCTGGACCGCGCGCATCGCCGCAGCGGAGAGCAGGACATCAACCGCACCGATTCGCGCCGCCCCCCACCGCCCCGCCCGCAAACACCCGAAGCGCGCGAAGAAGCCGCACGCGATGCGCGCACGCAACGCGCGCTACGCCGTGCGCTCGGTGAATTGATGCAGCAAGTTGGCGAATTGACCGGCGATGTGCCAGCCCCCTTGGGTGAGGCTGATCGCGCCATGCGCGACGCGGCGGAGGCTTTGGCCGAGGGCCGAGACCCGCGCGGCGCACAGCAGCAAGCCATTCGCGCGCTGACCGAAGGCGGGCGGCAAATGTCACAACGCATGCAACGCCAATTCGGCCCGCCGCAGCCCGGCGAAGGGGAAGGCGAGGGTGAGGGCGAAGGCGAGGAAATGGCCGGCGGCCAGCAGGGCAGCGAGGGTCAGGAAAACCAGCTAGGCGAAGGCCGCGATCCGCTAGGGCGTGACCGGCGCGAAACCGGCGGGTCAGCGCAGGATAATGCCGGCGATACGCTGGTGCCAGGGGAAGCGGAACGCCTGCGGTCGCATCAATTGCAACAGGAACTCCGCCGCCGTGGCGCGGAACGCGAACGCGCGCCGGTGGAGTTGGACTATATTGATCGGCTGCTTAGGCGGTTTTGAATAAATTGTCCAAATCTTCTCCAATCACTTCCGAAACGAGTGACGCTGCTTGGCTAAACGAACGGGTTCGACAAATCATCAGATGGTCTGGATTGTAGAAACATCCATCTCAGCATCGCTTAAGAATCTTTATGCCCTTCACGGTTTGGTTACCCTGAAATATTGATTGGCTTCAACCGCCTCAATCTTTCAATCTTCCTTCAGACAGGGCGGGTTCGACCATTCTAGCGGTCGTCAGCCAACTCACAATGAAATTATACAAGGAGCAAGATGTCACATGGCCGCCTTCGTGGAGGATTCTATGTAATCTAGGCAGATTATAGTAAGGTATTGAAGGCGCCAGATGATGCTCGGCATGATAATTCATGTTCGCGTAGAGAAAGCCAATGAGTTTTGGTAGTAAGACGGTCCTACTATGCGCAAGCGGGCCATCCGATTTGAAGGCGTCTAGATTGTGGTGTTGGGCCTTTGCCAAAACTTTGTTGAGTAAGGTCCCCGAGAAAGGGCTTAGAAAGACGATCGCGGTTATAAGCAAACTGTCCGACACAGCATAAACCGAAAGTAAAAATAGCGCGTTTATGAGGAGAATTGATCTTGCGCTAGAAACGATGCTTTTATCCTGAATTTTTGTTAGGTTCGGGAAATAGCCGACGGCATTGAGAGCTGCGTATAAAACTCTTCGCTTCATGAGCCTGAAATCGATTGATGCATACGCCACCAGGTTAATCCACGACCAGGATTGTTCAGAATGGGCTTCAAAGTCGTCCTGGGCAAAGGTATTCTTGTGATGATACAAATGCGATCTTTCGAAAAAGGCGCCGTTGCTCCAGGTAACCGCGGAGCAAAACACAAAAAGCCAAGCATTCAGCTTTTTGTTCGAGAACACCTTCTTGTGGAAGGCTTCGTGGCCCAGGCCCGCGTAACCCCAAAAGGATAGTTGGAGAGCGAATAAATACCAAACAATTATTGATAAGACGGGATGAGTGGGAAAACTAGCGATGATGGCGGCCAAGAAGCCCACAAAAAGGGAAAGCCTGACCAGTAGATCAATACCTGCCCTTAAGTCATTGGGACGATTCAGCTCGTGAAATTCCGAACTTCCTATGTATTTGGCAATTGTCATGTGCGCGCCTAACCCTGATATCCGATAAGCTCAAAAGCACATAAAGAACCAAGAACATGAAAGATCTTTCGGCCAGTTTCGGCAGCGAGGAACGTTGTGACGTCTCCATGAATCTTTGACTCATAATCGTGCCAAATGATCACGCCTCGCTTCACAATACCACGCGCATTCAGGGTATCTTGACTTATCGTTTGCATGTCATGGCCGCCATCTATGAACACGAATTCCGACGAACCAAATTCGCGGCGAAAATCCATCTTAGTAGAATTTTTCTTGATTAGGAAGATTCTTTGCCTTTCAGATTCCGATAATTCACCAAGATATTTCTCGCCCTCAATATATTGCTTACTGCGAAGAAAATTGTCGTTGTCTTTATCATTTTGATAGATTTTCTGCTTGTCGAATTGCCATGAATTATTCTCGGCGTCTCTTGGTAAGTCGATCGAAAAAATACTCGCATTTGTAACATTCATTGCCAATAGCGCTGTGGTATATCCCAAGTAAGTTCCGATTTCGACGATTTTCGATGGCCGCACCAATTCCGCCAGGGCAAGAAGTACGATTTGATCAACCAACGTAATGCTCCCAATTTCAACCGGGGGAAACAGCGTCGTATATCGTGAAGATGTGGTTATCATATTACGTTGCTCTAACAGAACTTTGAGCTTTATGGCATTAACGCCATCAATTGTTTCCCTGAAAAATCCTTCAAACATCACTTCTCTCTCCCTGCTTGAACCAGAGGAAGTCTACAAAGCGTTGGAACTGCGCATTGAAGCACATTTTTTCCAGACTAGTTGCCGAATCTCGACCAGCCCGTTCGTGATTCGAAGCTCTCGGTGGAAACGTCTTCGTCATTCAGGTTAATCGCGCGGAACCTCCCTTGGGTGATTTAGATTATCATAAAAAGTGTAGCTCCTCAACACTCACTTGCGAAACTAACACAAAACCTATCGCCGTTCCTGCTGCTCCATGCTAACGATGTTGGCTTTAGCCTGTGTGGTAGAAAATCGATGGATTCTTAAGATGCGCTGACTAAAACTCGAACCGTTTACCGTGACTATGCTTGTGGGCCAGCAGACAGATGAGAAAAATCTGTTCGATCTAACCTGCCACGTACCACCACGCGGAGCGTGAACGTCCACCGGTGCAGTTGGTGTAATAGATCGATTGCATAAACGCTTCTGAAGCGAGCGTAGGGTTCACTCAAACACCCGCGCCCAATCTTCCCGCATGGACACCACCTGCCAACCACGCGCCGGCGCGGCATCCAGGGCGCGCGCCAGGCGCCCGATATGGCTTTCGCGGTCATAGGCGAATTCTCGTTCAGCATCATCATGGCGAATGATCATGCCAAAGCGCTGCCCCGATCCTTCCGTGGTGTAGCGCAGCATCTCAAAATCACCATCGGAATTGCCGAAGGCCGCAATCGGGCGCCGGCCGATATGGCGTGCAATACCAATCGGCTTGCCCGGGCCATCATCAATGAAATCCACGCGCGGTTCGCGCAGCAGTGTCAGGCGCCCAGCATCTTCCATCACCTTCAGCGCAAAGCTCGACCCCACCACATGCTGCGGGGGAATGCTGTATGTTTCCTCAGAAAAGGCGCGTACGAATTCCACGCCACCGCCGGAGACAATGAAATTGGCGAAACCCGATGCGCGCAGAAAGCGCAGCACTTCCAGCATGGGCTGATAGACCAGTGCGGTATAGGCGCGGTTCCATCTTGGGTGCCGCGCAGTCTTCAGCCAATCAGCGGCGATTTGCTGGAATGCTTCTGGCGTATTGCCGGCCATGGCAGCGCCCGCCAGCCGCATCAGCCCCTCATTGCCGCCCGCCATGGCGCCATGCAGATCACCCGCAATGGCCGCGCGAAAAACCGCATCCTGCTGCCAGGCGGGGTTTTGCGGCGCCAGACTGCGAATGCGATCCAGGATGAAGAAAAGCTGCGGATAGGCCGGCTGTTCCACCCAAAGCGTGCCGTCATTATCGAACACTGCAATACGCTCGGCGGGCGGGACAAATCCCACGCTGCCTTCACGCATGACGGTCGCGACAAAATCCAGCAGTACGCGCTTGCGCGGCCCCTCGCGCCAGGAAGGCAGAGGGTCCGCGCCTTGTGCCTGTGCGGCAACTGGCAGCGCGAAAAACAGCGCTGCCAGGGAGCGTCTTTCGATCACGCCGCTTGGCCTAATTCGCCGAACCCCGCCTCAGGCGTTCCATCGCATCGCCCAGGCTGAAGCTGCCCGGCCGTTGGCGCGGCGGGAAATCCTTGAAGCTTTCGAGGAAGCGTCCGACATAGGCCTGCGCTGGCACAAGGGCAAAAATCCGCTCCATGCGCCAATGATCATAGCTGACAGATTCAGTGGCGCGTTCAAACGGGTCGGCACGCAAATTGAACAGCATCGGCACACGCAGCGTCGTGAAGCTTCTTTCCCAGACTTTGAAGCCATGATTCTCCTGAATCATGAAATGCAGCTTCCAATGATCGTAGCGGAGCGCCGCCAAATCGCCATCATCGGTGAAGTAGAACATCTCCCGCCGCGCCCCGGGGCCGGAACCCGTCAGCAAGGGCAATTGGTTATAGCCATCCAGATGCACCTTGTAGCTGCGCCGCCCTGCCTGATGACCCGCGAGCAGCTTTTCCTTGATCTGCGGCTCACCCGCGGCGGCCAGAAGTGTGGGCAACCAATCCTGGTGAGAGAATATGTCATTCAACACCTGCCCAGGCGGAATGCGCCCCGGCCAGCGGATCATGCTGGGCACGCGGAAGCCGCCTTCCCAAGCGGTGGCTTTTTCGCCGCGGAAGGGCGTGGCGCCGCCATCGGGCCAGGTCATTACTTCTGCGCCATTATCGGTACTGTAGATCACGATGGTATTTTGCGTAATGCCGAGATCATCGAGCTTCTTAAGCAATTGCCCGACATGCCCATCATGTTCCACCATGCCATCAGGATAAACGCCAAGCCCGGTCTTGCCCTTGCTTTCCGCCTTCAGCCGCGTCCAGATATGCATGCGCGTGGAATTGAACCAGGTGAAGAAGGGCTTGCCCGCGCGGTGCTGGCGATCAATGAAATCCAGTGACGCGGCCAGGAATTCCTCATCCACCGTTTCCATGCGCTTCATGGTCAGCGGGCCGGTGTTTTCGATCCGCTGCGTGCCATCCGCATTGGCCCAGGTCTTCAACACACCACGTGGCGCGAAGCGATCACGAAAGCGCGGGTCACGCGGGTAGTCTGGATTTTCCGGCTCATCTTCCGCATTCAGGTGATAGAGAGAGCCGAAGAATTCATCAAAGCCGTGCATGGTGGGCAAATGCTCATCACGATCGCCCAGATGGTTCTTGCCGAATTGGCCGGTAGCATAGCCCATCGCCTTCAGCAGTACGGCAATGGTCGGGTCTTCCGGGCGCATGCCTTCCGGCGCGCCGGGCAAGCCCACCTTGGAAAGGCCCGTGCGCAAGGGGCTTTGGCCGGTGATGAAGGCGGAACGGCCGGCGGTGCAGGAATTCTCGCCATAGGCATCGGTGAAGATCGCGCCTTCGCGTGCGATGCGATCAATATTGGGCGTGCGATAGCCCATCATGCCCATGTTATAGGCCGAGATATTGGACCAGCCGATATCATCGCCGAAAATCACCAGAATATTCGGCTGGCCTTGTGGCGCAGTAGCGGCGGGGGCGCGCGCCGGTTGCGTCTGCGCTTGCGCCATTTGCACGCCACCCAGCGTGCCGGCGGCAAGCCCCGCGGCACCACCCAGCAGCATGTCGCGGCGTGATGGGCGTTGATTGTCCTTGCTCATGTGATCGGTTTTCCTTCTGGTTGGATCATGGGCGGCGGATGCAGCGAAAGCCGATATGGCTCATGCCTGTGTCCACCATTTGGGCGTGACGCGCGGCGGGCCGATACCGCCGGCAATAGGATGGCGCGCAAAGGAAGGAACCGCCCTTCACGACCTTACGCGGAATGCGAATGGCCGGCTGCAAGGGATCGAAAGATCCAGCTATATCTGCGCCGCGCGGATTTTCAGCGACGCAACAGGGGCTTTCAGGATCGGCGGCGTGTTTGGCGCCCCACCAATCCGTGGTCCATTCCCAGACATTGCCGCACACTTCAAACAACCCGTAGCCATTGGGCGGGAAGCTTTTCACCGGGCAGGTGCCGGTAAAGCCATCGGTTTCGAAATTGCGCCAAGGGAAGGGGCCCTGCCAGGTATTGGCCAGATGCACATCGCCCGGCGCGAATTCATCACCCCAGGCGAATTCAGCGCCATCAAGCCCGCCGCGGGCGGCAAATTCCCATTCCGCTTCGGTCGGCAGTTCCTTACCCGCCCAGGCGGCATAGGCGCTGGCATCTTCAAACGCGACATGCACCACCGGGTGATCATCCCGGCCTGCGATGTCACTGCCCGGCCCTTCCGGGGCGCGCCAATGCGCACCTTTGGTCCAATGCCACCAGTTACGAATATCGCGCGTGTCCACCGGGCCATCCGTCATGCGGAACACCAGCGCGCCGGGGGCCAGCATTTCTGGCGGCGCGCCGGGATAAAGCGCGGGATCAAGCGGGCGTTCCGCGACGGTCTTATGGCCAGTCGCTGCAACAAAACGGGCGAAATCCCGATTGGTCACCGCCGCCTGGTCTATCCAAAAACCCGCCACCGAAACGCTGTGGCAGGGCCTTTCCTCGGGATAATGCCGATCCGAACCCATCAGGAAGGTGCCGCCCGGAATCCAGGCCATGGCTGCCTCTTCACCACCCTGATCGGGCCTGCTTGGCCCTTCCATCATCGTGAAACCATACCCTTGCAGCGTGAGCGTCTTTGCAGAGACTGCCATCTTTGCGACAAGCGGGGCCAATACCTTTTCGACAATCTAAAATTCTACTGGTGGTATATGATCGAGGTTCGCGAGTTACGGCTGGTCAAGGCCATTGACGAAAACGGCAGCCTGGTGCGGGCCGCGCGGGTGCTTGGCATCGCGCAGCCCGCGCTGACGCGGGCGCTGGCGCGGCTGGAGGCCAGGCTGCGCGGCAAGCTGTTTGAACGCAGCCGCCGCGGCGTGATCGCAACCGATCTGGGCCGCGCCATCATTGCCGAAGGCAGCGCCATTCTGGATAGTCTGGAACGGCTGGACCGGCATTTGGCGGAAGCGCGCGGGACCCAGACCCATGATTTGGATGTGATCGCCGGCGCTTACATGGCCGAGACAATCTGCCTTTCCGCTGCGGCGCTTATGCTATCCGCCTTTCCCAACACGCGGGTCCGGCTGGTTTCCGCCAATTGGACTGAGGTGCCGGCTGCTATCCTGGAACGCGAAGCCCCCATCGGCATCATGGACCTACGCGGCTTCGTCGCCGACCCGGGCCTGACAGTGGAAAAGCTGCGCCCGCAGCCCGCGATTTTCGTCGCCCGAGCGCGCCACCCCTTGGCTGAGCGCGACAGCGTGAGCCTGGCGGAGATCATGTCCTATCCGCTGGCCTTTATTGGCCGCGCACCGCGCGAAGTGCAGGCACCGCATGTCGCCGCGCGTGAAGAAGCGCGCCGCCTGGGCCAGCCGCACCCGGCCTTCCCAGCCCTGGTGCATGAAAGCCCAACCGTGACGTTGAAGCTGTTGCCGCAATGCGATGCGGTGGCAGCGGTGAGTGTCACCATGGCGATGGAGGCTCTGCGCCACGGCGATATCGTCGCACTCCCCTGGCAGCGCGCGCCTTGGGCTTCGATCCATCCCGGCATCATCACCCTGCGCAATCGCGCGCTTGGCGCGGCAGAGCAAGGGTTTTTGGACTTGATCCGCGCGGCGGATCAGAAGGCGGCGGAAGAGGCGCTGGCCTGGTGCGAAGCGCAGGGTGTGCCGAGTGCGTGTGGGTGATTGGGGGCAGAGGTCCCTTCGTTCCCTCAATTATCCAAGAACGACCTTAGCTTCCGGCTGCGGCTTGGGTGTTTCAACTTGCGCAGCGCCTTGGCTTCAATCTGGCGGATACGTTCGCGCGTGACGTTGAATTGCTGGCCCACTTCTTCCAGCGTGTGGTCCGTATTCATGCCGATGCCAAAGCGCATGCGCAGCACGCGTTCTTCGCGGGGCG
>Ga0315900_10009067_pt1 | contig 12674 bp, 10 predicted proteins | sample LakEriMetagenome_FD_203521 | JGI IMG/M metagenome (GOLD analysis project Ga0315900, IMG submission 203521) | Freshwater fungal communities from buoy surface, Lake Erie, Ohio, United States - Buoy 12 MA114 | ecosystem: Environmental > Aquatic > Freshwater > Lake > Lake biofilm | place: USA: Lake...
TCCCAGCCCAAAACCCCCTCAAGACTCGCGTCTGAGGGGGTTTTGCTTTTTAACCCGCCATAACTCACCGCCTACCCGCCTGCCCAACCCCACACGCCCAAACACCGGGTTCACCGGGCGCGCTCCAAGACGAGCCTTTAGCCAGAAAGGTACCAAGCCGTGGCTTCAGGGGGGAGTGAGCCGCGGCGCCGGGCTCACCGACGAGGCGGCGAATCAACCCGAAGGGGCGCAGAGGTTCCGGGGTACGGCACGGGTGGGGATCCTGGCTTTGCAGTGGCCGTAGCGTGCGAAGCTGAATCTTTTCGACCTCCGTTCGGACGTGGCGCGAAGCCGACCGCAGGCGGTACGGGCGGTGCTACTGCCACAGGGGGTTTCACCGCGCCTGTCGACAGTCCCTTGTATGGTTGCCCCGCCACGGTAAGGCCCTCGGCCGACAACTGGTTCGATCGAGCGTGCCCGATGCCCTTCACCCGTGTCTTCACATCCTCCCAGTCGCGGAAGGCGGACTGATGGCGTTCGACCGTGATCTTCCGGGCTGTGGCGGGACCAATGCCCTTGAGGGCTTCAAGCTGGGCTTCCGAGGCGGTGTTGATTTCGAGGGCCGCATGGGCCTGGACTGCGAGTATCCAGACCCATGCGGCGAGCGCGGACTTGATCGACATGCGGGGACTCCTGGCGAAAGCGGATGCACTCGTTGCCACACGTGGATTCCACACATGGAATTCAGAGGAGGCCAGCAAGCCTAACCGGGGCCGTCCCCACGTGGGTCCTCCACCCGCCCCAGGGCTGCGCCAAAACTCTCTAAATGGCTCGAAAACCTGTTGAATTTGCCAGGAGAGCGATGAGCGGCTTAGCCTTGCTGCTGAAGCCAGACCATATAGGCTGCCACGCCGGTCTGGACATCCATGAAAGCATGGTCGCAGCCGGCGTGCCGCAAGGCGCCGAGGTCGGCTTCCGTGTGGCATTGGTACTTGCCGCGCAGCGCCTCGGGGAAGGGGATGTAGTCGATCAGTCCCTGGGTCGTGGCCTGGGCCAGCGTGAGGGGAGGGCTGCCCGATTGCAGGGCGTTCACCACCGCCAAGGCGACATCATTGAACGGCTGTGCCCGCCCGGTACCGAGGTTGAACAGGCCGCTGCGGCCGGGATGGTCGAAGAACCAGAGATTCACGCCGACGACGTCATCCACGTGGATGAAGTCGCGCTGCTGGAGTCCGGGGCCGTAGCCACCGTAGTCGCCGAAAAGCCGCACCTTGCCGTCGCGGCGGAATTGATGGAACTGGTGGAAGGCGACGCTGGCCATGCGGCCCTTGTGCTGCTCGCGCGGACCATACACGTTGAAGTACCGAAAGCCGGCCACCTGGTGGCGAGCGCGCTCAAACACCGGGCCGAGCTCGCGGCGCATGCGCTGGTCGAATAACAGCTTGCTCCAGCCATACACATTGAGCGGCTTCTCGTGGGCGGGGTCTTCGCGGAAGGTGTCGGAGCCGCCATACGTGGCGGCCGAGGAGGCATAGAGGAGGCGAACGCCGCGCTCCTGGCAGGCCCGGAACAAGCCACACGAGGTCGTGTAGTTGTTGTCCATCATGTACTTGCCGTCGGTTTCCATCGTGTCGCTGCAGGCACCCTGATGGAAGACGGCTTCGACAGTGCCGAAGAAGCCGTCGGCAAACGCCTCGTAGAACACATCGGCGTCGATGTAATCGGCGATCTTCAGGTCCGCCAGGTTGCGGAATTTATCGCCGTCGGTCAGGTCGTCGACAGCAATGATGTCGTCGATCCCCCGGGCATTGAGGCCGCGAACGAGGTTGCTGCCGATGAAGCCGGCGGCGCCGGTGACGATCACTCTCATGCTTGCAGTCCGAACAGTTCTTCGTAAGTGAGGCTGGCGGTGCCGAACTTGCCCACGACGATGCCCCCCGCCTTGTTGGCCAGGGGCATGGCCTCGCGCAGGGGCAGGCCGGCGCCCACCAGGGTGGCCAGGGTGGCGATGACCGTGTCGCCGGCACCGGTGACGTCGAACACTTCACGGGCCTGGGCCTCGACATGCCGGGCGCCCTCGCGGTCAAAGAGGGTCATGCCGCCTTCGCCCAGCGTCACGAGCACCGCATCCAGGCGCAGAGACTGGCGCAGTGCCTGTGCCTTGACGGCCAGATCATCGGCGTCGCGCCACGCTCCCACGACCAGCTGCATTTCCGCGCGGTTGGGAGTGATCACGGTGGCGCCCGCGTAGCGCGCATAGTCTGACCCTTTGGGGTCGACCAGAACCGGCCGGCCCGCTTCGCGCGCCGCGGCGATCATGGTCGGAATATGCGCCAGACCGCCTTTGCCGTAATCGGAGAACACCACGGCGGCATGCTCGCGCACGAGGGCTCGAACCGTTTCGTTCTGCTGGGCCAGCGCTTCATGGTCTGGCTCGTTTTCAAAGTCCAATCGCAGCAATTGCTGCTGGCGTCCGATGACGCGCAGTTTGACCGTGGTCATGAGGCCGGGATCGCGTTTGAGGTGAGGGCGGATGCCGCTGCCTTCGAGCAGGGCCGCGATCCGGTGGCCTGGGTCATCGTCCCCGACCACGCCGACGAAGCTGGCCTGGGCGCCCAGGCTCACCACGTTGCAGGCGACGTTGGCCGCGCCGCCCAGGCGCTCTTCTTCACGTGTCACCTTCACCACGGGCACAGGCGCTTCCGGGGAGATGCGGTCGACCGTGCCATGGAGATAACGATCCAGCATCACATCACCGACCACCAGCACCCGGGCATCGCCCAGTCGGGGCGCAGAGATCAGGGCCTGGGCATGCGGGGAGGGCGATCCGATTGGGGAGGGCTGGGTCATAGTTCTTCTACCCGTCGCGCAGGATAGCTGTCCCAGGCCTGGCAGCCTGGGCATTGCCAGAAATGGCGGTTGGATTCGAAGCCGCAGGCTGCGCACCGATAGCGCATGAGCGGTCGTGCGGCGTGGTCGAGGGCCCGCTGCAGATGCGGGCGCAAGGCCGCGTCGCCGAGGGGTGACGGGTCGGTCAGGCCCGGCGCGACCTGCGGGGTCTGAGCCTGTCCCGGCTGGGCCTGTACCCAGTGGGCAGCTGCCACCAGGGACGGCTCGCGTTCCAGGTGGCGTGCATACCAATGACGCGACGCGTGTGGATCGGTTTCCAGCTGGGCCAGCGCATCGACCACGTCAAGCGAGGGTGAGGATTCGAAGCTCGCGCGCAGAAGGGTCCGTGCGCGTTCGATCTGGCCGCATGCCCGTGCGCTCTCGGCCAACGGCCTTGCGATCAGTCCGATGGCCTGAGGAGCGGTGTCGGCCAGAGCGCTGAGGCAGGCAAAGGCCGCTTCGGGGTCGCCCCGACGCTGATGGAGGTTGGCCAGATCCAGGCTTGGCCGTGGCGCAAGGGGTGCCACCCGCTGGGCTTCTTCAAGCAGGGCCTGAGCCTGGTCCGCAGCGGCTGGCACTGCCTGCTCACACAGGTAGTGCGCCAGGCGACCCTGGAAATCTCCGTGACCGCCTGCCTGCAGCTTGCGGGCGGTGGTGCAGGCTTGGGTCCAATCGCGGGTGCGCTCATAGATCGCCAGCAGGGCCAGCAAGGCCTGTTCCTCGTGCGCGGTGCCTTCGAGCTTGCGCAGCGCATCTTCCGCACGATCGAGGAGGCCCGCCTTGAGGAAATCGAGCGCCAGGGCATGCTGCGCGCGGTCACGGTCGGCCCGCGAGAGATCGCCGCGTGAGAGCAGGTGCTCGTGCACCCGGACCGCGCGCTCATATTCCCCGCGCCGTCGAAAGAGGTTGCCCAGGGCGAAGTGCAGTTCGGAGGTGTCCGGGTCATTGCGGACCGCCTCGATAAAGGCGTCGATGGCCTGATCCTGTTGCTCGTTCAGCAGGAAATTAAGGCCCCGGAAGTAGGCCTTGGGCGCCTGACGGTTCTCTAGTCGCAGCTGTCGCAGGTCCAGACGCGAGGCCAGCCAGCCCAGGGCGAAGACCAGGGGCAACGCCCAGAGCAGCCAGCCGAAATCAGATTCCATGGGGTGCGGAAGAAGAGATGCCTGATGCCGCCGTGCCGGGCCCGGCAGCGGGGGAGGGCGTGCCTGCCCCCTCCACCACGCCGGTGGACGGCGAGACGCCGCCTGACTGCTGCCTGCGGGCCGCCGATCGCTGTCTCCACCAGCGCGGCACCATCCCGAGCGCGCCCACGGCCAAGCCCAGGGTGAAGGCCGCCAAGACGACGAGCACCAGCGGCGCGCTCCATTGGCGGCCGAAGAAGAAATGGACGGTTGCCGTGTGCTGGTTGTTCAGCGCAAAGGCAAACAGGGTGAAAAAAATGGCTGCCTTGAGCAGCCACACGAGGTATTTCATCCGACTCCTCGGTGGAGACTGAATTCTACCGAGCCAGGGACGCGCGGCTAGAGCTTGCCATCCGCCCGGATTTCCGCCGTGCGTTGGTCGACCGCCTCGCGCAAGGCCTTGCCTGGCTTGAAATGGGGGACCCGCTTTTCCGGAATCTGCACCTGCTCGCCCGAGCGCGGATTGCGCCCCAGCCGGGGTGGCCGGCGGTTGATCGAAAAGCTGCCAAAGCCGCGGATCTCGATGCGATGGCCGCGCACCAGAGCCTCGCTCATGGCGTCCAGGATGGCCTTGACGGCGTACTCCGCGTCGCGATGCGTGAGCTGCGCGAAACGGGCCGCCAGTTCTTCGACGAGGTCGGATCGGGTCATGCGGAGGGGACTCGGAGAGCGCCAGAGACAAGGGGCGGCCTGCGCCGCCCCTTGAGTCCTGCAGGCCAGCTTCGAGCAGGAAGCCGGCCGCAGGGCCTCACGTCACGAGGCGAGGGTCACTTGTCCAGCTTGGCGCGCAGCAGGGCGCCCAGGCTGGTCGTGCCGGCGTTCTCGCGAGCGGCCTGCTGGCTCAGGTTGGCCATCGCGCCCTGTTCGTCGGCCATGTCCTTGGCCTTGACGGACAGCTGGATATTGCGGGTCTTGCGATCCACGTTGACCACCACGGCCGAGACTTCGTCGCCTTCCTTGAGCACGTTGCGGGCATCTTCCACGCGGTCGCGGGAGATTTCGCTGGCGCGCAGATAGCCGACGATGTCGTTGCCCAGGTCGATCTCGGCGCCCTTGGGGTCGACGGTCTTGACCTTGCCGGAAACGATGGCGCCCTTGTCATTGACCGACACGAAGGTGGTGAAGGGATCCTGATCCAGCTGCTTGATGCCCAGGGAGATGCGCTCGCGGTCGACATCGACGGCCAGCACGATGGCTTCGACTTCCTGGCCCTTCTTGTAGTTGCGAACCGCTGCTTCGCCCGGCTCGTTCCAGGACAGGTCCGACAGGTGCACCAGGCCGTCGATGCCAGCAGCCAGGCCGACGAACACGCCGAAGTCGGTGATGGACTTGATCGGGCCCTTCACACGGTCGCCGCGCTTGGTGTTTTGAGCGAATTCCTGCCAGGGGTTGGCCTTGCACTGCTTCATGCCCAGCGAGATGCGACGCTTGTCTTCATCGATCTCGAGGATCATGACCTCGACTTCGTCACCCAGGGAGACGATCTTGGAGGGGGCCACGTTCTTGTTGGTCCAGTCCATTTCGGAGACGTGCACCAGGCCTTCGATACCGGGCTCGAGCTCGACGAACGCGCCGTAGTCGGCGATGTTGGTCACTTTGCCGAACATGCGGGTGGCCTGGGGGTAGCGGCGGGACACGCCCAGCCACGGGTCGTCGCCCATTTGCTTGAGGCCCAGCGACACACGGTTCTTCTCGGTGTCGAACTTGAGGATCTTGGCGGTGAGTTCCTGGCCAGCCTGCACCACCTCGGACGGGTGACGCACGCGGCGCCAGGCCATGTCGGTGATGTGCAGGAGGCCGTCAATGCCGCCAAGGTCGACGAAGGCGCCGTACTCGGTGATGTTCTTGACGACCCCGCGGACGACAGAACCTTCCTTGAGGGTTTCCATCAGCTTGGCACGCTCTTCGCCCATCGAAGCCTCGACCACCGCGCGGCGGCTCAGCACCACGTTGTTGCGCTTGCGATCGAGCTTGATGACCTTGAACTCCATCGTCTTGTTTTCGAAGGGGGTCAGGTCCTTGATCGGGCGGGTGTCGATCAGCGAGCCGGGCAGGAAGGCGCGGATGCCGTTGACGAGGACGGTCAGGCCGCCCTTGACCTTGCCGGAGGTGGTGCCGGTCACGAATTCGCCGGACTCCAGGGCTTTCTCGAGGGCCATCCAGGAGGCCAGGCGCTTGGCCTTGTCACGCGAGAGGATGGTGTCGCCGTAGCCGTTTTCGATGGCGTCGATGGCCACGGAAACGAAATCGCCGACCTGCACTTCGACATCGCCCTGATCGCTCTTGAATTCGTCGATTGGCACATAGGCCTCGGACTTGAGGCCGGCGTTGACCACGACGAAGTTGTGTTCAATGCGAACGACTTCGGCGGTGATCACCTCACCGGCGCGCATTTCGGAGCGCTTGAGGGATTCTTCGAAGAGGGCGGCAAAAGATTCGGACATGAGGGTTCCTTGCGCGTCGGTCAGGTTTCCATCGGCACCATTGCCGATGTTTCTAAGGCTGGGACGGCGTTGTGTGCGGCAAAGCCGCGGTTGGTTTTTGGAAACCACGCCACCGATGCGCTGACGCGCGGCGGGGGTGTCGTGGGCCGGGTGGGCCGAAGCCCGGCAGACGTTCGAGTCGGTGATCGTGAGGCGATCAGGCGGCTGCGAAAGGCTGCTGTTGCGCCCACCAGCCGAGCACGCGGTCGACCGAGTCTTCGATCGAGAGGTCCGAGTTGTCCAGCAAGAGGGCATCAGGCGCCGGCTTCAAGGGGGCGACGGTGCGGGTGGTATCCCGCAGGTCGCGCGCCTCAAGGTCGGCGGCAAGGGTATCTATATTAGCCGAAATTCCCTTTGAAATCAATTGCTTATGCCGCCGCTCGGCGCGCCGGGCGGCGCTCGCGGTGAGGTAGACCTTCAAGGGGGCGTCGGGGAAGATGACGGTGCCCATGTCTCGGCCGTCGGCCACCAGGCCAGGCAGGGTGCGAAACGAGTGCTGCAATCCCACCAGGGCCTGCCGCACGGCCGGCAGCGCGGACACCCGGGAGGCATTCATGCCGGCCTCCTCGGTGCGGATGGCTTCGGAAATCTCGTCTTCGCCCAGCCAGACCCGGCCAGGCCCGAAGCGTACCGGCAGCCGGGCAGCGAGGGCGGCAATCGCCGCCTCGTCGGCCGGCGTGAGCGCCAGACCGGCTTGCAGGGCGGCCAGGGCGGTGATGCGGTACAGGGCGCCGGAGTCCAGGTAGTGGTAGCCCAGGCGGGCCGCCACCTGGGCGGCCAGGGTGCCTTTGCCGGAGGCGGTGGGTCCGTCGATGCACAGCACCGGGATGCGGGCCGGTTCAGCCCGGGTCACGGCGAACAGCGTCTCGAAATAGTCGGGGAAGGTCTTGGCCACGCATTGGGGGTCTTCGATGCGCACCGGCAGGGCCGCCGGGTTGAAGGCCGCGAGCGAGAAGCACATCGCCACCCGGTGGTCGTCGTAGGTGTGGAGGGTGGCGGCCCGCCACGCTTCGGGGGCCGGGAGCGGTTCGATGCGCAGGAAGTCCGGACCCTCATCGACCCGCGCGCCGAGCTTGCGCAGCTCGCAGGCCATGGCGGCGATGCGGTCGGTTTCCTTGACCCGCCAGCTGGCGATGTTGCGCAGCGTGGTGGGGCCGTCGGCGTACAGGGCCATCACCGCCAGGGTCATGGCCGCATCAGGGATGTGGTTGCAGTCCAGGTTGAGCGCCCGCAAGGGCCAGGCGCCGCGCTGCACCGCGATCCAGTTGGGGCCGCTGGCCACCCGCGCGCCCATGGCCTCGGCCGCCTCCAGGAAGCGGATATCGCCCTGGATCGAGTCGCGGCCCAGGCCTTCGATGCGCACGGGGGCGGTGGCTGCTGCGATCGCACCCAGGGCGACGAAGTAGCTCGCCGACGAGGCATCGGCTTCCACATGCACCACGCCCGGCGAGCGCAGGCGGCTGCCGGCGGGAATGGTGAAGCGCTGCCAGCCGTCGCGTCGCACCCCTACGCCAAAACGGGCCAGCAGGTTCAGCGTGATCTCGATGTAGGGTTTGGAGATCAATTCGCCCTGCACCTCGATCACGATGTCGCGCGCGGCCACCAGGGGCAGGGCCATGAGCAGGGCGGTGAGGAACTGGCTGGAGACATCGCCGCGCACCGGGATCGGCCGGTCCAGGCGCAGGTCGGGCTGGCCGATGCGCAGGGGCGGAAAGCCTGGATTGCCCAGGTAGTCGATCTGGCAGCCCAGCTCGCGCAAGGCATCGACCAGGTCACCGATCGGCCGCTCGTGCATGCGTGGGACGCCCGAGAGCTCGAAGCGGCCGCCCAGCACCGCGAGGGCCGCCGCCAGGGGTCGCATGGCGGTGCCGGCGTTACCCAGGAACAGCGTGGCGGGCGAAGCCGGGGGCCGGGGGCCCAGGCCCGTCAGATGCAACACCGCGCCTTCGCGGCGCAGGCTGCAGCCGAGGGCCTGCAAGGCCGCCAGCATGACGCGCGTGTCGTCGGAGTCGAGCAGGTCGTGAATCTCGGTGGTGCCCTCGGACAATGCGGCCAGCAGCAGCACCCGGTTGGAGATGCTCTTGGAGCCGGGCAGGACGACGGTGCCAGCGGCGCCGGTCAGGGGGGGCAGGTCAAGGAATTCGGTGGAGAACATGTCGGGTTGCGGGCCTCACGCGCCGCCCAGGCGCCACGGGGCTCGCAGGTCAGACGCCTGGCGGATCGCGGCTTCAAGGCCGTCGGCGTCACCCGCTTGCAGCAGTTCGTCAAGGGCAGCCAGGGCCTGGCGGAACTGCGCCGCCTGGGCGCGTACCTGGTCGCGGTTGGCGAGCAGGATGTCACGCCAGACCTGCGGATCGCTCGCGGCGATGCGCGAGAAATCACGAAAACCCGGGCCGGCCAGGGCGAGGAAGTCGTCGCACTTGGCCTGCGAGGCCAGGCCCTGCATGTAGGCAAAGGCCAGCAGGTGCGGCAGGTGGCTCACGGCCGCAAACGCGGCATCGTGCGCCTCGGGCGACATCTGCTGCACCACGCCGCCCACCGCCTCCCAGGCCTGCTGGGCCCGCTTCAGGTGGGCCACCAGCGTGCGCTCGATGGGCGTGAGGATCACCGTGCGTCCGCGGTACAGGTCGGGGTCGGCATGCTCGACGCCGGCGGTTTCCTTGCCGGCGATCGGGTGGCAGGGCACGAAGGCGCCCACATCGTCCTTCAGGACGCGTCGGGCCGCCTCGACCACGTCACGCTTGGTGGAGCCGACATCCATCACCAGCGTGTCGCGGGTGACCAGCTGCCGGATCGCCTTGAGGGTGGGCTCAGTGGCGGCCACCGGGACCGCCAGCAGGATCAGGTCGGAGCCCGAGACCGCCTGCAGGGCGGACGGGGCGGCCTGGTCGATCACTCCCAGCTGCCGGGCACGCTCGGTGGTGGTGGGGGATTTGCTGTAGCCGACCACCTGGCGCACCAGGCCTGCGCGGCGCAGGGCCAGCGCGAAAGAGCCGCCCATGAGGCCGCAGCCGACGAGACCGAGTTGTTGGAACATACGCGGCGCCGAGCCCTCAGTCGGCCACGGGATAGGTGCCCAGCACCTTGTAGAACGCACACAGCGCCCGCAGGTCGGCCAGCGCGGCGGCCACCGGCGGCTGCGCCGGGTGGCCTTCGATGTCGATAAAGAAGTAATACTCCCACTGACCCGAGCGGGCCGGTCGCGACTCGAAGCGGGTCATGGACACCCCATGGCGCTTCAGGGGCACCAGCAGGTCGTGCACGGCGCCCGGGCGATTGGGCACCGACACCACCAGGCTCACGCAATCACGACCTGAGGCCTGCGGTGCCTGCAGCGTCTGCGGCAGGCACACCACCGCAAAGCGGGTGCGGTTGAAGCTGTCGTCCTGGATCGCCTGCGCCGCGCGGTGCAGGCCGAATTCGCTGCCGGCACGCTCGCTGCCGATGGCGGCCCAGGCGGGGTGGGTCGCGGCCAGGCGTGCGCCCTCGGCATTGCTGGATACCGCCCGTCGTTCGGCCTGCGGCAGGTGCTTGTTCAGCCATCCCTGGCATTGGGCCAGGGCCTGCGGGTGGGCCAGCACCGCCTCGATGCCCTCCAGAGAAGGCGCGGATCGCAGCAGGTGATGCCGCACCAGCAGACTCACTTCGCCCACGATGTGCAGCGGCGACTGCAGCAACAGATCGAGCGAGCGGGTGACGACCCCTTCGGTGCTGTTTTCCACCGGCACGACGCCGAAGTCGGCCCCGCCCGATGCCGCGGCATGGAACACCTCATCAAAGTTCGCGCAGGGGACGTGCTCGATCGACGAACCGAAAAACTGCAGCGACGCCTGCTCGCTGAACGTCCCGGCCGGGCCCAGGTAGGCCACCCGCTGCGGTGCCTCGAGCGCCCGGCAGGCCGACATTACCTCTCGCCAGATCGTGGCCACATGCGGTGCCTTCAGCGGGCCCGGGTTGGCGGTCTGCAGACCGGCGATCACCTGCGCCTCACGCTCGGGCCGGAACACCGGCGAGCCTTCCACCCGCTTGATGTCCCCGACCTCATGTGCCAGGCCGGCCCGCCGATTGAGCAGGGCCAGCAGCTCCCGATCGACAGCGTCGATCTCGGTGCGCAGGTCGGCCAGGGTCTTGGCCATCTCAGACCTCCGACCCGTCGCCGGCCGGGGCTTCGTCGCTGCCGTCGGTGTCTTCGTCAGTCGGCGCCTGTGCGTCGTTTTCGACGATGCGCTGCAGCCCGCCCAGCTTGGCCCCTTCATCCAGCGCGATCAGGGTGACACCCTGGGTGGCGCGGCCCATTTCGCGAATCTCTCCCACGCGGGTGCGCACCAGCACGCCCTTGTCGGTGATCAGCATGATCTCGTCGTCGGCATGCACCAGGGTGGCGGCCACGACCTTGCCATTGCGCTCGCTTTGCTGGATCGCGATCATGCCCTTGGTGCCACGGCCATGGCGGGTGTACTCGGCGATCGGCGTGCGTTTGCCATAGCCGTTTTCGGTGGCCGTCAGCACGCTCGTGCGGGTTGATTCAGCCTGCTCGCCCTCGGCGACATCCGACTCAGCCACCAGCATGGCAATGACGGACTGGCCGTCTTCCAGCATCATTCCGCGCACGCCGCGGGCGTTGCGTCCCATCGGTCGCACATCGTTCTCGTCGAAGCGCACCGCCTTGCCGCCGTCGGAAAAGAGCATCACATCATGCTTGCCGTCGGTGAGCGCCGCGCCGATCAGGTAGTCACCCTCATCCAGATCGACTGCGATGATGCCGGCCTTGCGCGGGTTGCTGAATTCATCGAGCGCGGTCTTCTTCACCGTGCCCATGGAAGTCGACATGAACACATAGTGATCGGCCGGGAAGCTGCGGAACTCGCCGGTCAGGGGCAGCACCACGTTGATCTTTTCGCCCTCGGCCAGCGGGAACATGTTCACGATCGGGCGTCCGCGCGAGCCACGCGAGCCGGCCGGCACCTCCCACACCTTGAGCCAGTACATGCGGCCGCGGTTGGAGAAGCACAGGATCCAGTCGTGGGTGTTGGCGATGAACAGCTGGTCGATCCAGTCATCTTCCTTCGTGGCAGTGGCCTGCTTGCCGCGACCGCCCCGCTTCTGGGCGCGGTATTCGGACAGGGGCTGGCTCTTGATGTAGCCCGCGTGCGAGAGCGTGACCACCATGTCGGTGGGCGTGATCAGGTCCTCGGTGGCCAGATCCTGTGCGTTGTGTTCGACCAGGCTGCGGCGGGCGCCAACCTTGGTCTGGCCGAATTCGGCCTTGAGCGCGGTGAGTTCGTCGCTGATGAGGGTGGAGACACGCGTCGGCTTGGCCAGAATGTCCAGGAGGTCTTCGATCTCGGCCATCACCTCCTTGTATTCGGCCACGATCTTGTCCTGCTCTAGGCCGGTCAGGCGCTGCAGGCGCATCTGCAGGATTTCCTGGGCCTGGGTGTCGGACAGGCGGTACAGCCCGTCGGTGCCCATGCCGTAGGCGCGATCGAGGCCTTCCGGTCGGAAATCGTCGGCATTGACCACCGAGCCATCCTCGCGGGCGCGCGTGAGCATCTGGCGCACCAGCGCGCTGTCCCAGGCGCGGTTCATCAGTTCGGCCTTGGCCACTGGCGGGGTGGGGGACTCGCGGATGATCCGGATGAATTCATCGATGTTGGCCAGGGCCACCGCCAGGCCCTCAAGCACATGCCCGCGCTCGCGCGCCTTGCGCAGATTGAACACTGTCCGGCGGGTCACCACCTCGCGGCGGTGCTGCAGGAAGATGTCGACCAGGTCCTTGATGTTGCACAGCTTCGGCTGGCCATCGACCAGGGCCACCATGTTGATGCCAAAGGTGTCCTGCAGCTGGGTCTGCTTGTAGAGGTTGTTGAGGACCACCTCGGGCACTTCGCCGCGCTTGAGTTCGATCACCAGCCGCATGCCGGATTTGTCGGACTCGTCCTGGATATGACTGATGCCCTCGAGCTTTTTCTCGTGCACCAATTCGGCCATCCGCTCCTGCAGCGTCTTCTTGTTGACCTGATAGGGGATCTCGTCAACGATGATGGCCTGGCGCTGGCCCTTGTCGATGTCCTCGAAATGGCACTTGGCGCGCATCACCACCTTGCCCCGGCCGGTGCGGTAGCCGTCCTTGACGCCGTTG
>Ga0315900_10009074_pt1 | contig 12670 bp, 11 predicted proteins | sample LakEriMetagenome_FD_203521 | JGI IMG/M metagenome (GOLD analysis project Ga0315900, IMG submission 203521) | Freshwater fungal communities from buoy surface, Lake Erie, Ohio, United States - Buoy 12 MA114 | ecosystem: Environmental > Aquatic > Freshwater > Lake > Lake biofilm | place: USA: Lake...
CATGCCACGGTCGTTCAATCCTCACGGAGGTAAAACCATCGACTGGAGAGCCGTGTGCGGGAGATCCGCCAGCACGGTTCGGAGGGAGGGGGGCCCGAACGATCGGGCCTCCCTACCCCTATCGGGAGCGGCCACGCCGGCGCCGCTGCCGGGAAGCCCGAATCATCAGATGAGGGAATCCGCGTCGCTCCACCGGAGGGCATCCGCATTCCCTCGGCTCACGCCTCGGGCTTCAAGGGCAGGGGAACAAAACCACGACCAACGATGACTTGCTCCCCTGGAGCAACATGCTAGAGGACAGGCATAATCCCTCTACACGCCCCGCATTCGGAAGCCTGGAGGCTTGCGCCACGGGAGCGGCCACGCCGGCCGCGCTCCCGGGAAGCCCGAATCGTCAGATGAGGGAATCCGCGTCGCTCCACCTGCGGCCATCCGCATTCCCTCGGCTCACGCCCGAGGCATGAGGCCGTCGATGGCATAGATGACCAGCGCCGCCCAGACGAGCATGAACCCGACGAGCTTGCCGGCGTCAAAAGGCTCGCCGTAGACGAACAGGCCGAGCATGAATTGGATCGAGGGCCCGATGTACTGCATGAGCCCGATGGCGGAGAGCGGGATTCGCCGCGCCGCCGCCGCGAAACAAAGCAACGGCACCGCGGTGATCACACCGGAGAGTGCGATCAAGGCGTCGTCCCGCCCGCCCAGGCTGCCGAACGCACCGCGGCCGGCAACGTGCTCCACGCCGAGGAACGCCGCGGCGGGCCCGAGCAGGAGCAGCGTCTCGACCGTCAGAGAAGAGACGGCGCCGAGCGCCGTCCGCTTCTTCGCCAGACCGTACAGGCAGAACGTGACGGCGAGGTACAGGGCGATCCAGGGGAAATGCTGGTACTGGGCGGCAAGCCACGCGACACCCGTCGCGGCGACGGCGACGGCGAACCACTGCCCGGGCCGCAGTCGCTCCCCGAGCAGGCAAACGCCGAGGAGCACGCTGAGGAGCGGGTTGAGAAAATACCCGAGGCTGCTCTCGATCATCCGTCCGTGGGTCACGGCCCACACGAACCCCAGCCAGTTGGCCGAGACGAAGGCCGCCGCGATCCCCTGCCGCACGAGCACACGGGGCGTCTTGAATGCCGCACGGATGCTCCCCGCCACGCCGGTCATCCAGGCGAGCGGCACCAGGACGACGATCGACCAGATCACGCGATGCGCCACCAGCTGCGTGGCAGGCACGGCCCCGAGGTGCTTCCAGTAGATCGGAAGCACGCCCCAGAGAATGAAGGCCGCCGCGGAATAGAAGTAACCGCTGTTCACTGCTGGGCGTCACGACGCTTGCCGAGACTCCTCCGTCTTCAAGGCATCCACGAGCGGCCAGCGGGCGTGGCTGTCGTCCTTGAACAGGACGCCGATGGGCATGTCGCTAATCAGACGGGCGTCACTCGCACATCTTGCCCCGTAGTGTAACCAGTCTGCCAGCTGCTCACGCCCGGGAATCCATGGCGAAAACGACCGTTCTGGCGAAAACGACCGTTCCATCGGCCGGGGCAAGCGCGATCTGCAAGGTACGCCCGATTCAAAAGGAAGACGTCGAAATCCCGCCCGTCGAGACGCTCGAACTCATCCCCGAACCCGACGGCAGCGCGACCGACGACTTCGTGATCCAGGAGTGGCTGGAAGAGCGTGAGAACCAGAAGCGGTTCCGGTAAACCCCAGTCGGACGAGCGGCCGCCGAAGCCGCATTATGGTTCTGGAGAAAGCGTCGTCGGGCAGGGCCTACATCGTGCGGGCGAGCGCGCCGCCGTCAACGACGAGGACGGAACCCGTGATGAAACTCCCGGCGTCGCTGGCCAGCAGCAGCACGGGGCCCATCAGTTCCGACGTCTCGCCCCAGCGGAGCAACGCCGTTCGCTGACTCACCGCCTCGATCTTCTCGGGTGTGAACACCCTCCGCGGCAGGTCGGTCAGAAACGGGCCGGGGGCGATGCAGTTGACCGTGATGCCGTAGGGCCCCACGTCCAGGGCTGCCGCCTTCGCCATCCCGATCAGCCCCGCCTTCGTGGCCGAATAGACGCTGCGGCCCGCGTGCGACGCCAACCCCATGATCGACGAGATGTGGATCACGCGGCCCCAGCGCCGCTCCTTCATGCCCGGGATCACGGCCCGCGACAGGGCCATGTACGACGAAAGATTGAGCTCCAGGATCCGGTCCCAGGTGTCGTCGCTGACCTCGTCGATCGGCTGGGGATCGTTGGTGCCGGCGTTGTTGACGAGGATGTCGACCTTGCCGAGCGCGGCGACCGCGGCCGAGGCCAACCGCCGCGACTCGTCCCTGTCCGACAGATCGGCCACGACATACGCCGCCGTCGATCCGGTGTCGCGGCTGATCACGGCGCACGACTCGCGCAACTGGCTTTCGTCGCGGCCGGCCAGGCAGACCGCCGCCCCCTGGCTGGCGAGGGCCTTCGCCATCGCGAACCCCAGCCCCTTGCTGCCACCAGTGACCAGCGCGGCCCGCCCGCTGAGACCGAACAGGTCGATCGGCCGGCCGGACGGCGTCGGTGCCGTGCCGGGAGTTGAAATGGAGTTCATTCGATGTTGGCTCCGTCGCCGGGGACGTTCGCTGAGACGGGGCTCCCGGGCGGGAGCCGATGCTGGGGAATCACGGGCGGCAGGATCACAGCTCCCGCGGCTTACGGCGGCCGCGGTCGACCAGCCGCGCGGTGGTCACAGCGGCCGCACGATCGATTGCGGTCGCCAATAGTCGAAGAGCGTCTCCGGCGAGTTGACGCCGCCGCCCATCCCGCTTTTGTTGACGCCGCCGTACGGCACGCCCTTCGGAAAGACGTTGTGGGCGTTGATCCAGCTGTTGCCGGCCACCATCGACTCGGCCACGCGGGCCGCCCGCCCGAGGTCGGTCGTCCAGACACTGTTGGCGAGCCCGTAGTCGGTGTCGTTGGCCATCGCCACCGCCTCGTCCTCGGTCGTGAACGTGGCCAGGTAGGCGATCGGTCCGAAGATCTCCTCGCGGGCCGCGACGTTGTCGAGCGAGCCCGAGAGCAGCGCCGGCTTGACGTAGAAGCCGTCACGGCCGGGCACGTCGGCCACCCCGCCCGGCAGGATGGCCTCCGCCCCTTCACGAACGCCGCGCTCGAGGTAACCGAGCACCCGCTTTCGCTGCTTCTCGCTCACCACCGGGCCCATGCCGGAGCCCTGGTCCAACTGGTAGCCGATCGCCACGGATTGCATCCGCCCGACACATTCGTCGATGAACTTCTTGGCGATCGACGTGTGCACGAGCCAGCGGGTGGCGTCGCAGCAGACCTGGCCCGAGTGGAACGTGATCGCCCCCACGAGCTTCTCGGCGGTCGCGGACACGTCGACGTCGTCGAAGACGACCGCCGCCCCCTTGCCGCCCAGCTCCAGCTTGACGGGCACCAGATTCCGTCCGCACGCCTCCGCCACCAGCCGCCCGACCTCGGGCGAACCGGTGAACGACATCCGCTTGAGCCCCGGATGGGCCGACAGCGCGGCGCCGGCCTCGGCGCCGGTTCCAGGCACCACGTTGATCACGCCGTCGGGGATGCCGGCCTCGCGGGCAAGCTGGCCGAGATAGATCGCGGACAACGGGGTGTCCTCCGCCGGCTTCACGACCACGGTGTTGCCGGCCGCGAGTGCCGGGGCGATGCCCCAGCCGATGAGCACGAACGGAAAGTTCCAGGGGACGATGAAGCCGCACGGCCCCCAAGGGTTGCGAATGGTCCAGGCGTCGTGCTGGGCCACGGCCAGCGGGTGGCGGCGCTGGATGTGCAGGGCCATGTCGGCGAAATAGCGGATGGATTCGATGAACAACTGCACGTCGCCCATTGCGTGGGCGAGGATCTTGCCGGCATCCAAGGCCTCGATGTGGCCGATGATCGGCTTGTGCTTTTCGACCGCGTCGGCCAGCCGATGCAGCAGTCGGCCGCGGTCGGTCGGGCTCAACTGTGCCCAACCCGACTTCCGGAAGGAGTCGGCCGCGGCCTTGACGGCCATGTCGACGTCGGCGGCCGAGAGCGCGCTGAACTCGGCGAGTGGCGTGCCGGTGCCCGGGTCGCGGGTGATCATCGTGGCCCCGGTCGAAGACGGTGTGTCGCGGCCGCCGATCACGCCCGGCAGCGGATTCGTGTTGAGAAACCTGACCACTTCGGGGGGCAGCGAGGGTGGCAGGCACGCCCCGGCCGCGGTCGGGTTCATGGTTTTGGTCATGTCACGAGTCCTCACGGGGTGGGATTGATGAACATCATCGCGAACCGATGCAAAATCATGTTCCGAATTAGAGGTCGAGTCACATGGTTTTGCAATCGGTTGCTCGATGCTGCCGGCGGGGCGACGGCTTGTTGGCCCCCTTGGCCATGGCTATGGTAGCGGACTGCGGACCCCCCTTCCCCTCCGAAGATCACCGCCACGCATGCCCGCTGCCGCCCCAGCCGCCGCCAGCCGCACCGCGCCGATCCGCGGCATCCTCACACCCCATGTTGTGCCGCTCGACGGCCATGGCAGGATCAACGAGGCCGAGCTGCGACGCTACGTCGATTGGCTTATCGCCCAGGGCGTCCACGGGCTGTATCCAAACGGCTCGACCGGCGAGTTCACCCGGTTTTCCGTCGAGGAGCGGCGGCAGATCATCAAGATCGTCTGCGAACAGGCCGCCGGTCGGGTGCCCGTCCTCGCCGGCGCCGCCGAGGCCGACGTCCGCGCGACGATCGCGGCCTGCGAGGCCTACCACGACTACGGCGCCCGGGCCGTCGCCATCGTGTCGCCGTTTTACTACCGGCTGTCTCCGGCGAGCGTCTACGCCTACTTTCGCGAGATCGCGGTCAACAGCCCGATTGACGTCACCCTCTACAACATCCCGATGTTCGCCAGCCCCATCGACCTCCCCACGATTCGCCGGCTGGCGGAGCTGGAGCGGATCGTGGGCATCAAGGACTCCTCCGGGGACCTGCCGCAGATGATGCGGATGATCCAGGCGATCCGTCCCCTGCGGCCCGACTTCGCATTCCTCACCGGCTGGGATCTGGTGCTCGTGCCCATGCTCCTGGCGGGCTGCGACGGGGGCACTCATGCCTCCAGCGGCGTCGTACCGGAATTGACGAAGCAGATCTATGACCTGACCCTGGCCGGCAATGTCACCGAAGCCTTCCGGCTCCAGTACCGTCTGCTCGACCTCTTCGATCCGATCTTCGCGGCCGGCGATTTTCCCGAAGGCTTCCGGCTGGCGGCCGGCCTGCGCGGCTTCGAGTTCGGCCCCGGACGCCAGCCGCTGCTGCCCGAGCAGCGCGAGAAGCTGGAGGCCGCCGGGCGGGAGATCGGCCGCCAACTGGCCGCAGCGGGTTATTCCAGCCCGCGAACTGGGTGAAGACGAAGGCAGGGATCTGCCTGCGGCATCCGCATCGATCCCCCGACTGATCTTGCGAGTGGACGGCCGCACGATACCATGGCCCGCTGCCACTTCGGGATCGCAATGCCGCGGGGGACTCCATGCACAAGGTCGTGATCACCGACTTCATCGCCGACGAACTGACGCCCGAGCGCGAGGCATTGGCCGGCCTGGCCGGCGTCGAGGCCTTCGACGCCCACCACGAGGACCAGTTCGTGGGCCGGATCGAGGACGCCGCGGCGATCATGATGTACCACAACATCCGTCTCACCCGGCGGACGATCGAGCGGCTCACCCAGTGCCGATTGATCGTGCGGTGTGGTGTCGGCTTCGACAACGTCGATCATGCCTTCGCCCGCGAGCGGGGCATCGCGGTCGCCAACGTGCCCGACTACGGCACGGAAGAGGTGGCCGACTCGGCGGTGGGCATGATGCTGGCGCTGACCCGCGGGATTCACCAGTTCAACACGCGGCTCCGCGACCGGCCCGATCCCTGGATGTATCACGTCTTCGCGCCGCTCCACCGCCTGCGGGGACGGACCTTCGCGATCGTGGGCCTGGGGCGGATCGGCATCGCCACGGCCCTGCGGGCCAAGGCTCTCGGGATGGACGTGGCCTTCTACGACCCCTACCGGCAGGACGGCTTCGACAAGGCGATCGGCATCCGGCGAGTCGAGTCGCTCGAGGAACTCTTCCGGCAGGCGCACGTGCTCAGCCTCCACTGTCCGCTCACGGTCGAGACACGGCACCTGGTCAACGCCGACTCGCTGGAGTGGCTGCCGCGGGGTGCGTACCTCGTGAACACCGCCCGGGGCGGCGTGGTTGATACCGCGGCGGTACCGGCGGCACTCGCCTCGGGGCGGCTGGCCGGGGCCGCCATCGACGTCCTCGTGCAGGAACCGCCGCCGGCCGACGACCCCCTGCTCGTCGCCTGGCGGGACCGCAGCCATCCGGCCTTCGAGCGGTTGATCGTGAACCCGCACGCGGCCTTCTATTCCGAGGAGGGGCTGCTCGACATGCGGGTCAAGGGGAGCGAGGCCTGCCGGCGGGTGCTCCTCGGCCAGCCTCTGCGGAACGTCGTCAACTGACCGCCTCGCGCCGCGGTGCCCGCCCGGCCGGACCCTTGATCAGGGCCTCCGTTGGGGCGTCATGAGCCTGCCCAACGCCCCCCACCACTTGCGAAGTCGCGGTCAGGTTAATTGCCCGAGCGGCCCGGTGCTGTCGCCGAACCGCGGCGTCTGCACGCCCGCCTGCTGGAGCATGGCAAGGTACAGGTTGGCAATCGGGGTCTTGGCGGGATAGACGCGGTGGAAGCCGTGACGCAACGAGCCATTCCCGCGTCCCGCGAGGAGCACCGGCAGGTCATCGTAATTGTGGTCGTTGCCACTGCCGATGCTACAGCCGAACATCACCTGCGACCGGTCGAACAGGCTGTGTTCGCCTTCGCGGGTGTTCTTGAGCCGGTCGAGCAGGTAGGCGAAGAAGCTGATGTGGTAGCCGCCGACGGCCTTGTAATCGGCCACCCGCTGTTCGCTGGAACCATAGTGGGAAATCTCGTGGTGGCCGCCGCGGACTTTGATTTCCGGATAGGACCGTTGGCTGACGTCATTTCCCAGCATCAGGCTGCCGACGCGGATCGAATCCGTCGCCAGCGCGGCGACCAGCAGGTCGATCATGAGGCGGGTGTGTTCGGCGAAATCGGCAGGCACGAGCGGCAAGGAGCCGTTGTTCGTGAGCGATGCGTCCGGGACGGGCGGGGCCTGCTCGTAGGATTGCACGCGGCGTTCGATGTCGCGGACGCTTTCGAGGTACTGGTCGACCTTGAGGCGATCGGCCGCGCCCACGCTGTGGCTCAATTCGCGGGCCTCGGCGCGTACGAAATCGAGGATGCTGCGTCGCCGACGAACTTCGTTCTCACGGCCAGCCCCCGCGTCCACAAACAGCCGCTCGAAGACGCTTCGCGGACTGATGTCGCGGCTGAGCGGCGTGGTCGGCGTCCGCCAGGAAATCTGCGAGACGTAGGCACAATGGTATCCGCTATCACAGATCCCGGTGCCGGACGGCGTTTCGACGCTCAGCTCGAGCGACGGGAGTCGCGTCTGCGAGCCGAGTTCCCGGGCGATGACCTGGTCGACGGAAATGCCTGACTTCACATCGCTGCCTATCGTCACGCGGGGCGAGCTGCAGGTGAGGAAGCAACCCGAACCCGGTGCGTGCGCCGCACGGCCACTCCTGGCGCGATACGCCTCCATGTTCGCCAGGTGCGTCAGGACGCTGACATCGCCGCGATGGGGTTCGAGCGAGCGAAGAATTTCGGGGAGTTCCTCCAGGGGGCCTTCGGCCGCGGGAGTCCACGCAGGCATGTACATGCCGTTCGGGGCATAGATGAACAGCGTCCGCACCGGGGCCGGGCCGCCCTGGTCGGCACGCAGCGGCTGCATGGCCTCGAGCGCCGGCAGCGCCAGCGACACGCCCGCTCCCCGGAGGAGCGTTCTCCGCGCGATCCGACGATTGTGCAGGATGTTCATGGCACTTGTCTCCGGTCTCGAATGGATCGATCGGGGGCGACTATCTGACTATCTGTTGTTGAAGGCCGGGCTGGCGATGATGCCGCGGAGCAGGGTTCGCGATCGGTCCTGGTTCTGCATGACCGCGTCCACGATCGCCTGCACGGCAGGGATGTCCGCCGGGTCCGGCCCGCGGCCGAGCGCGTAGATCATCATTTTTTCGGCCAAACCGGCGAGAAACTGTTCTTTCCGCGGGCCGACGAGGATTTTCTTCAGGCCCTCGACGCCCTCGACCTTCTCGCCGGAGGGCAGGACCGCCGTCGCGAAGAACAGCTCGGTGTCGGGCATGGTGTTCCAGAGAAAAAACGAGAGCCGGTTCGCCAGCTCGAACTCATCGACGGGCCTGGGCCCGCCCGCGCCTCGTTCGGCTTCCACCATGAACAGAAAGTGCGGCGAGCAGGGGGCGAGGCAATGCTTCGTGAAGAAGGCCGGCCCCGTCTCGCTGACGAACGGATCGACGCGGTCGGCCCCATGGGCCGGAACCGGCGCACACCACGGGAACGCGGCGAGCAGGGTCCAGAGGACGCTCCAGCGACGACGATGCATCATCGGGTCACTCGCGGATCGCAGGCGGCGTGGACCGCCGGCCGGTGCCACAAGTATCAAAGCTATCGATAATCTTGTCAAAAACACCTCGGCAGCCGTTTCCCGGCTGATGGGCGACCCGAGAGCCAGGCCCGGAGAACCGTTCCCGGCAGAGCCGATTCCGGCTGCCGCGGCGACCGGCGTCCCGTGCCGCCATGACCGCCCCTTACTGGGCCGTCCAGCCCCCATCGACCAGGAGCGTCGTGCCGGTGACCAGCGCCGCGGCTGCCGAGGCCAGGTAGATGACCGCGGCGGCCCACTTCAAGAGATCCGGAGGGATCATGTACCGTCGGGCTGGGTTCTCCGGGGGTGGGCGACGGGATTAGACTTGGGCATCCACGGGGCCGTATGACCCGCCTTGCTCTCGCCTGTTGCCGTGAGGCCCGCCGTGAAATCCGCCTGCCCGTCGCTGCTCGGAGTCGCCCTGGTCGTGTTGGTGGCCGCGATCGGCCTTCCTCACTCGATGGCCGGCGAATCGCCCGCAGACCCGAACAAGATCGAGAGCCTGACGCCGGAGCAGGCCGATGTGTTGGCGCAGCGCAAGGGCAGCCTGAAACTGAACAACCTGACGACGCTCTCCGCCGAGGCGGCCAAGGCGCTGGGGCAGCACAAGCGCAGATGGCTGGCCCTCAACGGCCTGACGACGCTCTCGGGTGAACAGGTCACGGCACTCTCGCAGCATGCGGTCGGTCTGTCCCTCAACGGCCTGACCACGCTCACCGATGATGCCGCCGAGGCGCTGGCGGAGCACAAAGGCAGCCTGAACCTCAACGGCCTGACCACGCTCTCGGATGAACAGGTCAAGGCACTGGCGCAGCATGCGGGCGGCCTGTCCCTCAACGGCCTGACCACGCTCACCGATGATGCGGCCAAGGCGCTGGCGGAGCACAAGGGCCGCCTGTCCCTCAACGGCCAGACAACCCTCTCTGACGAAGCAGCCAAAGCGCTGGCGCGGCACGAGGGCGCGCTGTTCCTCGACGGCCTGACCATGCTCTCCGCCGAGGCGGCCAAGGCGCTGGCCCGGCACGAGGGCTTGGTATCCCTCAACGGCCTGACCACGCTCTCCGCCGAGGCGGCCAAGGCGTTCATGCTGCATGAGGGCAATCTGTCCCTGAACGGCCTGACCAGGCTCTCTGACGAAGCCGCCAAGGCGTTGGCGCAGTACAAGGGCAGCCTGTCCCTTGGCGGCCTGACCACGCTCTCCGCCGAGGCGGCCGAGGCGTTGGCGCAGCATGAGGGCAATCTGGCCCTCAACGGCCTGCCCACACTCTCCGGCGCAGTGGCCGAGGCGTTATCCCGGCACACCAATGGCCTGTCCCTCAATGGCCTGACCACGCTCTCCGCCGAGGCGGCCAGGGCGTTGGCGGAGCATGAGGGCAATCTGATCCTCAACGGCCTGCCCACGCTCTCCGCCGAGGCGGCCAGGGCGTTGGCGGAGCATGAGGGCAATCTGTCCCTCAACGGCCTGACCACGCTCTCCGCCGCGGCGGCCGAGGCGTTGGCGGAGCACGAGGGCAATCTGATCCTCAACGGCCTGACCATGCTCTCCGCCGAGGTGGCCGAGGCGTTGGCGGAGCACGATGGCAATCTGATCCTCAACGGCCTGACCACGCTCTCCGCCGAGGTGGCCGAGGCGTTGGGACAGCACAAGGGTCGCCTGTCCCTCAACGGCCTGACCACGTTCTCCGGCGAGGTGGCCAAGGCGTTGGCGGCCGCCGAGAAATGGGACGGCAACCTCCCCGCCTTGACCGCCGTCGACTCCCCCGACTCCGTCGCCGTCACCCAAGCCCTCGCCGCGCGGAAAGGCCGCTTGTCCCTCCCCAAACTCAAGAAAATTTCCCCCAAGACGCTCGCCGCCTTGATCCAGAAGGAAGACGTCGAAATCCCGTTCATCGAGACGCTCGAACTCATCTCCGAACCCGACGGCAGCGCGACCGACGACTTCGTGATCCCGGAGTGGCTGGAAGAGCGTGAGAAGCAAAAGCGGTTCCGGTAAACCCGAGCCGGACGTGAGTGTGGGGCCGCCGCGAGCGAAGATCGTGGCGCCGCAGGTTGATCACCTACGGAGTGCGTCGTCGGCGCCGGGGGCCGCCGCCCCCATCAGCTCCAGGCACACGAGCGTGCCGGACCGATCCCTGCAGAAGATCCGGCCGTTCGCGAGCACGACGTGGGGCCAGGCATCGGCGGCCGTGACCCCCTTCACCGCCGCCAGCTCGCGGTAGGCGTCGGCCGCGCCCGCCGCCGTCTCCACCAGCCGCAGGTCCCCCGCGTCGGTCCACGTCAGCATCCGTCCGTCCCCCGCGATCACGCACGAGCCCGGATCGGACAGCCGGCCGCCCTTCCAGCGGGGCTTGCCCGTTGCGAAGTCGAGGCAGTGGACCTGCCGCCACGCCCAGTAGACGCAGCCGTCGTGGATCACCGGCGAGCAGACCTTCGAGGCGAACGGCTGCTCCCAGGCGAGCGTCGCGCCCCGCAGCGTGACGTCGAGCCGCGCGATTTTCCCGTGGTTGTAGGCGGAGGTCATCACCACCGCGCTGCCGTGCACGGCCGGTGTGGCGATGTTGTTCGCGAAGTCGGTCCGCCACGGCCAGGTGGCGACGGTGCGGCCGACGTCCGGTGCGGCGGGGTCGGCCCGGGCCACGAGCAGGCCGTGGAAGTGATGGACCGCGACGCACGGCACGCCCTCGACGACGATCGGCACGGGCCCGCCGGTGTGGCCGGCCGGATCGGTGGCCTCCGACCGCCAGCGTTCGGCTCCGGTTCGCGAGTCGAACGCCACGAGCGTGCCCGCCGCGGATCCTACCTCCACCACGAGCTGGTCTCCGAGCAGCAGCGGCGACGACGTGTAGCCGAAGTCCCTGAGCCCGCTGCGGCCCGCCTTCGGCCGCCGGCCGACCTGGTAGCGATCGTAGAGATTCACGCCCCAGATCCGCGCGCCCGCCCGAGCGGTATCGAAGCACTGCAGCTCTCCGTCGATGCCGAGCGTGTAGATGAGCCCGGTGGCCGCGTCATATTCAGGGGTCGAACTCGGCCCCGAATAGAACGACTCGTCGCCCGTGGCCACCCGGCCATACTTCGGCGCCCGCGAGGCGGCGGCCCACAGCTCCCGGCCGGTGCGGGCATCGAGGCAGGCGAGCCGATCCTCGCCGTCGCGCCATCCCAGCACGTAGACGTGCGGGCCGACGACGAGCGGGGACGAGGCCCCCTCCCCCACGTCGACCCGCCATGCCTCGCGGGGTGGCCACCCGCCCTGCTCCCAGCCGGAGGCCTCGGCCGTGCGGCCGTCGCGTGTCGCGCCCCGCCAGTGCGTCCAGTCGGCAGCGGCGGCGTCGGCGGCCGCCAGCCATGCGGTCACGCATGCCACCAGGCATGCGGTCCCGCGGCGGTGCACCGCGGTGGGGCCGAACCAGACCCTCAAAAATGACACGACAAGCCGCCGGAATGAGTCGAGGTGCGAAGTTGCGGTCAGGTTAATTGCCCGAGCGGCCCGGTGCTGTCGCCGAACCGCGGCGTCTGCACGCCCGCCTGCTGGAGCATGGCAAGGTACAGGTTGGCAATCGGGGTCTTGGCGGGATAGACGCGGTGGCAGCCGTGACGCAACGAGCCATTCCCGCGTCCCGCGAGGAGCACCGGCAGGTCATCGTAATTGTGGTCGTTGCCACTGCCGATGCTGCAGCCGAACATCACCTGCGACCGGTCGAACAGGCTGTGTTCGCCTTCGCGGGTGTTCTTGAGCCGGTCGAGCAGGTAGGCGAAGAAGCTGATGTGGTAGCCGCCGACGGCCTTGTAATCGGCCACCCGCTGTTCGCTGGAACCATAGTGGGAAATCTCGTGGTGGCCGCCGCGGACTTTGATTTCCGGATAGGACCGTTGGCTGACGTCATTTCCCAGCATCAGGCTGCCGACGCGGATCGAATCCGTCGCCAGCGCGGCGACCAGCAGGTCGATCATGAGGCGGGTGTGTTCGGCGAAATCGGCAGGCACGAGCGGCAAGGAGCCGTTGTTCGTGAGCGATGCGTCCGGGACGGGCGGGGCCTGCTCGTAGGATTGCACGCGGCGCTCGATGTCGCGGACGCTTTCGAGGTACTGGTCGACCTTGAGG
>Ga0315900_10009079_pt1 | contig 12664 bp, 19 predicted proteins | sample LakEriMetagenome_FD_203521 | JGI IMG/M metagenome (GOLD analysis project Ga0315900, IMG submission 203521) | Freshwater fungal communities from buoy surface, Lake Erie, Ohio, United States - Buoy 12 MA114 | ecosystem: Environmental > Aquatic > Freshwater > Lake > Lake biofilm | place: USA: Lake...
ACCAAAATAAAATCCTTTTGTTGTTTCCCAGAATAAGAAATTTGCAGAAGTTTTATTTTGTGGGACAGACTTACTAGCAATCCAATTAATACATTGTATCGGAGTCCATCCTGGGCTTACAAACTTTATTTTATTTGTAGGGGTGTCTAATATAGTCAAAGGATTTTTAGTGCTATCTAAATTTTTACTTAAGGAAATATTTCTATCAGCTTGTAAATAATCTTCATATATTCTTGTAATTATTTGCGATGGAGTACCTTCGAATGCTCGATATATCGGATTGTTTAAATCATTAAATGTTTCTGTTGTTGTAAAATTTAAATGATATATTAATTTACTGGCATCATCACCATAAATTTTATCAGATATTGCATATATTCTAAATGTTTTATAGATGCTAAATTCATCCAACATGCCCGGTGTTTTGATATTCATGAATAAAAATTCATCGCCCATTAATGGCATCATGGATATTAAATTTGTACTATCAGCTAAAGTTATAGTACCAGACACAGAACCACTAAACAAACTTTCATATATGTTTATTTCTACTAGGTAATCTAATAAATTAACATATGTTCCTTTAGGCGAGGACACCAAAACAATATTTTTTATTTCTACCTGACCGGGATTTCTAAGGAATTGAGATTCTAGCATTATGCGCTTGCTATATTATTAAAACTTAATAAAACATCTTGAACTACAGAAGATTTTAAAATTTTGATACGTCTGTAAGTTTCATTTTTTGTCTGTTCTATCTCAAAATTACTTTGATATTCAGTACCAACCGTTGGCTCTCTATAGGCAATTGGAATATTAATTCCACCATCATCTACGCCTTCGAGTATTAATCTTTTAGGTTTTTTGTGAGTAGATTCCTGTAATAAAATAAAATATGTTTCTATTTGATAGCCCGCAGGATTAACAGCTCTATTAACAGTAAATATATCTTTTTCTGTTCCATATTTACTTTCAACTCTTTTTATTAATTCTGCTTCTGACACAGGCCATTCAAATCTAGGATCTATAATATTATTGGTCATTAGTACTAGCCAATGTAAATCCTGAGTTCCATAAAATCTATAAGAAATTTCTTCAGGGGTTTCTCCATCCATAATATCATAAAGATCAAAATAAGAATTATTTTCTTGAAATTCTTTAGAAAGAATAATTCTTTTAAAAATATCAGTAACAACTTGATTAGTTTCTTCGTCGTCTAAAGTATACGAAATTTTAGGAAACAGATCAAAAAGTTTAGTAGCCATTTTTTACTCTTTCTGAGGTCATTTGTTCTAATTCTCGGAACGTTAATGTTAATCCTATTTCGACAGGCGAACCATCAGAATGTGTTGAAAATTGTTCTCCGCCATATTCTACAGACATATCTGTTAGTGCACATCTTGCAAGTTTGTGTAGATATGGATTAACCTTGTCACCGTACATATATTCTATATCAAATTCTGAAGGATAAAGATAGAACAATTTTTGTTCGGATAATTGAGGGTGCATGTGTATTTTAAATGTGTCGATAATAGATTTAATCTTTTCAGACTCATTAAAACTTTTTGGAAAAAATCTATATCTAAAATTGAATGTTCTATAATCAACAGATTCAAATAAAACTTCTCTAAAAGGATTAGTTCTTTCTCTGGTAGCGAGTTCTGTTATATTGTTTAACACAGGTACCTTTAACAAGGATCTTATGAATCTTGCCTGCATTTCTGGCAAAGCTCCCTTTAAATTCCCTGCAGTAGCTGCCGCAGATCCTTCAACTAATAGACCTGTTAAAAGTCCCATATCTGTATCTGCGTAATTGACTCCGTATTTAACAGATGGTCTTTCCTCAATATGCAGAGTGATTACGTCTTTTAATCTAGAAGTACTTCCTGAAGTCAAAGACGGCAAATTTAAATTTTTTGTCGCTTCTGCGAAAACTCTCGCGGCACCTCCAACCAAAACCGAAGCTGTAACAGCATCCTTAATCTTAGAACCTGTACCTATTTTGGTTATAAAGGTAATTGCACCTGCGAGTTTACCCGCATTTTCTCGAACGACCGGTATTGTAGATGCCAACGCATCCTGTGATAATTTAGAGCCACTGTTGTTTAATAAATTTACTCTATCTTGTTCTTTTTTATCCACGTAATTGGTATTACCGGCGGACGATGATGTATATGAAGAAGATGGTTTATTTCCACCTATCGATTTGTCTCTTGTATTAATATAGAAAGCAACCCAATGCTGCAAATCTGGGTTTTGTCGCAATCCTTCTGGATATTCTAGAGTACCAATACGATACTCACTTAGATAACTATTTTGATTTTGAAACTCCAGTTCGCCATTTTCTGATCTATCTTGATCTCTTCTGTCCCGGATATTAGCCATCGTTTTCTTTATAAATATTGTTGAATCATTATTATTTATATTAGATGTTGTACACCAAAACCTACAAGGGCAAGTTTAGGGCCAAGAATCCTGCAAAATATCACGGCGATATTAACAATATAGTATATCGTTCATTGTGGGAGCTGCGATTTATGAAGTGGTGCGATCTAAATTCGTCGGTTCAGGAATGGGGGTCTGAAACCGTAATTGTCCCATACATATCCCCTGTTGATAGAAAAGTGCATCGATACTTTGTAGATTTTTACATCAAAATTAAGAACAAAACTGGTGCTACTCAAAAATACTTGATAGAAATAAAGCCCGAAAGATTTACTAAACCGCCAGCAATCCCCGCAAGGAAAACTAAAAGGTTTATAGATGAAGTATTTCAGTATGGCGTAAATGAAGCTAAATGGAAAGCAGCATTCGAATTCTGTCAGGATAGAAACATGAAGTTCATGGTGTTAACCGAAAAAGATTTAGGATTAGTAGATGGCGGATAATATATTCCAACAAGTTAATATGAATGCCGGGGATGCTCGGAAATCATACCAATGGTACAGAGATCAAGTTAGAAACTTGGGATCTAACCTTTCGGGTATACAATTAATTAGAAATGAAAAACTATCTTCTAGAATAGTTCCGGGCAATATGTACCTTTTTATGTACGATCCGAAATATAAAGAGACATTACCCTATTATGATGCGGTTCCTCTAGTTTTGCCTTTCAGAACTGTACCTGACGGGTTCCTAGGTATCAACCTACACTATTTACCATACTTAGCTAGATTTAGATTGTTGGGAGAGCTAAGTAAACTTACTACAGATAAAAAAATAACAGAAAAAACTAGAATTGAAATTTCTTGGCAAATACTAAATAGTTCATCTAAGTATTTAGCAGCAACCGCTTGTGTAAAGCATTATTTAAATGATCACTTAAGATCCAGATTTTTAAAGATAAATTATAACGATTGGATTACTGCATCTATGTTGCCTGTTGAGAGTTTTAGAAAAGTGAAAAAAGAAAAAGTCTGGCAAGAAACTAAAAAGAAAAACGGGTACTATTAATGGCAATTCACTCATTGGATAAATTTAAAGCAGAAGTTAGAACTAGAGGTTTAGCTAAACCTAATAGATTTGAGGTTAACATTCTTGTTCCTCCGTCTATAGCTTCCTCCGAATTAGGTCCATATAGTCTAACATCCGAAAATTCTCGTCTTGTTAGTTTATTTTGTGAATCTGCTAATCTCCCGACACAGACAATAAATGTTAAACAACAAAGAATTATTGGCCCGGCATATCAAAGACCGGTTGGTACTGATTATGGCGGAGAAGGAATATCTATGACTTTCCTTGTGGATCAACAAATGGAAGTAAAGGCATTCTTTGACTCTTGGATGGCAAAAATCGTAAATCCAAATCAATACTATGTTAGCTATCAATCTGAATATGCCGCATCTATAAAAATAGATCAATTAGATGAAAAGAATAATATTACATATGCAGTGGAATTAATAGAAGCGTTCCCAAGGTCTGTTGCTATGTTGGAATTAAATAATGGCACACAAAATCAAGTACATAAATTAAATGTAACATTTGCTTATAGAAAATGGATAGCTGCAAAAATGTCGAGCGGTATTATTTTGCCGGGAAGCAATAATAGAAGACCGGTAACAACAATTCTAACTCAACAAGAAAGAAATGAATTCAACAACGGTTTGTCTAGAAGAGGACCGCTTACAGCTGAAGAAAGAAAAGCCTGGAATTCAGGTAAATAAATGAAAAGGATATACAATGGCATTGCCTAAATTAGAAACCCCAACATATGAATTGACTTTACCTTCATCCGGAGAAAAGATAAAGTATCGACCATTCCTTGTTAGAGAATATAAAATTCTTCTAACAGCTTTAGAATCAGATAATGAAGAGATTCAACGAGTAATAACCGAATTAGTAGATATATGCACATTCAATAAATTGAATATGGAAGAAATAGCAAACTTTGATGTAGAATATATCTTCCTTAATATGAGAGCAAAGTCAATAGGCGAAACTGCGAATCTATCTTTACAATGTAATAATTGCGAAAACAAAATTAGCTTTGACCTAGACATAACAAAAGCAGAAATTAAAAAAGATAAAGAGCATTCATCAAAACTTAATATCACAGATAAGATCATGATCGAAATGCGATATCCTAAATTTGAAGAGATGCTTGAAATTTATCAAAACTTTAAATCTGATAAGATTGTAGATTTGCTGTGTAAATGTATTAAAGCAATTTACACTGAAGAGAAAATATATGACGATTACACTACAGAGGAATTAACAGAGTTTGTTAATGGATTCTCTAAAACACAATTTGGAATGTTAGAAAACTTCTTTGTAACTATGCCAAAAGTAGTACAACACGTTGAACAAGATTGTCCTTCATGTGGTGCTCACAATGAATTGACGCTTGAGGGACTACAAAATTTTTTCGTCTAACTCTTTCCCATGAAGGACTTCTTCACTATTTTCAGTTAAACTTTTCATTGATGCAGCACCATCATTATTCTTTAACCGAAATAGAAAATATGATTCCATGGGAAAGAGATATTTACGTTACTATGTTAATTAATCATGTTAGTGAAGAAAATGAAAAACTTAAACAAAAACAACTAAAGAGCGGTAAATAAAAATGGCCTTACCTCAAAATCCTCAGGGTGTTACTAATACTGATAGAATATTGCTTGAAGCAGTAAATGCACAAACGCAGAACTTGCAAGGACAAACTAAAGTATTGCATACTGTTTCCGACAGACTAATAAAACAAAACAAAGAGTTTCAAAGTCTTCGAAAAGACATGCAAGAGATGGGAAAAACATTATTGCAGGGTCAGGGGTCCAATCTTTCAGAAATCAAAAAATACTTTGAAAAGAATAAAAGTAATTTTAGAGAAAGACCAATGGTGGGTAATAACTCCAATAAAAATTCCGATGATAAGGGATTCTTTAGAAATATGATGGGTAAATTATTTGGGCCATCTAAATATCAACAGAAGATGATGGAAGACACTTCACAAATACTAAGTCTTACAGAATTAGTTAGTAGTGATATTGGATTTATACGAGAAAAATATTCAGACAGCGCAAGAGCCAAAGAACGTGAATTACTAGCTACTGCTATTGCCGAAAGAATAAACGGCTCTGATAGTGGCGGCGGTGGCGGATTACTTAAAGGTTTATTGGGTGGACTTCTAGGTTTTGGAACAATACTGGGCACAGGAATTATTGAATTAATAAAGGGGTTTGGTAATTTGACAAAGGCCATCGCGCAAATTGCTGGCCCAATAGGTTTAGCAGTAGCAGCTGCGTTGTCAGGCATTTTTTCTAGTATCAAATCTGCTCTTGATAATCTTGCTAAAGATTTTGGATCAGTAGATTACGACGGTAAAAGAAATAGAAATAGAACAGGCCAAAGTTCACCTAGTAGCGGCGGCGCTGCTATACCGCCCGTAGTTGTTAACGGAGAAAAAACAACTAGTCCAACCAATAGTCAAAAAAGATTACCTGGAGGAAAATTACCTGCCTTATCTGGACCAGCTGGTCCAGGTCGACTTCTATTAGGAAATTCTCTTGTTGAAGATGCAAAAATAATAAGCGAAAAAATCAAACCGGGAACCACCTCAGCTGCTGCATCGGGGAGCACCGGGTTAGCTGGATTTTTAGCCGGTATGTTAAGCTTTGGCGCAGGTGCGGTGACGATTGCTAACCTGACAGATCCAGAAGGAGACAAAATAATTAACGGCATGATACAAAAAGAAAAGGCAAATGAAGATCGTAAAAAATTTGCTGAAACGGATCCTAGAAGATTTGAATTTATGCAAAAAGGAAATAGTAAAGGTGGCGCGAAAGCTATTCCTGGTATGTTCAGTGAATCTGGAGAACAAATGGTTAAAGGTTTAGATGGAAAATATTATCCGAGTATGAAAGATGCCTTGATATATCAGGCCGAAGATTTTGCCGAAGATTCTATAAAAACTTTGTCTGGCGTTGTAAAAGACAATTTAGGCAAAATGGCCAAAACAACATTTTCTCTTTTTGATTCTATTTTTGAAGATTTTTTAGCTCCATTGGGAGATAAAACTATATCGCTTATAGATAGCGCTTTTCAATTTCCGATAACTGTCGACGGTAAAACAGAAATGTTAGACTTAGCCCCAGGTTTAGGTACCGCGACTGCAAAAGTATTAAAAGAAATGGCGTCTGAAACTGCAGAATTGGTGGGCGCAGGCATGGATAAAGCTGGTGATGTTATAACACAAATCAATAATAACAGTAATCAAACAGCAAGTGCACCTATGCCATTTTCCGCAGCAACTCCTAAATCTGTACACGAAGCTACAATGGATTTATATAAAATATATTACGGTAAGATTAGATAATTTGTACATTAAAAAACCCCGCATAACGCGGGGTTTAAACTAAGTTCTGAGAAAGAAGCTTTAGTTTAATCTTCTGCTAATTTAGCAAAATAGGATAGTGACTCATCGTCATCATCAAAGTCTACTTCTTTAGGAGGCGCTTTAACAGGCGCCTTTTCTGCCTTTTGTGTAAATGCAGACTTAGGTGTTTCTTCAATACCTTCTAGATTGATTTCGTCTGCTCTCTTTGTAGGAGCGCCGCCACCATTCAATCCCATAACCATCTCGAATTTTTTCTTCAATTCGTCATAAGATTTAAAGTGTTTCTCATCCAAGAATTGCGTCAAAGAATGTTGCTTGTTCCAAATTGCTTCGATTGCATCATCGCTATCTGAAATAGAGCTAATGCTATCGAATTCAGATTTATCGTAATTGCGATAACCTTCGACATTGCGAATCTTCAATTTGAAGTTTGCGCCTTCCCAGAAATCAAACGGGTTGATTGGTTTTTCATCTTCGAACTGTGGTTCAGCAACGTCTTTAATTTTATCAAAGATTTTCTTGCCGAATTTATAAAGGAATACTTTACCTTCGTTCTCAGGATGAGCTGGGTCTTTAACAATTAAAATATTAGTAATGTAACTTAGCTTGCGCTTTTGTTGACGAGCAATTTCTTTATTTGCCTCAGAGCCAGAGTTCCATAGTTCTGTGTTATATTCAGAAACAGGATCTGCTTTGCCTAAGGTTGTAAGAGAATTCTCGATATACCACTTGCCACTTGGGCCTTTGAATCCATGATTCCAAACTCGAACCCAAGGAAGTTCTTCACCTTTAGGAGGTGCAAGGAAACGAATAACAGCGTAGCCGTTACCTGCCTTGTCGACTTCTGGTTGCCAGTAGCGATCATCTGCGCCACGTGATTCGGATTGGGGATTGGCGATCTTTTCTACCTCTTTCATTAAAGAGTCGAATCCGCCGCGGGATTTTCTAAGATCAGATAGTGATGTAAATGCCATGATTTGCCTTTCGTATTAACGGTGTATAAAAAGTATGTTTTGTATTAACGTCGTTTGATTTTGAGTACTGTCGAATAATCATAATCTAACTCTCCATTGTCATCATCAATTTTTTTAGATGATGCAATATTATATATAAGATTCTTATGCTTGTCTATAGCACTTTTCTTCTTAATTGTCCGAAATTTTTTCTCTCGGTCCAAATCTATATTTCTTTTCTTAATGCTCATATTAAATTTTAAATAAACTCCTAAATTATTCATCCTTATCAGATATAGTAATAAAAGGCCATGTAGCAACCTTTTTTGTTAGATCTGATTGAGTATAAGCTAATTTCATAAGATAACGTTGTGTTTCCTTAAGTGACATTATCGTTTGTTCTAATAGATGTCTAGTTATATCTAGTTCTTTTTCTAGATTGTTAATCTTCTGAGCTGTCACGTCCAACTCTTCGTCTAAGAATTCCATTATACTTTTCCTTGTCAAATTGTAAAAATGGTTTGTACTTTCTTATCAATCTGGAAATATCCGGCCACATAATATCGGTGTTAAGATGCGTATCAAATTTATCTAAAAAAGGATTTATCTTTTCTAGAATAACGAGCGTTTCTAAGGTTATGGTTTTCCTTAAAAATGCTTTAATTATATATGGATGTTGATTTTTAGAAATCTCAAAAGCGTAATCAAAAGTTTTATTATTAGATTCCAGTTCTTCCATAATTGCTTCTAGATCGTTGCTGAAAATATAGGATAGACTCTGTACTCGTTTCTGCCATTCCGTATAGCGCTCGCTGGCTTCGGAATCAAATAAACCACCCCAGCGATCTCCAGAAGTAAAGTTGGCAACTAGGAAATTTGCCACTTCTTCGTCTGAATAAGTTTTAGAAACTTTTCTAATTGAGAATATATCTTTACGTTTAGCAAACGCTTGTCGGCTTGCTCTTACTCGGCCTTTTTGTTTAATTACATCGTAGTTATCTGTCGTGAAATGTAATTTAAGAGCCAGGTACATTTTGTATACTGAATATTCGTCCATAATCACAGTGGTAATTTTCCCCTCTTTTTAAAGTAGTTACCTTCTTCTGCTTCTAATTGTACTCTATCCTTTAGAGATTGATTAATCAATTTAGATATAGATTCAACATCAATGTCAACTTCTCCGCAGTATTGTATAATTGCATCCATGTAGCCTATACTTTCTTTAGCTACTCGTTCCTCAATGTAAAGAGAGAATTCATTAGGGGATCTAAATTTTTTGGTTATTACTAAACTATCGGTTAAGATATATGGTTCTAATTCGTTATTCATGTTTTTCCTGGAATAAGACATCATTCATAAATTGAGTAAAGACATCTTTATTCACGCCAAAGTTTACCATCATAGCTGGTGTATGAGGATTCATTTTTTGATATTTACAATAATGATTATGTTGTTCTTTATAATCTTTATCTGCATACCCAACACCTATATTATAAATGTATAATTGCAGATTGTCAATAACTGTTTTTGTTAGTTGATCAAATTCTTCTTGTGTTTGAATATTACCAACTGCCAACATTTGTGGACTGAATATTTGTTTTGCCCAATCAGGCAATTCTCTAGGTTTAGACCAATTCAACCCTTCCATTCTATTTAGATATGTTTTGTACAAATAACAATCATCTACTTTTGAGAAATCATGAAATGCACCAGTAATTTTATTCTTACCGCAAACAATATCGAAACCAAATATAGGCGACGGGTCGTTGTAATGCGGGAATATACACATATGCATAACCCACATCTTTTTACTTTCAGTTGCGTCTACAATTTCAATATGAGCCCGTCTAAAATTTTTACTGGTCCAAACGTAATTTTCCCATCTAAAATTTTTATCTATATGATGATATTTGTCATCAATATCTTCTCTATCATATTGTTTAAAGCTATCAATTAGCTTATTGGCAAAATTATTTGCCTGTGGCCAAATTTCAATCATTATAATCTTTTAGCATATCTATATTATAGTCAAAAGCCACATTAGCTTCATCTGCAAGTGATATATCAAGCTTAGATCTAACACCTTGCACAAGTGATGGTATATTATTAAACTTATACATATGGTTGCTACCGGGTAATAACTTCGCCAGCATCTGTCCGCCGAATAGATCGCCCATATGTCTAACATAAACATGGGCCATAAGCTTTTGCTTATCGGTCTTAATGCTATTAAGATAATCCAAGTAATTAATAGTTGATCTGTTTAGATGTCCACTAGGAGCATCTCCTAATAGTTCTACCCAATCTAATTCAATCATTCTTGATCTTTTTATATCTTCAATGCCCTCAAATAAATTCAAATCATCTGCATAATTCTCTAAAGTTTGATATATTAATAATAATTGATATAGATAATCTGTATATTTTGCCTCGTCTACATTGCCGGCAAAAATTGTTTTTAGAAAAGGTTGTGATTCCGCTTCTCTATGTTTGTCTGCGGTTAATTCTTTTAGTGTAGTCATAATAATTACATTCTCATATTTGCAGGTAGACCTAAGTGTGGTCTTTTGTCAAATTTATAATCTCTATATTTGCCCTTTTTGTCGACATAATGTAGGAATGCTTGTGTTTGTCGCTGACCTTTATAAGCATCTCTCCAATGATTCAATGTATCGCCTTTATATACAATTAAGTCGCCAGGATATAATTCAACTGCTTTATGCTCGCCCTGTAAATTCTCAAACCAAATTTCCCATGGTTTTTCATCTATCGTAATATTAATTGTTGCTGAAAATTCACAACTTGGTCTATCTTTATGTATCGCCATTGTTGCTTCGTTATAATAAATCCTCGCATATGTATATGTCGGATACAAAGATTTGCCTGTAATCTTTTCCATCAACGGTTGCATCTGTAAAGCTAAAGATTCAAAGCATAGTGCCCCGTAATGAGCAAAACTATTTGTGACTTGACTATCACCAAACATAAATTTGTTTTCTTCGCTTTGTCCGCCCTGTAAATAAATTAGCTGCTTTAATAATTCAAATTCTGTATCCAAATGCTGACACAAATCTTTAGATAAAGCTCCTCGAACAACCTCATATAAATCGTCTTTGAACATTTTATATACCTTTCTGCCTTTTATATTCCAATCTAAGTGTTTTAAATTCTTCAATCCAATCATTTCTTTTTTCATTAAAGACCAATGGCTTCTCATCATCTACTGCCATCAAAATGACTAATCTTGGTACAGGAATTCCTGTAAGTTCTTCAAAAGCAACAGCGTATGCAGAACATTGAATAAAATAATCGTGGATATCATCTCGGTGCTTTATTCTCTTAGATGATTTAAAATCTATTACTGATAACTTACCCTTATACCTAGCAATACAGTCTACAGTTCCTGCAACTTGTAAATGGTCAGAATATAAAGGTTGTTCTAAAGCATAGATATCATCTATGTCATCTAAAAGAGGTCTCATCGAATTCCACATTTCAGCGTCAAACAACTGAACGGAAACTTCCTCGTTAAGAAGATACTTTTCACAAAGTGTATGAATTCGCGTGCCTCGTTTAGCAGCTTTACTTGATATTTTATTTGCTTCTTCGTCGCCTACTCTTTTGCGCCACTCGTTGATTATATCTTTTTTAAGTAATCCTGTGACAGTAGTGACCGATGGATATTTCTTACCCGAAGGAGTAGCATATACTCTGGAGCCATCGCTATTAGTTACACGTTGGAGTTTAGGTAGCTCCAACGGTATGTGATTAAACATTATACAAATCTAGTTAAGTTTGGAGGTGTCCAGCCTTCAGGTTTTAAAATTTTGCCATCCTCGCGACGGATGACTTTGCCTGTTTTAGAATCAATTTTACTTAGATTACTATCGGCAACTTCTTTCCATGCACCTCTAATATCATAACCCTTCATATGGCAATATCCAAGTATTACCCAGATCATATCCATACAAGCATCAAGTTGTTCGACTTCATCTCGCATTACTACAGCATGACAAAATTCGTCATATTCTTCAGCGATTAATCCACGATATAAATGTACGTTCTCGGCGCCTGGTTTTTGTTCGCAAGCGTCGAGAAATATTTTCACATCAAGTTCCATAGTCATAATATAATTTTCCTTTTAATCTGCGAGAACTTCTTTATTGTGTTCCCAGTGCTTTTTACGATCTTCTAAACCTATTGTACCACCATTGATCTTTTTTGTCAATAGAACAATGTCGTTTTTATCCGCGATATCGTTCAATTTATTTTTCTTCCAAAACCAACAAGCAGATTCAATAGCACCATCTATAGTTTCACAATATTCAATTGCATCTTCTAGGGAAAGACCAATAGAATTAGCAAAAGCTTGATAATTAAGCTTACCTGTTAATTGAATCGCCCCTCTGCCCCTGTGAGCATAACCGTCACCTGAAGACTCCGGTCCATTGCCCATTCTATTTGCATAGATTCTATTTGCAATTTTTTCGGGTTTACGTTCATATTCTTTTGCTAACGCCTCATTAGGAAAATATTTTTTAAACAATCCCATTAGGCCTTTAGCCCCATAATTTAAATTTTCCTTTAAAACTGTGAAGTCTAAAGATTCATGGCCACATTGTGCCAAAAATGCAGCAACCCTATCAACAGTGGTTATCTCATATTTTGGCAATACTGTGCTAAATGCTTCAAATAAAGCAGGGGTATTTTTATTTCTAGATAAACATTTTTTTAATTTTTCTTCTGTGAATTCGAATTCAAAACTCATAGGTACTCCTTATTATAGTTATTAACCCATTTCATACTGGGTTTCGTATTTTAACCTTGCTAATATATATTCCTTAACTATAGCAGATCTAACTATATCATCAACTCCAAA